>Ga0315906_10002456_pt1 | contig 25865 bp, 22 predicted proteins | sample LakEriMetagenome_4_FD_203526 | JGI IMG/M metagenome (GOLD analysis project Ga0315906, IMG submission 203526) | Freshwater fungal communities from buoy surface, Lake Erie, Ohio, United States - Buoy 2 MA122 | ecosystem: Environmental > Aquatic > Freshwater > Lake > Lake biofilm | place: USA...
ACGCTTACCGCCTGCCGCTCTTTGGCAGCCGCCTGATCGAAGCGAGTGCCGGTACCGGTAAGACCTGGACCATTGCGGCGCTCTACCTGCGGCTGGTCCTGGGTCATGGCGAGACCGGCCCGGAACCCACGGGCTTCGGGAAACCGCTGATGCCCGCCGACATCCTGGTGATGACCTTCACCCGGGCAGCCACCCGCGAGCTGTCGAACCGGATCCGCGGCCGACTGATCGAGGCGTCACGCTGCTTCCGGGGCGTTTCGCAGCCCGCGTCCCATGACCCCTTTCTCCAGGAGCTCCTCGCGGGCTATCGCGACCCGGACGCGCGGGCGTTGGCCGCCTGGCGACTCGCCACCGCGGCCGAAGCCATGGATGAATCGGCGGTATTCACCATCGATGCCTGGTGCCAGCGCATGCTGGGCGAATTCGCCTTCGATACCGGACATCCTTTTGATGAAACTCTGATCGCAGACGAACAGGCCCTCGTGCGCGAAGCCGTCCAGGATTATTGGCGACAGCAGTGCTATCCGCTTGCAGGACCTGCGCTTGAAAGCCTCCTCGCGCACTATCCAACTCCCGATGCGATGCTCGCCGACGTATCGCGTCTCCTAGCGGAAAAGCGAGCCTGGCCGCATCCCATGGAGTCGCTCACCGAGTGCATTGCACACGCCACCCGGGCGCATGCGGCTGCGCTCGCTGCGTTGAGCGCGGGCTGGACCGTGCGCGCGCAATCGATGCGCGACTGGATCGAGCTGCAGATCGACCAGCATCCGGATCATTGGATACCGAAGGCGTTTCGCCGCGCCGATTTCAGACGCTGGTTCGACGACATCAGCCGCTGGGCGCATGATCCGGTTGGCGCGGCACTCTTGAAAAGCGACACAGCTCGATCACGCTTGAGTCCGGTTGATCTGCTCTCGCGACGCGCCCCCGGGGCGCCCCCGCTCGACCTGCCCGGTGAGTTTGCGTCACTGGCACAACTGCTGGAGGCCATTGAGAGGCTCCCCAAGCCACAGACCGCGATCCGAATCCATGCAACGGCATCGGTGGCCGGTCGCCTCAAAGCGCTCAAGACTCAGTCACGAACCTTCGGCTTCAGCGATATCGTCGAGCGCCTCGCCCAGGCGCTCGAGGGCGACCACGCGGGCGCCTTGCGGCAAGCCGTTCTGGCACGCTATCCGGTCGCACTGATCGACGAGTTTCAGGACACCTCACCCGCGCAATATCGGCTCTTTGATGCGCTCTATCGCTGTGCCGACAACGATCCGCAGCAAGCGCTATTTCTCATCGGAGACCCGAAGCAGTCGATTTACCAGTTCCGCGGCGCCGACATTCACAGTTATCTGCGCGCGCGCGCGGCGACCGCCGGACGGCACTATGCGCTGGAGACCAATTACCGTTCGTCGCGTGCACTGGTGGATGCGGTCAACAGCTGGTTCCTGCGCGCAGAAGAGCGCCGGGTGAGCGCAAGCGATGGCTGGTCGGGCGCCTTCCTCTTCGGCTCGGCTCGCGGCCAGCCGATACCGTTTCAACCCGCTGCCGCCCGCGGCCGCACCGAATCGTTTGTCACCGCTTTAGGCCCGGCCGCGGCCATCACCCTCGAACACGACTGCACAGTTCGTTCGAGCGAATCGAGCCGTCGCCTGTTTGCCGAGCGCTGTGCCGAGCGCATCGCCAACTGGCTCAACGACTCGTCCGCAGGTTTTCAGGATCCGGACCACGGATGGACTCGCCTTCGCTCGCGCGACATTGCGGTGCTGGTGCGAACCGGCCGCGAGGCCGAGGCGGTCCGTCGTGAACTGAGGCACCGCAACATTGCATCGGTATATCTGTCGGAGGGCGATTCGGTTTTTGCCACAGAAGAAGCCAGGGATCTGCTGCGCTGGCTGCGCGCGGTCGCAGCCCCCACCGATCTGGCGCTGGTCCGGGCTGCGCTCGCCACGCGCACAGCGGGGCTCAGCCTCGCCGAGCTCGAGCGACTGATGGTTGAGGACGAGGCCTTCGATATCCAGTGCGACGGGTTGCGGCAGCTCCGAACCGTATGGGCCGAGCGCGGCGTGCTCGCCATGATGCGCAGAAGCCTCCATGAGATGGGTCTCCCCGCGCGCTGGCGGCCGCTTGACGATGGCGAGCGGCGGCTCACCAACTGGCTGCACCTAGCAGACCTGCTGCAGCACGCAAGCGTCGAGCTCGATGGCGAGCAGGCGCTTATCCGCTGGCTCGCAAGCCGTATCGCCGAGTCCAACGACGCGCGCACCGAGGAGCATCTGCTGCGCCTCGAGAGTGATGATGACCTGATACAGATCGTGACGGTTCACAAGAGCAAGGGCCTCGAATATCCGGTGGTGTGTCTGCCCTTCGCATGCAGCGCTCAATCGGCGGGCAAGCGCGTTGCCTCCTTTGTGAACCGGATCGATGAGGCGGGCGAACGGATGCTCCATCTCGAGCCTGACGCGGACGACCGCGCCTACGCTGAGCTCGAGCAGTTACGCGAGGAACTGCGGCTCTTCTATGTCGCCATGACCCGCGCCCGGCATGCGATCTGGATGGGGTTCGGGCTACAGAAGGTCGGAAGAAACACACGCCCCGCCACGCATCAGAGCGCAGCCGGGCGGCTCCTGGGCGGAGAAGTCGAACGGACTCCGGACGATTGGCTTGCGCAGCTGGAGGCGCTCGCGCGAGACGCTCACACGCGCTTTGGGACGCAGATCGCACTCGAAGCTGTCCCCGCGCAAAACGATTGCTCGCAGGTGAGCGCAAGCCTTGCACGCCCGCCGCTTGCCACACGACCCGCATATGCCGCGAATTTCGAGCGGCACTGGTCACCCGCCAGCTACTCGCTTCTCACGCGTGATCTGGACGATGCCGCATTCTCGCCCGCCTGGGTCCGCGACCGCGCAGCCGACGAGGACGACGCAGCCCCGGCGATCGGGCCGCATCGTCCGCTGCGCGGCGATCCCGCGCCCTGGCACAGGTTCCCGGGCGGGCGGGCCTCGGGCGACTTCATTCACGGTCTCCTCGAATGGCTCGATCGCGAGGGCTTCGCGCTCGCCAACCGCCCCGCGCTTCAGGCGCAGCTCACTGCCCGCTGCGAGCGTGCAAACCGTGGCGATTGGCGTGAAGCGGTAGAGCGCTGGCTCGGTGCGCTTTTTGAGACGCACCTGCCCAGCCTCGGCGCCCCGCTCACCGACCTGCGTGAGCGTCTGCCAGAGATGGAATTCTGGATGCCGGCTGCGTATCTGCAGGCGGGCGCAGTTGACGCGCTTTGCCGGCGTCACCTATTGGGTAATCAGCCACGTCCGGCGCTCGCCAGCCGTCAGCTAAACGGGATGCTGATGGGCTTTGCCGATCTGGTGTTCGAGCATCAGGGTCGATTCTGGGTGCTTGACTACAAGACCAATCAGGTGGGGCGTAATGCCACCGCTTATGACCGCGCAGCGCTCGAATCGGAGATGGCGCGCCACCGCTACGATGTACAGGCTGCGCTCTATCTGCTTGCGCTCCACCGGCTGCTCAGATCGCGGCTGAGCGAGGCCTACCAGCCCGCGCGCCACCTAGGCGGGGCGCTCTACTGGTTTGTGCGCGGAATCGACGGCCCGGTGCAGGGCGAATACGCAATGCCAGCCAATGCCGAGGTCCTTACGCTCCTCGAAGCACTCGACCAGCTGCTCAAGGCCGAGGGCGCGCCGTGACGCGAGACACGCTTGGCGAGCTGATGCGTGCGGGGGGGCTGCGCCTGCTCGATCGCGCCTTCGCCACCTTCATCGCATCGCTCGACCCACACGCCGGGGCCCCGCTGGAGATTGCCGCGGCCCTCCTCGCTCGCGTGGAAGGAATGGGCCACAGCTGCCTACCGATCGATGCGCTCTGCCAGGCAGATGCCCCGCTCTTTGACTGGCCTCCGGAGGCGCAGCCGAGCGCCCTGCAACTCTGGCAAAGCCTGCCCGCTGATCCTGCGGCCTGGCTAGCGGTGCTGCGCGCAAGCCGCGCGGTCTGGGTGGCTGCGGCCGCGACCGATCAGGGCGAGCCGCTGATCCTCGACTGTGCAGGCCCGTTGCCCAGGCTCTATCTGCGCCGCTATTGGCACTACGAGCAAACCGTAGCGAGTGCGATCCGCGCGCGGAGCAGCCTGCGCGATTCGGTGGATGCGCCGGCACTGCGACGCTGGATCACGCGCCTGTTCGGGCAGGCCGCGCCCGGGCCAGAGGCGCCGCTTGAGACGACGACGCCGTCTGACTCGGGAACGACCGCCTCGATTGCTGCAGGGTCACGCCGCCCACCTGACTGGCAACGGATTGCCTGCGCCATCGCTGCGCGCGGGCGACTGGCGATCCTCACCGGTGGGCCCGGCACGGGTAAGACGCATACGGCTGCGCGTCTCATCGCATTGCTCGCCGCACTGCACACGGGGCCCGCGCCGCTACGAGTCGCGCTTGCCGCGCCGACTGGCAAGGCCGCGGCGCGGTTGCGCCAGTCGATCGATCATTCACTCCAGGCACTGTCCGGCGTTCTGCAACCTGCGCTTGATGTGGCTGCGCTCAGCCATCAGATCGGTCCGGCGCGCACGCTCCATGCTCTGCTCGGCGCCTCCCCGCACACGCGTCGATTTCGCCACCACGCCGCGCATCCGATCGCAGCCGATCTGGTGATCGTTGACGAGGCCTCGATGGTTCACCTCGAAATGATGGCGGCCCTGCTGCAGGCGCTGCCCCCGTCGGCGCGCCTGGTCCTGATCGGCGACAAGGATCAGCTGGCCTCCGTGGAGGCTGGCGCAGTGTTGGGCGATCTCTGCGGCCCTTTGCTCGCGACGCGCTATGACCACGATACGGCCCGGTTCATCGAGGCGGCAACCGGTGAGACATTGCCATCCGAGAACATTTTCCAGCCGCCCGAATCCTCGAGCCCACAAGCAAGCCTGAGCCTCTTCCCCGATGAGCGAGCACCGACCGCGCTCACCGGGCAAATCATCGTACTCGAGCAGAGTCATCGCTTCTCGGGCCCCATCGCCGCGCTTGCCCGTGCGGTCAATGACGCTGTCGATCCCGAGCGTGTGGCCGCGCTCGTCGGTACAGACGACAGTTCGCCGGTGTTTGCCACGAGCCTCGGCAGCCTGTCACAGGTGGTGGCGCTGGCGGTCAACGGCCGGCCGGGCGCACGCGACTCGTATCGCGACTACCTCGCACAGCTTCGCGCGCGTCCCGCCGACGGCGATATCGACGCGCATCAGCGATGGGTGCGCAGCATCCTCGAGGCCTTCGATCGGTTTCGGGTGCTCTGCGTGGTGCGCGAGGGCGATTGGGCGGTGAGCGGACTCAACCGCGCGATCGAGCAAGCGCTCGCCGCGGCGGGACTACTCAGCCCGGTCGGAGCCTGGTACGCGGGGCGTCCTGTCATGGTGACCCGCAACGCGCCGGCGATCGGCATCTTCAATGGCGATGTCGGCATCGCGCTGCCCGGTGCGCATGCGTCGGATCGTTTGCGCGTGTATTTCCCGCACCCCGAGGGCGTGCGCGCCGTGTCGCCCGGCCGGCTCGCGCAAGTAGAGACGGCCTTTGCCGCAACGGTTCACAAGAGCCAGGGCTCAGAGTTCGAGCACATCGCGTTAGTGCTCGCAGCACACAGCGGCTCAGTGCTCACCCGTGAATTGCTCTACACCGGCATCACGCGCGCGCGGCAGGCGTTCACACTGATCTCGGAGCAGGCGGGGCTTTTGGAGCAGGGGCTGACCCGCATGACCCGGCGCGAAAGCGGTTTGAGCGGCCTGTGAGCTCAGCCCTGAGGCCGCCAGACTCGCTCCCAGATCAGTTCACGCTGCTGCAGCACGCCGCCGTACTCGCGTAGCGGGGGCTTGAGCACCAACCGATCACCCTCGAGTTCAGCTTCTCGAACCTGCGGTGCACCGAGCCAGTCGGGCCGAGCGGACAGTTCGACGTCGGTGCTCAGCCACTTCCCGTCGAATGTGCAGGGTCCGCCATAAGACACGAATTCTCGGGCCTGCTCGGATGCGAGCGACGAATCGCCATTGCAAAGCGCCGCGAGCATCCGGCCGTTCTGGATCTGCACCATACCAAGCGGCTCAAGTCCGTAAGGCGGCGGCAGCGGCCGGCCATGTTGATCGCTGGCGCGGGCCTGCACCAGGCGCCAGATTCCATCAAGCGGACTGACGTTCAAGGTCGGATCCTTTCTCAGGGTGTGCGCGGCGCGATCTGCACCACGCTACCGGCATCAAGCCGGAAGGCCATCAGGTCTTCACCGATCAGGAGCGGTCCGTCGTAGGTCTGCCGCGCCTGCTCGAAGACGTCTTTCTCGTTGACGGGCGGCGTACCAGGCATACCCAGCAGCACGAAGTGGTAGAACACCGCGAGCCGGGGCTTTACGCGGCTGAACACCACGCCTGCTTCATCGGGTTTGGTGTGGTGAGCAAGAATCACCTTGATGACCGGGTTCTTCAGAAGCTCGGGCCGCACCGCTGCCACCTGATGAATGAGCAGATCGCTGCCCGAGGCCTGTGAGATGAGGTTTTCACTGAAGCGGGTGTCGCCCGATACCGTCACCGAACGGCCGCCGTAATCAACCCGGAAGCCGAACGCAGGATTCAGAAGCTCGCCGTGATCAACCGTAATGGCGGTGACCTTGACCCCGTCGCGATCGTAGATCACGCCCTGCAGAAATTCCGTGACTTCAGCCCGGATCACATCGGGCTTGAGGTTTTGATCGGCGATCCGGGCCTTGATGTCCCAGTCGAACGCACGGGTGAGTCCATCCATGAGTTGCCCCGTGCCAGCGGGTCCGTAGACCACAAACGGGCCAGGACGCTGCGCATACTCTGCTTCCAGCCAGCCGGTGAGCCAGAGGTCGGGGATGCCGACGATATGGTCGGAATGCAGGTGTGTGATGAAAAGCGCATCGACCTGCCCGAGCTTCAATCCGGCCTGACGCAGCCGTTGGGTCACGCCGCGCCCGCAATCAATCAGCAGCACCTTGCCGCCGGCCTGCACCAGCACGCCCGGACCGAAGCGGCGCATGTTGGGTGCAGGGCTGCCGGTGCCGAGCAGCGTGACGCGAAATTCGTCGCGGGCGGCTGGCGGCGGCGGCGCAGCCGGCTGTGCGATGGCGACAGGGGCGAGGCCAAGGCTGAGCGCGCCGCCCGCAAGCGCAACACCCAGCCCACCTGCGAACCCGCTCGCCCCCACCGCCCCTGCCGCAGCCCAGGGCGCGATCATGATCATGCAGAGCAGCCGGCGCATGCGCGCTATGGTTTCGTTGAGGCTCATCGGTGGTCTCTCCTTGATGGGTGGTGCACCGCGCGGTCGTTAACTGCCCACGATCGGGTCAGAGCTTCGCATCATTCCAGTCGGTCTGCGGCTCGGGCGGCTCGGCAGCGAGACCCGCCGCCCGAATGGCGCCGATCGCGCAGAACTCGTCCTTGTCCGAGGCATCACCGCTGATACCCACCGAGCCGATCGCCTGGCCGTCTGCATCGATGATCAACACGCCTCCAGGCGTCGGGATGAAGCGTCCGTCGGAGGCCGCAGCGAGCGCCGCCTGAAAGGTGGGCCGATTGGCAAGCCGGTCGCGAATCTGCCGGGTCGACATGCCCATGCCAAGCGCGCCCCAGGCCTTGCCCATGGCGATGTCGGCGCGTAATACCCCGCAACCGTCTTCGCGTCGGAAGCTCACCAGATTGCCGCCTGCATCGAGCACCGCCACGGTGAGCGGCAACAGACCGTTGGCTCGCCGCAGTTTGAGCGCTTCGATACAGATCCGATCGGCGATCTCGAGCGCGAGCGTTGAACGAATCGGGATGAGATGTTCAGCCATGGTTTCAGCCTCGGGCCTGGTCACCCAGTTGATCGACGATCGGTTTCCATTTGGCCACTTCTGCGCGGGCAAAGCGCTCAGCCTCCGGACCAAAATGGATATCGGCGAACATCGACTGCGCTTCGAGCTGAGAGCGGAGCGCCGGGTCGGCCATCACGCGACGACTCGCCTCGGCGAGCGTGCTAACCAGTTCGGGCGGTGTTTCGCGCGGCACGGTGACCACATTCCAGAGCATGGCCTCGAAGGGCTCGGAGAGGCCTGCCGATTCGGCCACCGTCGGGATATCAGGCGCCGTGGCTGCACGACGAGCACTTGCAATGCCGACGATGCGCGCCTTGCCTGCCTGATGCTGCGGCAGCATCGGCCCAAGCGTATCGATCGCCATCTGCAGCGTGCCACCCAACAGATCCTGCCTGGCCGGTGCACTTCCCTTGTAAGGCACATGCGCGATCTGCGCACCGGTGAGCTGCTTTAAGCGCTCGGCGGCGATGTGCATCATGGTGCCGCTGCCCGGCGAGCCATAGCTCAGGCTTCCCGGCTGCGCGCGCGAGCGCGCCACCAGCTCCTTGAGGGTGGCGGGCATTTGCGGATGCACCGCAAACACCAGCGGTGCGCCGCCCAGGACGCCCACCCACGCGAAGTCGGCCAGCGCATCGAATTGCGGCTTGGCCTGAATCAGGTTGTAGAGCACATGCGTGGACGCAGTTCCAAAGAGAAGCGTGTAGCCGTCTGGCGCGCTGCGGCGAACGTCCAACGCCCCTACCGCACCCGATGCGCCGGCCTTGTTCTCGAGCACCACGGGCTGGCCAAGCTGCTGACCCAGGGCGCTGGCATAGAGCCTAGCGAACGCGTCGGTGGGCCCGCCAGGGGGAAAAGGGATCACCATTCGAAGCGGCCGAGCGGGCCAGGCGCTCTGCGCCAACGCGGGCGAAGCCACCGGGCTGCAGGCGAGGGCTGCGCCGGCCGCGATCAGCTGACGACGGTTCATCATGCATGCTCCTTTCAGCGATGCACGCCGGCAAGGCACAATGCCGACAGTTGCGTTTGACTCACCCCCAATCCTACCCTCCCCATGACACGCACCCCGATCGTCACCCGCATGCAGGTCATCCCGATAGCTGGTCATGACAGCATGCTCCTCAATCTGAGCGGTGCGCACGCGCCTTTTTTTACCCGCAATCTGGTGGTGCTCACCGACTCGAGCGGAGCCACCGGCGTGGGTGAGGTGCCGGGCGGGGAGCGAATCAGGACGACGCTCGAGGAGGCCCGGGCGCTGGTTGAAGGCGCGCCCATTGGCGCCTGGCGCGCCACGCTTAACGCGATCCGCGCGCGCTTTGGTGAACGTGATGCGGGGGGGCGTGGCCAGCAGACCTTTGATCTGCGCGTCACGATTCATGCGGTCACGGCGGTGGAGAGTGGTCTTCTTGATCTGCTGGGCCAGTTCGAGGGCGTCCCGGTGTGCGACCTGCTGGGCGAAGGCAGGCAGCGCGATCAGGTGCAGGTGCTGGGCTATCTGTTTTACATCGGCGATCGCACGCGAACCGATCTGGGCTATCGCGCCGAGCCGGGTGCAACCGATGCGTGGATACGGCGCCGAAACGAACCCGCGCTTGATGCGCCGTCCATCGTGCGGCTCGCCGAGGCGGCCCAGGCGCGCTACGGCTTTGCCGACTTCAAGCTGAAGGGCGGCGTGCTGCGCGGCGAAGACGAGGTGGAGGCGATCATCGCACTTCACGAGCGTTTTCCCGAGGCACGCATCACGCTGGACCCCAACGGCGGCTGGCTGCTTTCGGATGCTGTGCGGCTCCTTCGCGACCGGCATCGCGAACTCGCCTATGCCGAGGATCCCTGCGGCCCCGAGCGTGGCTTCTCTGGGCGCGAGGTGATGGCTGAATTCCGCCGCGCCACGGGTCTGCCCACCGCCACCAATATGGTGGCCACCGACTGGCGCGAACTCGCGCACAGCCTGCAGCTTCAGTCGGTCGACATTCCACTTGCCGACCCGCATTTCTGGACCCTTCAGGGATCGGTACGCGTGGCGCAGCTCTGTCAGATGTTCGGGCTCACCTGGGGGTCGCATTCGAACAACCACTTCGATGTATCGCTTGCCATGTTCACCCATTGCGCGGCCGCCGCACCGGGCCGGGTCACCGCCATCGATACGCACTGGATCTGGCAGGACGGCGAAGCGCTCACGCGCAATCCGCTCACGATCGAGGGTGGCCATATCACCGTGCCAACCCGCCCGGGGCTTGGCGTGGAACTCAACCCGGAAGCGGTAGACCGCGCTCACGCGCTTTATCTGAAGCACGGGCTCGGTGCACGCGACGACGCAATCGCGATGCAGTCTCTGATCCCCGGCTGGACCTTCGACCCCAAGCGGCCGTGCCTCGTGCGCTGACCCATCCCGACCAAGGAGACCCTCATGGAACTGCCGGTGAATCGCTTCAAGCGCGCCCTTCGCGAAGGCGGCACGCAAATCGGCCTGTGGTCGCATCTGTGCAGCCCGATCAGTATCGAGATCCTTGCGCACTGTGGCTATGACTGGCTGCTGATCGACATGGAGCATTCACCCAACGATCTCCAGCAGGTGCTCTCTCAACTGCAGGCCATGACGGGTAGCGACGCCACGCCAATCGTGCGCCCGCCCTGGAATGACATGGTCACTTTCAAGCGTCTGCTCGACATCGGTGCGCAGAGCCTGCTCGTGCCCTATGTGCAGACCGAGGACGAGGCCAGACAAGCGGTTGCCTACACCCGCTATCCGCCGATGGGCGTACGCGGCTATGCCGGGGCCCCGCGCGCCAGTCACTACGGCAGGGTGCCTGGTTATGCGCAGCGCAATCACGAGGAAATCTGCGTACTGGTTCAGGTCGAGACGCTGCAAGGCATTGAGAACCTCGAGTCGATCGCACGCGTCGACGGCGTCGATGGTGTCTTCATCGGCCCGGGCGACCTGTCTGCCGCCATGGGGCATCTGGCCAATCCCAAGCATCCCGAGGTGCTTGCCACCATTGATCGCGCCATCGCACGAATCCGTGCCTGCGGCAAGGCAGCGGGCATCCTCACTGGCGACGAAGCGCTCGCCCGGCACTACGTGGGTCAGGGTTGTCTGTTCGTTGCAGTGGGGGCGGACCAGAACCTGCTACGCGATAGCGCCACCGCGCTCGCGGCGCGGATTCGCGCATGACGCCCACAGGCACCGCCCTTATTTCACCGCCACCTACTTAACAGCCACGGGCCGGTGGGCTAGAGTCCGGCGTAACCCGCCCAAGGAGCCCCGATCATGCTTCGTCAACTGCTCGTCATCGCCCTGTCAGTGTGCTGCCTGTCGGGCGCGCTTGCGCAGACCTACCCCTCGCGCCCGGTACGGATCGTGGTGCCGGCATCTGCCGGTGGCACGGTCGACCTCCTCACGCGCGCGGTGGCGCTCAAGCTCGCCGACCATCTGGGCCAGCCGACTGTGATTGAGAACCGCGCGGGCGCCACCACCAGCATCGCAGAGGAATACGTGGTTCGTCAGCCGGCCGACGGCTACACGCTCATGATGTCGGGCATCACGCTGGCCACCCAGCCCTTCATGAGAGCGAACCTGCCCTACGATCCGCAGCGCGATCTCGCCATGATTTCGCTGGTAGCCGTGTCGGGCAATGTGATTGTGGTCAACCCCAGCCTGCCGGCCCAGACCGTGCCTGAACTGATCGCGCTTGCCAAGGCCAGCCCGCGACCGCTGCTCTATGGCACCGCTGCGTTCGGGGCCACCGGTCATCTTGCGGCCGAGATGTTCAACCTGATGGCGGGGACCAAACTGTCGCAGGTGCCGTACAAAGGGGCTGCGCCGGCGCTCAATGATCTGATCGCCGGACAGATCGACATGACCTTCGACAATATTCCGGCTGCCATCAACCATATTCGCTCGGGCCGAATCCGCGCGATCGCGGTCACTTCCCCCCGGCGTGACCGGCAGCTGCCCGATGTGCCCACCATTGCGGAAGCAGGTCTTGCCGGCTATGAGATCGTTGCCTGGTTCGGGCTGGTGGCCCCGGCGGGCACCCCTGCCGACATCATTGCCCGACTGAACGCCGACACGCTAAAAACCCTCAAGGATCCCACCGTGCTCGACCGGCTGGAAAAGCTCGGCTTCGAAGCAGTGGGTAATTCACCGGCAGAATTTGCCGCCTATGTTCGCGCGCAAGCCGATACCCTTGGCAAGGTGATCAGGAACGCGGGCATCAAGCCACAGTAACGCGGCACTGCAGCGCGACATCGACACTCTGCTCGCGCCCGCTTTCGACGTGGCACCCCCCCTGCTAAGGATTGACGGGTTGCGCGTGCGCTTTGGCGGCGTGCTCGCCATCGATGGGGTCAGCTTCGATCTCGCAGCAGGCGAAATCGTCGGGCTGGTGGGCCCCAATGGTGCTGGAAAGACCACGCTCCTTAACTGCGTGAGCCGGCTACAGACGCCCGAGGCGGGCGATCTCTTTTTCTGCGGCCAGTCGCTGCTTGGGGTGCCCGCCCATGCGCTCGCAGGGCTCGGCATTACGCGCACCTTTCAGAATCTTGCGCTGTTCGGATCGATGTCGGTGCGCGACAACGTGCTGGCCGGCACCCAGCCCAGACATCGCGCGGGATTGATCGCACACGCACTGGCCCTGGCCACAGTCAGGCGCGAGGCGAGGGGCGCCGCAATCGCTACCGACAGGCTGCTCGAGGCCTGGGGACTCAGCGCGGTGGCGATGCAACCGGTGAGCGAGCTTTCCCTTGGAATGCGGAGACGGGTGGAGCTTGCGCGGGCGCTTGCCGCTGAACCCCGGCTCCTGCTGCTCGATGAGCCCGCAAGCGGGCTCATGGTGGACGAGGCCGATCAGCTGGCCGAGAGGCTGCTTGCGCTTCGCGAGCGCACCGGTCTTTCCGTGCTCATGATTGAGCACCGAATGCGGCTGGTGTCGGCGCTCTGCGATCGGGTGATCGCTCTCAATTTCGGCTCGAGAATTGCTGAGGGAACACCCGAGCAGGTCCGATCCCATCCTGCGGTCATTGCCGCGTGGCTGGGGACGCGCCGTTGAGTGCGCTCCTGGCCATTGAGAATCTCTTCGCCGGCTATCGCGACATCACGGTGCTGCGAGACATCACGCTGTCGATCGAAGCCGGACAGGCGGCAGCACTCCTTGGCGCAAACGGCGCGGGCAAAACGACGCTCCTTCGCGCCGTGAGCGGATTGATCGGGAGCGCTGGCGGCATACGGCTTGATGGGCGCCCGCTATCGGGTCTGCCGCCTGAGTCAATCGCGCAGCACGGCGTCGCTCATGTGCCCGAGGGGCGCGGCACCTTCTCTCATCTGACTGTAGACGAGAACCTCCAGCTGGGAGCCTGGCTGAGACGCGACCGCGCGGGCATCACCGCGGATCGCGAACGAATGTTCGAGCGCTTTCCCCGCCTGAAAGAGCGACTTCGTCAGCAGGCGGGCACCCTGTCGGGCGGTGAGCAGCAGATGCTCGCCATCGCCCGCGCGCTCATGTCGCGACCCAAGCTGCTGCTCCTCGATGAGCCCTCGTTCGGCCTCGCACCGAGGCTGGTGAGCGAGCTCTTTGAGGCGCTTGCCACCCTCCGCAATGAGGAGCAGATGGCGATGCTGGTGGTGGAACAGAACGCGCATGCAGCGCTCGAGCTCGCAGACAGCGCCTATCTGCTCGAGGCCGGAAGACTCATCACCAGCGGGTCAGCGCAGGCACTGCGGGATGACCCGCGCGTGCAGCGGGCCTATCTGGGCGACTGATTCAAATGACCGCCGATATTTTTCTTCACCAGCTTTTCGCCGGCCTCACCGCCGGTGCGATCTACGCCAGTCTTGCCGTTGCACTGGTGATGGTGTGGCGAAGCACGCATCACCTGAATTTCGCACAGGGCGAGATGGCGATGTTTTCAACCTATGTCGCGCTCGCGCTGATCGAAGCCGGGCTTGGCTACTGGACTGCCTTTGCGGCAACGCTGGTGGTGTCGTTCATCGCCTCGGTTGCAATTGAACGCCTGATCGTCTCGCCCATTGCGCGGTCGCAGCCGCTTGCGACCGTCATTGTCTTTGTGGCGCTCCTGTCGATCTTTCATAGCCTTGCCTCCTGGCTGTTCACCCCGGTGCTGCGGGAATTTCCGAGCCCGTTTCCGGCTGGCGCGCTCGCCGGCTTTCCCTACCTGTCAGGCCACGCGGCGGGTGTGGTGGCACTTACGCTCATTGAGCTGGCAGCGGTATGGCTTTTCTTTCGCTACACCCGGCTGGGGCTGGCCATGCGCGCGGTCGCGCAGAACCCTGTCTCAAGCCGGCTGGTTGGCATTTCTGCAGGACGCATGCTCGCGCTTGGCTGGGGGTTGGCAGGCGCCCTTGGCGCGTGCGCCGGGATGATGATCGCCCCCATCGTTTATCTCGACCCAAACATGATGGCGGGCGTACTTCTGTACGGGTTTGCCGCCACGCTACTGGGTGGTATTGACAATCCCTGGGGTGCGGCAGCGGGTGGACTGATCGTGGGTTTATTGGACGCGCTGGTAGGCGCCTGGCTGATTGGCCCTGAACTCAAACTGAGCTTCGCGCTCGGGCTCATTGTGGCAGTGCTGCTGGTCCGCCCTGCCGGGCTCTTCGCCCGCGCGCAGGTTTCACGGGTATGAACGCATGACATCCGGTCACCACACGGACGGGCTTCACCGACTGTGGGCCATGATCGCGCTTGGGCTCGCCCTGGCCGCCCCCTGGCTGGTGTCGGACTACCGGCTCTTTCAGCTCACCCAGGTCTGCGTGCTCGCGATTGCCATGTTGGGGCTCAATCTCCTCACCGGCTGGTGCGGGCAGATCTCGCTCGGGCACGGCGCATTCTTTGCACTGGGCGCCTACTGCAGCGCATGGCTCATGCAACAGCTGGGAATACCCGACTGGCTCACCCTGCCGGGCTGTGCCGCCTTCTGCTTTGCCGCAGGCTGGCTGTTCGGTCTGCCCGCGGCGCGGCTCGAGGGGCTCTATCTGGCACTCGCAAGCTTTGCGCTCGCGGTCGCGGTGCCCCAGATCCTGAAACATCCCATGCTCGCGCCCTGGACCGGCGGCAGTAACGGCCTGGTCCTCGATGCGGTACAGGCGCCCGCGCTCTGGCCGCTATCGGCGGAGCGCTGGGCTTACGCGCTTGCTCTGGTCACGCTCCTCGCAGGCATTGTGCTCACCCACCGGCTCGTACGCGGACAGCTGGGCCTTGCGATGCGCGCCCTTCGCGACCATCCGACCGCCGCCGCGGCGATTGGCGTTCACGGCGCACAGCTCAAGGCCCAGCTGTTTGGACTCAGTGCAATGTTTGCCGGTATTGCCGGGGCGCTCAGCGCCATCACGGTTCGCTATGTGGGGCCCGACAGCTTCGACATGTTTCTGTCGATTTCACTCCTGGTCGGTATCGTCGTGGGCGGCTTGGCCTCAATCACCGGTAGCCTGGTGGGAGCACTGTTCGTGCAGTTCGTTCCACACAGTGCCGAGCAGGTGTCGCGCGAGGCGGCCTGGGCAATCTACGGCGCCTGCCTGTTGCTCGCCCTCTGGATCGCACCCGGCGGCGTCGCCGGGCTGTTCAGACGAGTGACCGGTGGGCGGCCTACTGGGTGAGCGAAATACCGCCTTTCTTGATGATCGCTCCCCACTTCGCAATGTCGGAGGCCATGACACGCGTCATATCCTCGGGTGAGGATTCTCGCGGCTCGGCGCCCAGATCAGAGAAGCGGCTGCGCACCGCGGGGTCGCGAAGCGCCACGTTGACATCAGCATTGAGCCGATCAACATAGGCACGGGGAATGCCGCGCGGCGCGATCAGCGCAAACCACGCAGCCGACTCATACTCGGGCAGTCCCGCTTCAGCCGCCGTCGGGACATTGGGTAGCGCAGGCAGACGCGATTTGGCCGCCACAGCGAGGGGGCGAACCTTCGCGCCCTGAATGGAGCCCAGCACGTTGGGCAACAGCTGAAAACTGACCGGTACGCGGCCCGACACCAGATCGGTCACCAGGTTGCCCGTCACGCGGTAGGGCACATGGGTCATCCGGGCGCCGATCAACTGCTCGAAGAAGGCGCCCGCCAGGTGCTGGGAACTTCCGGGCCCCACCGAACCGTAGCCCACGTCGGGCGTCTTCTTCAGATAATCAATCAGGCGGGTGAGCGAATCGATCGGCAGTTCAGCGCTGACCACCACGATGTTGGGCAGCACTGCGACCACGCCGATCGGCTGCAGATCTTTTTCCGGGTCGTAGCCGAGTTCGGCGTTGAGGATCTTGTTCACCGCAAGCGGGCCCGAGGTACTGAACCCGATCGTGAGCCCGTCGGGCTCGGCGCGCACCACCGAGAGCGTGCCCACATTGCCGCCTGCCGCCGGCCGATTCAGATAGACAAAGCTTCGACCGCTGTTGGCGGCCACCTTATCGAGCAGGAATCGGCCGATGACATCGCTCGCGCTCCCTGCGGAAAACGGGACGATCACGCTGATCGGCTTGGAGGCGGCCTGCTGGGCCTGCGCGGGGATGCTCACCCCTGCCACGGTCAGCGCCACGCCGAGGGCAGTGGCCGCTGTGCGCGCACCCAATTTGCAAATACGTTTCATTTTGGTCTCCTGTTGGTGTTCGAATAATCAGGTCAGATGCGCCCGGGTCTCAAGCGATCAGGCCAGAGGCGGAGCCAAAGCGCGCCTCCATCACCTGCTCAAGCGATTGGCTGGCCGGTGTGTGCGCGCCGCCCCCGCGTACGCGATACGCCTCGGCGCGTCCGGGTGCGGCGGGCGCCCGGCCGGCGGCAAGCGCGCGCGCCTCGCCAAGGATGAGACGCCGAAAATGAACGATTGCGATGTCGGTGGCAGTCAGGTGTTCGCGCGTTCGATCAGCAATCACGCCCTGGCTCTCCTGGGCCATCTGGTCCTGCTCGGCGATGCCGCGGACGCCGGTAAACGAGGTGGTGCGCTGCTCCTCGCGCGACAGAAGGTAATCGTTGCCGCGGTTACGAAGCGGGACATAGGCTGCGCCGAGTTCAGCGAACTGGCCGTAGCCTCCCTTCGCATAGCGTTCGCGCTCGACCTCTTCAAGCGGACGATCAGGGTGCCAGGCGTACGTGTAGATCCAGCAGCGGCTGTCATCGATCGGCGTCCAGGTGTAGCCGTAGAGGGTTTCACCGGGCATCGCCGAGGGCGTGATCGAGTGGGTGGGCAACATGTACTGGGTGAGCCGCCAATAGTGATCTCCGGGATCGGCATGGCGTGCGCCTCCGATCAGGAAGCCCACCTCATGGTCAATCAGCTTGAACCGCGGCATGGGGTCGTTCCGCAGCCACCTGAGCCGCGCCACATCGGCTGCCACGGCCGGATTGTCATCGCGCAATTGCGCCGGCGCGGGCATGTGCAGAAACGAAAAATGCGCGGTATCGAGTGCGCCTTCCATGGAATGCGTCCAGTTGCACTCAACCAGCCGCTTGGTGACGAAGCGGTGAGCGGCCGGCACGAGCCCCGCTTCGAGCTGCGGCACGCTTGCCGGACGCGCGTCCTCGGGGCCCAGATAGGCCCAGACCATACCGGCAAACTCGGCGGTAGGACAGGCCCGGATACGCATCTTGCCGTGCAGCGCCGAGCCAGGCGGCACATTGGGCATATCGATGCAAGCGCCGTCGGTGGCAAATTTCCAGCCGTGATAGACGCAGCGCAGTCCCCCTTCCTCGTTCCGACCGTAGAAGAGGTTCGCGCCGCGGTGTGCGCAGGCTGGGTCCAGGAGGCCGGTGCGGCCCGCGGAATCGCGAAACAACACCCAGTCTTCGCCCAGGACGCGCACCCGGACCGGCGTGCAATCCGCCTCCGGCACCTCTTCGCTCAATGCGACCGGATGCCAATAGCGCCGGAGATACTCGCCCATGACGGTTCCGGGGCCGCTTGCAATCAGAAGCGCGTTGTCCTGGGCGGAGAGCATCAGCGTGGTCCTTTCAGAAGAGTTCGGTCGCCGCTGTTCGAATCAGGGCCAACAGTCCGGCCAATCGGGCAGGTGTGCATACCGCGTTCCGAGTGTCCGGCTGGTTACCGTGCCGGATCCCGCGATTGTCAGGCGCTGTGGCGCCCCGATCAAGCCCGCCCGCCGGGCCAGGCGTTTCAGTACCCGCCACACCATAGTCTTTTATGATGATGCAGATGTAGTTAGTTCAGCCACCCACCCACCCTGGCCGCCAGGCCGCTGGGAGCCCGTTCATGAAGAAACTTGCTGCCCTGATTTTGTTCGTTACCGCCTGTGCGAGCGCCTATGCGCAGGACACCTGCAGCCATCGTGGTGACCTCGACCCGCAGTACTGTGACGAAAATCGAGACATGGTCGCCGACCCCCCGAAGGATCCCAAGCGTTACAAGAACCCCAACACCCTGGTCTTCACCTACACCCCGGTTGAAGACCCCGCCGTCTACGAAAAAGTCTTCAAGCCCTTCACCGACCATCTTGCACAGTGCACCGCGAAGCGGGTGGTGTTTTTCCAGGTTCAGTCGAATGCCGCGGAAATCGAGGCCATGCGCTCGGGTCGGTTACACGTAGGCGGATTTTCCACCGGCCCCACCGCCTTTGCGGTCAACATCGCGGGCGCAGTGCCGTTTGCCGTGAAGGGCTACGAAAAAGAGTTCCAGGGCTACAACCTGATCGTGATCGTGCGGAAAGAGTCGGCGTTTCAGAAGCTCGCCGATCTGAAGGGGCGGAAAGTAGCTCACACATCACCCTCGTCCAATTCCGGCCACATGGCGCCGATGGCGCTCTTTCCCCGCGAGGGACTCAACCCCGGTAAGGACTACAACATTCTGTTCTCGGGTAAGCACGACCAGTCGGTGCTGGGTGTGCGCTCGGGCGACTACGAAGCGGCAGCAGTTGCCTCCGATGTGTTTCACCGCATGGCCACCCGCGGGCAAATCAAAGAGGACGACTTCAGGGTGATTTACCGCAGCGCCAAATTTCCAACCTCCTCGTTTGCCTACGCCCATGATCTCGAGCCAACTCTGCGCGAGCGCATGCTCAAGTGCTTCTATGATTACCGCTTCACTGACGAAATGAAGAAGGCCTTTGACGGCGCCGACCGGTTCTTCCCGGTGACTTTCCAGAAAGAGTGGTCGGTGGTTCGCGAGGTCGCCGAAGCCGGTGGCGAAAAATTCAATGGTGCCGCCTACGAACGAGAGGCCAAACGCGAAGAGGAAGCGCGCCGGAAAGCAGCCGAGGCGAAGGCCAAGGCCCAGGGCAAATAACCGTCTTGAACGCCAGTGCCCCGCTCGCAATCCGCGGGCTCACCAAGGAATACCTGCCGGGTAAGCCCGTGCTGCGGGGCGTCTCGCTCGACATCGGGTCGGGCGGGCTCACCGCCATCATTGGCGCCTCCGGCACTGGCAAGTCCACGCTGATCCGCTGTATCAACCGGCTGGTGGAGCCCACGTCGGGGTCGATCGTGTTCGAAGGGCGCGACCTGGTCAAGCTCGATCGCCGGAAGTTGCGCTTGGCGCGCCGCACGATCGGTATGGTGTTCCAGGAGTACAACCTGGTGGAGCGCCTGTCGGTGATGGAGAACCTGCTCTGCGGCCGGCTGGGCTACGTGCCCGCCTGGAAGGCGTGGCTTCGCCGCTATCCGAGCCCAGACATCGACCGTGCGTTCGAACTGCTTGATATCGTCGGCCTGTCTGGCTTTGAGCACCGACGCGCCGATGGCCTCTCAGGCGGACAGCGACAGCGCGTAGGTATCGCCCGCGCGGTGATGCAGAACCCGCGACTGCTCCTTGCCGATGAGCCCACCTCGTCCCTTGACCCACGCACGTCGGTCGACATCATGCAGCTTCTCGCGCATCTGGGCGAAAGCCTGCGCTTACCGGTCATCGTCAACATGCATGATGTCGATCTGGCGCGGCGCTTTGCAAGCCGCATCATCGGCATGGCCGAAGGGTCCATCATTTACGACGGTAGCCCTGATGGCCTCACCGACGAGCGGCTTCGCGCGATTTATGGTGGTGAGGGTTGGCTAGGCTAGCCTTTGCCCGTCGCCCCTGGGCCGCGCTCGGCTGGGTCGCGCTCGCGCTCTATGTCGTGTTCGCCGCGCAGCGCCTCGACTTCAGCGTCGAGCGTTTCGTGATCGGAATCGACAACGGCAAGCGCTTTCTGGGGCGGATGTTTCCGCCCGAAATCCTGCAGGCCGACAGCATGGTGCGCGGCCTCACCGAAAGACTGGAAATTGCGATTCTTGCCTCGTGCGCAGGCATTCTTTTCTCGCTCCCGCTGGGGGTGCTCGCTGCGCGCAACCTGATGCCCGCCTGGGTCAGCTGGCCCGCACGGGCGGTGGTGGCGCTTTGCCGCTCCTTTCATCCGGTGATCGTAGCCATCCTGTTTGTCAAAGCGGTGGGCTTCGGTGCGCTCGCCGGCATCCTCACGCTCACCGTCGCCTCGGTGGGTTTTATCGGCAAGCTCTTTGCCGAGGCGATCGAGGAAATCTCGCTCAAGCAGGTGGAGGCGGTGCGCGCCACCGGTGCGCCGTTTGCAAGCGTGCTCGCCTACGGCGTGCTGCCGCAGGTGATGTCGCGTTTCGTGGGCTTTGCCACCTATCAGGTGGACTCCAACCTGCGTAACTCCACCATGGTGGGCATTGTCGGGGCGGGCGGCATCGGCAGCACGCTGTTTGCGGCGTTTCAACGGTTTGACTACAGCTTCGTCTGCGCGATCCTGATCGCCATCATCGCCATGATCATGGTGGGTGAGACGCTCGCCCGTGTCGTCCGATCGATCCTGGGCATCGATGCGCGGCGTAGTGATGCCTGAGCCCCGCCCGACAGCGCACCCCGCACGCGCATGGCACCGGCACTCGCGAAGCGAAAGGCTTGCGCGGCTGATGCTCACCCTCACCGTCGTCGCAGCGGTGCTCGCATCGGTGAGAAGCGTGGAAGTCATCCCCGAGTTCCTGCTGGATGCGCCCGAGCAGGTTCAGGATCTGCTCGTGCGCATGTGGCCGATCAATGTCGGCTTCTATCCCTCAGGCGTACACGATGCGCTCGTCGATACGCTCCACATCGCCACGCTCGGCACGCTCATCGCGGTGGCACTTGCGCTGCCGGTGGGTGTGCTGTCCGCGCGCAATCTGATCCGAAGCCGGCTCATCAATCTCGGCGCCCGCCTGATTCTGGTGGCCACCCGCTCGGTCAACTCCCTGATCTGGGCACTCCTCTTCGTGGCGATCTTCGGCCCGGGCGCGCTCGCCGGTACGCTGGCCATTGCCTGTCGCTCGGTCGGCTTTGTCGGCAAGCTCATCGGCGAAGCGCTCGAGGAGGCTGACCCCGGGCCGATCGAGGCCCTGCATGCGGCGGGCGCGCCCTGGCTGTCGGTGCTGTCACAGGGCTACTGGCCACAGCTTGCGCCCACCTTCTGGTCGGTATTGCTGCTTCGCTGGGACATCAACATCCGCGAGTCATCGGTGCTGGGACTGGTGGGCGCGGGCGGCGTGGGCATGGCGCTCGATACCGCGCTGAACCTCTTTCAATGGACCCGTGTCTCCCTCATTCTCCTGTCGATTTTTGTGATCGTGATCCTGGCTGAAATCATCGTGACGCAGATCCGAAAACGTATCCTCTGAGCTCTGGTTCCCCCCGCATGTCATCGCTTCCCATCCCCCGACCGCTCACCGACATGCCTATCGCGCCGCCCGTCCGCGGGGTGTTCTTCGATATCGACGACACCTTTACCACCGAGGGTCTGTTGCGCCCCGAGGCGCTCGCAGCACTCGATGCCTGGCAGCGATCCGGTCGGCTGTCGGTGGCGGTCACCGGACGCCCTGCGGGCTGGTGCGATCACATCGCACGGATGTGGCCGGTCGACGCAGTGATCGGCGAAAACGGGGCCTTCTGGTTCCGCTATGACCGCGCCCGCCACCGCATGACGCGCCGCTTTCTGCAGAACGACGCCACCCTCGTGGCGAACCGGGCCCGTTTTGACGAGATCGCGAGGCGGGTGCTGGCCGCCGTGCCAGGTGTTGCGGTGAGCGCCGATCAGCCGTATCGGGCGTGTGACCTGGCAATCGACTTCGCCGAAGATGTTCAGACCGATGGGCTTCCCACCGCCGACCGGGTGGCGAGCCTGCTCCGCGAGGCCGGCATGCACGTGAAGATCAGCTCCATCCATGTCAACGCCTGGTTCGGCGAGCACGACAAGCTCAGCACCGCGCTCCGAATGGCCGCCGATGAATTTGGCATCACCCCCCAGGCACTCGCGCGAGACCATCTTTACCTGGGCGATTCGCCCAATGACGCGCCGATGTTCGGATTTTTCGAGCGCTCCATCGGGGTGGCCAATGTGCTCGACTATGGCGGCCGCATCGATCCGATGCCCGCCTTCGTCAGCCGGGAGCGCTCGGCCGCGGGCTTTGCCGAGGCGCTCGCCCACGTGAGCGGTGACGCCCCGGGCTGATCGCGCGCCCAGCCCGACAGGATTTGCCCGGATATTGCCCGCGCCGCTCCGGATCGTGCGACACTCCCTGCCTTCGTCAAGCCCCCCGTCCAGCCTTCATAGGAGATTCGACATGATTCGTCGTCTGCTCGGCGCCGCGCTCGCAATCGCGCTCGCAGTGCCCGCTTCAGTTTCGCTCGCCCAGGACAAGCTCACAGCGCTGCACTCATTTCCCGCCAACTGGGTGTATTCGCGCAGCTTCCTCAACTTCGTGAAAAAAGTGAACGACGAGGGCAAGGGCATCGTCGAGATCACCGTGCGCGGCGGCCCCGAGGCCATGGGCATGTTCGAGCAGCCCAACGCAGTGCGTAATGGCGTGGTCGACATGGTCTACACGCCCTGCGCGTTCTACGCAGCCGCCGTTCCCGAGTGCGACGCAGTATCGGCCTCTTCCATCGATGGTCCCACCTCGCGAAAGAGCGGCGCCTACGACGCCCTGAACGACGCCCACATGAAACGTATGGGCGTGCACTACCTTGGCTGGTTCGATAGCGGCATTCGTTTCCACCTCTGGTCAACCAAGGAAATGAAGACCGACGCGCAGGGTAACCTCGATGTGAAGGGCTTCAAGGTCCGCGGCAACCCCATCTATAACGCCTTCCTCACCAATTTCCTGGGTGCGCAGGTGTTGAACATGCCCTCCACCGATATCTACACCGCACTCGAGCGCGGCACGATCGAAATCACCGGCTGGACCGAGATCGGCATCATGGATGCCAACTGGGACAAGCACCTCAAGTTCCGGCTCGATCCGAAGTTCTTCTCCACCGACCTCGGCGTGATCATCAACGCGAAAAAGTGGGCGTCGCTCCAGCCCAAGACGCGCGAGTTCCTCACCAGGATGGCGATTCAGCACGAGGTGGCAAGTATTGCCGACATGCTGCAGATCCGCGATCGGGAGCTCGCTGAGCTGGAAAAGCGCGGCGTCAAGACCTTCGCGCTTGGCGCAGAGGCTGGCAAGCGCTTCATCGCCGGTGCGAGCGCTGCGGCCCATGCCCGCATGAAGGAACGGATGGACAAGGCGGGCGTACCCAACGATTACGAAAAGGTCGTCAAGCTGTTTACGCCCTGATCCCCGCGACCCCTGCCGGACGATGGCGCGTGACAAGCATCACGCCGCCATCGTCAGTGAATTGACCTGACCCTGGCCCTCACCTCAACCGCGCCCCGATCCGCGAACGCCGGCTGTGAATCTGATCGCCCGACTCCACACGCTTCTTATCCGCACCATGGCGGTCGCTGCCGCGCTTCTGATGGTGGCGGTCATGATCACCATCTGTCTCGATGTGCTGATCCGTAATCTCGATCGCCAGCCGTCGGCTCATTTCTTCACCTTCAGCGAGTACGCGCTGCTGCTCATTCCCTGCCTGGGCGCGCCCTGGCTGGTTCGCGAGAAGGGTCATGTGTACGTGGAACTGCTGCTCATGACCCTGAACCGCCCTGCGCGAAGATGGTTCCTGCGCGCGATCAGTCTGATCTGTGTGGCCATCTGCTTCACCATGGCCTGGTATGGGTTCGAGGTCACGATGCTCGACTGGGTTCAGAACAACAAGGATGTGCGTTCATTCGACGCACCGCGCTGGGCGATCGTCATGTGGATTCCAATCTCGTTCCTCTTCATGGGGCTTGAGTTCGTGCGCTACCTGTGGAGAGACGAGTCCCCGCTTGCCGCGCTGGCGAGCGAAAGCAGTGGAGCCTCGCACTGATGGACTGGGTCTGGCCCGCCATTGTGCTGTTCGGCGCGTCGGTTGCGCTGATGCTGGTCGGCATACCGGTGGCGATCGCGTTTTTCGCGACCAACATCCTGGCCGCGGTGTTCTATATGGGCGGGTCGGCCGCAATTGGCCAGGTGGTGAACAACGGCTTTGGCGCCATGACCACCTTTGCGCTGGTGCCCATCCCCATGTTTCTCCTGATGGGCGAGCTCTTCTATCACACCGGCCTTGCCACGCGCTGCTTTAACGCCGCCGACAAGCTGCTGGGTAATGTCCGCGGTCGCTTGTCCTATGTCACGCTAATCGGCGGCACGGCGTTTGCAGGCCCCGCTGGTTCTTCAATGGGGGCGTGCGCGCTCCTCGGCTCACTGATGGTCCCCGACATGATGAAGCGGGGCTACAACAAATACCTGTCGATCGGTCCGATCATGGGGGTGGGCGGGCTGGCGGTCATCATTCCGCCGTCAGCCCTCACCGTGCTCCTCGCCACGCTGGGCCAGACCGACGTCACCGACCTGCTGCTTGCAGGAATCGTCCCTGGGCTTGTGCTTGCGATCATGTACGGCGTGCTCATCTGGAGCTGGACGGTCATCGACCCCAGCGCAGCGCCCTACTACGAAGTCGAGCCCGCACCGTTCGCCGAAAAAATCCGGCTGATCGTCTTTGATGTGCTGCCGATGGTCGGGCTGATCGTGTTTTCGGTGGTGCTGATGCTGGTGGGCTGGGCCACCCCCACCGAGGCGGCAGCGCTCGGCGCGCTGTCAGTCGCGGTGCTCGCCGCCTGCTACCGCACACTCACCTGGCAGGCGATTGTTCGATCGGTGGAAGGCGCGCTGCGGGTCACGGTGATGTCGTTTCTGATTATTTTCGGTTCGGCCACTTTCGCGCAAGCGCTCGCCTTCACAGGCGCCTCAAGCGGACTGATGAACTGGGCACTGTCGTTCGAACTCGCCCCGCTCGCCATGCTGCTCGCCATGATTGGCATTCTGCTGTTCCTGGGTTGCTTCATGGATCAGCTGTCCATGATGCTCCTCACCGCGCCGATCTTTTTCCCGCTTGCGAAGACGCTGGGCTTTGACCTCACCTGGTTCGGCCTCATCATGCTGCTCGCGCTCGAGATCGGCTACACCACGCCGCCCTTCGGGCTCCTGCTCTTTGTGATGAAGGGCGTGGCGCCGCCTGACACCACCATGCGCGACATCTATCTCGCCGCGGCACCCTTCATCGCCTGCGTACTGATTCTGATTGCGCTGATCATCATGTTCCCGCCGCTTGCCACCTGGGTGCCTGCGCTCTCGAAATAGCGCAGGCCTCAGATCACGCCTTCCTCGGCGAGCCCGGCAATGTCGGAGGCCGACATGCCGAGATAGGTGGAGAGAATGAACGCATTGTCTTCGCCATAGCAGGGTGCGCCGCGATCAATGGGCCCGCCGCTCCAGGCAGGCGTTCGTGACAGCTTCACCGGAAATTCGCCCACCGGCCAGCGGCCAATCTTGCTGCCCGTCACTTCGGATAGCCAACCGAGCGCGTGCAGTTGCGGATCGTGATCGCAGCGGTCTTCGGCGGTCTGACAGACACCCGCCGGCACCCCAGCGCGCTGCAAGCGCTGCATGCAGTCGTAGTCGTTCTGCTGGCGCGTCCATGACTCAACCGCCTGGTCGAGCGCATCCTGGTTCACCAGGCGAGCAGCGAGCGTCTCGAACCGCGGGTCCTGCGCCAAGGCAGTCATGCCGCTCTCGCGGACAAAGGCCTGCCACTGGGCTTCATTGAAGCAGGAAATCGCGATCCAGCGGTCGGTGCCGCGCAGCCGATACGCGCCGTGCGGCGCTGCAGGCTTATCGG
>Ga0315906_10002457_pt1 | contig 25851 bp, 17 predicted proteins | sample LakEriMetagenome_4_FD_203526 | JGI IMG/M metagenome (GOLD analysis project Ga0315906, IMG submission 203526) | Freshwater fungal communities from buoy surface, Lake Erie, Ohio, United States - Buoy 2 MA122 | ecosystem: Environmental > Aquatic > Freshwater > Lake > Lake biofilm | place: USA...
CAATTTTCAATGTTTGCGAGGCCTTTGAATTGCCAGGATCCTGTCGTAATCTTTTCACGGATGTAAGCACGGCTTCATCATACTGTCCGTTTTCCAACAGTCTTTTGCCGCTGCTGCAAGCGGATAGTATGATGGATGCGATTAGGGTTAAGATGGTGAGGTGCTTCAGCATAGCATTTGGATTTCAAGGCGAAATTACAAAAAGCGTGCCGACGCGCTATAACTTTAAGCTTGTCATTTTGATGGAAGAACAGGGAACCCGGATTGGACGGATTTAGCTGATTAACGCGGATATGATTTGATTGATCAATTTAATCCGTGCAAATCCGCAAGATCCGCTTCATCTGCGTTCTCTTTTATTGTAATGGAACACGGATTGGACGGATTCAGCTGATTAAAGTTGATTTGGCGGCTCAGCGCGGATTTGTAATGGTTAAATAGGAAATCCTTATTATTATTTAACAATCATGAAAGGTTCGCGCAAAGGCCGCAAAGGAATTTCGCCTATGGCGAAATCCTGATCGCAAAGGCCGCAAATAATTGTTCTTTCATTTGTAATACTTGGCGTTCTTAGCGTTTTTCTTTGCGCACTTCGCGTGAAAATAAATCCCTCTATTGCTCGCCTAAGTCTGTCGACAAATGACAGTTTTAAATTCGTCTTAAGGTTTCGCGCAAAGGCCGCAAAGGAATTTCGCTATCCGCGAAATTCTAATCGTAAAGGCTGCGAATGGTTTTTTTCATACGCAATTCCTCGGCGTTCTTGGCGTTTTACTTAGCGCACTTCGCGTGGAAAAAAGTTGTATAGGTGCTCGCAATGAATTGCCAAGCTTTCGAAAATCATCTAAAACAGAAAAAAACAGCTTCACTCAAGTTTATACAATATTTATGAATCCCTTTCGTTTGTAATTCGTTAAGGCCATAGGAATGTAGCTCAATTTCCCTTATTACCATAGTAGTCGATCTAAATCGGCACGACTTCTAATAGAGGTTCACTCAAATTCCATTCACATTCCAAAATCATAAATGATGTTTATCAGAACATGTTTGCTCATATCCCTGTTTTCAACTGTGGCTTGCAGGCCCGGTGTTTTATTCAACGAGCCTCAACCGGCAGGCGAGAAGAATTTGAATTCAATACCCAAACGTTTGCACGGCACCTATGTGAATATGGCCGAGTTAGACACCTTGGTTGTAACCGAGAAAGCCGTGCTTTTGATAGATGCTAACTCCGAAACCGGACCCAAAACCGAAGCTGATAGTTTCTATATTGTGAAAGGAAACATAGCGATTGACCGTAAGTCGGGGAATCAATTCTATTGTGTGCAATCCGGAGATTCTGTAACGGTTTATTATTGCTTGCCCGATACCATTTTCAGTTTGTATAGGGAGGATGTTCTGCGAAAGTACAAAGGGTATTTCTTCATGAATCGGTATTATCCCTATAGCGAAGCGGATAACAGCAGTGGCTGGGCTGTGCAGCGGATGCATTTGAAACGGGGCAAGATCGTGTTAAGCTGGATTGGTTCCGTGGAGGATATAGAAAATCTCATGAGAAACACTGAATCAACCAAGGACACGATGATTCAACAACCGTACTCGCCAACCAGGAAGCAGTTCACTGAATTATTGTTGGATGATGGGTTTTCGGATGGAGATGTTTTTGTAAAAGTGCGGTAAGTGGTGGGTAGTGGGTAGTAGGTGGTAGGCATTGGTACCACTTAATCAATTATCGTCAATTGCTACTGCCAATTGGTATTGCTACTTGCTTCGGTACTTCCTTCTAATTTCGCCACCGCCAACTGCTACTGCCTCCCACTTCTTACTTGTCACTTCTTACTTGTCACTTGTAATTTGTCAATCGTCAATTGTCACGTTCTCTTCCTGTAACTCAATACCGCCCACACATTCATTACCACTGCGAAAAGGAACATGATGCCTAAGTGATGCAAGATGTCATGCAGTCGGCTTCCTTTCAATACCACCATCCGAATTACTTCAATGAAGTAAGAAACGGGATTGAATTTGGTGATGGTTTGCGCCCACTCCGGCATACTTTCAATGGAAGTGTAGAGGCCACCGAGCAAGATGAAAACCATCATCACGAAAAAGGATATGAGCATCGCCTGCTGCTGCGATTGAGAAATGGAGGAGATCAGTAAACCTACTCCCAAAACCGCCAGCATGTACACCGCAGCGAATAGATATAGCAACCCGATGTTGCCTATTGGCTGGATGCCGTACACAAATCGTGCAATGCAAAGACCCAAAGTCAACACCACGAATCCCATCAACCAGAAGGGAATCAATTTCCCCAAAATGAAGTGATGCTTGCGGATGGGCGTTACATTGATCTGCTCTATGGTGCCCACCTCTTTTTCTTTAACGATGTTGAGCGCGGTCATGAATGCTCCTGTCATGGTCATCAATATCACCAATATGCCCGGCACCATGAAAAGTTTGTATTCCATCTGCGGATTATATTGGTTCATAGGCACCACCTCCGCGCGGGTGATTTCATCGAATCGCGGCAGCTGGAACCATTCCTCGCGGATGTCGACATTGAAATCCTGTATGATGTTTTGCAGATATGCCGATCCCAAATTGGCACGTATGCCGTTGATGGCGTTTACGGCCACAAACAGTTTCGTTTCGTTTTCGCGTACAAGATTGCTTTCAAATCCTGATGGGATTTCCAAAATCAAATCGCAGCGATCGTGCTCCACATCGTTCATCGCTTCTTTGTAGTTCTCCGGAACCGTGGCCAAACGGAAGCAATCATTGGCGGTGATTTTGCCGACTAATTGCCGCGAGTAATCTGAATGGTCGTGGTCCACAATGCCGATGTTCACTTCTTTGATTTCATAGTCGGCTACCTGCGGCAGGACGATGAGTTGGATCACTGGCATCATGAAAATCATGCGCAAGATGGCCGGGTTCCGAAGTATTTGCCGGAACTCTTTTTCCAAAAGGTATCGCAAGGTCTTCATGCTATCTCGTGGTCAGTCGTACGTCGTAATTGCGGATGCTCATCATCAAAAAGAAACTCGTCATGGCCATCAATATCAAGGTTTCCTTCCAAATCATCTCCACTCCCACACCTTTGATCATAACATCCTTCACGATCATGAAAAACCACTTGGCAGGAACGGCATTCGATATGATTTTAAGCGGCAGCGGCATGTTCTCGATCGGGAACATGAATCCGCTCAGCATCAGCGTAGGCAGGAACATCCCCATCAGCGATATGAGCATGGCCGTTTGCTGACTGGAGGTCTTGGAGGAAATCAACATGCCCAGCGACAAACAGGTTATGGTGAAGAGCAGACTCAGCGAAACCAACAGCAGCAAATTGCCGGCAATGGGTAATCCCAAAGCAAAGACGCTTAACAGCAGAATGCTGACTATGTTGATGGCCGATAGCATCAGGTAAGGAACGCTCTTGGCGATGATCACCATGAAGGGCTTGAGCGGTGAAACCAGCAGCACTTCCATGGTGCCTGTTTCCTTCTCGCGTACGATGGCAATGGAGGTCATCATCGTGCAAACCAGCATCAGCACCATCGCCATTACACCTGGTACGAAATTGTAAGCGCCTTTCAACTGTGGATTGTACAGCATGCGCGTTTCGGTTACGATCTGTAACGGCATCTTGCGCAAGGGTTCTAAGCTCTTGGTGAAATCGCCGGTAATGGCGCGCAGGTAATTGGTGACTGCGGTTCCCGTATTGGGGTCTGATGCATCTGCAATCACCTGCACGGGTGCGTAGTGCTCATGTTGCAACTGACTGCCGAAGTTTGAAGGAATAACCACTGCTGCTTTTATTTTCCCTTCGCGAAACAAATCATCCAATCGTGCTGGGTCGTTTTCGTAATGCAGGATGTCGAAGTAGCGGCTTGCTTCTATTTTTGCGATGTAGCGGGCCGACATGCCATCTTTGGCCATATCGATTACTGCGATACGGGAGTTCTTGATTTCGTTGGTGAGTGCGAATCCGAAAATCAGGATCTGCGCTATGGGCATACCGATTAGGATGAACAACGTCTTGCGGTCGCGCAGGATATGGTACCACTCTTTTCGTACGAATGCAAAAAACTGTTCCTTCATGTCAGTCGGCGTTTCGGGTGGCTTGTCGGGCCAGTTGTAAGAATACTTCATTCATGTTATCCGCTCCGCGGCGCTGCTTCATTCGCGATGGGGTGTCCATGTCGCCGATTTTTCCATCTACCATGATGCACACGCGGTCGCAGTATTCAGCTTCATCCATATAGTGCGTAGTTACAAATACGGTTGTGTTTTTCTGTGCCGCCTCGTAAATCATCTCCCAGAACTCACGGCGCGTGATGGGATCGACGCCACCAGTGGGCTCGTCGAGGAATACGATGGCAGGGTCGTGGATGATGGCAATGGAGAACGACAACTTCTGTCTCCATCCCAACGGCAATGACCGCACCAGCATGTTTCGTTCCTTGTTCAGCTGCAAGCGATCCAGCAGCAGCTCGGATTTGCTTCTTATGTCATTTGGATGGAGGCCGTAAATGCCGGCGAAGAACCGGATGTTCTCCATCACCGTAAGGTCTTCGTACAACGAGAACTTCTGACTCATGTATCCGATGTTGCGTTTGATGTGGTCTGGGTCGCGGTTCAAATCGAATCCCGCAACAACCGCACTTCCCTCTGTAGGCATGCTCAATCCGCACAACATGCGCATGGCGGTGGTTTTGCCCGCGCCATTGGCTCCCAGGAAGCCGAATATTTCGCCCTTGTCCACATCGAAGGTGATTTGATCTACCGCCGTGAAATCGCCGAACCTTTTGGTGAGTGCGTTGGCTGCAATGGCCTTATCGAAATCTGGACTACTCATGATGTGCTGTTTGTTTTTTGTTGCATGGCCATGATGAAGCTGTCCTCAATGCTGGGTTCGCACGGCATCACCTCAGTGGCACCCAAAGCACGGATTTGTTCTGCGGCTTTGTCATCTTCCGGTTGAATCACCACATGGTGGTAATCGCCGAACGGATAGGCCATCTCCACATAAGTTTGTTGCTTTAACAGTTTCAAGAGTGCATACATGTTGGTGCCCTTGGCAGCCAGAATCCGTTTCGGATACTGGTTGATGATTTGCTTGGGCGTGTCCACGCTCAGTATGCGGCCCTCTTGGATGAGTGCCACGCGATCACACAGCGATGCTTCATCCATATAAGGGGTTGACACGAAAATGGTGATGCCTTGCTGCTTGAGTCGCTGCAACATGTCCCAGAACTCCTTCCGCGAAACGGCATCCACGCCAGTGGTAGGCTCATCCAGAAACAACACTTCGGGCTTATGCACCATGGCGCAGCAGAGTGCCAGCTTTTGTTTCATACCACCCGACAACTTTCCGGCTGGACGTTTCTTGAAGGGCTCGAGCTGTTTGTAGATGTCGTAGATGAGGTGCATGTTTTCTTCGACCTGCGTTTTGAAGATGGTGGCGAAGAAGCGCAGGTTTTCCTCTACCGACAAATCCTGGTAGAGCGAAAATTTTCCGGGCATGTAACCGATGCGCTGGCGTATGGCGGCATAATCGCGCACCGCATCAAGTCCGGAGATGGTTACGCTGCCTTCGTCGGCCAACAGCAAGGTGGTCATGATACGTATGAGCGTGGTTTTGCCTGCGCCATCGGGACCAATGCAGCCGAACAGTTCGCCTTGCTCAACCGAAAAAGTGGTTGGGTGCAAAGCCACCACCTCGCTCTTGCCAGCCAGGTATTTCTTTGATACGCCATCTACAACAATTGCAGGCATCTGTTTATTTGAATTGTACTTCGCCGTACATGCCGATTTTGATGGCGCCATTGTTGCGCACGCGTATCTTCATCGCATATACGAGGTTGGCTCGTTCGTCTTTCGTTTGAATGGTCTTGGGTGTGAACTCGGCCTTGTCGCTGATCCACGAAACCACACCATTGTAAGTAATGTAGTCGTCTTCGTTCTTATCCACCAACACCTTCACCGTTTGTCCGGGTTTAACCGATGCTAGTTGATCTCCGGTGATGTATGCACGCAGCACCATGCTATCCAAGTTGGCGATTTTGTAAAGCGCTTTGCCGGGCGCGGTAACCTCGCCCACTTCGGTGTAGCTGGTGAGCACGGTGCCATTCACAGGATTTTTAACCATCGAGCGGTCCATCTGATCAAGGATTTGTTCTTTGCGTACCGATAGGGGTTCTTTCTCGCTCAGCACACTGCGGTTGCGCAAATTCAAATTGGCTGTTTCCTGATCGAGTTGTTTTTGTGTGAGGGTGCGTTGCTCTTTGGCCACATTCAACTGCGTGGTAATGTCGTCGAGCTGCTTGGAGGTTGCGGCATCGGCCTCCACCAATTTTTTAATGCGTTGTTGTTCGCGCTCCAACGAAGCGATCTGCGTGCTTTGCACTTGCATCTGTTGCCTGAGCGTGTTCACCAACGGCGTTTCGCTGCCGGTGCGCTCGTTGAGTGATGCTATGGTGGCATCTACCTGTTTGGCTTGCAGCGACAGCGGAAGCGTATCGATGCGCACTGCAATTTGTCCGGGTTGCAAAGCAACGCCCTCTTCGGCATCAAATGCGGTAATGCGCCCGGCGGTTTCGGCCGATACGATGACCTCTTCGGCTTCAAAGGTGCCGCTGGCGTCATAGTTGCCACTGCCATTGCCGCACGAAGCAACGAGTATAGAGGAAAGGAGTAATGTAATGGATGCGTATTTCATCTTATGGATTTGTTTTCGTGTTCGTATAATCATTGAATTCCAAGTGCACCAACACCAATTGCAGTCGGTGCAGCGATTCCTGTTGTCGTGCTTGGTCAACGGCATTCACTTCGCGGATGTAATCGGCGGATGTGATCACACCGTTATCGAGCTGCGCTTTGGATGAACGCATAATGTCTTCGCGCAAAGCGATGAGTTGCGCATCGGACTGCAGCAGTAGGTTCAGTTTTTCGCTTTCGCGGATGCACTGGTTCACGGCCATGTTGGCACCTAGTGTGTACGCCTCTCGTTGCGAAGCAACAATGCGTTGCTGGATGTTGTTAGCCGAGCGTTCGTTCCAATGGCTGTAGAGTGCGCCCAGGTTCCACTGCAGTTTGGCGCCTCCTAAGTAAAACCAATCGGGGTTGTTGTCGAGCATGTTCAATCCCGGCCTGCCATAACCGCTTTGTCCGAATAAGTATAGTCGAGGCATCACCTTTGAGTTGATGTTTTTGCGTTGCGAACCGATAAGTGAATTTTGTGCATCGAACAGGTGCAGCTCGGGACGGTTGATCTGGTATGATGACGCGATGGCGGCAGCTGGTATTTGTAGTTGTATATCGGTGCCGTATTTTTTCCCGGTGAGCATGCCCAATGCTTCCAACATATACTGCCGGTCGGAGGTGAGTGATATGCGTCGCTGTTGGTTGCGCAGTTGCTCCGCTTGCATTTGCGCCAATTGCGAGCGGAACGCGATACCGTTTTGCACAGCGCTTTGCATGCGTGTAACGCCTGCTTGCAGGTCGGCATCCACAAGGTTTAGCTGTTTGATTTGCTCGTCGGCCATCAGGATGCCCAAGTAGAGTTGCCGCAAACGATCGCGCACCTTCTGCCATTCAACTTGGCGTTTCGATTCTTCGATTTGCGCTTGTGCGCGGCTCACCGATTTCATCGCTTGGGTGGTTCCGCCGTCGAACAAGGGTTGTTGTACTTCGGCCACGGCGCGGTATTGGTCTTTCGATAGGGGCTCCACCGAAAATCCCGGGAAGGGGATGGTGATGGGCAGCTCGGTCACATCCGACTGCGTGGTCATTTGACCCGACACCATGATTTGCGGCAGGTAGTTGCGGTTGAGTGCGGCAATGGTTTGTTGTTCGCTTTCGCGGATGAGTTGTTCCTGTGCGGCCACAGGGTGGTGTGCTTGCGCATCTAGCATCACGGTTTCCAGCGTAATGTTTTCTTGCGCTTGCGCGGATGAGGTAGCGATGATCAGGAGGAGCAGAAATCGTTTCATCGGTTGGAGGTGTTGTTGCAGATGCCGTGTTGCAGCATTTGCGTGATGGTGTGTTTGCGGTTTTGCAGGATGGCGTCGTACTGTTCGGGTGTGGCGGCGGTGAGTTTCTCCATCATGGGTCGTGCGATGAAGGGGAACACCACCATGGCCATCACGCTGTACCAGAGGTCGCGCGGATCGGTTTTGCGCAGCATGCCTGCATCCATTTCCGATTCGAGTTGCTGGATGAAACCCACGAAGGGTGGGGGGCCGGGCATTTTGCCGAGGAAGATCTTGAAAAAGCGGTCGGGGTCTTGGTGCACTTCGGTAAGCACGAACATGGGGATATCGGGGCGGCGGAGCAGTAGTTGGAGGTGTTCGTGCACATACTGTTCTATTTTATCGAGGGCGCTGCCGGGGCCGGTAAGTATGGCGTGTGTTTTAGGCAGGAACTCGGAGTAGGCTTCGTTGAACACGCGTTCGAAGAGGGCTTCTTTGCTGCGGAAGTAGTAGTGCAGCATGGCTTTGTTGATGCCGGCTTGGTCGGCTATTTCCTGCATGCGCGCACCATGGAACCCCGCCCGGGCAAAAGCCCTTCTGGCGGCATTCAGTATCCCTATCTCAGTGCTCGACATCTCAGCTCCCATACCCCTTTATCCGTTTGGTTTAACCATTTGGTTGGCAAAGGTAGGGAGGAAAGTTGAGTTTATGAAAAATATACACTACTGATTGATATTCAGTTTAATAAAAAATATTTGCTGGCAATTTTTTGGTTCCAATTTCCTTGATGGATCTGAATATCTCAAAGCTAAACCAATGCGCACTGGCTACATGTTTCAACATGCACCTACCAAGGCAAACAATGAATTCTGTAGCTGGTGCCGTTGTTTGTTTTGGTGCATAAATGGACCATGTGCAATGGTTGATTTGACATATTCTGTCGCAAAAAAACTTAAACGTTTAATTGCCTTATCTCTTTGAAATATTGCCGAAATTAGACAACCGATTAAATCAATAAAATTCATGGAGTCCACCCCCCATTACAGTATCGATGAGTTCGACAACAAGGCGTTTCAGAAGAACTTTTCATCAAAAGATTCCAATTTAAATAAGGCCGCTATTACCCATTTCCTGCACAATCACAGCAATGGCACCGCTCACATATTTGAGAAGGAAGCTACAAGGGCTGTTAAAGATTATGTGGCGTATAAAAACGAGTCGGAACAGCTAAGCATGGTTGAGGAGGAGGCAATGCAACAGTTTCTTTTTGAAGTGGAGGATGTGCCTTTTCCAACACCTGACAATTACACATTTAAATTCATCGATTTGTTTGCTGGAATAGGTGGTTTCCGAATTGCAATGCAAAATCTTGGAGGTAAGTGTGTTTTTTCGTCGGAGTGGGATAAGGAAGCTCAAAGGACTTACTGGGCAAATTTTGGTGAAGTACCTTTTGGAGATATTACCAGTGAAGACACAAAAAAATTCATACCAGACGAGTTCGATGTTTTATGTGCGGGCTTTCCATGTCAGGCATTTTCCATTGCTGGAAAACGAGGCGGTTTTGAAGATACGCGAGGAACATTATTTTTTGATGTGGCTGAAATAATCAAACGTAAAAAACCCAAAGCGATTTTTCTTGAAAATGTAAAGGGTTTAAGAAATCACAACGGGGGCAAAACACTTGCGACAATTCTTAATGTGCTACGCAACGACCTTAACTATTTTGTTCCAGAGCCACAAATTATAAATGCAAAAGACTTTGGCGTTCCGCAACATAGAGAGCGGATTTACATAGTTGGTTTCAGAAAAGATCAAAGAATTACGGAGTTTGAATATCCAAAGCCTTTAAAGAAAAAAGTAAAATTTGCGGACGTTAAAGAGAAAAAAGTTCCTGGCACAAAGTATTTTCTATCTACGCAATACGTTCAAACTCTAATAAATCACAAAGAAAGACACGAAAGCAAGGGCAATGGTTTTGGATATGCCATTATTCCGGACGATGGAGTAGCAAACGCTATTGTAGTAGGCGGAATGGGTAGAGAAAGGAATTTAGTTTACGACCACAGAATTACCGACTTTACTCCTACAACACACATCAAAGGATCCGTAAACAGAGATGGTATTCGCAAAATGACACCAAGAGAATGGGCAAGGCTACAAGGGTTTCCGGATAATTATATAATTCCAGTAGCTGATGCCTCAGCATATAAACAGTTTGGCAACTCGGTTGCCGTGCCTGCCATTCAAGCAACCGCAGAAAAGATTTTGAAACTTATAAATACAGCAAATGCTAAAGGGAAATAAAGGTGATTGGAGTGAGTTGTATGTTTTTGCAAAATTACTTAGTGATGGCAAGCTATTTCAATCAGATATTAACCTAAATCGTGATGAGAACAATTACTACGAAGTTGTAAAAGCTTACAGAGAGGAAGGCAAATCATCACTGGAGTTTGAAAGAGATGGGAATGTTCTGCTTTATGCTGTATCTGACGGAAATAGAAATTTAATTGGAGAGTTTACAATAGAATATTTAAAGGAAATATCTGAAAAAATCTATACTGGAATAATCAACGGTTCAGGGAAAAGTTTTGAAATACCAACAATTGAAGAGTTCATTGAAAATTCAAAAATTCAGAAACTAACTGCTAAAGTCACAAGCAAGTCGGATATTAGATTAAGAATCTACGACCATAGACTTGCCAAGGAAGCTGATTTAGGGTTTAGCATAAAATCTTTTCTCGGGTCGGATTCAACTCTATTCAATACTGGACTTGGAAACAACTTCATTTACCGTATAAAGTCAGATAAAAACATTTCAATTTCTGAGTTTAATGAGACAACCTATAAGCCAGAAGGTAATATTTCTAAGCTGACTTTTAGGCTTCAAAAATTAATTAACGACTACTCCGCAGATATTAAATTTAAAGGCATTCAATCTTCCCAACTTTGGCGGAATTTAAAAATGGTTGATGGTGATTTGCCTGATATAATAGCTTATTGCTTATTTTATAGATGGATAGATAGAACACCGGTTTTATCCGAATTAGTAGCACTTATAGAAAATAGAGACCCATTAAATTATTACAACGGAGAGCAGTCTGAACAAAAACTATATGACTATAAGCTTAAAAAATTTCTAGCTGAATGTGCTATGGGTATGACATCAGAAAAACCGTGGCAAGGAATATACGATACAACTGGTGGTGTAATCATTTGTAAGCAAGACGGTGACATTGTTTGTTTTCATATTTATGATTTCAATCTTTTCAGAGAGTACTTATTAAACAACACAAAGTTTGAGCAACCTTCTACTGGTGAAGATGAAGATAGCCCTGGAACACCGAGAACAACAAAAGGAACGAAAAAATACTATTATGGTTGGCTATTTGAAGAGAATAATGAACTTCTTTTTAAAATTAATTTACAAGTTAGATTTATATGAAACCTAATTGGTGACTAATTTGCAAAACCTCCAACAATCAAGACTTGAGGTGCTGAATGAAATAGCTAAAATTTTAGATGTGGGTTTAGTTGAATAAATATTTTCAAGTAATAAGAAATGAAAATGGGTTATTATAATGAATTAAAAAAATTTATTGCTTTTTCTAATAAGCAGTTAATTGGCCAAGGGATTGTAGGTGGGATAGATTATAATCTTGAAAGAAAGAAAGATTACATGGGCTTATCGGTTGAATCCAAGGTTGGTGCTGGACGAGCATCCAGAATTCCATGGATCTCATTTCTTAGTGAATATGATTCAGTTAAAAAGGGGATTTACCCAGTTTATCTATACTTTAAAGAAAAAGATTTGTTGATACTTGCTTATGGAATCAGCGAATCAAATTTACCCGAAAGATCGTGGAATCTTCAAAATGGAAAAACCATAAAAGAATATTTCGCTGAAAATGGTTTAGGAGAACCCACAAGCTATGGAGGTTCATTTGTTTATAAAGTTTATGATCTTAAAAAGGAATTGGTTGAGGAACATGTTGATAAAGATTTAAATGCATTAATTTCAATTTACAAAAAAATACCGTTTAAAGGACATAAAAAAGAAGTTTTTAAAGAATATCAACATAAATTAAAAATAAAACAAGTTCCTTTCGATATAAATTCTTTTCAATTAAAAACAAAGGAAGCAGGTTTAATCTTCTCTGCTCAACTAATTCAACGCTTTGTTGCCTCGTTGTGCACCAAACCATTTGTAATTTGTAGTGGTCTTTCTGGTTCCGGTAAAACAAAATTAGCACAAGCTTTTGTGCAATGGATAAGTGAAAGTGATATGCAATATAAAATAATTCCTGTCGGTGCCGATTGGACAAATCGTGAACCGCTTTTAGGTTATCCAAATGGATTAGATCCAAAATTCTATGTTACCCCTGATAGTGGTGCTTTACAATTAATATTAGAAGCATCAAAAGTGGAAAATCAAAGCAAACCCTATTTTATGATTTTAGATGAAATGAATCTAAGTCATGTGGAAAGATACTTTGCTGATTTTTTAAGTATTATGGAGTCGGACGGTAGTATTAAGTTGTATTCAGGTGCTGATAGAGTTGATTCAAATGGCAACAAAATAGATCAAGAAATATTCTGGCCAAAAAATCTATTTATTATCGGAACTGTAAACATTGATGAAACCACATACATGTTCAGCCCCAAAGTATTGGACCGCGCCAATGTAATTGAATTTAGAATAACTCCAAATGAAATGAATGACTTCTTTATCAATAAAAAGGCTCTTAAAATGGAAGAACTATTTTTTAGTAAAGATAAAAATTGTGGAGGAGCAGGTCAAAATATGGGAGAAAACTTCTATACTTTATCTCAAGACAAATCAGTAATTAAGATCCCTGAAGCACCAGGAGACGAAAATGTATTAAACAAGTTCTTTACAGAATTACAAATTGTAGGTTCCGAATTTGGCTATAGAAGTGCTTCTGAAATTGAGCTCCTAATTACTAAACTTGGGATTAAGGGATTTGAAGATGATAAAGGCGAACCACTTAATAATAATACTAAAATAGATATTGCCATTATGCAGAAGTTATTACCAAAACTGCATGGTTCTAGAAAAAAATTAGTTGGCCCTTTAGAAACTCTTGCAGGATTTTGTTTAGTTAGAATTAATGAATCTCAACCAGATGATCAAAATAAAACAAAGACTTTATACCAGCAATTTATTTCTGAAAATAGAGATTCTTACAAATGGGAAATTAAGTATAAAATCTCATTTGAAAAAATTGAACGGATGCTTAAAAATGTAATTGAAAATGGATTTACAAGCTATGCCGAAGCCTAAACATAATGAAAGAACAAAGTACTGATATAAAAATTCCTTTAGATTTCATTGAGGCTAATTTAGAACTCTATGTTTATGGCAATAGATTGGAAACGCTATATTCTGTAGATAAACAGTTAGCTTTAGAAAATGGCATGTCACCATATCAAATACTTGAAGGAAATTTTTACAATTATTATTTCAAGCTTCGCGGAAATGCAAATCATCAATATCAATTAAAAGAAAATATTATTGTTAAACATGCCCTCCGAGATGATGTTTCTGAAGGGAGAATATCTCCAAATATTTACGTAGGCAGTTTGCCATTAACTATCTACAATAAAGAAACCAAAATTGAATATGATGAAGTAAATATAGAAGTTCTTCCAACGAAATTGGATGATAATAGTATTCCAAAAGAAGACCCCAATTATCGTAAGAATTATCAGTTTATGCTTAAAGACATTGCAGAAAAGTGCACTGATCTATTAATGCAGATTAATTCTCCAGTAACTCAAAATTTTGAAATCAATTTTAATAAGGATAATCAAACAATATATCAACGTTTCGCATTTGTAAGAGCTCTTATAAATACCAATGAATTTGATGAAGCAGTGCATAAAATAATTGCTTCACCAACAACAAAATGGCTTGAAGAAATGGAGTTGAAAGACATACGATCGGTGCGAAGAATGAATAGTTTTTCAATTAGGCAAATAGCGTCAAGAAGTAATCGTGTTAAACTTACTACTCCAATCGGTAATGTATACAATGTTCCTATAAAAATTGAAACAACACACAAGTTAGAAACTACTGACACACCTGAAAATAGATTTATTAAACATGCCCTAGTAGTATTTCTCCAATTTTGTATTGAATGTAGAAATTCATTTATGACTAACGGGTATTCAAAAAGCAAAATTGAAGCAGAGGCCATAATTGAAAATCTTGAAAATCATTTAAATCATCCTTTTTTCAAAGAAATTGAACGACCATCAACGCTTAAATTAAACAGTCCAGCATTACAGCGAAAAAGTGGATATAGAGAACTGTTAAATGCTTGGTTGCAATTTGATCTGGCGGCTAAGTTAATATGGAAAGGCGGTGAAGATGTTTATAAAGCTGGGAAAAGAGACATTTCTGTTTTATATGAATATTGGTTGTTTTTCGTATTGTATGATTTAATAAAAAAGAAATTCGAATTAACTGACAACTATGCGAGCGGGACTTATGGGCATTTGATTGAACCAACAGATGATGGATTGAATGTAATGGTAAAATCAGGAAAGTTAACTGCTTTAGAAGGCACATATAAATCTGACGGCAGAGAACTACACATTAAATTTTCATACAATAGGACATTTGATGGTGGTGCGAAATACAACAAAAAAAATAAAAATGATACCTTTTCTGGTAGTTGGACAAAGCCACTTCGCCCGGATTATACTTTAAGTATTTGGCCCGAGGAAATTAAAGATGAAGAAATAGCTGAGCAAGAAGAAAAAATTGTTCATATTCATTTCGATTCAAAGTATAAAGTGCAGCATTTCACAATTAAAACTGAGGTTGAAGAAAATATGACTGAAACAGAGGAGGATTCTACAGGTTTAGTAATTGACAACGAGAAAAAAATAGATTCATTAGAAAAAGAAAAAATTGAGGAGCAAAAAGGAATTTACAAGAATGCTGACTTATTAAAAATGCATGCCTATAAAGATGCTATTAGGAGAACAGGAGGTGCTTATATTTTATATCCAGGCACCGAAAATCAAAAGCCATTAAAGGGTTTTCACGAAATAATACCAGGTTTGGGTGCATTTGCTATACGACCCAAAGAAGGTGAAAATGGCACTGCTGAACTGAGTAATTTTATCGACAAGATTATTGCTCATTTCAATAATATGGCCTCACAACAAAGGCGACATTCAAATACTATTTATGAAATTCATAAAGACGATTCTCCGAGAATTGTAAATGAGCCGATGCCAAATTATATTATTCCTGATGAAACATATGTAATTGTAGCTTATTACAAGTCAAAAGAGCATCTAGAATGGATAAAAAAAGAGATGAAATATAATGGTAGGATTGGAAATGCGAAAGGTGCAATGGATTTAACACCTGAATTTATTGGAGCAAAATATTTATTACTGCATAATAAAAAAGAGATAGGCACACTTATTTTTAAGATTAATCAATCAGAGAAGAAAAAACCCACTGTTATTGATTCAAAACTTTTGAAAGGCTATCCAAAACCATCAAAACCCTTTTATCTAGTTTTTAATTTAATGGAAAAGGAGAACGAATTTTTAAATGGTAATTATAATATCAAAAACTTAAATGGGTACTCAGAAGATCAAGAGGCTTTCCCTTTTACTTGTAAATTGTCTGAATTAATTAGTCCAACTTAATAGCCAACGCATTTTGCAAGCACAATTTAAAAATGTTTAATTAGCAAATTCACCCCAGGTTGGTAGTAGTACCGCCGCTATATCCTTTAATATTCACATGGCCAATGTGTAGTTGAATGACATGAACCTTGAACATCATCAACAAATGATTTCTATTTTATCAACTGGTCATAATTAATGTAGGGGTAATAGTTACTAAATAAATTTAATCATGGTTTACATATCAAAAATATTCAAGATTTCTTCAATTCTTTCCATATCCTTAAGCGATAAACCCGGGTAAAGGTCAAAACTCTCTACTAATTTCTTGATCTCATCCAATAATAACATATGGTTTTCAAAATCTTCACCTTTTTTTGAGGAAACAATACGCTCAATATTTTCAAAAAAGGTATTTCTGGATCTAAACACTGTATCATTCAGGTGTGCTAAGTCAATATTTATTGTTTTTGAAAATTTACCGCTACCCGTCAAATCGTAATCTGACAATTCATCTTTAAAGACCACAAGTTCTTTGATTTTTGCTAAAGTTATTATCCCATTTTTGCTATTTATTCTTTCGATTATATTTTTTAAAAGAGTTTTATATTTATAATAACTATTATCTGTAGTGGCGATGTCGGCCATTGCATAAAGCAAGCCGCCTTTGTTCTTTAAGAATTGTTTTAAATTGGTAAAATAGTATTCTTCTTCAGACAAATCGCCAGATTCACGAAGCTTATACTCCTTATTGCTTATTAAGAATTTCGCCAAACTGTTTAAATTTGACTCACTTAACCTAACTTCTCTTTTTACAAATTTCCAACAAGCTTCAACTTTAGTTTTATCTCTTGGGTGTAATTTATCGAACTGATATATTTTATCCCAACATTTTTTTATTATAGAAGCGAGTAATGAGTCTAATTTTTCAATATCAATCTTTTGGTCATAAATTTTATGATAGTCAAATTTCCCATCTGTAATGTAATGCAAGTATGCCATAGCATAAATTGAAGTAGCCATCCCAACATCTGGATCGCCTATGATTGAGTTTGCACCTTTGCCGCATACTTTTCTAGCTCTTATACATAATTGCCCGAACCCAATTACACTTTTATATCTTGCAACACTAAGATTTGGTTTGCCCTCCTTCTTCATGAAAGTATCAAACTGCTTTTCAGCACTTGAAACTGAAATATGCGGCTCCAAGGCCATCGCATTAAACCATCTGGCTAAATCAATTTTATTAAAGGCGAATTTTTTAGGATTTTGTTTCTCCCATGCAGCCTGATCTCTTGGAGTGCCCTTCCTCGCTTTTGTTTCCTTATATTGTCCGGCCATCCTCTCAAAAAAGTAATATATGTAGGAACCTTCAATCTGAACCGGATTTCGCAAGGCAATTTTTTCAAAATCAATAAGAAATACATCGTTAGTCCAAAAATCACTTGGTTTAACGGCTGTTTGAGAATTGGCAAATCTTGAAATGTTACTTATTAATAATGGATAATTATCTGATTTTCTTAGGACTGAGATTTTAACCTGAACAAAAATATCAGACAAAGATTTTTTCAAATGTTTCTTTGTATGGTATAGCGTTGCGGTTGTTTGACCACCATTTACAATCTGAAAATCACTTATAGATTCTATTTTACCAGAGTCTCTGTTCACTTTAATAGAAGATGCTGTTGCCGAAAGCCCATTATTATACGAGAAAAACATATCAGGGTTATCGCTAATTGTTTTACTCATTTGTCTATTATACTTGCTCTTTAGAGATAGAAAAACCCGCACGTTTTTTTCCAGAAGTTGTGTGTCATATTCCTTATATAAATCAGCAATTAGATCGCCTGGAAAAATGGTAAGGTAATATTTTACATCTTCGTTGTTTTTTCTTTCAAGAAATGACACATCAAATTTAAATTTGGAATCATTGACAAAATCTATGTCAATAGGCATCTTTTTGCTTTTACTTCTTGAAAGATCGGACCACTTATTTAAACCCCAATATTGAATTTTGCAACTAATTTGCAGTGCTTCTATGAAAACACTTTGTTCCAAGTTTTCGTGTTCAATTAAATTATCCGTAACTATGAAAATCTCGATTTTGTCGAGAAGTTTTTTATTGTTAAGGCCAATAATAAAATCTTGAAGTTCCCTAACAGGGTGATAATCTTGAACAAGAAATTTGGAATTACCGGAGAATGTAGCCTCAATAAATTTAACCGTTTCAGTAACAGCCTTTTGAATATCAGTCTTTTTAGAATTTATTATAGTATTATCACCGGAGAAAAATCCGTTATAGAAACAGAAGTTCCATTCATATTCCTTCACTGAGTTAGTCTCTTCCTCCGTGTTGTCGTCATCTTCCGACACGAGATCATTTGTAGATGAATATCCTAACAAGCTCCATTTACTGTTTTTTAATCCCAGACCTTCATACCGACAAAAATTAGGATTTTTGATCACTGATGCGCTGTCCAATAATTCAGTAAATTTCATAAAATGCACATCTTCTATTGCTATATCCTCAGTGACCTCGTAATACTGCCTACAGTCTGAATTAAATTTTGCTAGCGTTATTTCATACTCTTTTTTCATATAATACTAAAAGTTTTAAACCCTGAATTCTTCAATTGCAGATAAATCCAAACTATAGGAAATGTTCGAAATTGAAATAGGCAATGCTAGTCTATTTATTCTTGGGAAAAGTGCCTGATCAACCCTGTAAGTCATTTCCTCGATAGTTATAAATTTATATGGTAATGTAACTATTCGTGGTCCCCCATACTTTATACTATCGCTAATGCACTTAGTTACAAATTCTTCTTTAAGTAAGTCACTATTCAATATGCTTTTAATTTCATTATACAATTCACCAAGTGAATCAGTGGTGCTTTGTTGAATTGTTTCAATCCTATAAATTTTTAAAAATAATGACTTCCCTTCTGGTGCCTCCAATTGAAAGGCAGAGGTGATTTTTACTGTAGTTTTGTCTTTGGAAACAGTTTTTATTTCGATTGCCTCTTTTTCATAATCAAAATCATGGTTGGATGGTGCAGGACGATTCCATCCTGAAAGTATTGTATTGTGATCCGTCGAATTTATAAGTAATGTTTTCAGATGTAAAAGCTCACCATTAAGACCCATGCAATCTGAAAGTGATAATTCCAATTCTTTCTCAGCCATCTTTATCAAATCACGCAAAGCTTTGTTTATTTTTTCAACAACTTCAATACCGGAATCTGTTGTTTTCATTGTTTTTTCGAAACCATCAATGAAATTATTAAAAAACTGTCTTAGCGGTTCATATGTAAGATGGAACGATAGGTCAGTATTTAACTGAACAATATCCATGTATTTAAGTTTGGGTAATTTCAATGAGTTAATAAATTTTACTTCTTTAAAATGAAAAGCCAGACTTTTGTGTTCCTCATAGCCTTCGGGCGCATTATTAAGAATTACTATTAAGCAATCTTTGGTTTTAATATTTTTCACACCGCTTGTCATATATTTTTTCTTTTTCTTACTGTATAATTAACCTGGTTGCCAACGTTAGGGAGGCTTAAGTATAAAGCTGGGAAAATCACTTGTTTTGCTTCATTTACAATTTTACCTTTTATGAGATAAATAATTAGTATAGCCTTCTTACTTTCATTTCTTAGTTTGTATCTATAGGCAGGCCCCTTATTTTCATCATCAGCTTTCTTATATTCCTCAATAAGTTGTGGGTCTTCAAAAAGATCAAAAGTATTATCGAGATCTTTGTCAAGTAATGTTTTGGGAACGAAATATTCACCATTACCTTCCTCCTTATCATTCCTTTTTATACTGGTGACGTTTTGTTTTGTAATAATGCCACATTTATCATTTATTTTCCATTCAGGGGAAATCTTCATATCGTTCTTAAATTCGTTTTGTTTTAGTACAACCGAAAATGAAGCAAATTCATTTTTATTGGCTTTAATGAACTCAATTACTGTGTCGAAAATTTCATCTTCAAATCGAAACTCGGATATAAATTCGACTATTAAATCTGGATTTACCTTGGAAAAGTTGATGTTATGTTCTTTAGGGTACAAATTCGATTTTACCATACAATATAATCCTGACAATTTATTAAGAAATCTTTTTGTAATTTCTAAATTCGATGCCTGAGTTTTAAGATCCCTTTTAATCAATTTTGTTTGTTGATTTGTACCGCCGAAAGAGAGTAGTTTTGATTGAGTATTACGTAGCCTTGCCGGATCACATATTCTAAGCTTTCTGTTTAAATCTTCAAAAGATGAAGTGTTAACCATCTTGATTTCCCAAATGGATGGTGTCATTTCATTTTCATTCATTTGGGCTAGGTCATTTCTTAAATCAAGTTCTAAACTTAGAATATCGTTGAACCAATTTAACTGGTCTTTAGCCATAAATATTTGAATTGTATCTTCATAACCAATTCTATAACCAAACCACCTTCCCATTTGGTACAAAGTGTCTTGGCTTCCAGCTTCTCTTGCAAAATATGAGGTAGTAAGACCTTCTAAGGTAAATCCACGGGCAATTCGATTACCACCTACTACGATATAGGTCTGTGGTTTATCAGGCTCTTTCTCAAGATTTGGATAATTAAGTTTATGGTTTTTATGCTTTAAGCTTGGATCATTTGTTTTTGAATGATAACTCACAAGCGATATTTTGTCAATTATGGAATAAATATTTTCTGAATTGATTGAGATAGGAACTGTGTACCTTGATAAATCGGCCTCAAAGTGCTTTTCAAATAATGGGTCTTTTGAATTGCTTCTTATTAATTCTAATTGCTTAATAAATTTCTCTATTAGACTTGGATTTGATTTAAGATTATCTTTAAGTCTTTCAAGATACTTGTCTATTTTATTGGCAACATAGTCTATTTTTTCAACTTTATGCGATGTGTGGACAAGCATTGTATTGTGTTGCTTTTGACCACGAGATTCTCTTACATAAATTGCGACGATAAAATGGATTATTGATTGTTCTAGGCTATTTGGTATAGAACGAAAAGAATACGGTTCTTTCCCTGTCGGAAAATAATCTTGATCTGTGTTCGGGATAATTGTTAATACAGGTAGGCCCTCTGTTTTTTTTGATCCAAATATTTTTTCAATACCCATATATTTAACTCCTGGATCAAGCGGAATAATAAAATGTTCAGGGAATAAATCTGAGTTTTCGTCAATTCTGAATTTAATATTATCCATCTCGAACTCGCGGCCCAGATCTTCAGATCTCTGGGATATAACAGAGTATGGTGTTGCTGTATATGCAACAAAGGATTTTTGTCCGATAAGAGATAGACAAATTCTAATATTTCTGTTTATAGCCTTAAGGGTTGCTTTTCTTGCAGACTCCAATTTTAAAAGCTCTTCATTGGTTAAATCACCTTCATCTTTATCTAAAAGATCTCTTATGTCCAATCCTTCTTGCTGCAATTCAAAGTCGTTCTTTGACATAGATTGTATTGATGCATTGTCAGCTTCGTCATCGATAATGAGAAAAGGGACATCGTTAATTTTATATTGGTCTGGATCTTGTGCTTTACTTTTCTTATAGAGCCAAGTGATTAAACATTTGAGAACCGATACGTTTTTTTTAACTACAAAGACGATGTTTTGATCTAATCCTAAAGTGGTCACCATTTGATCGATGTTTCCGCTTTTTAAATCAAATTTAATATTTGTTCCAGCTTTAATTATACCGTGTTTGTGTGTTGGAAGTAGACCTACACCAATTGCCTGTCCGTCTTCATCTGTTCCAATTACTCCCGAATTAACTCGGTCTTGGGTTTGTCTTCGCAAGTCCTCTGTCATACCAGTTAGGATAATTACAATTCTATATCCAACATCAAAAGCCTTATTTACTAAGCCAATATAATTTGCTGTTTTCCCAGACTGCACATGGCCATACACTAATCCTCTTCGTTCCCACTGTCCTTTGAGTTTTGGATTATAGCAATTATCAAGTATTGCAAAAGTATCTGCATCTAACTGTGAGACTAATTTTGCCTTACCTTCATTTTCGAGCAGTTTTTTATAATTATTCCATCTCGTTTTATCATTCGATCGCCAAATAGGATCCAGCCAAGGCTCAATTTTTATATCTTTTAATACCTTTGGGGGTTCTTTTGGTTTGGTATATTCGAGAACCCTTTCTTTAAATTGATCAATAGAAATTATTTTCCTATGCTCATGTTCCAATAAGTTGTAAAATTTTTCAGCCCAATTGTTTAATAAATCAGCTATTGGTTCTCCAAAAGTTTTATGAAATCCATCGATGGTTGTATAACATTCAACTATCCTCTTTTCAATCAAATCATTCATAATAGATATTTTTTAATTTGTTCTTCATGATAGCAAAAAGGTTCGCATTTTAAAATGAATGCTAATGCTTCAGACTTGGTTTTATTAATTTTCACGCTTTCAAAAATTTGCTTACCCAATTGAAGCTCCTCTTTTGTTAATAATTCGTTTCGAACCATTCTATCATGCTTACCTGAATCGTTATCATTATTTTCAATAATTTTTGCTATAGGTAGATTCTGTGACAATAACTCAAAAATAAATTCAAGAGTCTTTTTGTCTAATTTTTTGTCTTTAAGAAGGTTTTCAAATATTGGATGGTTTAAATCTGGATAGTATCTGTAACACCTAAAATCTTTATCTTCTTTTTCCTGCCAAATCAAAGAGTTATCATATAAGTTTTTAACCTTTTTAGATATCGAAGTCATGCCCCTAGTTATCTTCGATACGGATTCCAACTTGGTGTTTTCAACTAGTTTTTCAATTTCTTTTCTAAATTCGTAAGGAATGGATGCGTTTGTTTTTGTTATATCAAGACTCCAAAGATGATCTGCAGAATTTGGATAATCTATTGATACTCTTGCTAATTTAGAAGAGTTTATAGGTCTTATGACTCCAAGCCAGCCGCCATTTGGATTCAATAACCTATTACAACGGTAAATGTATATTCCTTGTTGCGAAACGAATCCGTTAAAAAGTTTATAGGAACTAATTTGATTCATAGAATCATAATCCTGATCCCAAAATTTAGGGTGTTTAAGGATATATGCAATTTGTTTTGAATCTTCGTGATTTTTTAAAGGTACTTCAGAATATTTCTGACTCTCTTTAGGTATTGGACTTATTGCTTTTAATTGTTCGTCATGTGAAAATATTTTTATTCCACTTTCAATGAACCTGTGAAAACATACTGAAGCGTAATTCCCAATTTTGGTAATTAAACTTATAAAATCTTCATATTGTTCCGGGGCTCGATCCCAGCTTTTCCAACAAATAATTGTCCCATGTCCTGATGTATTTAAAAAGTCAATATCATTTTTGTAATCGGCGTTATCACAATGTTTAAGATTCCATCGCTTATTATTTATTTCTATAAAATTAAGATCAAGACTTCTAATTACAACTTTATCCTTTTGACTTTTAGAAATAACAACTAATTCTTTTGCCTGGCTTAATGACGCTGTTTTCATTCCAAATCCAAATCGTCCAAGATCCTTTGGATCCCTTTTTTCTAATGAGCCTAATTTAAAACTATTAATTAGTTTAGTTTCGCTCATTCCCTTTCCATTATCATATAATCTAAACGTTGGATTACCATTATTCCAATTAAGTTGAATGATTATTTTTGTCGCCTGCGCAGTAATTGAATTATCAATTAAATCGGCTACGGCTTCTTCTATTGAGTAACCTAAATTCCTATTAGAATCGAGGAGTGCGAGTGGATCGGGAGAAAAGTCTTCTGCAACTTGATTTTTAATTGTTTTTAACATCACTAGTGTGTTTTATCTTTTTAAAATTTGCATCAATTACAGCTTTGCCGTGTTAAATCAATTAATGCAATTTAGTCATTTAAGCTTCAGATGCGACATTTAAGGGCTTCCAGTGCAGGTTACACCGAGTAGCCTTTTCTTTGAATAGCTGTATCTAAAAAATATTGATGATGCAGCAATGATATAATTTATCAAATTTATGACTATATTTACAATAAAGCAATAAAAAGATAATCGCATAATTCAAATGTTTATTCATGGTTAGGTAATCTGTTATCTAAATAGGAATAAGTACTGATGGCATCACGATGAATTAAGGCATGCGGATTAAATGGCCAATGAAAGATGGATATACACTATTATACCAAACAGGCGCTATTTTTTATTAATATTTTAATGGGCGCAAAATATATAAATATATTGTCAGTAGAAAAAATCTCATTTCAGCGTATAAAATGACTTGAATAATTAAACAACCACTTAAAATAATTACAATGCTGTGAATAATGTCATAAAGTGGTTGGCTCTTTCTGAGGTGTCAACATATTTTATAAAACACTATACATCTCAAGGCAAGGGGCCGATAGAATAGTATTTAATTAGTTAGTAGGGTCTTTTTAAAAAAACGAACTTCACTGAATAGAATCTTTTTTAGTATTGTAATTGGAGTATCTAATTAAAAGCAGAAGGAAAGAAGAAATTAATTATAAAGCACTAACCAGGTTTTCATAAAGTAAATATTATCTATTGGTTGTAATTAGAAATTAATTATTTTGCAGGCTTCAATGCCTATTATCACACCTCACCACCACCGTTTTTTTATCGGGGGCGATGGATTGGATGATGGGGCAGCCGAATGATTCCCAGGTGAAGCCCATGATTACGGGTGATTGGTTTTTGAAAAGGATGCCGGCGTATTGGTAATTGGGTTCGGCAAGTTGGGTGCTTTCTCCGTTCAGGTAGGTGTGTTGGAAAAGTGTTTTACCGGTGGTGTGGTGCAGCACTAACAGGTTTTTGCCAGACAGCTCCCCGTTCATTTTTAATTCGCGCGTGTAGAAATCCAGCGTGTCTAAGTTGGACATGTGTACATCACCCAAGGTGTATAGCACTTGGTATTCGGTGGGAGTGTTGTTGAGGGCAGCTGCATTTATTGGAAGGGCTTTGGCGGCAATGGGTTTCCAAACGAGGTTGCGCATCTTGCCTGGCTCAAAAGGATGTCGCTTACCTAGTGTCACCAAGGCTTGTTCGTCGAAGTTGGTGAGTCCGTGCAGTTGCTTTTGCGAAAACTGAAAGCCCAACATGTAGTCCTCCTGTTTGTAAGGCCATTCGTACACATACGGGCTAAGGTAGGCCACCAGTAACAGTTCCTTAACAGGATAGGAAAAAAGCACGTTTTTGGCGTATTGATACACGAACACGCGGTCGTTTGGTCGGAGGTTATTGGCCTGCAGCAGCTGTTTGCGGATGGAGTCGGTCACCACGATGCGATCGTAATTGGCAGCGGAATCCTCCGGCAGCTCGGCGAGGTCGGGTAGGAAGCTGGAGTCGGGGTGCTCGCTGTAGCGAAATGTTTCCGACAACGATACGAAGCCAATGGTGTCGCCGGTATCACCGGGCGATTTTTCGAATACACTCAAGATGAAGATGTCGGTATCTTGGGCAGTGGCGTTGGTTCTTGTAAGGGCCAGGAGGATGATCAGAAGGGGCAACGCCCGGGTTAGGCGGAGTATTTGGTAGGCGGGAAGCATAAGGGCGAAAGTAGGGTAGATTGTGGAAATGCGGATTTAATTTTCACCTATGCTGTCCTGGCATCTAACATATCAATCACATCAATCTTTAATTTTAGTGTTTCAGTTCTTTCTTTTCTTTTGTCACTTTTTGCTTGCCCACCCTTCGACGGACTCAGGGAACGGTAACCAATAAGGGCACCACGAACGCCAACCCTTTAATAGTAGCAAGTAACATGTAACAAGTGAAAAGTGTAGCCTTTAACTCCTAAAGCAAGCCGCCGCCGCTATCCGCCTCCTGCAACAGGTACTGCCACTGCCACTGTTACTGCTACTTATTATGCCTTCCGCCACCCGCTACCGCCGCCGTCCGATAGCTATCGGACTACTGCCTCCTGCTACTGGCACTGTTACTGGCACTGTTACTGCCACTGTTACTACAACCGCCTACCGCCGCCGCCCACCGCCATTGTTGCTGTCACTTTTATAGTCCCGTTAATCGTCAGAAAACAAGCAATATCACCTAAATATTTCGTAAATTTGAATAGGATTTAAGGCTGAAAAACATGTTCAACACAATAGAAATTGACAGAATTAATTTGACAATAATGGGTGTTAAGTTTTCGGACTTGAAAACATTAGAAAGCACCGCAAACGCTTT
>Ga0315906_10002458_pt1 | contig 25848 bp, 22 predicted proteins | sample LakEriMetagenome_4_FD_203526 | JGI IMG/M metagenome (GOLD analysis project Ga0315906, IMG submission 203526) | Freshwater fungal communities from buoy surface, Lake Erie, Ohio, United States - Buoy 2 MA122 | ecosystem: Environmental > Aquatic > Freshwater > Lake > Lake biofilm | place: USA...
ATCCTACAAGGGCGTAGTATAACATACCCAAAAGGTAACTCGGATAGATGAAGGCTTCGAATAAAAAGATAAACGGAATATTTAATACGCCCATGGAGATCATTCCGAGAATCAGTTTCACCGACCCCCAGAAAACTTTGCGTTTGAATGAGCTCTCAACGAATTTTTTCACACCAAAATAGGGAATCCCACAGTGCAACAATCCTAGAATTGCCAAAGGTGCCAGAACAATAAGTTGAATTGCCTCATTGAGTCTGTTGAGCTTCTTTTTTTTGCTAAGCTCAAACACGTAATTTTCGTTAATTCCTTTAGAGTTTTGTTCTTCAAAATATGCACTCATCTCCGTTTTGAGTTCCTGAAGATTATCACGTTCTTCCTCTGATAAAGAATTCAACCAACTTGCAAGATTCTGAGAATAATGCCAGCGTTTTTTGAGAGAAATACTGCGGTCGCTGTTCAAAGCATTCATCCCTTTTCGTGTCAAACGCATCACATTTTCGTGAAACTCACACCATTCGATACGTTCGACATGCGTTATCTGCGCTTTCATCAAATCCTCGATACGCTTTGTGAGTTCGTTGATTACTTTGGTCGGGTTTTCGTGATAGGCATCTTTAAAATCATTGAGACAAATTTTGTCAGAGGTGGAAATTAGAAAATCACTGCGCATTTTATTCGGGTCTTGATAATTGCACCCGACAGCAGCAATGTAAACTTTCTTCTTCCATTGCATATACTCAAGCGAAGAAAACCCAATGCGCACAGCACCTTTCTTAATTGGTTTAAGGCGTCTTACGAATACATCATCTGTAAAACCCTCACCAAAGATTAAGAGATTCCGTCCAAAATTTAAAATCTTAGCACACGACTCAAAGGTTTTTTGATTTTCATCTTTGGTGTCTACGCCGTCATGTTGTCTGTAAATTGGCAGCATGTGTGCGGCCCACAAAATGGGTTTGCTTATGGGTGTAAATACATCAGAACGGGTTAAAAAGAAAACAATAGGATTTCTAAATGAAGCAATTACAAGAGGATCCATGAACGACGCGGCATGATTGCTGACGTAAATAGTTCTTCCGAAAAAATTCTTGGGCGAATTGACTGAGTGAACCCTCGGATAAAAGATGCGTAAAGGGTACTTTAAAATAATATAAAGCACGAAGTAAAGTAAGCGCATATTTACTCTTTATCGCCGGAAGAGGACACCTTGGTTCCTTTTTCTTTGTCTTTCTCTTTCAATTCCTGCTCGATATCTCGGTTCTTCCCGATATACCAACCCAGCTGAAGTTCATGAGTGCCATTACTAGCAGCACGAATTTTACCTGAACTGTGTTCGTAACTGTATGCAACATACATGTTCATTATCAGGTTACTTCCCAACTGAAAAATAACAGTGTTTCCGCTGCGGTATTGTAAGCTGGCCCACATTCTGTTTTTTGATAATAGACGAGCACCCAAATCGTAAGAAGCAGGACTGTTAGCAACAGATTTCAACACAAAAGAGGGTTCCAAGGCTAAGGTCTTGGTCAAACCAAATTTATATCTCATCATGGCAAAAAAGTGTCTGTTGTAGTTGCTTTCCGTCACGATATCGTTCAAAACAACATTATTTTGAAGAAGCTGTGTGGTGCTGAGGCCAAAATAAAATCGTTCACCATACACCACTAATCCAGCTTGCGCATCACCCAATGTTTGTTGCGAGGCATTTCCCAAAAATTGAGAATACGTTGCATCGTCGGATTGATAGAGCTTTACTTTACTCTCGTTCACACGAAAGTTGCTGATCCCTAAACCAACACCTACTCCAAAATTTAATTTTTTTGTCAGTGGCAAATGGTAGGCATAACTTCCCTGAAAAGAGGTTTTAGCAAAAGGTCCGATGGCATCATTCCAAACTTTACCTCCTACAATATGTTTTTTCTTGGCGACAGTTACTTTTGGTGCTTCAAACAGTTTGCTTCCTTCTGAATTAAATTCACTCAGAACATTATCTTTCTTCTTTTTGAAAGTAAACTGACTGTTTCCCGAGGCCATGAATGTTTGAGGCCCTCCATCGTATCCCATCCATTGCAACCTACTGGATACCTCAAAGTGCATCACATCAGTTAATCCTCCAGCAGCAGGGTTCAGCATGAAAGGATTGTAAGCGCTGTTGGAAAACTGATATTCCTGCTGTGCGAGAACAATCCCACTAAACAGCGTGCTCAAAATGATAAAACTAAATTTTCTCATGATAAGTAATTTTTTATCGGATAATACTGATTGGACCATTATACACCGTGTTATTCTCGTCTTTCAATTCAATTTTGAAGAAGTAGGTGCCCATCGGAAGCTCCTCATTTTTGTAGGTGCCATTCCACGGATCGGAATACCCTGTTGATTCATAAACTACAGACCCCCATCTATTGAAAATTGTAACCGCACATTTGGGGTACAAGTCATTCAGATAGTCAATCACAAATAAATCATTCTTTCCATCCAGATTTGGGGTAATCACCGTAGGGAAATCAGGCTGGAAACCGTCACACAGATAGGCTGAAATGATCACTGTATCTGAGGATGATAAGCACAACTCTGAATTTATAGCATAGACCAAGTAATTTGAGCCTATATTCAATTGGTCTACAGTTACCGTTCCTGTCAGCGGATTCGTTAGACTTCCACCTCCTGCGATAAATACCCACACTGAATTTTGTTCTGTAATGATATTTGAACCATTCACGTCAAATTCACCATCTTCGATACACACTGTGGTATCAGCCATGTCTATAGATGCCACCGGAACTTTGTATACATTCATCGTATCTGCAGTGGAAGGACATGAACCATTGGATACTGTCCAAATAAACTGACTCCAACCAAAATTAATGTTCGATGCAGTAGTTACAGCCACCTCAGGATCCACAATGACTGGACCTGGTGCAGTGGTCCAGATACCTGAACCATACAAAGGCACATTTGCAGTAAGCTGTAGTATAGATTCATTACAAAGCAATACCGTGTCGATTGTACTTGCTGGTAGCGGAGACTGGTACGTGTAAATGGAAACCGTATCGCTCAATGACCCACATGACGCAGAAGAAATCGTCCATACAAAAACATTAGTACCATAATTCAGGTTGTTTATACCCGTTAAGCTGGACGTAGGATTGTTTATCGAACCTAGACCGCTAAGTAAAGTCCATTGACCTGTTCCACTTGTTACAGGCAATGCCTCAACCACGGCACTTGTCACATCACAAAGAGAAATAGAATCTATCAGAATGTCTGCGGATGATGGAAAGTCAAGTACCGTAATATCAAATGAACAGCCCGCTGTATTGCCTGAAGAGTCAGCTACAACGTAGGACAGGGTGGTGGTCGAACCTATCGGAAACGTACTGCCGGATGCTAGTCCTGTACCATCAGTTTGGGTGATAAAAGCAAAACAATTGTCGCTGTAAATAGGATCTGTAAAAGTATACACGTCGGTGCACAAGATGGTATCATTTGGACAGCTTATGACAGGTGGAATAGTTTCAAAAACATCAAGGATGAAGGAACATTGGGCTGTATTTCCACCAATATCAATGACATCCATTTGTATACTGTGTGCTCCTGTTCCTAAAACAGTTCCTGCGGCCGGAGTTTGAATAATTTGAAAGTTTGAACAGTTGTCTAGAACGAGTGTCGTACCAGAGTAATTCGGTAAGGTAAAGTCACAGTTCGAGCCGATGTTCACCGGAGCTGGGCTTGGACAGTTTACAATTGGTATTTGAAAGTCACTTGGTGTTAACAAAGTCGCACAGGAAGTAGAATTTCCGTTTCCATCATTTGCGGTGATTAGCACAGAAACCGGACCCGAAGAAATCGGTGTGCCCACTGGTGGGTTTTGACTTAGAACGAGTCCTGCAGGACAGTTATCATTTACTAGAACCTCTGCACCCATGTCGGGAACCAGATATTCACATGCTGAAGTAGCGGTTACAGTGAGAGAGAGCGGGCAATTCAATGTGGGTGCACTGTTGTCTACGATCAGAGCAAAAAAGTTACAGGAAGCACTGTTGCCATTCAAATCTTGAACGGTCATTGTGATTTGCGTGTTAGAGGAGATTGAACTTCCTGCAGTTGGTGCTTGCGTGATGACCAATTGTCCAACGGAGGTGCAATTGTCCGAAACGGTAACGTCACCCGAGTAATCACCTATCGTAGCGTTACATCCTCCATCTACATTCAAGCTCACGTTTCCGGGACAGCTTATTTGAGGAAGGATTTGGTCCTCAACCGTCAATTGATAGGAACATGTACTTTGTAATCCTCCTCCATCGGTAACAGTTATCTGTACCGTATGCACTCCAGCCGTAAGACTAGTACCCACAGAGGGTGTTTGAGCAAAAATCAAGGACCCTTGTGCCGTACAGTTGTCAGAATATGTGACCAGCCCTGAAAGATTTGGCATAAGATAGTCACACGTCGCATCTTGAGAAACCGATTCGTCAGAAGGACAGATCACTATTGGAGCTGAATTGTCGGCAATAGTGACATTAAACGTACAGGTGTTTTCGTTACCAGATTCGTCAGTACCTGTAATCGTAATGACAGCGGGACCGTTCAAGGTTGTTCCAGCAGGTGGGCTTTGGCTAATACTTACGGCCGAATTGTAAAAGCAATTGTCAGACGCTGTTACCAAAACTTCAAAATCCGGAATCGTAGCAAAACAACTGCTGTTTAAGCTTAGGACTTGATCACCTGGGCAGGTCACTATCGGGTCGATATTGTCGATAACCGTTTGAATAAAACCACATGAGACTGAATTGCCGGAAGGGTCTGTAACGGTTATTGTTACATTTGTTGTAGTGTCTATGATACTGCCACCTGCAGGAACTTGAGAGAAAATCATATTCGAGGCATTGCTCTCACAATTGTCTGCCCACCCAACGACTGAGGTGTAATCTGTCATGGTAACATCACAAGAAGTGCTTAAAATCAATGAGGTCGGTGTTGGACAGAGAATTGTTGGTTTAATTGTATCAACCAGCATTGCCGTAAATTGGCAGCTTACCGGAGTGGAAGGAATGCCTCCTGTGACTGTAATAGTTATTTGTTGATCGGCTGTAATTGTTGTACTCGGAATAGGGGATTGAGCAAACATTAAGCTTGAGCTCGACACACAATTATCTGTAGCAGTTACTGAACTTGTGTAATCCAACAATACACCGTTACAACTTGCACTGGCATAAACCACCGTGTCAGATGGGCAAATCACCTCAACAGGCAATGTGTCTAAAGTCAATGCATTCAGTACACATGAGATTGAATTTCCACTTACATCCTCTAAGGTAATCGTCACCGGAGTGGTTATGTTGTGTCCTGAAATGGTTGTCCCCGGCGCAGGCAACTGGGTTATGGAAAGGGTTGGAGAACAAAAATCTGTTCCCGTTGCCAAAGCAGCATAGTCACCTACCAAGCCATCACAATTGTTGTCAACGTAAATTATGGTGTCTCCGGGACAAAAGGTAATTTGCGGATCCGTATCGTCAATTGCGGTTAATGTAAAATTACAACTGCTTGAATTGCCGGCTTCATCTTCCGCTGTGACAATTATATTGACTGTTTCTCCAGGTGCAAGTCCCAGATCTGTTCCAATTGGAATGTTTTGAGTCACAATTATACTAGCTGAGTCGGTGCAGTTGTCAGAGAGATCCACGAGATTCTTTCCGTAATCATCTGCTATTGCGTCGCAAGATGAATTCATAGATTGTGTGACTGCTGTAGGACAAACGATCAGCGGACTTTGAGTATCAATTCCGACTATTCTGATGTTGTCAATCGCGGTAGGCTCAGCTCCAGTATTTGCATCTGTATATGTGAATCTGAATCCAATTTCAAAGGTCGTAAAATCTAGTGTTGCCGGTAAATTGATTGAAGTGCTTGTCCAGGGAGTATTCACCGGTAGTGTACTTAGAGCAGTCCACGATCCTCCTCCATCTGTACTGTATACGACTTCAGTGAAATCTTCAGACAAGACTCCAACATTTCTGTAGTCAAAGAAGAGCTCAAGTGTTGACGCGCAAGATGCATTTACTGTAGTATATGCCAAAGTAAAAAGAGTACCGGAAGGGGAATTTTGATAGGCGTAGGAGACTGTACATCCAGTACCGGTTGTTCCGTCACTCACGTAGAGAGAACTGTCACCTGCAACCGAAAGACCATTTCCCGCGCAATCACCTTGTTGCCATTTATTGGGGGTTTCTACACCTTGTATCGTCCATGCACCGGCAGTGGATTCAAAATTATCGCTGAAGAGCGTTGCTGTTTGCGAAAATGCCTGAAGGCATTGAAGTGCAAATAGTGTTAGAATTAAATTACGTAACATAAGTTCAAAACGTATTTTGCTAAAACAGCGACAAATATAAACCAAACCTCCGTAAAATGAGGTTGTTTGAAGCAAAGCTTTTCAACATTTTCTGTTCTTATTTAGATTCCTCATTCAACTGAACTATTCAAAAAAGGAAAATCAACAATTCACGTCCAATAACTTTGAACATCAAGACAAAGTTGAGTTTTGAGAAAATGTAACTTCGTATCCAAACCTCGGAGAATGAAAAATATCGGGATATTTTGTGGTGGATTTTCCTCTGAATGGGAAATTTCAATGAAAAGTGCACAGACAATTTGTGCAAATTTCCCATCAGGATTTAATGTTTTTCCGATATTGGTCAAAAGGGAAGGTTTTTTCGCAATCATTGCTGATGCACAATTTGTTTTTTCACTGGATAGTATGTCATTTGAAACTCCCGATGGCACCACAAAGTTGAATGCTGCAGTAGTTTACGTACATGGTGATCCAGGTGAAAACGGGAAGCTACAGGCCCTCCTCGAATTAAAAGCCATACCCTATGTGAATTCCGGACCGTTGGCCTCTGCTTTGTCTTTTGATAAGTGGTATTGTAACCAATTTTTACGTGCATTTGGTATTGAGGTAGCCGATTCTGTCAAGCTAAAAAGAAGAGATTTTGTCAACGAATCGTTAATTCTTGAGAAGCTTGGTCTGCCAGTGTTTGTGAAGCCTTCCGACTCAGGTTCGAGTTTTGGTATTTCAAAAGTGAAATCAGCGGATCAATTATTGCCTGCCCTTCAACTTGCTTTCGGGGAAGGAGATGAGGTGGTGATTGAGTCATTTCTTGACGGAACCGAAGTGACATGTGGCGTTTACAGGGGAAGAAATAGCATTGTGGCGTTGCCGCTTACAGAAATAGCTTCAGAAAACGAATTTTTCGATTACGATGCGAAATATCATGGAAAATCACAGGAGATCACGCCTGCAAGAATAAGCGATTCTTTGCGTGAAAAAGTGCAGCAAAGAGCAAAATACATCTACGATCTTTTGGGGTTACGTGCGGTTGCTCGCATCGATTTTATGCTAGTTAATGATACTCCTTACGTCATTGAGGTAAACACCACTCCGGGCTTCTCTCCGGCGAGTATTGTTCCTCAGATGATTGCTTGTTCCGGGATGACTCTTCGTGAATTCTGGGAAGAAGTGGTCGAAGTAGAATTACAATAAAGCTAGCTGATTCAGGATTTTCTCAATCCATGTTCCGGCATTGGAGGAGGATCCGGAAAAATTTGTCAGAACAATGGCAAACCCAAGCTTATTTCCGCTTTGAGTGAGCACATAACCTGAGTATGATTTAATTCTAGCCATCGTTCCACTTTTAGCTGAGACCTTTCCCTGGCCGGGCTGATTTCTACATAAATTGAACAGTGTGCCGGATTTACCTGCTACCGGTAGAGAGTTGTAGAAAACATCTTTTTGAGGACTTGTTTCCATTTGTCTCAATAGTTCGCAGAAATGATACGCACTAACTGCATTTGTCCGCGATAATCCTGAACCATCTTTTAGAAACAATCCTTTCGAATCAATTTTTTGTTCCCAATACCTTTCGAGCTCCTTTATTCCTTTTTCATAAGAGCCGTTACCTGTTTTTTTATACGAAATCAAACATACAAGTTGTTCGGCGAAATGATTGATGCTTCTCATGTTGGTGAGCTTCACGATATCTGCAACTTTCTGTCCTTTCCAGCTAAAAAGTAATGTGAAGTCAAGTCCATAATGGTTATTCACATAAAGTCTGTCTTTTCTTACTCCTTTTGGATCAGAGCCCACATCAATTCCAGCAGCTTCAAGTGCCTTGGTAAGCTCTACTGCAAGCTGAAACTCAGGATCCGGCAGACTTCCACGAACTGCAAATTGAGATTTATTTGCCGGAAGCGAACCTGTGCCAAATCTGTCATTTGAATAAGGTCCTCCGTAAATATATGAGTTGTCATCATTTACATTTTCTGATCTGATAAAATTATGGAACGTAAGTTCGGGAACCTCAGGAAAAGTTTTGATGAGTTCGGTCTGATTTCCAGCGCTTCCTGTCCGAAATGAGTAACGTATGGAGTTGTCAAAAAGCACTATGCCTGAAGGTCCGGAACCATAATAATTTCCAATGTCGGCCCATGTCCAACCATCGGGAACCCCGGAATAACCGAATTCTGAACCATCTGCAATGATGCTGCCGTTAATTCGTTTTATTCCCAATGATTTTAGGCTGTCGGACCAGGATTTAAGGAAATCTTTCAGATGTTCATTGTCATTAAAAAATCTACTTCCAAGGGTCATATCGCCCCCGCCTCGGATCCAGATGTTCCCAAATAGTATGCTGTCCTTAACGACACCGTCTCTATAAATTCTTGTTTGCGGTCTGTAGTCCGGACCAAGTATCTCCAATGCTGCTGCAGTTGTAAATAATTTGACCGTGGACGCTGGCGATAGTGCAAGGTAAGGTTGGTGTTCTAAAATTCTATTTCCAGTTTTCAAATCAGTAACCAACAAAGATATTCCTGATGATTGAAATTCCGGTGACTGTACCATTTCTTTCAGAACATCATTCGCTTTATTTTGAGCTTGTAAACTGTTAAATATTCCGAGAGCAATGCAAACTAGGCCAAAAATCCTTAATTTCATACGAGATTTAGAAAGTTTAAAATTGAATATTATCCATGTGCAAATTCTCTGAGGCCAAATTAATTTTCAACAATCTATTGCTTAGATAACGCTTGCGTTCGAAATGTGAATCTTTCAAAAATGCTTGAAGAAAACGAGGGCACAAAAAACAGGATCAAAATCCTTAGGATCATCAACCGGTTTAATTTGGGGGGGCCGACATACAACGCCGTCTTTTTGACCCGTTACATTTCGGATGAATTTGAGACATTACTTGTCGGGGGCATGCCTGAAGAAGGCGAAATCGATTCCCTGCATATCTTGCAGGATTACGGGGTGGAACCTATTCTGCTTCGGGACATGAAACGAAATCCCGGATTTTTTAGTGACAGGGCAGCGTACCGTGAGTTGAAACGAATTATTCATGAGTTTAGACCACAGATCGTTCATACCCATGCCTCCAAAGCAGGTGCATTGGGAAGAAGAGCGGCATTCAAAATGAAGGTGCCGGTAGTTGTACATACGTTTCATGGACATGTCTTCCACTCGTATTTCGGAAAAATGAAGACAACTCTCTACAAGAGTATTGAACGTAATTTAGCGAAACAATCTTCAGGAATTATCGCAATATCGGAACTTCAGAGGAGGGAGCTAAGTGAGGAGCATAAAATCTGTTCTAGAGAACATATTCAAGTTGTTCCACTTGGCTTTGACCTACTTCGCTTTAAGGAAGCTCGAGAAAAATATCGGTTTTTAACGAGATCTGAATATGGTTTATCTGATAATGAGGTTGCTGTTGCCCTGATAGGTCGATTGGTTCCGGTAAAGAATCATCAGATGTTTCTCGATGTTATTGAGTCGGTAGCACGAGTGGTAGAGGTTCCAGTTAAATTCTTTATTGTTGGTGATGGTTCAGAAAAAAAGACAATGGAACAGCGTATTGAAAAAATGACCTTGCCTGTTCACGTCGAGATTGTTATGACCTCTTGGATTCTGGATATTGCAAAGTTTAATGCAGGAATGGATCTTATCTGTCTGACTTCGTTAAATGAAGGGACGCCTGTGAGTCTAATTGAAGCGCAGGCTTCAGGAATACCGGTGATTGCTACGGATGTTGGAGGAGTTAGGGATGTTGTAGATGATGGTAATACCGGATTTGTCGTCCCGAGTATGAACGTTGAGAAATTTTCAGAGAAATTACTTTTTTTGCTCAAGAATAAAAAAAATAGGGAAGAAATGTCACAAAATGGATGGACCTTCGTAGAAGACAAATTCCATTATACGAGACTAGTTAAAAATATGGAAACTTATTACAAAAAACTCCTGGCTGCATGCGTATGATTTTTCTGATGAGATGTGTGTATGTCATTAGTGTAGGGTTTTTCTTACACTCTTGCGGAATAAATAGCAATGTCATGTTCAAAAGCCCAAAGGACACGGCTTTCGAAAAAGATTCTGTGCTTTTCGCTGCACCTTCTGAATATGTCTTGTCTGTGGATGATAAATTGACATTTTCAATTTCAACCAATAACGGAGAGATGATTCTGCAGTCGCTCGCAGCAGGAAATCAGGTTGGAAATAATTTATCTGCCTTTGGTTATGAATACCGCATACGTCCAAATGGAATGATCGAGGTTCCCATCATTGGTGAGCTGAAGGTAACTGGATTAACTGTTCAGCAATGTGAAGATACATTAGAAACGAGATATGCGGCATTTTACCAAAAGCCCTTCGTACAAGTTAAAATAATAAGCCAAAAAGTAATTGTTTTTCCCGGAAACGGAAGTGATGCACGTGTTGTACCACTGTCGAATGTACGCACAACACTGATGGATGTCTTGGCGCAGGCAGGGGGAATTCCTGAACGTGGAAAAGCAAACAAGATTAAAGTCATCCGGAAGTATGGCGATGAAAGAAAAGTATTTATAATTGATCTATCAACGATTGAGGGATTAAAATATGCAGATTTAGTTGTTCAGGCAAATGATTACATTTACGTGGAACCTCAGCCTTATCTCATCCGGGAGTTACTTCAGGATGCAGCACCAGTCATTTCTTTAATGTCAACAGTGCTATCCGTATTTGCCATAATTAACGTATTCAAATAATTCCTTGAAAAAGCAAAGCATCATAGTCAACAAGGATTACGATCCATTTATACTTCAAACGATTCTTAAGAGACATTGGTGGTGGCCAATTCTTTTTGTGGCGCTTTTTTCGGGACTTGCATACCTGGTGTTGAGGTATACGAAACCTGTTTACGAATCTTCCCTCGTTCTACAGCTTGAGTTCATCGATAAGGGGAAGGAGCTTTTTGATATTGAAAACATCAACATTCGGCAAACGAATCTTTCTTCTTATGTCGAGTTGATGCGTTCGCAATATCTCTTTGAGAAAGCGGTAGAGAATATTGATTACAATGTCAGTGTGTACTCCAAGGGTAGGTTACTCACAGAGGAACGATACAACACGGGGAATTTTCATGTGATTCCGTACGAATTGAAAGATTCATCATTGGTCTCTGTGCCTATTACGGTGGATTTTGACGGTTCTTTGGTGACCTTAAATTATGTCAAGCAAGGTAGTCCGGTTCAATTGAAGGGGGCCTTAAATCAACATTTAGTGAACAGGGACTTCGATATTGTTGTCAAGGCTTCAAGCCCGAAGGAATTTAAAATTGATGCAGACCAGAACGAGCATCACTTTATTTTCAATAGCGTCAGCTCATTCGCCTCAAGATACATCGGAAATCTTGAAGTTTTTCCACTCGATCCAGTGGCAAATACCATTCAGGTAAAGGTGCGTGGCAATAATCCGGAACTGTGTTATGATCTCAGCTTGGCAGTGGCCAATGCCTTTATTGATAATTACGATGAAACGCAGCGTAAAAGCTCTGAGAATATTCTCGACTTCATTGATTCCCAGCTTGATTCTCTTTCTTCGGTGCTGAAAAACTCAAAAGACAGCTTACGTTTCTTTCAGATGCGGACCAACTTTACGGATATGGGACAGCCTGATAACTCCCTGTCAAGCGATATTGATGAGCTCAGAGAGAAAAGAGACAATCTGAACGATGAGATTAGCTCAGTAAGTCTTCTCGCATCCAAAATTCAAGACGATCCATCTCGTTTGGATGTTTACAAGCTCCTGCCTGAATTGATCGGAAAAAGTTATGAGCAGGTTCTGGGCAGTCAGATCACTTCACTTTTCGATCTGTTAGAAAAGAAAGAAGACTTACTTTATCGAGTAACTGAGGACAATCCAGAGGTTAAAGCGATCAATAAGAAGATTCAGCGTAAAATTGCTACTGTCGTCAAATCAGTGAATTCAACGTATCAGCGTTTGGTCACGAAAAGTGCTGCGCTCTCCGAAAAAATAGATTTGTTAGAAGCAAATTTCATGGGACTTCCAGAGAAGAAAATGGAGTACATGCGATTGAAAAATATTCAAGACCTGAATGAAAAGTACTTCAATCTACTCACAGAAAAGAAAGCGCTTTATTCACTTTCCGATGCGGGGTATTCTTCGAGTAATCGAATTTTGACCCGTCCCGCGGTGAGTGACTCGCCGATTTCTCCAAATAGAAAATTGATTTTCAGTTCATTGGTCATGTTTGGTGTGATATTAGGATTGGGCGTAATGTTCTTCAAATACCTCACATTCAATGAAATAAACATGCTTGAAGATCTTCGGACAGTTTTGCCTGATCAGGCGACTATTCTTGGGGGGGTACCAATGTCGAAATCAGTTATGAAGTATTCGCAAATTGTGGTACATGACTCACCTAAGTCAGTCATGGCGGAGTCGATGAGAAAGATTCGAACAAACATGAGCTATGTGAATCCTCATTATAAGACCATTGCGATTTCTTCTTCAATTTCAGGCGAGGGGAAGACATTTGTTGCACTCAATTTGGCTGGGATTATTGCTATGTCCGGGAAAAGAACTATTCTACTGGATCTCGATCTTCGTAAACCGAAAGTGCATTTAGGATTTAATGTGGACAATAATTATGGGATGAGTGGGCTAATCACCGATCAGGTAACTTTAGATCAGTGTATTCAACATTCTGCGATTCCAAATCTTGACTTCATTACTGCTGGTCCAATTCCTCCAAATCCCTCTGAACTTTTATTGAGTAAACGGTATACAGAGCTAATCGAGGAACTCAAAGAATTATACGATGTAATTATCATCGACAATCCTCCAATCGGGTTGGTTTCTGATGGAGTTAAAAACCTCACAGAGGCGGATATTCCAATCTATGTATTTAAATCACATTTCTCAAAACGGAACTTTGCACTGAGAGTAAAAGAGTTATTCGATATGCAGCAGATCGATAAACTCAATGTCATTCTCAATGGTGTCGAAGCTTCCAGACACTCTGGCTACGGTTATGGGTATGGATATGGGTATGGGTATGGATACGGGTATGGATACGGGTATTATGAATCTGAGGAACTATCTAAACCGAAAAAATGGTTTCTTCATCTTAGGGATTCAATACTTGGAATTTTCAGAAGATGATTGCTGAATACTTTGAAATAGATGGCCCCGTATTACTTACGCCAAGAGTATTCAGTGATTCGAGAGGATATTTCTTAGAAACCTTCAATAAGGATCGTTATTGTGAAATTCTTGGGCCTGTCGATTTCGTTCAGGATAATTTATCATCATCAGAGCTTCATGTGGTGCGCGGATTGCACTTTCAGACTCCGCCTTTCGATCAGGGAAAGCTTGTCTCCGTAGTGCGTGGAGCGGTTGTGGATGTGATCGTTGATTTGAGGAAAAACTCAAATACTTACGGCAGGCATCTCGCTGTTGAACTCAACGAGGAAGAACACAAGCAACTCTGGATTCCTCCGGGATTTGCTCATGGTTTTTTGTCATTAAGAAAAAATACTCTATTTTCGTATAAATGCACTGCTCCATACACTCCTCCTTCTGAGAGAACATTGTTGTGGAACGATCCTGACCTCGCTATCAACTGGAAAGTAGATGAGCCTATTGTATCGGAAAAAGATGCTCAAGGTGAATTTTTTAGGAATTTTGAAAGTCCTTTTTGAGTAATGGTTGAGGAATACATTGAGCTTATTGCGTTTGTTGTTGGAGGTTTTATGCTATCCATTCTTTGTAATGGACTTCTCTTGAAATTTTCCGAAACCTTGGGTATTCGTAACAAAAATGATGTTATTGTACGCTGGAGTAACCAATCAAAACCTTCTTTGGGCGGCGTCTCTTTCTTCGTGGTTTTCGTCTTTTCTACTATAGCTTGTGTAATGTTGGAGGGAGATAACAACATTTTTCATAATGCAGTTATTGGGTATGAGTTTACGGGTCTTTTTGCTGCAGCTAGTCTGGCATTTTTGATGGGGCTAGCGGATGATGCCTACAACACGAGACCTTACGCGAAGTTATTTATTCAAGTTTTTTGTGGATTGACCTTCATTGTCACCGGTACTCTTCTTCAAGTTACACATAATTACTATTTGGATGCCTTGCTGACTATCATTTGGGTTGTCGTGGTAATGAATTCCTTAAATATGCTTGATAATATGGATGGTATTACGGGAACAACGGTTGTGTATATTCTTTTAACATTCTTGTTTACTCATTGGTTTTCACACGGTCTTCAAGCTGATGTCTGGAGTCTGTCCATTCTTGCAGTGTTAGGATCTTTACTTGGTTTTCTTAAATTCAACTTGTTTCCATCGAGAATTTTCATGGGAGATGCCGGAAGTCAATTCATCGGTTTATTTGTAGCTTTTTTTGGAATTAAACTGCTTCTTAATATGTCCGCAGGATTGGAAACGCATTCATGGGCGAGCGTGATTCTAACTCTTACGGCATTCACGCCCGCTGCTGCTGACACGTTGACAGTAGTGATCAACAGATTAAAAAAAGGAAAGTCACCGATGGTAGGGGGTAAAGACCATACCACGCATCACATGGCATATTCGGGAAAAACAGACCGACAAGTCTGGCAAGTGTTTTTTATTATGGGTATGATTTCGGCTTTGCTTTCGTGTGTTTTGGTAATGCTCATTAAAGGAAAGCAATTATTTTTCGTGCCATTTTTCGCATTATATTTTACATTCGTTTTCGTTTATTTGTATCGATTTACGCTTCGATTTAAGGAACCTATCAAATAAACTATCTCTGAAAGTCTTTTATCTACTTCTGATACTTGCGCTCTTTTCATGTGCCGGAAATGGAACCAACAACGTCGTTGTTCAGAAGGTTGAACATGTCGGATTAAGTATTCCTGAACTTCCTGATTCGATGAAATTTTGTGGTGAAACCATTCTTTTGAAAGATGAGGATATCCATGAAAAACTTGACCGGGAATTGTTGGTAAATACCTATTTTCAAAGTTCGACAGTACAAACAATTAAGAGAGCCCATCGCTATTTTCCCATACTGATACCCATTCTGAGAAAATATGGCATCCCCGAAGATTTTAAATACCTCGCCGTCATTGAAAGTAATCTATTGCAGGCTGTCAGTCCTGCTGGAGCGCAAGGATTTTGGCAGTTTATGCCCGAAACAGCCAAAGAGTATGGGTTAATGATTTCGAATGAGGTGGATGAGCGCCTCAACATTGAGAAGAGTACGGAAGCAGCATGTAAATATCTCAAAATGGCCTACGAGGAGCTCGGTTCATGGGATTTGGCTGCTGCCTCATACAACAGAGGTATAGGAGGTGTTAAAAAAGATATGGCATGGCAGGGGACCGAAAATTATTTTGACACTCACATGAATATAGAAACAGCGCGGTATGTATACCGAATCCTTGCGGTTAAACTCATTTTCGAGAATCCTGAACGCTACGGGTATGAGCTGAAAAACACACAATTGTATAAACCTTTAAGGACTAAAAGTGTTACTATTAATAGGTCTTTGGAGAATCTTGCACGTTGGGCATCAGAGAAAGGGATTAATTACAAAATTCTTGTGAAGCTAAATCCCTGGATCCTGTCTAATTCACTTACTGTGAAAGGAAAAGTTTACACTGTAAAGATTCCTGCCAAAGATGTTGATCTTAAACCTTATGACTCCTATTTCAATTGAATGATGACGGAAAAATAAAAGTTTTTGGCGCAAGGGAACACAATTTAAAAAACGTGGATCTCGAGTTGCCGCGAAACAAACTGATTGTATTTACAGGGTTAAGTGGAAGCGGAAAATCCTCTCTAGCGTTCGATACGATCTATGCGGAGGGCCAGCGAAGATACATTGAAACGTTTTCATCATACGCTCGACAATTTTTAGGTGGTCTTGAACGTCCGGATGTAGATAAAATTGAAGGACTGAGTCCAGTCATTGCCATCGAACAAAAAACCGTTTCGAGGTCTCCGAGGTCTACGGTGGGAACAGTTACGGAAGTATATGATTTCCTACGTCTCTTATTTGCTCGAGTATCGACAGCCGTATCCTACAATACCGGTGAGCGAATGGTAAAGTATTCTGACGAACAGATCGTTGAATTGATCGTTAAGGAATATCATCAGCACAAGATCGTTTTTTTGGCGCCCAAAATCAAAGGTCGCAAAGGACACTACCGAGAATTATTCGAACAGATTTTGAGAATGGGCTTCACTAAAGTTCGGGTGGATGGCGAAATCAAGGATATCAGCCAAGGTATGCGACTTGACAGATATAAAATTCATGATATTGAAATCGTTGTGGATCGTTTGTCGGTAAGTGAGTTAGATCACAAGCGTATTTATGATGCAGTTATCATGACAATGAAGTTAGGCGGCAAGGAAATGATGGTCATGGATTTCGAAACCGGAAATGTGCGTCATTTTAGTCGATCTCTGATGTGCCCTTCTACAGGAATAGCCTACCCAGAACCCGAACCAAACTTGTTTTCGTTCAATTCTCCCTATGGGGCCTGTTCAAATTGCAGTGGGCTTGGTGAGGTGACGGAGGCCTCGCTTGAAAAGATTATTCCTGATCCTGCGTTGTCACTTAAAAAAGGAGGTCTTGCTCCTTTAGGAGAGTACAAAAGAAATTGGTTCTTTGATAAGATTGAACGATTACTTGAACATTCCGGATTCACTGTCAATACTCCTTTGGGTGAGCTGTCTGAGGATGTGCTAAAGGTACTTCTTTATGGCAACGAAGATATTGAACGAAAAGCCAAGGACGATGTGTTTGTTTTTGAAGGGATCATCCATTTCATCACAAGGCATTCTGAGGAAAGCTCTGCTTCTGTCCAGCGCTGGGCCCAAAGTTTCATGAATAAATCTGTGTGTCCGGTATGTAATGGTACAAGATTGAAACGGGAGGCACATTTCTTTATGATCGGAGACAAGCATATCGGTGAATTGGCGCAGCTAGACTTGTCTGAATTGCAAAAATGGTTTTCTGAAATCGAATCCCTATTGAATGAACAGCAGCAACTCATTGCTACAGAGATTTTGAAGGAGATTCGATCACGGTTGGGTTTTATTCTTGAAGTAGGGTTGGACTACCTGACCTTACACCGTTCTGCCCGAACGTTATCCGGTGGTGAGGCTCAACGAATTCGGTTGGCTACGCAGATAGGCACTGAATTGATTAACGTACTCTATGTATTAGATGAACCTTCTATCGGTTTACACCAACGTGACAATACGCGCTTGATTAAATCCCTGCAAAGATTACGAGATAATGGAAATTCGGTAATTGTCGTCGAACATGACAAGGAAATGATAGAAGCGGCTGATTTTGTGGTAGACATTGGTCCAGGTGCCGGTGTGCATGGAGGGCAGATTGTCAATGCAGGAAATTGGCAGAAATTCAATCCGGAAAGTTCTTTTACTACCGGATATCTTTCAGGTAATTTGAAAATTGAAGTTCCGTCTAAACGAAGAAAGGGTAACGGTAAATTCCTACGATTGATAGGAGCTTCCGGACACAATTTGAAGGATGTGGATCTGGAGATTCCTTTGGGAACTTTTTGTTGTGTTACGGGAGTGTCAGGAAGCGGAAAATCGACGCTGATCAATCAAACACTTTATCCCATCTTGTTGAAGCATATTTATCATGGAGTAAAAAAGCCCCTTCCTTATAAAGGAATTGAAGGATTAGAGCACCTGGATAAGGTCATAGAGATTGATCAAAGTCCGATTGGACGCACCCCACGTTCTAATCCTGTTACGTATACCAAGGTTTTCGATGAGATTCGAGCCTTGTTTTCTGCGCTTCCTGAATCTCAGATCCGTGGATACAAGCCGGGAAGGTTTTCTTTCAATGTAGCTGGTGGACGCTGTGAGACTTGCAGTGGTGGCGGATTGAAAGTGGTTGAAATGAACTTTCTTCCAGATGTGTATGTGGAGTGTGAAACCTGCAACGGAAGACGCTACAACCGTGAAACATTGGAAGTTCGTTACAAGGGAAAATCAATATCTGATGTCTTGGACATGACCATTGAAGATGCGTCTGTTTTCTTTGAAGCTCATCCGAAGATCTATCGTCCACTTGCCACATTGAAATCTGTCGGTTTAGGGTATATTAAACTAGGACAAGCCTCCACAACCTTGTCTGGCGGCGAAGCACAGCGAATCAAGCTTTCCTCCGAACTGGCTAAAAAAAGTACAGGGAAGACTTTTTATATTCTTGACGAACCATCCACAGGACTTCATTTTGAAGACATCCGTTTGTTGTTAGAGGTTTTGCAAAGACTTGTCAGTGAAGGCAATACAGTGCTTGTAATTGAACACAACCTGGATATCATAAAAGTGGCTGATCATCTTATAGATGTTGGACCTGAAGGAGGAAAAGGAGGTGGACTTATTGTTGCAACAGGCACTCCGGAAAAGGTTGTTTCAAAAAGCTTGGAGCACTCACACACCGCAAAGTATCTGGCTGCAGAATTGGGTTAATTGAACCTTTTCTTAGGTGATGAACTGAAGTCTTTCATGAAAATGTCTTGAAATATTCGATCAAAAAGCCAATGTGAACATTGGAAAAATAAGTTTGATCATTTCGATTGAAGTTACTCTTTCTCCTGGCCAACCTAAATTTGGAATTCTAGTCTTGGTTATATAACCTTCTAATTTTCAAGCCATGAAATCAATGCTCAATTACACTGCGAATGTAGTTATGCTACTTTTTATTACTTCCAACTGTTTTTCTGCAACTTGTTCAGCCATAGCAAACGGCAATTGGAATGATCCAGCGACATGGAGTTGTGCAACAGTACCTGGATGCGGTGATCTAGTAATTGTACCGGCTGGATTCACAGTGCTCGTCGACGATCATGTTATGCTAGACGAAACATCAATGCCGGTATGTTCAACCGCAACGAATATTCAGGTTTTTGGGATACTGCAGTTTCAAACCGGAAAAAAAATGGAATTAGCCTGCGGCTCCATTGTGGAGATCATGTCAGGTGGATTATTACAAAACGGTGGAGGAGGAGGTTCATCTAATTGGTTGAAAATATGCGACATAATTCATTGGCGTTCTATCAACGGAAACATTCCTGGTTACCGTCTCTATGGGGAGCCAATTCCGCTATCCTCTGAATTATTAAATTTTGAAAAGCTAAATAAGGGGTCTGGAGTTTCAATAGTGTGGTCGATGACGTCTGATGAATCGGTTGTGATATATACAATTGAATTTTCTGCAGATGGTAAGAATTGGAAGAAAGTCGCTTCAGTACCATCGAAAGCCAGTCAATCAATATTTACTTATCAAATTGAACTTCCTTCGGAATCAGTTCCTTTTGGATATTATTGTTTGAATAGTATCAATGAAAACGGCAAAGTAAAGACACTTGCCTTGGAGAATCATTATTTTGAAAAATGGGGTGCCTCTGTTTTTCCGAACCCCATCCAAAGTGGACAACTATTCAAAATTCAATTTGATGTTCAATTGGAAACTGAACTAGTTCTTCAGTTGTCAGACATCAATGGAGCAGTTAAAAGTAAATTCTCTGTTCCGATTGGTACAACACGTTTCGAGGGGAGAGCTCCTGATTTAGAGGCAGGTATATATTTTTTAAGAACCGAAGGTGAAGATGCGCCTGTCACAAGAGTTATAGTTCTTCCTTGATGAGTGATAATAATTTAATTTCTAAACCTGCTGATTTTTAGCCAATACTAGTATCGAATAGCCACCTAGCATTTTTGTTGCCCAGCGTTTATTTAAACGATACATTGTTTTGCGAAGAATTCGAACCATGCGTTCTTTCAAGGTTTTTGGGAGATAGGTGGGTTCAGTGTAAAAGTGATCGATCAACTCAAATCCTTGGTCTTTAAGTATACTCAGAATAAAGTCTTCCGTAAAATTGTGGATGTGTCCAACGCGTTCCTTTGACTCAAGGAGCATTTTCTCTCTGAATAAAGTCCAGACGCACAAGTCGAGTGGAATATGAAAAATGACATGATTGCTTTTTCCGCGCAATCCTCTTAAAAATCGAAAATAATCCTCAATGTGTTCGATGACATCAATGACAAGAAGAAGATCAACCATCGAGCTTTCTTGCTCCTCAGTCAAATCTTTGACTTCAAAATGAATGCGTTCGTTTTCTTTCTTTTTTGCCAAAGCAATTGCATCATTGGAGATGTCATATCCGATAAATGATCGGACAGACGGTAGAAGTGCGGAAAGTTTCACCAAGATCTCGCCACTTCCACATCCGATCTCAGTAATCGTTACGGGTGATAATGTATTTTTTTGAAGAAGTGTGTGTATTTTATCCGCTTTAAATGGGGCATCTTCATCGTGCCAATTCGGATTGTTCTTGAGATACGTACCATCATTGTATATATTCGACATTGTATAGAATTTCAGAACAACTCAATCTGTTTTAATCATATCAGCAACGAAAAGGAATGCGATGACTGCACCAATAGCGGCCCCAATTTTTGCACCGTTCCATCCCCAGATGTAACCGATAAAAAAGCCAAGCGGCACACAAATTAAAAAATAACCCAATAAGGAGGGGTCATCAATGCTTCTGACAAGAAATGCTGTAAGTGCTAGCCCTGCCAGTCCAATCAAAAATCCATACAAAGCGCCTCCAGAAGCCGAACCATCAGACCCACCAACGAATGCACCTGTTAAGGTTGACAAGCCACAAAAAATCAATCCAATGATTATCAGAATATTGGTGATCTTTTTTTTCTTTTCGGATCTTTCGTCTGAGAAAGTCATCTTTCGATTATTTAAAGAACTTTTTATAATCGGGATTGTCGGGTGTGATCACCACATAGACAGTATCTACCACCTTACCCCCTGTTTGCTGGCCCTCTGCTTTTGAAGTGTTTTGTAAAGAAGTATTTTGGTGTGTGGAGAAGTTCTTATCCACGACAATGATCGAATCGATGAAATAATTTGTTTCGCCCCGATTCGAAAACCAGTTGAGTCCAAAGGTTTGATGGTAAATCAATTTAACCTTCCACCCAAAGCTTGCTGCACTGTCGAGTATTTCGATATGTTCTTCGTTTTCATTGTCGCGATCTATAGAAAAATCGAATCCATCCGCTGAATTCATTCCGGTTTGGGTGATATTCAAATGTCCTTCCCATGTTTTCCAAATCATTCCCCGATGAGAGAATTGCGTTACCAGACCGATGCGTTCTCCATTCGAATAATTCTCACTGCAGGAGGAAAACAACACGACGATGAGTGTGCAAATGAAAAAGAATAATTTTTTGTTTTTCATGATCTTAAGTGTGTTTCGATGAAATAAAGTGTAATCTACTTTTTGTAATGTTCAAACGTAGTTAAAAACAAGATAGGAACAAAGCACTTGAGTGGGTGAAGTCTATTTATCGTTGGCCAAAATATATTCGCTATCTTAGATACTACACTTTTGATTTTAAGTTCTAATTTTTCTAACGTGCATTCTATTCTATGAGTTTTAAAAATGATGTTAATGAGTTTTTAGCCGGTTGCCTTGGTCAGCTACTAGGCCTTTTTGTGGTTGGATTGGTTCTTTTTTTTATCATGAAATATAATTTTGATAAAGACGAAGCGGAACACAAGCAAGAGCACAGAAATTATGTAAGTCGCTTTGATTATGATGTTGATGCTTTAGTGAAAAAAGTAATTCGCATGTATCCCAATTTTAAAGAAAGTTTCAGACCTTTTAGTATCGGTAAGTCAATCATTATTGAAAAAAGTGAAGATTTTGAGGAGCCCTATTTTAATGATAACATGTATTTAGCTGAAGAGAATGTTGCATTCAAGCGTAAGGACTTGGAATACATTATTTTTAGAGAATATAGGGAGGAAAAGGTTGGGATGTATGACAATAATGAAACAGCGGCGACAAGATTGAATATGGAGATCACCATTTTAGATCCTCATAATTTGAAGGTTATCGCAAGGAAATATGTGATTGGTGAAGCCCCGCCGAATTCAATAAGATACAGTGGAAGTGCACCGGAGACAGAGTCCGGAGGTGTTGGCAAATCGCTTGAGGATGTATTGATGGAAATGTCCGAAGAAGGGACAATGTCGCTCGAGTAAAAGTAATTCAGATTTAATACGGACCAATGATACAAACCAGGACCGAGAGCTTGCACATTCCATCAATGGTTGCAATACAATCATTATAGCTTGTAGAATTGCCACGGTAAATTTTATTACTGTTGACAGTGAACATGCAGTCGTTGTAACTCGTTGAATTTCCCCGATATATTTTATCGTTAACTATGGTGTACAAGCAATCATTGTAGCTGGAAGAATTTTGTCGATAGATTTTATCTCCAAGAATATTATACAGACAGTCGTTGTAACTTGTAGAGTTGCCTGAAAAAATTTTTGTGCCATTGACAGTGTACCTGCAATCGTTGTAGCTGGTAGAGTTGCCATTATACACTTTTTCACCTGAGATCGTGAATTCACAATCGTTATAGCTGGTCGAGTTGCCGTTGTAAATCTTTGTCATTTTAAAAATATTTTGTTTAAAGAAAACAGTTCTTATAAAGTTTTAATATCCCGAACAAACTTTTTGACTTCCTTACAACACTTGCCCGTAATTCCATTGCCGAAGTTTGTACTGCCTCTTCCCAGTTCTGGGTTCCTTTGAGGGCATTAACGGCTATGAGAGGTGGCTCATGGGTTATCCGAGTTTTTATTTCTAACGTTGTATTTTTTTTACTCTTATAGCTTGAACTAATGGAATATATAATTAAGAAAATAAAAAGTAGACTCATGCAAAAAGTTTATACACCATAAACCCACAAGCACATCTATATACCCCGGATGGAGCAGTTTTGTATATTTTTCCGCATCTGCATCGAACATGGAGCTCTCCATTATCAGTTTTAAACTTACCAATGATTTGAGCTTTATCCGTTTCAGATTTATCTTCTTCCTTTTTCTTCATGGTTACTTGATTTATTGTGCGATTGTTATTACTTAGTGCGAACTGCACGAACATAAAACGCACAACCATTGGCAGTATTGCTGCAGAAATTCCCGTCGCCAAAGTTGAAATCCCACGCGACATAATCGTTGAAGGATTCTATGTCTTCCTCATTACTCCAGTATTTATTATTTTTGAAATTCCCTATACCTTTCTGATGCAACTCTTTATGTATTGCTTCTAGTTCGATTTTAGATGGTAGTCGCCAACCATCACCTAAATTAAAGCAGGCTTCATTTGCCTCAGGCCAGGTCATTACGGTTTTAAAATCATTTTTAGCAACTTGGAGTATCTTTCCTTTTTCCGGAATTTTAATTTCGAACATATTATTTCTTTTTAAGTCTATTAGCGATAAAAATAAAACCAAAAAGCATTAATAATAGGAGGTAATGCCGGTATTGAAACAGAAAGAAAAACAAGGACAGGATTCTCTTTTTTGAGTTCTTCTCTTGCAAGAAAAAGAAGGACGAGTAAGATAGTTAGGGGTACCCAAAACCTAAGTGGATATTTCCAGGAACTGTAGTACCAGTTATTTAATCCTTCGATTGAACCGGTATTCACTTTTTCGGAACGAACTCCCCAGATCAGATCCGCTTTTCCGTCCAAATACGAGAATTGATCATCACTATTTTCTACAACAAGTAGTTTAGCCTTGAATGGTTTTTTGAATGCAATGTCAAGCTCAGATTTTGAATAATATTCCAAACATTTTCTAAATCGGTAAGGAAGTGCATATCGCTTCGATTTGTCTTCTACAGAAACCAATTCTCCCCACCAATCGAACTCTCTGTAGCCAGGGTCATCATTTGAACCATCATAAATAAAAGTTCCTTCTACCGTTATAGTCTGGCTTTTTTCGGGGAAATCGAGCCCGTGATGAATTCCCATGACTGATGTCATAGTAACCAAAGGAAGAAGGATAATCAATAGCAAGTTTGTGAAGGGTTTATTCATGCCTAAACTAGTACATTAATTAGCGGATTTATAACTCAAATATTGCTAATTATATTTATATAAGCAAGTTAATATAAGATTATCCCTCATACCGCTTAAAGATCACGCTGGCAATGTGGCCGCCGAAACCGAAGGTATTGCTCATAGCATAGGTGATGGGTTTAATTCGGGCTTCATGCAATGGAAAATCAAACAGGTCTTTGAATTCGGGTTCGATGTCGGTTGTATTGATGGTCGGTGGGATGATACCTTCCTGCAAGGCCATGACACAGGCAATTCCTTCAACGGCTCCTGCAGCTCCCAGCAAGTGACCAGTCATCGATTTGGTTGCCGATACCACCAGGTCCTTGCGCTCGCCAAATACAGTTCGCGCGGCTATCAACTCGGAGTTATCACCTAGCGGGGTAGAGGTCGCGTGCATATTGATATAATCGATCTGTTCAGGTGAAATTCCTGCTTCTCGCATCGCTTCGTTCATTCCTAATACGGCACCGACTCCTTCAGGATGTGTGCCGGTAAGGTGATATGCATCTGCCGCCATGCCACCACCGACGATTTCACCGTAAATGGTTGCTCCGCGTTTAAGAGCGTGTTCATATTCTTCCAAGATCATAGCTCCAGCGCCTTCGCCCATGACAAAACCATCTCGTGTTACATCGAATGGTCGTGATGCTGTCTCTGTGGAATCATTTCGTGTTGATAAGGCTTTTGCAGAGGAAAAACCACCAATGGCTGCCTCGGTGATGGCCGCTTCTGAACCTCCAGTGATGATCATATCGGCTTTGTCCCATTTAATGTGATTGAAAGCTTCGATGATTGCAGTATTTGACGTAGCGCAAGCGGAGACGGGACAAAAATTCACCCCGCGCAAGCCATATTTAATCGATATAATTCCAGCTGCAATGTCAACTAAGATCCGAGGGATGAAGAAAGGAGTAAAACGTGGCGTGCCATCACCCTCCATATATTCCTTCATTTGGTCCTGGAATGTTTGGATACCTCCATTCCCTGAACCCCAGATGACACCGATGCGATCTTTGTTAAGTTGCTCGAAATTCACCCCGGAGTGTTTTACAGCTTCTTCCACGGCTACCAGGGCATATAGTGAAAATGGGTCGTATTTTCTGAGCTCTTTGACATCGAAATGATCTCTCAGATCAAAATTCTTCAATTCACAAGCAAAGCTCGTTTTGAATTTCGAAGTGTCAAACTTCGTAATGGGTGACGCGCCACTGGTGCCTTTTTTCAGATTTGCCCAATAATCTGCAAGGGTATTACCAATAGGCGTGAGTGCTCCGATGCCGGTGATAACGACTCTTTTCATGTTCTAAGTAGTTAGAAGTGAGTGGGTAGAAGTTAGAGGTATGGTTATTTGATGACTACTGGTAGGGATTGGATTTCTGATGCTGGCACAAAACGCAATGAACTTGTATTGACGCAATGGCGGGTGTCTTTATCCGTAAAACCTTCCCCAAGGAAAACGTGACCGAGGTGGCCTCCACAATTCATACAGATGATCTCAGTTCGGAAACCATCATTGTCAGGA
>Ga0315906_10002459_pt1 | contig 25840 bp, 25 predicted proteins | sample LakEriMetagenome_4_FD_203526 | JGI IMG/M metagenome (GOLD analysis project Ga0315906, IMG submission 203526) | Freshwater fungal communities from buoy surface, Lake Erie, Ohio, United States - Buoy 2 MA122 | ecosystem: Environmental > Aquatic > Freshwater > Lake > Lake biofilm | place: USA...
ACCAGAACGGTTAAGAAGATTGCCGGAACTACGGTCCAGATTAATTCAAGTTTATTGTTGTGCGGGAAATAAAAAACTTTTCTTCCTTCTTTTTCCTGATACTTCCAGGCAAAATAAAACAACAGGAATTGCGTGATGATAAATACCAGTCCGGTCACCGCAGTGGTCATCATAAACATTTCATCGATCTTCTCCCCTTCAACGGAAGAAGAACCCTGCGGGAAAAGCGTTGATCCGTACAATTCTTTGTTGCACCACCATACACCCAGAAAGCCCAGGATCATAAAGCCGAGCAACAAAAACCCGTTGATGCGGTTACTTTGTTTGTTGGCCTTATCCTCACCGTTCAAAATGCTCACATACTCACTCGCCTTCGCAATCTGAAAAATGACAACGAATATCAGCGCCACGCCCGCCAGTACCAGATATGTTGTTGTAGTCATACGTACAAAAATTATGTTGTTTTCGTCAATTCGGTTTTTTTGTTCAAACTATTATGTGTGATGGATCACGCTTTCTTTCACCAACGGATGATTTTTGGGCAACAGCGGCGCTTTCGTCAGATACTTCGCCGTATTCCAGATCACCAGTCCTAAAAATCCTGCACTGATCCCCAGACTATATAAAAAGTGTCCGAGAGAATTAGATGCACCGGGATGCGCTTTCTCCAAAGATTTCAACGGACCGGGTGTGATCATCTGATAAAAATCCAGCCAGTGTCCGAAAATAATGATCACCGCCATCAGGGTCACCACCGTATAATTTCTTTTTGAACCGCGCTTCATCAGAATCAATAATGGCGCTAAAAAGTTTATGATCAGGTTCAGCAGGAAGATGGGTTTGAAAGTTCCGCCCTTTCCGCCTGCTCCGATACGATCAATAAAATATTCTGTTTCTTCCGGCTGATTACTGTACCAAATCAGCATGTATTGTGAGAACCAGAGATAAGTCCAGAATACAGAAAACGCAAACATGAATTTTCCGATATCATGGATATGCTCTTCGTTCACATACTCGAGATATCCTTTATTCTTCAGGAAGATCACAAACAGCATCATCAGCGAAATGCCCGATACCCATGAGCTGGCAAATGTGTACCAGCTGTACATCGTACTGTACCAGTGTGCATCAATACTCATCAGCCACATCCAGGGAAGGGTGCTCATTACTGTCAATCCGTACGTCACCAGGAATGCTGCTGCAATAGCAATCGATTTCCAGTAAAAAGTAGTTTCTCCTTTACCGGCCAGATCTTCCGCCAGTGAGTTTTTACGATACCAGTTGCGGAACCACATCCACAAACCGACCGCAGCAATAGAAAGTACCGTATAGAAAACAGGATTCAAGAATCCGCTTTTCCAGGTAAGTTTTGCATCGTGCTTCACGTGCTCGGTATCTTTCCAGTGATAGATATGATGATCGGGAGAGATCCATACATAGCTGAGTAATATAACCAGCACGATCGGACCAAGAATATTCAGGTTTCCGGAGATCGCTTCAGGTACGCGGCGAAAACTCAGCTGCCATCCGCCCTGCGCCAGCGTGGTAGCACATACAAAGAAAAAGCTGGATGCGGTTACGAGTAACCAAAAGATTCCGTTATGCATCAGCGCCATCCAGAATTTGGTTGCGCCATACGCTTCTTCACCATGTCCCTCTCCATGTCCGCCGGAAAAAGGATGCAGGAAAACAATGCCCAGGATCAAGGTCAGGAGACCCAATCCCATTAACGCATAACTCCACTTTTTCAGTCCGCCGGGAATTTCAAATTGCTCTTTCAGTGCCATTTAATTTCGTTTATAGTTCTTCGTTAGTTTTAATTTCCTTTTGCCACCGCCGTTGAATCCGTAGCCGCTGCTTTCGGTGCACCACCTGGCTGCTTGCTCTGTACATAATGTATGATCATCCAGCGCTGCTTCGTACTGAGTTGTGACGCATAGCTTCCCATCAGGTTTTTACCATATGTAAGCGAATACATCATTTGTCCGGCCGGCATTTTGCTCACCACCGGATCAGCCACTAAGTTTTTAGGAGCAATTGGATATGGTCCATTACCGCCATTGTAGATCGGTCCGTTGCCATCCAGTTTCTCACCGTGACAGATCGCGCAGTTTACATTATACAGACGCTTTGCCTCAGCCATGTCTTTTTCATTCAGAGCAGGCAAAGGATTGGCAATTTGCTTACTGGCCACATAATTAGTGGTATCCCCCGCTTTATCGATCGCAACAGCAAATGCCGCAACGCCTTCTCTTTTAACAGTACCCGCAACAGGCGCTCCGTTATAATTTATACCGGCTTCTTTCAGCGAAGAAGGATCAGAATAGGTTTCGATGGCACGACTGTATGCCATATCCGGCATGTAGATCTTACCGGGGTCTCTTTGTACGCTGTTGCATGATGCCATTATCATGGCAGAAGCGATGGTCAACGTGGGTAAAATATGTTTCATTACACTCATCTGAATTGGTTTATGCAGCGGCTGCTTCTTTCTCAAATAATTTTTTATCCTTATCATAACGGCCAAGCCACCAACCGGTCTCGGCTTCTTTTTCAAATACTTCTACCGCTCCGGCACTTTGTAAAAAGGCTTTCACTTCTTCCACATTAGTTTTATCGGTCACTTCCAATGGCATCACAAACAAATCGTCGGTGGCACGTAAATGAAAATGGTCTTTCTTTACAAAAGGCGCCAGCTGACAGAGATAACAGAAAGTCAGTACCATTCCGACAGCCGCACACAATACCGTCAATTCAAAAATGATGGGAATAAATGCAGGTAACGGAAACAAAGGCTTACCGCCAATATTCAGCGGCCAGTCTTTTGTAAAGACCCAGCTCATGAAACTCAAGGCTGTCGTCGTTCCTGTTAATCCGTAAATAAATCCGGCGGTATGTAAGCTCGTGTCTCTTAATCCCATGGCTCCATCCAGTCCGTGCACAGGAAATGGGGTGTACACATCATGAATCTTGTAGCCGGCCTTACGGGAATTTTTCACCGCAGGGAACAGCGTCTTTTCATCATCAAAACAGCCTACAATAAATTTTTTAACTGGCATATCTTCTGTTTACTTATTCAATTAATGGTGAGCCGTATGGGCAAATTCCTCGACAGTCTCTTTTTCCAGCGGCTCCATTTTGGCTTTATACCCTTCACCACTTCTCTTCAATACATGTTTGATCTCTGCAATCGCAATGACCGGGAAGTATTTCGAGAAGAGGAAGAAGCAAGTAAAGAACAGTCCGAATGAACCGAGATAAAATCCAACCTCCCAGATGGTCGGTCTGTAATAGACAGACCAGGATGATGGCAGATAATCACGATACAACGAAGAAACGATGATTACAAAACGCTCAAACCACATCCCGATATTCACCACAATACTCATTAAGAACGTGAACGGAATATTCCGGCGAAGTTTCTTCGACCAGAACAACTGCGGCGTGATCACGTTACAGGTCATCATCAGCCAGTAGCTCCATCCGTAAGGACCGGCAATACGATACTTGAAGAAGATATCATATTCAAATTTAGAGGCACTGTACCATGCCATGAACAATTCAGTCAGGTAAGCACAACCTACAATTGACCCCGTGAGAACGATCACCTTGTTCATGTTTTCAATATGACTGATCGTGATGTAATCTTCGAGTGCATACACTTTACGTAAAACCAGCATCAGTGTCTGTACCATCGCAAAACCGGAGAAGATCGCACCGGCCACGAAGTAAGGAGGGAAGATCGTTGTATGCCAGCCCGGAATAACCGAGGTAGCAAAGTCGAACGATACGATGGTATGCACCGAAAGTACGAGCGGCGTACTCAGACCGGCCAGTACCAGCGATAAACTCTCATGACGCTGCCAGTGTTTGGTAGACCCTGTCCATCCGAATGCACTGATGCCATAAAACATTTTCGCCCATTTCTTTTTCGCTCTGTCACGGAGCGTTGCCATATCCGGAATCAGACCACTGTACCAGAATAGAAGAGAAACGGTGAAGTATGTAGAGATCGCAAATACGTCCCATAAAAGAGGTGAGTTAAAGTTTACCCATAAAGGTCCTCTGGTATTCGGATAAGGTAATACGAAGAAGGCCATCCACACACGACCCATATGCCATACCGGGAACTGTCCGGCGCACATGACCGCAAAGATGGTCATCGCTTCAGCAGCACGGTTCACCCCTGTACGCCATCCCTGACGGAACAGCAACAGGATTGCAGAAATCAGTGTTCCGGCGTGACCGATCCCTACCCACCATACGAAGTTGGTGATATCCCAACCCCAGCCGATGGTTTTATTGAGGTTCCACATACCGGTACCGTAAACCACTTCCTTATATAAACTGACTACACCAAACAGCAGCAGAATAACGGAAACAATAAATCCGATCCACCACAGACGCGATGGGGCGGCTTCAACAGGCCGGCAGATATCTTCTGTTACCTTACTGTAGGTTTTGTCACCATCCACCAATGGTTCGCGAACCTTTGATTCATACTTTAATAATGCCATATACTTTTTTTCACTTTAAGCAATTGCTTTGCTGCACTTGCTTTGGTTTATGCTTCATTCATCCGATCAATGATGACCGGTTGCTTTTTCTTTTTCTCCGTGAGCGGCGCCATGTGCCTCTTCGTGATTGCCTACTACCCTGTCGGTATTCCGCACTTTTGCCATATAGCTCACATTGGGTAATACGTGGAGTTGCTCGAGCACATAGAAGAGACGCTCTGATCCTTCTTCCGTACGAACTTTACGGATCGCACTTTCTTTATCATTCACATTTCCGAATACGATCGCATTGGTCGGACAAGCCTGCTGACAAGCCGTCTTCACATCCGTATCAGCCAGCGGACGTCCTTCTTTCTTAGCTGTTAACTTACCTTCCTGTAAACGCTGAACGCAGAATGAACACTTCTCGATCACACCACGACTACGAACGGTTACATCCGGATTCAATACCATTCTGGTCAGTTCATCATTCATCTGAATCGTTACTTCATTCAGACGGCCTGTTTCAACGATCGGCAACTGATTATCCTTGAAGCTGTCAGCACCATTCCAATCGTGCCAGTTGAAGCGACGCACTTTATACGGACAGTTGTTGGCGCAATAGCGCGTACCGATACAACGATTATAGGTCATTTGGTTAAGGCCCTCACTGCTGTGGTTGGTAGCAGCTACCGGACAAACGTTTTCACAAGGTGCGTTGTCGCAATGCTGACAAAGCATCGGCTGGAATACCACATCCGGATTTTCAGGATCACCGCTGAAATAACGATCAATACGCAACCAGTGCATATCGTGATATTTCGCCACCTGATTTTTTCCGACTACAGATACATTATTCTCGGCAGAACAAGCCACCACACACGCTCCGCAACCGTTACATGTATTTAGGTCCAGACTCATGCCCCATTTAATACCCGGCTTATCAAATACCGGATAGATGGTTCCCTCTGCTTCAAAATTGTCGAGTCCGCCATATTCTTTCAGTTCGGCAAGGCGTTCGTTGATGATAACTTTCGGATCTTTTTGAATGGCTCCTAAGGTTGTTTCTTTAACTACCTCGTGACGATCACCGTAGCTGCCATGCGTTTGCATCTGAGCAATTGGATAGGTCTCTCCTGTTTTTTCAACATTAACCGCAATACCGTTATACTGATAGCCACCATTGTTGGCTACTAAATGATACACATTTTTACCGGCGCCTTTTGCAGCCAGACCAACCTTCTCACTTCTTCCGTAACCGACGGCAACGGCAATAGTATTCTTTTGTGTGCCGGGAACAATAAGGACAGGTAATGATACTTCCTTACTGCCAACTTTTAATTTCAGAACAGGCTTGGGAGGTTCCACTTCATACTGATCCATATTCAGATCAGGGAATAATTCTTTTGCGGCAGCAGGAGAAATGATCGCATAGTTGTCCCAGCATGCACGCGTGATCGGATCAGGCATTTCCTGCAACCAAGGGTTATTCGCCATTTTACCATCACCAATACTTACCTTTTGATAGATTACCAATTCATACGCACCGGTGCCGGCCGCTTTTAAGGAAGATACTGCTGAGGTAAGCGCACCACTATTGAAGGTTGCACCAGATATAACTGGAGTCGCAGGCTCAATCACGCCGTCTCTCAATGCATTATCAAAAGCAGCCTGACTTCCCAGCTTATTTGTCCAGTAGGATTTATAATATGTTTCGTAATCGCTCACTTCGCTGCCCGACCAGATCAAGAGTGATGTAGCAAAGGCACGTGTCTTGAATAACGGATGAATGGTTGGCTGGATAAATGATACATATCCTGCCTTAGGTTCAGCATCACCCCAGCTTTCCAGATAATGAGAAGCAGGTAAAAGATACTGACACTGCTCAGCCGTTTCATCTTCAGTTTCATTGAAAGAAACCGACAGTGATAATTTTTTCCAGGCCTCGCTTAATTTTTTATTGTCAGAATATGTGTAGAAAGGATTTGCGCCATATACGAGCACAGCACCCACATTTCCGGCAGACATATCCGCCAGCAATTGTTCAAACTCAGCGTCTGTCCCTTTTCTGAAATTCACCGGAGTACCAAAGTTCACCGTCTTTCCATTGGCACCGACGATCGCATTGATCGCATTGACGATGGTCTGAATATTGGCATCATTGCTTCCGGAAACAACCAGCGCATTACCGCCGGCCGCCCTCAATTCTTTCGCTGCTGCCTCAATACCTGATTTTAATCGTTTATCACTGATGGCGGGCGCACTAACGGTGCCGCCTACCTGCGCATATAAATTTAATAATACAGCACCCAATTCGCTCGGACGATGCGTATAACGCTCATCCGCACTTGCCCCGGTCATGCTGTACATGCTTTCAAACTGGAAGTGACGACTCATGGTTTTGTTCGTCTTGGTTACTTTACGTTTGGAAGCGTATTGTTTGGCGAATTCAACCGGACTTAACCAGGTACCTAAGAAGTCGGCACCAAAGCTCACAATCACATTCGCGTTATCGAAATGATAAGAAGGGATACCCTTAATGCCATAAGAAGCTTCGTTCGCACTAATTAATCCACTGTATGAAACAGCATCATACTGAACCTGTTTTACGGTGGGATATTTAGCTTTGAACTGATCAATCACTGCCGCGACAGATGGTGAGTTCAAGGTAGATGTGAGTAATACAATTTGTTTGCCTCCCAGTCCGGCCAGTGCATTTTTGATCTTGTTATCCAGCGCTTCGTAGGTAGGCGCTTCTTTGAATGTATTACCGGATTTTTCCATAGGGAAACGAAGGCGAGCCGTATCATACAAGCTCAATACAGAGGCCTGTACGCGTTGACTGGTTCCGCCTTTAGTGAAACCCAGTTCATTTCCTTCTATTTTAATTGGACGACCATCTCTTACTTTAGCCAGCACCGGCACCACATCACCATCCAGTACAAATGTAGTGGCGTAGTAGTTGGATACACCCGGAACGATATCCGCCGGCTTATTGAGAAAAGGAATTGATTTTTTTACAGGCATTTCGCAGGATGCTGCCAGTGTAGCGGCGGCCGTGCTGAAGCCCAGATATTTCAGAAAATCCCGGCGGGGAGTTTTTGCAGAGCTGTCTCCCATCTCAAAGGGAAGCTCTTCTTTGAATTCATTGGCGGAATCTTCCTGATACTGTTGAGTATTATTCAACTCTCCAAAACTTTGCCAGTATTTTTTCTTACTCATATGCTTAAGTGGCGTATTTGAAAATTAATGGTGCCCGATGAACCGAAGTCCCGGAGCGTTGCTTAATAATGACATTTTTGACATTCTGTACCGCCGATCTTCTCTACGGTCACGCTATCCATCTTACCTGCCTTGATATCATTATGAAACTTTTCATACATGCTGTAATATCCGTTGTCTTTGAACTTCACACCTGTTTCGCGGTGACAGTTGATACACCAGCCCATGCTCAGATTGCTGAACTGATATACTTCACCCATTTCCTGAATAGGACCGTGGCAGGTTTGACATTGTACTCCACCTACTTTCGTATGCTGAGCGTGGTTAAAATAAACATGGTCAGGCAGGTTGTGGATCTTGATCCACTCAATTGGTTTGCCCGCGGAAGTATATTTATTAACAGAGGGATCCCATCCGGCATATTTATATAACTTCTGAATTTCAGCTGTGCCATCCACTTTAGAACCATCTTCACGCACCAGCTCAGGCCCTTTATATTCATTGATAGCCATATGGCAGTTCATACACACATTCACACTGGGGATATTGGCATGTTTGCCTTCCATCGCACCACCATGACAATACAGACAGTTGACCTGATTGATGCCGGCATGTACTTTATGAGAATAATAAATCGGTTGTTCGGGTTGATAATTGGTTTGACGACCCAAGCCAATGGCACCCTGAATAGTAAAATATCCTCCCACTAAAAAGAGCAGAATAATTGCTGTTGCCACATAGGCTTTGTTTTTCCAGAAAGGAACGGGCTCTGTGCGCTCAATGCCCACTTTCTGATCGGCCAATTTTTTCAGGTTGCTGTTGATCTGTAATAAAATCAGCGCTACCACACCAAGTACTAAAGCAAGAATGCCATATAGAAAAGAGTTGTCTTCCGGTTGTTCTGCAGTGGCAGTAGCCGTACCCGCAGCCGGTGTGCCTGCCGGAGGAGGGGTGTTGATATACGTTACGATCGCATCGATTTCCGCATCAGTTAATGCATTGAATCCTGTCATCAAAACGCCGTATTCTTTGATCAATGCAGCTGCATAGGCATCTGTTTTGGCAAATCCTGCCGGATTACGGATCCAGGCATAGAGTTTTTTTCTGTCGCTCCATGGACCACGCTCTTCAACGCCTGCAAGAGCCGGGCCGGTCAGTTTTTTATTGAGGGCATGACAGGATGCACAGTTGGTTTGGAAAAGCGCTTTTCCATCCTGGGCCTGCAGACGCATACCATTCAATAATGTCAAAAACAGAAACAGCATTAAAAATGCCGGGCGGGATAATAAGTTTGGTTTATTCATAACGCTCTAAAGACGTATTATTATAATGATAATATCTCCTCTTAATCGGTCGCAAAAATAGGGCACGATACTGACATAATATCCACAGTTTTAAAAAAAATTTGCCTTTCTTTTAAAATAGTTCAACTACGCTGGCCGATTTACGTACGATATTTAGTTTTTGTTTAAAGAATTTATTGCCATCGCTTCGCCTTCTTTATCCGATTTTTGCACAAATGTTTCAACGATTAAAAAATAAATGGGGCGTGAACTGGTGGCAGTTTACCCTGATATTCACCACATTTGCTTTGGGGGGGTCTTCATGTGCCAGAGCGGGAAGCTGGCTCTTATCTTTTATGTTGACAGAAAAAAACTGGATATACTGGATATTATACGTGCCTCTGATTACATTGCTCTGGCCGTTTTGTGTGTTACTCATCAGCATCCCGCTTGGTCAGTTTGTTTTTTTTAAAAATTATCTTCAGCGGATGTGGCAAAAAATTAGCGGCAAATGATGTGTTCCAGGACAGGCATCGCCATATTTGCTTCAGGATCAGGCACGAATGCCGCCAAGCTGATGGACTATTTCAAGCATCATGCGCATATTTCCATTCGCCTGCTCGTATGCAATAATCCCCATGCCGGCGTGATTGAGAAAGCAAAAGATCATCAGATAGAGGTTCTGATGATTGATAAAGAGCTGTTTTTCAGAGGAGACGGATACGTAGATATATTAAAAGAACGGGGAGTCGACTGGATCATACTGTCCGGATTTCTGTGGAAGATCCCAAAAACACTGACTGACGCCTTCAAGGATAAGATCGTGAATATCCATCCCGCTCTTTTGCCTAAATACGGCGGAAAAGGCATGTATGGAAAGCATGTGCATGAAGCAGTCATTGCTGCGCGTGAAGCAAAAAGCGGTATCACCATTCATCTGGTCGATGAAATCTACGATCACGGACAGATCATTTTTCAGGCTGAATGTCCGGTAGATTCAACCGATACCCCGGAAACACTGGCGAAAAAAGTACAGGAGCTGGAGCATACACATTTTGCAAGGGAGGTGGAGAAGATCGTTGTCAGTCCCGCCTGAGGCGGGACTGATGTCGGGTTGTCGGGTTGTCATGGTGTTGGTGCTAGAAAGTATCCCCCTTTGGAGGGGGATTTAGGGGGAGGATAAAGCAATAAAAGTATACGTATACATATTCCTGATTCTTGAAACATATCATCCTATATATCATCTTATCATCATGCGTCGTTCCGGCGATTGCGCAAATAAAAATCAGCGGTACGGTATACGACAGCACCAAACGTAATCTGGTAGAAGGTGTACAAATCGTCTGCACCTGCGGTACGATGAGTTTCAGCGACAGTACCGGCGGATATTCCATTTATGCCGGCGAGAAAGACTCTATCTTTTTCTTTTACCGGGACAAACCAACGCGATTGTTTGCCGTCGCGGAAATTCAGGATTACAATGTCTTTGATATAGCCCTGCATCTTTATGTGCCCGGACGTTACAAACAATTAAAAGAGATTGTCATTTACGGTAAAAACAGGCGGCAGGACTCTATTGAAAACCGCTTGCAGTATGATAAAGTTTTCCGCTATACACCCGGTGGAATTCAGTTGAGCAACGCCGCTCCCGGTTCCGGCATCGGCGTGGGGTTGGATATAGAATCACTCATCAATGTATTTCGTTTCCGTCGCAACCGCAGCATGCTGCGCTTTCAGGAAAGACTGATCAAAGAAGAACAGGACCGGTATATCAATTATCGGTTTAACGAAACCATTATCGAAAAGCTGACTCCTCTGGAGAAAGGCGAAAAAATGAAACAGTTCATGCTGCGTTACCGTCCGGAGTATGAATGGCTCACGACCATGCTGGATATAGAACTTTATCAATACATACAGCTGGCGGCAAAGGAGTTTATTCACTTTTAAGTTTTAACTATTTACTTTTATACTTAAATGCATCACATGGACCAAACCAAATTAGGCATCGGCACCCGCTTGCAGCATACCCAGCACGGCCCCGGCGTAATCGTAGGCGTGAAATATGCCACCTATCTCATTTCCTTTATCAACAGCGGTATCTTGGAGATCGACAAGGCCGATACGCAACTGGATGAAATCATTCCCGAAAACATATCTGAAGAAATTGAAACACATAGCGAAGTAGAAAAAAGTCTGCTCAAAATACTTCGTTTATGGGGTAACGTTAGTGAACTGGTACCCCTCGGCGATCGCTGGACCGGCGGCACGATGATCCTCCAGCCTGCAGACAAGTCCCTCAAACCCAAAGAAATTCCCATAGAAGATTTCTTTCATAAGATAGTCATGCTGCGTGATCGTCTGCGCGTACTGGAGCAGAACATCAACAGCTCGAAAAATTTATCTGATGAGGAAAAAGTGAATATCCAGCAATATATCACCCGCTGTTACGGTTCACTCACCACCTTCAATGTGCTTTTTAAAAACAAAGAACAGTGGTTTGTGGGGGAGAAAAGCAGCTAGTGGTTTCGGACAGGGGATAGATTTAGAAACATCAAGTAAAATACTAATGCAAAATACCATTTGTATACTTTGTCAGAGCTTTATGATGAAGGAAGGTGTTCGCTTTGAGGATTTTCGAAAGGCATTAACACTTGTTCCCAAAGCAGAGAAGCCAATTACGTTAATTGATAAAAGCAAATACTATAAACACGTCTCGAACGAAGCCGGAATATTACACATTGATGGAAAAGATATTTTTCAACTATCCATATCAGAATTTAAGCAAACAGGGTTGTTGGAAGTGGATTCCCTTGGGGAGAAAGAGATTTACTTAGATGACAATAAAAAAATTGAACTTGTTTCTGAATCAATAAAATGGATTATTGTTGTGGATCCGAATTGTGAATTTGGGTTGTTCTTTTATATGTTTGACTTAAAAATCAGAGATGAAAATAGTTTGCACACTTTATCTGAAAACAGTAAAATATTCAGGTATCTAAAAGACCCCGGCGGGCGTTCTATGAATGTATTAAAAGTGTTCGACCACGGAAGCAAAGTAGCCGAGATTTCTTTTTACAGTATTTTCGAACAATCCGCTCATACGCTAAGCTCGAAACTGAATTTCATAAGTTCAAAGCCTGTTCAATTACATTTTCTGGATAAAAACTCTTTTTTGATGCCTTCTGAAAGAGAATCGTATTGCTATAATTTATTAAGAATCCCGGCTTCGCCCAATAAAGAAATAGAAAAAAAGTATTTTGATAAAAATCAAAATCATGTTTATGAAAATTCGTCTCTGTATTCTTTTGTGATGAGTGAGGGGGTTGTCATAGCTTCTCCTTATAAATCACCCAGGCAATTGGTTTCTAATTTTTTTGCCGCGCAACTTCTTGCCCTCTTTCATAAAGAAAGAACCATATTTCTTCTTTCTCATCAAGCAAAAAAAATGTATGGCGCCAATCATGGTTCTCTTTCCGATGGAAATATTAAAAAACTTAAGTCTATCAGAAAAGTTATAAATCTAAGCACTTTTTTTGGTGGCATGCCCATTTCACAATACTCTGAAATTCAAGAGGTATATCGCCACTTGAAAAACAATTTTTTTGGTGGGGAGGACTTTATTCAAATCAAAGAATCATTAAATGAAGTGAGTTTGCTCATACAGGAAGAACTGGAACAGGAGGGCATAGATCGGGAAAGAAAAATTGGAATGATTTTGGGAGTGTTAGGTATTACCGGATTTATTTCTTTCATTTTTGATTATTTATTGATCTCAAAAAACGAGAAACTAATTGACACTCTTGATTTTCCCCTGAACGCCTTGCCCTTTTTCCTGTTTTTGATTACTTTCGTAATTATTTGGCGGTTTTTAAACAAAAAATCTCATGATTGATTTTAAAAAAGAAAATGACCATTTTGTTTTGACACTTGGATTTGATTTTGTGACAAAAGCTCCTAAGCGGATTATTCCGATATCTAAGGAAGAAGCGATCGAAATAGCCAATAAATTTGACGAATCATTTGCGGAAGCCATTGGAGAAAATGAAATGACATGGTCAATGAACGAACTGAAATTAACAGACGCTCCGGAACATCCTTTTGGATGGACAGACACTCGTAAGAGAACCATGCTCCATTACAACAATCTGAGCTGGCACATGATAGCACCGGAAATTGCAGAGATAGGGCGGTTGGCGAAACGGGCAATACAAAACGATGTTTGAAATTTTTTCAAAAGAAGAAATTCTCCAGACCTATAACAACCTTAGATCTAAGAAAAATCTGGATAGAGACAAGAACTTACCGATTGGGGTCGATGGAGTGAGTGCTGATGTGTTCGAAAAAAATTTGAATTTTTCACTCAATGAAATTCACAGGAAATTACAGATTTCCAATGGACAAATTCAATATCAATTTGGGCCACTCCTCCGAATTGAACGAACTAAGTCACAAGGCGGCATTCGGGCTCTTCATATTCCTCGTTTACGAGATCAGATTGTTTTTAGACTGCTGCACAATGAAATAAAAAAACTGGCTGAAATCCACGGAATTCAAATTAAAGTAACGTCGCCATATTCATACGTAAATCGATTTCATCTGCATTTGCAAAACCGCAAAGATGCCGTAGTTTTAAAAACCGATATTTCCCGATTTTACGATAGCGTTCCAAGACATAAGGCTTTGTTGATTTGCAAAAATCTGGGGATGAGAAAAGAGTTATTTGAGTTGATATCAACCTGGAGCGAACATTTGAAAATTCGAGACGGAAACTTTAGTGTTAATCGGAATTATACTGATTTTTTGGGTTTACCTCAAGGCTTGAGCATTTCATCCTTATTGGCAGAATTGTATGTAAAGCCAATCGATCATGCATTTTCATCAGATACCGGCTATTTTAGATATGTCGATGATATTCTTATCTTGTGTGACAATGTACAAGAGGCATCTGAAAAACTGGATAAACTCCGAAAATTAACAGAAGGGCTTCAACTGAAGTTATCTTCAAACAAAACAGAAATTGTGAAAGTTTCAGGCGGTTTTGAATGGCTTGGACTACTGCACAATACAAATAAGATAATTATCCCTCCTGAAAAATTAGCCCGAACAATAAAACCAATCGGCGCTCTTCAGAAAGAATGTTTCCGGGAAATCTGTCATTGTAACACGCAAGAGGAAAAAATCGTTTCAGTCAGAAAATTAATTAAGCAAATAGACAAGTTCACGAATGGTCGTAATAATGTTCGGCTTAAGTGGTATTCTTTATGTGAGGATACGGGTCAGTGGAAAAAATTAGACAGTTATATTCATGGTATCATTTCTTCCTGTTTGAGAAAAGCCGGCCTAAGCCGCAATTATTTTGGTAAATTACCTTCCGTACACGCAAAAGTGTTGTCATATAAAAATATTAAGGAGTCGCAAAAACCACCAAATAAGGGTAATGCGCCAATAGTTTAATAAACAAAAACCGCCGGATAAGGGCTTACAGCGCTCAGCGGCTCCTTTTTTCAAATATTTCGGGATGAAGATTCTCGTAAAGCTCTTGATCAAAACTAACGTATTGTAATCTGGCTAAATCCTTGGCTCTGTCATCGCGCATATATCCTGTAATTTCATAAAAAGAAATAGCTATTTCTGCTTCGGTCTCTTTGAATTTTTCAAGAGGGGAGTCTGTTTGGATAAAAATTTTTAACCCTCTCCCGCTAGGACTAATAAACACAACCCAAACCCAAGATATACTTTTACATACCCTCTTTAATTCCTCCGGATGATCTAAGTTGTCAATATCGAGACAAATAATTCCGGAATAGATAATCAAGCTCTTTGAATTTCTTTCTTTATAAACCCCGGAAGGAGTAAAACATGGCAATTCTCTCTTTTTATTTAAATCCATTCTGCAAGAATCGACCTCTTTTTTCCACCGACCGGCCCGTATGGAATTGAACAAATCGCATATTTCAATAGAATACAGTGGCATTGTATTCTTTACACTTTCAAAGAAACTAACCTTTAATTCATTAAAGTTTTTCATCGATACAAAATGCTAATATTCTATTTAATGCAGCATGAATTACAATCAAATCTTTACCAACTGGTTTTTCAGGACGGCGCAATATTTCAGATTTATAATGCGCTGCTTCATTTCCTAGTTGCCTGATAACGTGTAAATAGCTGGTCACCCAAGGAGACACCGTTTTGCTTTCTTCAATTCTTTGAATATATGAAAACAAGTTTGATGATTGTGCACCCAGACCATGCTTTTCACAAAATTCATAAGAAATAGCTTCGGAAAGAGCTCTGCTTTGTATTAAATCAGCCACTAAAGACGGCGGCGAAACACTAAATGTTTCCATTGCCCTTTTCAGAGCATCTTTAAATGAAATCCGCTTAGTTGAATGCAGTAAGTCATTTATGTATGCCAATGACTTGCTCCTTAATATTATTGCCTCGCCAAATTCAGCAATATCACTTTTGCTTTCTTCTGCTTGTACATCCCATGCTCTTTCGATTAAATCAACACGAATTCCCTCTCCGTATGAAATCACGGCTTTATTATAATAATCATTTTTAGACAACCATTCGCTTAAAACCTGTGTAAAAACCCGAATCCTTAATTTATAAATATCATTAGACAAAAAATCGTTTTCAGAGATGTTTGAAATCAGGCTTTTATCAATGAGATTATTTCCAATGTCCGACAAAGCCAAGATCCCTGGTTTTAACCTCTTTTTATTCAGAGAATAAAAAGACGAAACAGCACTTACTGCAGAAAAAATCATTCTGTAAGTATAGGACAATAACTCCGTAAATTCCGCTTCTCCAAAATCGCCTTTTTTAAATCTTCTGCTGAAAGTCCATAGTGGGAAATTAATCAGTAATATATCTGGAAACTCTTCCGATTCGCTTTCGCAATGCCACATGCCCCAATAATCTTTTTTTTGGTCTTCTTTGATTAAAAGGGAAATGTCGACAGAAAATCTGAAAAAATCATGACTATTGAGCTGTAGAGGAAAAATTAATTTCCAATTATTGAAGGACTCAACATTTGATTTTCTAATATCCCTGAGAACCTTGCTTCCTTTTAAAAAGGGCGGAGGAAATTCACCATTCCCCGCAATAACAATTGTAGTTATGTCGTATTTTGAACAAATAGACTTATTGTTGTTGTCGAAACTAATAATTCCAGAAGAAATAATGACTTTTTTTTCAATGCCGCCTTGGTCAATTATTATTTCTAATTCTTTCATTTAACTGGATAAAGTTATAAATTCAAGACAAATTTTTAATCTTATCAAAAATGCATATTTCAAGATTAAAAATAGAAGTTTAACTGGAATATCTTCAGGTTTTTTTTATGTGTTTTTTAATAAAACATGCTGGCTTTTGATAAATACTTTATATTACATAATTAACAAAAAATATTAAATGATAGAATAATGTTCGATATTATCGGAGACATTCATGGTCACGCAGATGAATTAGAATTGCTGCTTAAGAAATTGGACTATACAAAAAAGAAAGGGGTTTACTCACATCCGGAAAGAAAAGTATTATTTGTAGGCGATTACATTGACAGAGGGCCTAAGATCAGGGAAACGCTTGAGATTGTTAAATCAATGACAGATAACGAAAGTGCCATTGCGTTAATGGGCAATCATGAGTATAATGCTCTGTGTTTTGACATCAAGCATCCCTCTGGAGGACATTTACGACCACACCTAATAAAAAATATTGACCAGCATTATAAAACACTGAAAGCCTTTCACGGAAATCAGGATGAATTCAAGGACTATTTAACCTGGCTCAAGTCATTGCCTCTTTACTACGAGAACGAACAATTCAGGGCTGTTCATGCCTGCTGGAACGAGGATAATATACATGTTTTGAAATCAATTTCCGGCCAGCTGTCTGATCAGCTTATTTACGAGTCAACCATAGAAGGGACCATCATGTTTAGAGCATTCGATCAAACCCTCAAAGGAATTGAATTAAAATTACCTGACGGTATGAGCTGGGAAGACCATGAAAAAAACAAAAGACAAGAAATACGCACACGCTGGTGGGAAAATCCTAGAAATATGTCATACAGAGATATTAGCGTGGAAAATTTAGCTCAACTGCCGGATATCCCCGTAAATTTGAACGACTTGCCGACATCAGATTATTACCATAGTAACAAGCCTGTTTTTTTTGGGCACTATTGGCTTAAGGGAACACCTGAAGTGCTTAAAGAAAACGTTTGTTGTCTGGATTATAGTATTGCAAAGGGTGGCAAACTGGTAGCTTACCGATTTCAGGAAGCTGGCTTGCTGGAAACTAAAAATCTCGTTTATATTTAAAACTTAAAGATGGAATACACAATTAAAGGTGCAATGTTTGTAAGCGCGTTAGTTAATTTGATTTATTTCAATTTTATGCTTGCGTCGTTTATGAGCAAAAAGGGATTTAACGCAATTCTAGAACAACATCGTGAAGATGAAGCAGAGGGCATCAAGCAAATTGCATACATGGTGCTTGCTTTTTTAGGCGTTCTTTATTTTGACGTTGTTTCCGCATATTCATTGTATAATAATTTTAGCTTGTCTGCTATTCTTAATTTTGGCTCAGACGCCATCAATTTCGCGCTTACGATTATTATCGAAGGGTTAGGTGAAATTTTACCCGAAGGGGTATATGACGGAGTGGAATATTTATTTGGGCTTGTAAACATTGAATTGAATCAGCAATTTCTCGCTGTTGTAGGGCTTCTGCTTTCCCTGTTTTTTAATTACTATGTATTTAAAACATATTTTATAGGCAGAAAGAAAAATAACACTTTTAAAATGACAAGTCCAGAAAACCTGTTATTTAAAAAAGACTATGATAGCGATAGTGCCTGCGCGTGTTTTGCTTCCCTCATCTTTTTTGAGGCAACTGGTAATTTTATGAACAATCAGCGGTTAGTCAAAATGATTCCTTTTGTTGAAACACCTTCTACTAGATTTAATCTTGCGGTTTTTAACACGAGTATAAATAATTACTTTGAACAAAATGACATATTTATTCGACCATCTCTCGGCAAACAATCGCATGAAATAAAATATAACAAACAACGTTTAAAATATTTAAATAAAATTTATACTAAATTATATGCCGAGCTTATAAAATTATCAGATAGCGAGAAAGTTAATTTGATTTCTTCTCTCACATTTCTTTCAAACACATTAAATCAAAGCGTTATTTTTTCTAAAAAACAAAGCGAAAAAATTATTCAATCCGATGGTTCAGGCAACTGGATGAATGATTCACTGAATAAATCATTACAATCAAAATTATCTGAATTTCGATTTAGAGGTGTTTTAGACACAGATGAGGCTCCCCTAAATGAATCAAGCCGTATTCTGTCTATCCGACTGGATGAACTGAAAAAAAGATTCTCAGACGCCAACGTATCCGAAAATATTCAAATCAACAATAATAAAGCCTCGCAGATAGAACTACTGAACAATATGTTCGATTTTATTTTAGAAAACAACCCTGATCTTGACTATGACAATCAAGAAAAATCAAACTTCAAAGCATTTGCCGATAAATGCTTATTGTAAATTCTATTATTTCGCATGAAACCAAGACTTAGAATAATAATGTCGGTTTTGGCTGTCGTTTTTCTTTCTAATCGCTGTTCCAACAACCATCATCAACCAAAAGTAAACACCAACTTAAACGCAACAGAAGCCGATACGCTTACACAAAAAAGTGAATCAATAGAAGATAGCTCATCACTGGTCATTTTATCAACAAAAGGGGAACTTATAAAAACAGTAAGCTGGAAATATGACACAACAGCAACCTACATGAACGACATCAAAGGATATCCGGATGCCGATACAATCACAGGTGACTTTAACGGAGACGGGAAAAAAGAACTGGCATGGTTTGAAGATGCAGGAATGCAAGTTTTTGAAGATTGCATGCAAAACAGCACAAAAAAATCCTGTGAAGGCATTATTCTCTTTTCAGACAAAAACATTCCGTCGCTAAAAATTAACTATTGCCCGATGCATATTTTTCGAAACGAAGGGGACCTGTATGGTAATGGTATAGATGCTATCGGCGTTTTGCCGGGATGGTTTAACAGTGACTGCCGTCAATATGCCGTTTATTCTTTTAACAAGGGAAAATGGAAATTAGCCTGCGAGCCGATCAGCAACTCATTGAATATGCGTGAAGCCGGTATTCCACCGATTGAAAAAATTCCCGGCAAAAAAGGATGGGCGATCATACGAGAATCTGTTGACGCTTATGCGGCCAAAGTAAAAAATCATACTATCCCCGATAAATATACTGCCCTCAGTTCGTGTCAGTGGAGTCATGTAGTAGAACAGATCATAAAACTAAAGTGATCATATATCTATACTTTTGTTCTTTATAATTTATAAATCATACCGTTTTCCATGACGATCTTTATAATACGACACGTTTTTATCATGCTGATAACGTTGTTAATCAGCTGCGGAACAAATCCAACAGAAAGCTCCTCCGCCAACGCCGATACAACAGCGCGTTCCGACAACCCCGATTCTGCAGATCATCGGCAATCGGAAGGAACAGAAAATCACCCCCACGCCCATCATTCACACGAGAATGATACGGATGACAGCACGAATGATGAAAGCATCGCTACTTATTTTATCGTGGTGGCCGACACAGGGCAGAACTATTATACCCTGCATAAAAAAATGTTTGAGCTGAATAAACAATTCCGGATCCAGATAGATACCATGGATCGGTCTTACAATGAGAAAAAAAATCTGATTGCCTTATCAGAAAACGATGATGATAAGTTATACGCCGGCGAATATTTTCCAAGACGATTTCCGTCTGATCATTTGAGTCTGGAATATCTGGATGTTTATCAGACAAAGGCTGGAAAAAAAACAATAGCTCTTGTTGCAGGAATCTATGAAAAGCAAAAAAGTGCGGATAGCGCGTTGAGTATATTACACGCATCAGAAAAAAAAGTGTTTAAAATTAAAGCAAACATATTTACTGGGTGTGCGCACTGACATCGATTTTTTGGAGATTAAAAGAATCATTTGCCCTCTAAATTAATTACTATGAGTACTTCGCATAAAAACATAGACCATGTCATCCAGACCTCTTCCACCCACATGGTGGGAGACGGTTTCAAAGTGCGACCATATATTCATTCTTCCATCTGGGAAGAAGTAAGTCCGTTTTTGATGCTGGACTACTTTGCGCCGTGGGATTTATTACCGACGGATGTACCACGAGGCGTGGATGTGCATCCGCATAAGGGTTTTGAAACCGTCACGATTCTTTGGGAAGGAGCCCTGGCACATGAAGATAGTAGCGGAGGGAAAGGCGTGATCCATGCAGGTGATGTACAATGGATGACTGCCGGTTCGGGTATCCTGCACAAAGAGTTTCATGAACAAAACTTCAGTAAAAAAGGCGGCGTGCTTCATGGTGCACAACTTTGGGTCAACTTGCCCGCCCGTTTTAAAAATGAAAAGCCGGCCTATCAGGATCTGCACGCAAAGGATATCCCTTCCGTGGATTTTGAAGACGGAAAGGGTTCTGTTCGGGTGATTGCCGGACAGTATCAACAGACGAAAGGTCCCGCCCGCACGTTTACGCGCATACAAATATTGGATATTCATGCACGTGCGGGCGGGCGTTGTACGCTCGAACTGGTTTCCGGCGATACCGCCTCTCTCCTCATATTAAATGGAACAGCTCTTGTAAAAGATAAAGTGGTCCGCGAAGGTGATATGATCATTTTTGAAAAAGAAGGATCCCTGATCGATCTCGAAGCCAACAATGACTGCCATGCGTTGTTATTAAGCGGTGAGCCGATCGATGAGCCGATCTCCGCCTATGGCCCTTTCGTGATGAACACCAAGGAGGAGATCCAACAGGCGATCGTCGATTACCACGCCGGCAAATTTGGCGTGCTCCACTAATGTACCTTTGCCGGCATATAAAGTAACGTATCATGCGCATCGAAATCATATCCGGCAGTCCGAGAGAAGCAAGTATCACCAGACGTGTCGCCGTCTTCCTGCAAAACCATTTGCAAAAACACACGACCCATCAGATCGGTCTGATCGATGCGCGCCAATGGACACTACCTCCCTTACAAGAGATCTTTAATTCCCTGGAAGAAACCCCCGAAGCGTTTCGCCCTTTAAGCGAAAAAATATTCAACGCCAATGCCTTCGTACTGGTCACTCCCGAATACAACGGCAGCTATACCCCGGCATTAAAAAACATACTGGATTATTATCCCAAACAATCCCATAAAGCCTTCGGTATTGTCACCGCCAGCAACGGAATGTCCGGCGGACTGCGTGCCACGCAACAAATGCAGCTGCTCATCAACGCTATCTTCGGTATCGCCTGTCCGCAAATGCTCGTCGTCGGTCAGGTAGAAAAACGATTCAATCCCGCAGGCGAACTGACCGATCCTACTTTTCAAAGACAAATCGATCTGTTTACCAGAGAATTCATCTGGCTCGCGGAAAAATTATATCCGGAAGGATAAATTAAGAATAGTTGTCCGTATCTTCTGAGGTGAAACTGTTGTCATAGTTCTCATTGTTATCTTTGATTTTTAGAAGTTAAACAAGGACAACCAAGACAACAACGAGAACAAGGACAACTATAAAAATCCATTATCTTTAATCATTCAAAAAGCTTATGAATAAACTAATCAATTACCTCCGTCGCGTTTACCGTTTATCTGTCAATTTCAAAAAACACGAAGACGTCGTATGGAATGACCTGAAGAATCTTGTTAAGCATGCCGATTGGCGTGCCGGTGTTTTTGAAAAAGAAAAATGTATCGAACTATCCTTCGAAATCGGAGAAAACATGGGCGGTCATTATGTTTATTTCGTACACAACAACACATATTCCTGCCGGGTAAAAGTGGCCACCGATTTTCCCCCCGAACAAGCGGAAGCAGTTTTTATTCTGGCATCCCATTTCAATAATCTGCTCAATCATGGCATGGTGTACGTCAATCCTGAGGGTAGATATATCAGTTATGTATTAGAATGTAATCTCCTTATTCCGCTATTGTATCCCGGCGAACTGCATACTTACCTGCTCCTGCACTACAACACCTCGAAAAATGTGTACTGGGCCTTTCAGCGATTACTCAACGAAGATGAAGCCCCGGCTATTATCATCGCCGATCTTCTTAAAAAGAATGAAGAGGAGAGGAAGGAAGAATAGGTATCCGTCCGCCCGTTATTATTATAACTATCGAGCGGACTGTTGGCATGGTGTCCATTTCGCTACGTTTTTAATCGTAGCGAAAAGTTGTCATGGTGTCAGTAGGTCGAGATAATTACAGACAACTTCTCGCAAAGCGAGAAAGACAACAGCGAAGCGGATAACAGTCTCGCCTGAAGCGAGACGGACAACTCGACAACCTCTTTCACATTTAAATGTTATTGTACTTTATAAGATGCTAATTTTGCATCCCTATATCATGCAATTACCCTCCTTATATACCAAAGCCCTCCACTTCGAATTCCTTTCCAAAGAGGAAGGATTGTTTCTGTTCCAACAAGCCCCATTGACCGAACTCATGTGGGTGGCGGATGAGTTGCGGAAAAAGCAGGTGCCGCATGGGAAAGTCACCTGGCAGATCGATCGCAATGTGAATACCACCAATGTATGTGTGGCCAATTGTAAATTCTGTAATTTCTTTCGCATACCCGGACACGAGGAATCCTATATCACCGATATTGATACATACAAGAAAAAGATAGAAGAAACCATTCGATGGGGTGGCGATCAGCTGCTCTTACAAGGGGGTCATCATCCTGAACTCGGCCTTTCGTTTTACACAACACTCTTTAAACAATTAAAAGAATTATATCCCGATATCAAACTTCATGCATTAGGTCCGCCGGAAGTAGCACATATCACCAAACTGGAAAAGAGTACGTATCGGGACGTATTGGCTGCGCTCAAAGAAGCCGGAATGGATTCGCTGCCCGGTGCAGGAGCAGAGATACTCGTTGACCGAGTACGCCGACTGATCAGTAAAGGAAAATGTGGTTCGGATGAATGGCTGGCGATCATGCATGAAGCACATAAGCTCGACATCACCACATCGGCCACGATGATGTTTGGTCATGTGGAAACCCTGGAAGAACGTTTTGAGCATTTGATTCGCATACGGGAAGTGCAGGCTAAAAAACCGGAGACCGCCAAAGGTTTTCTGGCCTTTATCCCTTGGACCTTTCAGGATGTGGACACCTTACTCACCCGCATACGAGGCGTACATAATCTGACCACGGCTGATGAATATTTACGGATGATTGCCATCTCTCGTATCATGTTGCCCAATATCAAGAACATACAGGCGAGTTGGCTCACCGTTGGCAAACAAACCGCGCAACTGGCCCTGCACGGAGGAGCCAATGATTTTGGAAGTATTATGCTCGAAGAAAATGTCGTAAGTGCCGCCGGTGCACCTCATCGCTTTACCTATAAAAGCATTCAGTCGGCCATCCGCGAAGCCGGCTTCAAACCTCAACTAAGAAATCAGCAATACGAATGGAGAGCGCTTCCTGAAACGATTGAGGAGCAGGTGGTGGATTATTAACCAACAACCAATAACTAACAACCTACAACCTTTTCAACTTTACCCTCTCCACCACCAACTGTCCTAACCGCTTCCCCACTTTCAATCCCTCCTCATTATCAAACCGATAATGTATTCCGCCATACAGACGCGACATCGCCGCTTCTTCTGCCGCTTTCCGGAAAGATTGAATTTTTCTGGCAGGGATACCATAATCAACCAGTGATGTATCCATAAACGAAAGCTGATCACCGAAACAATGCGTCATCGCTTCCGCTGCTGCTGCAGAATTGGTAGCATGACCACTGACATAAGAAGGAAACGGAGGTGTTTGAATATAGGGCTGCCAGTATTCGTCGATAAATTTGTTGATGGCGGTTTCCGGACGCGGATACTGACTCGTATATTTTTCATCCCATGCGCGAATGAACGCATCAAAAAAAGCAATCGAGGTAATAGCATACGCCGCAACCGTTTGTGAATAATCTGCTTTAGCATAATGCGCGGCAATACCTACGATATTTAGCCAGTGTCCCGGTGGTGAAAATTTTTTGGTGGCATACATCATATGTCCTTTCACCTGCATGCGGAAAGGATTATCATCCCAGAAATCCGCGATCTGTTTTTGTTCAGGTGTTAAACTGTCGCCCACCTGTTTTACTTCCAGCAATGCCTGATAATAAATACTGTTTTTATTTTTTACATCATAAACCGGCGGACGCGGAATGGCAAACTGCGATGCGCTATCAAGTATCATCGGCCTGATCTTGCGCCAATGTGGCTCTACCGCAGAGGAATACATTGGAGGAGTGGGTGCCCATTTTCCTTCTTCTCCCCTGAAATCATATTTAGGCGCACCGCGTGTGGGACCATAACTATCTTTTTTACTCCAGGCAAGAATCGACGCCACGATCGTATCTGCAAATCGTTGGGTGGCATCTATGGTTTCCTTAGTGAGACCAACTGAGTCCGCACGAGAGAGCAGATCATCATAGTGTCCCATCAGATTTCCCTCGGGAAAGGTAACCGCATTGCCTGTTTTCAGAAAGGCAAGCAAAGAAGCCAGATGAAAATTGATCGGCGTATCAATGGATGGTTTGGGTAGTTGCGGAAGATGTTTGATTTGTCCGGCCAGACTCTGATAAGTACTATCACCCGCGGCCATACATTCATATCCTGCGATGCATGCATATACATAATTGCGGGCAGCGATCATAGGCGGGAAATTGTTTTCCAGCACCACTTCATTGAGTTTTTTGACCGTCGTCGAATACAGCACCGGATCATTGAAATAATTCGGATGGGTTGATTTATTACATGCGAAAAAAATCAACGTAAAAAAAAAGAACAGGATATGCCTCATTAATGATAAAAATTAATCGCCGTTTTCCGGTGCAACAATCACGTTGCGGTTAAAACTCTCTTCGAGTGAAATTAAGGTTTCGGTCCGTTCAATGCCTTGAATTTTTTGTAAGGCATCATGCAAAACAAAGCGAAGCTGACTCATGTCTTTGCACACCACTTCGATGAACATGCTGTAATTACCTGTGGTATAATTAAGGCGAACGATCTCCGGGATCTTTTTCAGTTCCTGGGCGACCGAATCGTAGAGCGAGCTTTTTTCGAGATAGATTCCTACGAATGCCGTGAGGTCATAACCCAGGGTAGCCAGGTCAACGTGCAGGCGGGTACCTTTGACCACACCCATTTCCTGTAATTTTTTTATGCGGACGTGGATGGTTCCTCCTGAAACGAAGAGTTTTTTCCCCAGATCGGCATAGGATATCTCAGCATCTTCCATCATGGCAGAGATGATCTGATAGTCTAATTTGTCAAGATTTAATTTCGTTCCCATAAGCGCCGTTTTGGTTAGATATATTTAATCAATAACTAAATATACATAGATTTTTTCTAAACTTTAAAAAAAATCATTAATTTTTTTGCAACAAAACAGTTGTTTGTATAGATTTGCATCATAATTGTTCTTTAACACTGTGGGGTGATGAAACTTTTGGCAGACATGCCCTCTCGTCTCGAGGGTGGGGAATCCAGGATAAACGCAACATAGAGCCGACGTTACTTTTGGTAAGGCCGACCAGGGTTGACCACTATTCTTTGTGTTGCAGCTAACTGCCCCGTGGAGGTTCGACTCCTCCCCCTACAGCAATAAAAAGCCCATAACTGATTTATTTTGAATTGGTTATGGGCTTTCGTGTTTTTGGTTGTTTTCACTAAAA
>Ga0315906_10002462_pt1 | contig 25823 bp, 28 predicted proteins | sample LakEriMetagenome_4_FD_203526 | JGI IMG/M metagenome (GOLD analysis project Ga0315906, IMG submission 203526) | Freshwater fungal communities from buoy surface, Lake Erie, Ohio, United States - Buoy 2 MA122 | ecosystem: Environmental > Aquatic > Freshwater > Lake > Lake biofilm | place: USA...
TGGTCTACCCCTATGCCTCACTCAAACCCATTCGCGAACTGCTGCGCAGCCGAGTGCAGTCTGGCGATGGCAACGATGAATCTGACAAGCAATGGCGCATTGAGCTTGAAGAAGCCGTCGATAGCGCCGGTTTGGAAGCCCGGGTTCTGCTCGGCAGCGTGGAGTCTTCATTTGGTGAAATTGAAACCATGAAAGAGGGCGACGTGCTGTTCTTTAAGAAACCCGAATTGGCCCGATTGCTTGTGAATGGATTGCCGGCTTTTGATGTTCAAGTAGGTACCATAGGCGCACAAACCGCTGTGCAAATTGAACGGGCTTGTATACCCGGTATGCAATAAATTTTCAGGAAAACGACATGACCGATACCAACACAGAAGCCGCCATCGAAAACGAAGCCGCACATCGCCAGATCAATCCTGAGGTGTTGCAAAACATCAGCGTCACACTGTCCATTGAAGTGGGCCGCGCCATGATCAAAATTCGCGACCTCATGCGCCTCACGCAGGGCAGTGTGGTCGAGCTCGATCGCATCGCGGGTGAACCGCTCGATCTCTTGGTCAACAACACCGTGGTGGCCCAAGGCGAAATTGTGTTGGTCAACGATCGCTATGGCGTTCGCCTTACCCGCGTAGCGCCCGCATCAGAACGCATGAAGAACCTTTAAACTTCAGGCTTCTGAACCACAAGAAAAGAGCACCGCATGGCACCCGGTTTTGACAGCGCCGACCTGTTTCGGATGATCGGTAGCTTTGCCTTGGTGCTGGCCATCATGGCCGGGCTCTTGTGGACTTTGCGCAAGCTGCAATCTCGCCTGAACAGCCAGAATGCTGGCAAACGCATGCAGGTTCTTGAAACACTCAGTGTGGGTCCGCGCCAAAAATTTGCACTCCTCAAAGTGGGGGACAATGAAGTTTTGGTCGGTATCACACCCACCCAAATGACCTCCTTGGGACAATGGCCGGCATCGGTTGCCGTACCATCAGAAGCCCTCATTCACGCAACCCCTTCCAACAATGGAGCACCTCATGTTGCGTAAATTGATCCAACAACCCTGGTTCTTTGCCACCGGCATCATTGCCTTGGCCATGTTGGCTTTCCCATTGGCCGCTGCCGCTCAGGGCATCCCCATGGTCAACGTCACAGGCGGCCCCAAAGGCCAACAACAGTACAGCTTGTCGCTCCAACTGTTGGCCTTGATGACATCGCTTACCCTGTTGCCATCTTTTTTGCTCATGATGACCGCCTTTGTGCGCATCATCATTGTGTTGTCCATTTTGCGCCAAGCATTGGGCACAGGCCAAACGCCCCCCAACACCGTGTTGGTGGGTTTGGCTTTGTTCCTCACCCTGTTTATTATGTCGCCCATCTTGAACGACATTTACACCAACGCCTTGGTGCCCTACATGCAAAAAGGCATGGCCTTTGACAAAGCCTTGGCCGCCGCAGAAGAGCCTCTGCGCAATTTCATGATGAAACAAACCCGCGAAGACGACATTGGTTTGTTCATGCAAATGGCCAACAAAGGCGAGCCCGTCAATGCGGCTGCTGTGCCCTTCTCCACCTTGGTGCCCGCCTTCATTACCTCTGAATTAAAAAGCGCTTTCACCATCGGCTTTTTGATTTACATCCCCTTCGTGGTCATTGACCTCATTGTGGCCAGCGTGCTCATGTCCATGGGCATGATGATGTTGTCGCCCATGATGATTTCCATGCCCTTCAAGCTCATGTTGTTTGTTTTGGTAGACGGTTGGAGCTTGATCTTGGGATCGCTTGCAGCCAGCTTTGCCACCTAATTTGGAGCCCTCACATGGACACCGCCACCGTTGTTGATTTGGGTCGCCAAGCGCTTTGGATCACTGTTTTAATTTCTGCACCTTTGCTCGGTGTGGCTTTGTTTGTGGGCCTGATCATCGGTATTTTGCAAGCGGCCACTTCCATCAATGAAGCCACGCTCAGCTTTATTCCCAAGTTGGCCGCTTTGGCCATTACCTTGGCGGTGGTGGGTGGTTGGCAGCTAACCACCATGGTTGATTACACGCGTGGTCTTTTCCAGCGCATCCCTGGTCTCTTTACCTGATATGGACATTGCAGTCACCGAACTGATGGAGCGCTTTTATGGGCTCCTTTGGCCGATGCTGCGAATCTCGGCCCTGTTGATGGCTGCGCCTATTTTTTCATTGCGCGCACTCAACTTGCGCATTCGCATTGTGCTTGCCATGGCCATCACCTGGTTAGTCTACCCCTTGCACGAATGGCCCGTTATTGACCCTCTCACACCTGGCGGCCTCCTAGAAATTTGCAACCAACTCATGATTGGCTTGCTCATGGGGCTCATGCTCCAAGTGGTTACCGCGGCCATTGTGCTGGCCGGTCAATCGATTGCCAACGCCATTGGTTTGTCCATGGCCACCATGATTGACCCCAACATGGGCAACGTGCCCGTCATTTCACAATTTCTGTTGGTCATGGCCACCCTCATTTTTGTGGGGCTGGGCGGTCATGCCTTGCTTTTGAATTTGGTGGTGGAAAGTTTCAACACCTTGCCCATTGGCAGCAATCTCATGAGCACTGAGGCCATGAAGCACGTCATTGCCTGGAGCTCCATGCTGTTTTTGGGCGCCTTGCTCACTGCCTTGCCGGTCATGGTGGCCTTGCTCTTCATCAACATTGGTTTGGGTGTGGCCACGCGTGCTGCGCCCAGCTTGAATATTTTTTCTGTCGGCTTTCCAGCCATGATTTTTGCTGGTTTTGGCGTGCTCATTCTGGCCTTGCCCAGCATTGGCGCACGCATTCAGTGGCTTTGGATGCAGGGCTTTTTTCAAGTCCGCGCCTTGGTTGGCATCACTTAAGGGAGCGCAAACATGGCAGAAGAATCTAGCGCTGAAAAAACCGAAGACCCGACGGCCCGAAAACTACGCAATGCCCGCGAAGAAGGTCAGGTTGCGCGCTCAATCGAGCTGCCTGCCGCCGCGGTCACCATTGGCGCCATCTTGGCTTTGTTCATGATGGGTGGCTACTGGCTCACCAAGGTGGCCGAGCTTTTTGCATCCGGCTTTAAATTCGACCGCAAATCTTTAGACAACCCCGACTTGATGGTCACCACCTTTGCGCATCATTTGGGTGAGAGCTTCTTGCTCATCGTGCCTGTGCTGTTGGTCACGGCTGTGTTGGCCATCTTGTCCAGTGGCGCCACGGGTGGCTATCTCTTTTCTTTGAAAAGCCTTGCGCCCAAGTTCAGCAAACTGAGTTTGCTGTCAGGCTTTAAGCGTATGTTTGGCACACACGCCGCTGTGGAATTGTTGAAGGCCATTTTGAAATTCACATTGGTGGCTTCTGTTCTTTGGGCGTTGGTGAGTCGGCAAATGGACCAAATGTTGCAGCTCGGTCAAATGGCCGTCGAACCCGCTCTGGCTGCAGCCGCCTGGATGATTGGCGAATCGGCCTTGTGGTTGTCTTTGAGCTTGCTGGTCATTGCCCTCATTGATGCGCCCTACCAAAAATATTCTTTCATCAAGCGCATGCGCATGACCAAGCAAGAGGTCAAAGATGAAATGAAGGACATGGAAGGTAACCCTGAAATCAAGCAGCAAATTCGCAGACGCCAACGCGAAATGGCCAACAACCGAATGCTTGAAAAAGTCAAAGATGCCGACGTGGTCATCACCAACCCCGAGCACTTTGCCGTGGCCCTGTCTTACGATCCAACCGGCGATGGCGCTCCTATTTTGCTGGCCAAAGGCACCGACCACATGGCCGCCCGCATTCGCGAAGAAGCTCAAAAGCATGGCGTTGAAATGTTTGCAGCCCCGCCACTGGCGCGTGCGCTTTATTTCAAAACCGAGCTAGACCAACCTGTGCCCGAGGCCTTGTATTTGGCCGTTGCGCAAGTCATTGCCTACGTCTTTAGCCTGGCTGACGTCAGGCCAGGCGTACCACCCATGGCTAAACCCACCCCCAAAGTCCCTGCCTCCATGCAATTTAATGCGGACGGTAGATTGATGACGTCTTAATGCAATTAAGTCAGGAAACACCATGAGCGACAAGCCCCAATCCAACGAGCCCCTGATCATCAAGAATGATCGCCCGCACGAGGTCACCATGCCCGAAGGCACCAATGTGGCTGTGGGCAAAAAGGGGGAAGAAGGTACACCAGCTGTGCGCAAAGTGCTGGCCGACCCCGACCAGCATGCGGTAGAACACATGGTGATGGATGGGGGTGTCAGTCAAACGGCAGATCAGTCTCACAGCGCTCATGCCCAAGACCCTAATTACAAGGGCTATCAAAGTGCTGCCGAGGCGCCAGATCGTTTTGTTGCCAATGAAAAAAGTGCTGCGGTTCCGCCGCCTGGTCGTAAACCGATCGATGTCGCCAAACTGGACAGCATCTTGAAGCCTCAAGAGAAAGCAGTTGGTGTCGATGCTATAGAAAGTCAAGCTGTTGGCGAAGAAGTGGCGGCAACGGCTTCAGAGCCTGTTTATGAAGTTGAACCCATCATGGACTTCCCAGCTCGCGTTATCAATATCAAAATCGAGAATGACCAGTTGCGTGCGCGCCTGGACAAGCTTGAGTAAAGGAACTCGCAATGAGCACTCAACCCACAACTGGCGGACACGATCATGGCCACTCAGACCATGCAGCCCCTCAAGCTCAGGCAGACAATGATGAATTAGAGGGCATCAAAATGGTGGCGCTGGAGTCGGCTGAGCTGGCCACGCGCTCGGCCAACTTGGCTGTGGGCGCAGGCGAAAACATGAAAAAAGCCACGCACAATCTTGAAGAGCTCATGAAGGTCAACAAGAAACAGCACCAAATCATGTTGGGCATTGCAGGCGGTTTGATGTTTGTCACGGCCATCATTTTTGGCACATCCATTTTCACGCTCAAGTCACGTATCAATCAAATGGACGCCATGCTGGCCTCATTGAGCAAACGAGTGGTTGAGTTGAACGACTCCATGGAAATGGTCGGCTCCGTCAACGAGGGCCTTCAAGCCATGGTGGCCAAACAAGACGACATCACCAAAATGCAAGGCAGCTTGGAGACCCGTCTGAACGAAGCCATTAAACAATCGGAAAGCGTGCCTGAGAAAACCGCCCAGCAAGTGGGTGAAAAAGGCCAGGCCTTGGCCGCGCAAGTGAAGTCTTTAGAGGGCCGCTTTGTGCAGCAATCGAAAGCTTTGAATGCCTTGGCCAATCAGGTGGGTGGCCTGCAAGGTGCGGTGGGTGAAACCGGTACTTTCAAGAAAGAAATGGAAGCACTGGCGCGCTTGCAAAAGGAACGTCAGGCTGCTGAAAATGCAGTCACGATCAAATCGAACGCCAACGCCAATGCTGCCAACCAAGCCGCACTGGCGGCTGCCAAACAACGCGAGCGCATGGTTCAATATCCACGCGCTCAGCAAGAAACAACACCTGCGGGTGCCAGTGGCGTCTTGAGTTCCAAACCCTGATTTCCAAACCTTGAGCTAGCGTGGCTTAGCCCACGTCTTTTTCAAGGTCGTTGTTGGCAACAGGCAGAGTGCCCTGGCGCAAATCGTACTTGTTGAGCTTTTCAATCAAGGTGGTTCGCTGCAAATTGAGCAGCCGCGCCGTTTGCGAAACATTGCCGTCTGTGCGGTTTAAAGCTTGCACAATGAGGTCTCTCTCAATGTCGGCCAAGCGGTCTTTCAAAGACAGGCCCTCTGGCGGCAAGCTGGGCAAACCTTGCGCCAGCATGATGATGTCCTCCACTTCATTGTGCAGGTCCATTGTCAAGGGTGGCGCAGGATTGGCAAAGGGGTTCATCACCTCGGCGTTGGCACTTTGCAGCATGTCTTTGGCACTCAGGGGCGACACAATTTCAAGCGCATCCGCAATGGGTGTGCTCACACGTTGGGCCTGAAGCGTACGCAAACCCTTGGGCAACAAGGATGAGGGCACCGTTGCCAAACTCAAAAGTTGGCCACTGAACAGGGTATTAAAGCGATCGACCAAGTTGGACAATTCCCGCACATTGCCGGGCCAAGCATAGTCTTTCAGTGCTTCTATAAAGTCTGCCGTGAACGAAATAGGCGTCTGACCATTGACTGCAAAATGCTCTGCAAAATGGGCCAGCAAGGCAGGCACATCTTGTGTTCTTTGGCGCAGTGCGGGTGTGTTCAAAGGCAGCACGTTGAGGCGGTAATACAAGTCTTCTCTAAACCGACCGGCCTCTATTTCCGCCTCCAAATCTCGGTGCGTGGCGGCCACCACGCGCACATCCACCTCCACCGATTTCAAGCCGCCCACAGGATCGACTGTTCGCTCTTGCAACACACGCAAAAGCTTCACCTGCATGTCGAGCGACAAGTCACCAATTTCGTCCAAGAAGATGGTGCCGCCATGGGCCAACTCAAAGCGGCCAATGCGATCGGCCATGGCCCCCGTGAAGGCGCCCTTGCGATGGCCAAACAGCTCACTCTCCAACAAGTCTTTGGGGATGGCCGCACAATTGATGGGGACAAAATTTCCGCCACTTCGGTCGGATTGATCGTGCAAAGCCCTGGCCACCAACTCCTTGCCCGTGCCACTTTCACCCGTAATTAAAACCGTGGCGGTGGATGACGCCACGCGTTCTATGAGGTGGCGAATGGCTTCGGCGCCAGCACTGGCGCCAATAAAGGCTTTGGAAGGGCTCTTTTTAGCCATGGGCGGTGTTTGCAATGGTCATGAAATGTCTCAAGACAGCACTGTATTGCAATTTTAGGGAAAAATGTCTTAAATGTCGGAAAACCGTCAAAGCACTTCGCCTTTTCACAACAAGCGACTTCGAAAGCTCTCAAGCTTCTCCAGTTGAAGCCGAATCAGAGGTTGAAGGACTTCAAGTCCCCCTCTAACAAGGAACAGAACATGAAACGCATGACCTCACTCTGCTTGGCAATTGGCTTGGTAGCCCTGACAGGCTGTAAATCTGTGGATTTGGCAATGTTGTCACCCAACACCAAAGACCAGAACGCCATGGTTTCACCGTTGATTGAAAAACGGGAAACCATTACCGCCACAGGCTATGCGGTGGTGGCTGTGCAAAACCACAGAAACCCCGCGCAGCAGCGTTTGATGGCCATTCGGGCCTCCAAACTCGATGCCTACCGCAACTTGACCGAGCAGGTCTATGGTCAGCAACTGGACTCCAGCACAACCGTGGCCGACATGGTGGTCACCAACGACACCTTTCGCACCAAAGTCGAAGGTGTGATTTATGGCGCTCGTTTGGTCAGCATTACCCCCGTGGGCGATGACACTTACGAAACCACTTTGTCGCTCGACAAAGACGTGGTGCAAGACTTGCGCATTTTGTTCATGGGTCAGATGGTTTCCAAAGGTCGCTGATCATGCGCTTGGGCCACAAACTCCTTCACGTGAATGCCTTGTGCTTGGCGCTGAGTGCCGGCATGAGCGTGCAGGTTGCGGCCCAAAGCACGGCGCCTGCGCCTAGCAAAAAGGTGCCGAGTGGCTCTATTGCACCGCAGGCACCCCTCACCCCTCAAGAGCGCCTGGATGCCATTCGACAAAGTTTGGTCGAAACCTCATTGCAAACCCCCACCCGAGTCTCCACCACCAGCTGGATCGACTCGCAGGGCAGTTTGCATGAAAACAGCAGCTTCAAAAATGGCTTGGAAGTTCGGGGCGTCAAAGTCTTGAGATTTGAGCGCGATGAAAACGGCCAAGCCAAAGCCACATTGCAATACCCCAGCCATCCAGACGATCCGCCTACAACGCCCAAGCCAAGTGCATCTGATACTTCTGAGAGTAGCGTTCAAGTTGCTGCTCAAAAGTTGCGCTCGATGGTGTCCCAGCTTTGGAGCCCCAGCTCAAGCTCAAGCCCAAATTCAAAGTCCGAAGAAACTTCGGCTCTCAAGGTGACGGCCTGCACACCTCAGGTGGGCGCGCGCATGAACCATGTCATTGGCTTAGAGGTTCAAATGGACCCCCTCGCACCCCAGTCTTTGTTGCAAATATTGTTGCCGCAAATTCAGGCGCAGTGGGTTCAATCGACTCCCCAAAACGGCAAAACCAACGCATGGCGGGCAGTCAACACTTTGACCGCTGCATCCATGGCCAACAACATGACGGCCTATGAGCGGGCTTTGGTGGGCAATCGCCCAGAAACACTGCCTTGGCGCGCCATATTGAATGTGCAGACAGAATCTTTGCCGGCCACCAATGTAGAGGCTTATTTAGGCGCTCCCCACCCCTACTTCCTCATGAAACTGGCTTTTCAATTGGTCAACACCGAAGGTCAGCCTGCTCAGATGGAGGAAGAAGTCACCCTTCAGTTAGAGATTGAGCGCCCATCGTGGGCCGCGCCCAAATTGACAGCGGCCAGCGAGTTGAGCATCCAAAAACAACTTCAAAATTGGCGCAAAACCGCTCATGATTGGCTCAACTGCCAGCCCCTGAACCCGATGGTCACAGCCGTCAATGGTCAACAAATAGAAATCAATGCGGGGGCTTTGTCTGGCGTGCGCAAAGGCGATGAATGGCTGATTGCCAATCCCGCGCTGTTTCCAGCCCAGTTGATGAGCCGAGACGGCGCACCCCAAACCTTGCTGGCCATGGTGCAATCTGTCTCCCCACATGCGTCCAAACTCATGGTGGTGGCAGGCCCCGCGCAAGCTGCGCAACCCAACTGGCGCGCCTGGCCCACAGACACCTTGGTGAAAGAGCCCTCTGTGTTGCCCACCAAGCCGCCTACTAGCGCAAGCAAACAACCTGTCAAAGTTGACGCACGGCCTAACCCCAATGCCTCTTTGACACCTTAATGATTGAATTGAGTTTGACATGAACATTTCATCACACCTTGAATTTAGAAACAGCACAACAGCCTTCTCTTGGCTGTTCTTGGCTGCCATCTCATGCTTCATGTTGACACCCAGCCGCGCAGCCGACAAATCTGCAGAGGCAGCAGAACCCGTGGCGATGGCTCAGGTGACTCTGGACCAAAGCATGGCCGTGGACAAGCTGGTGCAAAAGTTTTATCCCAATAGTCCCATTGCAACTAGCGTGTTGCGCAAAGCCTTGCAAGATGCCAATCCCAAGATCATTTCTGGCAACCCTCAACAGCGTGTCAAAGCAGGCAGCACACTGGCTGTGCCAGACCATGGCCACATTGCCGTCGCGGTTTTGACCCCCTTTGCCGCAGCCCATGCTGCTAAAAATTCAGACCCCGGCCCCTCAGCTCGCGACGCTGCCGTTCGCAAGCCTTGGGTCCGATTCCCATGATTTCGGTGGCCGACGCACTTGCTGCGCCCGGCCGAATCCCCACCATTTACCTGGAAGGCAAGTTGCTGCCTTTGCAGGCAAGCACGGCCGCAGAGTTGGGCTTGAAAGACGGGCAAGTGGTTCAGGCTTCCGTGAGGCTGCAACAAGACCAACCCATGCTCATGTTGCAAGGCAGAGCATTGCCTGCACCGGGCCTATTGGCCTCACAAGTCGGAGAGTCCATTTGGTTGCGCGCCCAAGGTGGCAACTTGGTGCCCATCAACGCCCCGCCCCTTGTGTCGCGCATTGCCAACTTGCTTTACAGGCCCAATGTCAATTCAGTGTTGCCGCAACTTTTTCAGCCTGGCACCTTGGACGAGTTGTTAAGCCAAGTTCAGCGCCCCGACTTGCAAGCACAATGGCGAGGCATGCAGCTATCTTTGTCGCAACTCACCCCTGGCACTTTGCAGCAAGCCATGATGAGCGCCATGGGCGCCGAGGTTTGGTTGGCCAGAGGCTTGCAACCACCCCAGGATGTCAAGCAATTGATGCGCAAACTCATTGCCGAGTTGAGTTTGGCGCGCACCGATGAAGAGCCAGACACAGGCCTTATTGAAAAGCTCACTCGCGCTGTCGACGACATTGAAGCCCGTCAAGTCCAAGCCGTTCAAGCGCAGGCACAACAAGAAGTTTTGTTCAGCATGACCTTGCCCTTTAAGGATGCCAACCCCATCGAACTCACCGTTCGACGCGGCCCGCGCCAAGATGGCGAACAAGCGGTGCTCACGGTCAATGTGCATTCCAAAACAGAAGACTTGGGTCCTGTTTGGTTGAAGACCCAACTCATGAATGCCCAGCAACTTGAACTCACCATGTGGGCTGAAAACGAGTTTGTGGTTGGGCAAGCCCGTTCTCGCTCTTACCTGCTTGGCGATGAACTGCGCGCTGCTGGCCTCAACATGCGCTCCTTCAACGTTGTGCATGGCGCGCGGCCGCCAGAGGCAAGCGACTGGACGCCCTCGGGTCGGGGCCTGGTGGTGGATGTTTCAGCATGAGCCGCTACATGCGTCAAGCCGTTGCGCTCGCCTATGGCAAGAACCCCGTGCCCGTGGTCACCGCCAAGGGTGACGACGATTTGGCCATGCGCATGATTGAGGAAGCGCGCCAACAAGGCGTGTTCATTTCCGAAGACCCGCAGCTTCTGGCATTGCTCAGTCGCTTGAATGTCGATGAAGAAATTCCGCAAGAGCTTTACACCGCTGTGGCGGTTGTCTTGTCTTGGGTGTATTGGCTTAAGGGCATGCGCCCTGGCGATGAAAAAGCAAGCTCGGAGCCTACCGATACAAACCCCTCACCAGCAGATTCGGTGAGCGGCTGAAACTCAAACTTCTTCGTATCCCCGGCCTTTGCTGAAACGGGCCACTTTGCCTAAGCGGTCGTAAACTTCAACGGGGCTGCCAGAGTCGCCCACTTGCAAACTGTGCAAGGCACCGCGAATGGTGTCGAGTTTGCGTTCAATCAGCACGGCGTTGCGTCTGTGCATGTCGCGGCATTGGATAAGCGATTCACGCAGGGCATCCCACTCGGGGAGGTTTTGGAGGTCTTCAGGGGAAGGGCAAAGCGCCGAAAGCTCGCTCAAAAGATCATTTTTACCAGGCTGCAAAGATTCGAACCGGTCCAGATCTTGGCTCTTAAGAGATTCAAACTCTAAAGCCAACAGCTGGACCAGCTGGTCGGATACGGTAAGTGCACGCTCACTCACGAATCATTTGCTCAATGGCATGGAAGCTTTCAGCAATTTTGCGAGGGTTCAATGGATATTGGCCATCTTGAATTGCTTGCTTAATAGACTCCACCTTCACGCGATCAAAGTCGGGCTCAGCCATGGCACGTGCGGCCACATTGCTCAAATGCAGTTGATCAGCGCCGGGCGCTTTGGCAGTGCTTGCAGCAGGCGCTGACGAATCGAGGGCCACACTGTCTTTCGAGCTGCTTTTGCGGTTGGCTTTGTCCAATGCGCTGCGCAACGACGCGTCCGATTGGGCGCGCTGTCCATAGTTTGAAATTGCATCGGTCATACCTAGCTCACTTTCTAATTTCTTCTCACATCAACCCACAAAAAGGGAGTTGGACATGCTCAGTATCGGCAGTAGATTCTAGAACTTGAATCATTTTTCTAGAAATTTTGACTTAAAAGGCCAAAAAATGTGCATTTTTAGCATTTCAAAGCCCTTTTGCCGCATTCGGACCCGTCACCACACCCGAAACTTGGCGGCCTGACTCCGGGTTTTTCAACTTCACCTGCTCGCCCAGTCGGCCATCCTGCATGGCTTCCATCCGAATGGAAATCTCAAAATCTGACTTGTTCCCAATCGACAGCATCACCGTTTGGCCCTGCCTCACCAGCACGGCACGGCGAATATCAGACACCCTAAGAGGCTGTCCTGCAGGAATATCTCGGGTAAGTTCAGCCAATTGGGCGTCTTTCACTGTATTCAGTAACTGAGTATCGGCATTTCCGGGGGAAGCTTGAACTTCTTCCAGCATGTCTGGCTGCAAAATGACGCCTCGTTGCAACAAGCGCTTAGCAACCACGATAGTTCTTGGAGGATTGGCCAAGTTTGCCGGGGTAGCTCCGCTTGGCGAGGCCCCTGAATTGGGAGTACCCGCTGGCATGCCTGCCGCTGGGGCGGTGCTGCGCGCAGTGGGCATTGTGACTTGTAAATATAGTTGCCATACAGGCTCGGCGCAGCGAACACGCACCGTTTCTTTGGAGGCAAAGGGGTGGTCAACGTTCAAGGGTTTTTGACAGCCTTGAACTTTCAATCGATCGTCCAAGGGCGCTATGACCACATCTTTGGCATTCACACCATGGGTTTGAGACATCCACTGACGCACTTGCAAGCTCATGGCATCTGCAGTTGGGTTGGCTTTTGCAGTGGTCGAGGCATTGGCCGAAAAGGACAAAAACACGGCAAACAGCCAAAAAACCGTCAGGCACAGGATTTGCATCAGTGCTTGAGCAGGTGTAGATGTTTTGACACTTGGTTTGAACATACCGGAGTTCATGCAATAAAGATGCCACATCATCATGAGAATTGAAGCCAATTTACCTAATAACCTTGCCAACAACACGTCCAATGGTTCGGCGGCGTTGTCGCGGCTTGGCTTTGCCAAAGCTTTGGAGCAAGTGCAGCCGGCCCATGTCAAAGTCATTCAAGCGGGTGACACCCTCACCAGCATTGTGAAAGAGCAAGCCCAATTGCAAGGGGTGAAGCTCACACCCTCAGAAGAATTTCGATGGGCGCAAAACTTAGCAACTGACAGTGGAATTCAAAACCCCAATGCCATTTTTCCGGGCCAAAAAATTCAATTGCAAAAGATGTTGAGCCAATGGCAGGCCGGACAAACTCAGCCGCAAAACTTGGCACAAACAAGCCCCAAAGGCACGCCAGCCATCGTTCAAAACAAAATTGAAACTGTGACCGTCACAGCCAGTAGAGCTGTTCCGACTCTGCTAAAAAGCAATTACATCAACGCTGTGGCTCACCCAGTGCTGAGCCAAACCCTTGATCGTGCGGTCAATCGGGGCTTTATTCCCAAGGTGGAAAAGCAAGATGTTTACAACAAAGTCTTGCAAGTGGCCAACAAGCACAACTTTTCGCCTGACGATTTTGCGCGTCTGACACTGATGGAAAGCGACGGCATGAACCCTCAGGCCACCAACACGCGTTGCCACGGCATCATTCAGTTTTGCGATGGCCCGGCGCGCGGTGCGGCTGAAGTGGGCTTTGGCCAATCGCCCAAATCTATTTTGGGCCTAAGCGTTTATCAACAATTGCATTTGGTCGACACCTACTTCGAGAAAGTGGGCCTGAAAAAAGAAGGCGCTGTGCCTCTAGACGAACTGTATTTGGCAGTGTTGCAACCGGCTGCACGTGGCGAGAAACGCCCTCAAGAGCCCTTGGGTATTCCTGGCAAACAGGCCAAGTACTTGTATGAAGGCCGTGACCCACAAGCCCCCATGACTCGCACGTCTATCACGCAAGGCTTGATGCAAAACGCCGCAGACCGTTTGGGATTTAAAAATTTCCGAACCCCTACCAACAGCATACCCGTCAGTTCGACGGTGAACACTTCTGCTGCCCCAACGAGTCACAACGCCTTTAATACGGCGATGAACTCTGCAATGAACCCTGCATTGAATCCAGCTTCAGATTCGCACCCCAATTCAACTGCGCGCATTCGATTGCAAGTTCAAAAAGCCGCCGACTACGACGCATTGGAAGCTCCCAAAACTTGGTTGCGCTAAGCCCACTTGGCTTTGCAAGCGTTGGGCTTACACCGACATTTTTAGAAAAGCGGCAAGGGTTTGCCGCTTTGCTTTGCATTCGCAGTTTGAATCGCTGGGCACTCGCAAACCCGCATTTCCCCTCGTAAAACGACCAAGGCGACTGTCAAAAACCCATCGACAAACGGCAATAAAAGCATGGCACGGCTCTTGCAATCGAACACTTTGCAAAGAACTTTAATTCTTTGGGCTGTCGGATATCCGGCATTGAATGTTTCGCAAAGGAGAGCACATCATGGAGATGATTGACAAAGCACTGGGCGTCCACGCACAGGCTCTGGGTTTGCGCAGCAAGCGCATGGAAGTGCTTGCGCGTAACATCGCCAATGCCGACACCCCCCACTTCAAAGCCAAAGACATCGACTTCCGGTCTGTCATGAAACAAACCAAAGAGTCCGCTTTAAACACCACCAGCAATTTGCACATGGCCATGCCCATGGAAGAGAGCCCTGGCGGCGAAAAGTTTCGCGTGCCATTCAATGCGTCTTTCGACGGCAACACCGTGGAAATGAACGTTGAACAAGCCAAGTTTGGTCAAGTGGCAGCTGATTACCAAGCCACATTGAACATTCTTGAAAGCCGCGTGAGTGGTATTCGCCGTGCGTTGCGTGGAGATTAATCAATATGGCACTTGATCGTATTTTCAATATCGCGGGTTCTGCGCTCAATGCGCAGACCACCCGCATGAACACCACGGCCTCTAACTTGGCCAACTCGGGCACCGTCACCGGCAAAGAAAACGAAGCATTTCGAGCCAAGCGCACGGTGTTCAAAACCATTTTGGAACAACAACAAAAGCCCCACGAACAAGGTTTTGCGGGCGGTGTTCGCATTGAAAAAATCACGGACGATCCGTCTCCTATTCGCAAAATGTCAGACCCCAACAACCCCATGGCAGACAAAGACGGCTATGTCTACTTGGCCAATGTGAACGAGATGACCGAGATGGTGGAAATGATGGCGGCTTCACGCTCCTATCAAAACAACGTCGAAGTGGTGAACACCACACGTCAGATGTTGATGCGCACTATCGACATCATCAAAACTTGATTTGTAAAAAATACAAATCAACGATCAGGAAACTTCCATCATGTTCTTATCAGCCAACAACACAGGATTGAATGCGGCGGCCAACGCCGTCAATTCAAGCAAAACAATCAACGCGCCAGCTGGTGTCAAAACGACGTCACAAGCGGCCAGCGAAGCCTTAACGGCCAAGTCAGGCACCACCGGCGGTATGGGTCAAAAAGATTTCCTGACCCTGTTCACCACACAGCTCAAGTGCCAAGACCCCTTAGACCCCGTCAAGAACGAAGCCTTCGTAGCGCAGCTTGCACAGTTCTCACAGCTTGAAGCCACCACCACCATGTCGGACACCCTGAAGGCTTATGTCGACAGCATGGCCGGAGAACGTATGATGAGCAGCACCAGCATGATTGGCAAAACGGTGGCTGCGCCAGGCGCACCCGCCATCATCACGCAGGGCGGCAAACCAGTTCAAGGTTTTATCAATTTGCCAACAGGGGCAGAAGGCGTGAAGCTGGAAGTGTTCAACGACAAAGGCCAATTGGTTACCAGCAATACCTTGGGTGCACAAAATATTGGCGACATGCCTTTTGCTTGGGATGGCACCAGCGATGCTGGCGGCAAAGTACCCGATGGCAGCTACACCTTCAAGGCCACCGTCATTAGTCAAGGCACGACCTCCAACCCTGTGGTCAATGTGCTGTCCACCGTGACTGGCGTGAATCAACAAGCCGACAAAACCATTTTGTTGGAAGTAACCGGCGGCAAGTCAGTGAAGCTCACTGATGTTCAGCGCGTCGGCATCTAAGAATTTCTAAATTAATTTACCAAGACCCAACTCAACCCTAGGAGTTAAACACCATGTCTTTCTATACCTCGCTGACCGGATTAAATGCTGCCACCGCCATGTTGGGCGTGACCAGTAACAACATCTCCAACGTGGGCACCACCGGTTTCAAGCGTTCACGCGCCGACTTCGGTGATATTTTTGCGACTTCACCATTGCAAAAAGCTTCTTCCACAGTGGGTCAGGGTGTGTCTCTGAAACAAGTGTCGCAGGAGTTCTCCCAAGGTAACATTTCTTTCTCGTCCAACGCGCTTGACCTGGCCGTAACCGGTGACGGTTTCTTCCCCATGCGCTCGGCCGACGGTTTGCAAGAACTGTTCACACGAAACGGTTCGTTCTTGTTGAACGAACAATTTAACGTGGTGAACTCTTCAGGCCAGCGTTTGATGGCAGCAACCGTTGACTCGACCGGTTCTGCGAACATCAACGAACGCGTGGTGCTTACCATTCCCCAAAAAACATCGGGCGATGCCAAACAAACCTCCTTGGTGTCTTTGGGTCTCAACTTCCCAGCCGATGCGGAAGTGATTACCGAGCCCTTCAACCGCTCGAATCCAGCCACTTACAACAAGTCAACCGCCTTCACTGTGTACGACAACGGCGGTAACGGTTATTTGGCTACCATTTATTACACCAAAACATCGAACGCCAACCAAAACGTGCCATTCAACAAATGGCAAACCAACGTGTTTGTGGGTGAAGACCAAGTGGCAGCGTCATTGGTGCAAGCCACCGATGCCAACAACGAAAGAATTTATGTGAACCAATACGGTCAAACCAAGCCTTACAGCGAAGTGAAGGACGAATTGACCACAGCCAAAACACAATTGTTTTCTTTGGATGAATTGACCAACAAGAAAATATCCATCGCAGCCACCGCCTCTGGCAACATCGTGCCAGAAACCGGTGCCAACAGCTACGACTGGGTGGCAGGTTTGCCCAACGGCGACGCCAAACTGGCAGGCCTTTTGACCGACAACGCCTTCACAGTAGACGTCGACAACAGTGGATCACCTGTCACAGTGAGTTTGGCCAAGTTGGCGGCATTGCCAGCCGGTACACGCATTACAGGCGACCTCATTGCCCAAGAAGCCACCAACCAATTGATCAGCAAGTTCGGTACTTCTCGAGGCACTTCCACTACCAGCACAACAGCAACAGCCACTGGCGCAACAACTGCAAGTTCTGTGACAACCACTGTCGGCAGCGTCACAACCACGGTGGTAACCACCGAAGGAACGCTTGCAACGCCTGGCACGATCACAACCACCGTGACGAAGCCTGCAGTCAATGAACGTTTCGGCATGAAGGTTGGCTTTGATGCAGTGAACAAACAGTTCTTTTTGGAATCGGGCACCACCGGCGACACCTCCAGCGTTGCACTTTCAGCAGTGAGTACTGCTGCAGCCACGGCCCTGGGCCTTAAGCCTCAAATCGTCGCGCCAGAGGCCGTTGCAACACGTGGTATTCCATCTAAACCCGCAGTCACTTTTGGTATTACACCCACTGTGAATACAGCCACAAACTTCAGCGTAGACGCTACCAACAACAAATTCATTGTGACCGTCGATGGCATTAAGTCGACAGTTACCTTGGCAGTTCGTGAATACTCTTTGGCTGAGTTCACGCAAGCTTTGGAAAATGAAATCAATTCCATGAAAGAAGTGCGAACCGATGGTCTCACACCCAAAGAAATCAGTGGTGTGAAGGTTGAATTTGACAACACCAAAAGGGCTTTCAAATTTACCAGCGGTACATCGGGTGCTGATTCTTTCATCAAAATTTCTGGTGAGCCTATTTGGGGTTTGTCCACAGTTGAAGCAGGTCGTGGCGAAACATCCACATGGATTCTTCCCACACAGCGCGTTGACGTAGTCAATGGCACACCGCAGCCCAAGTACATCGATGCTCAAGGAAATGAAACCACCAGCACTGATGGCTATGTGGGCTTGCCAGCTTGGTCACCTGTGTACTTAGACAAAGGTGAGCTGACTTTTGACACCGGCGGAAACTTGGTTTCACCGATCGAAGGTACTCAGTTGGAAACTGTGTACTTGGCGGGTGGTAAAGGTGCTTTGAGAATTAACATCGATTACTCGGCCTCCACACAATTCTCATCTGCGTTTGCCGTGTTGTCACAGTCTCAAGATGGCGCCCCAGAAGGCGACTTGGTGGGTGTGACCATTGGCAACGACGGCTTGGTGAGTGCTTCATTCTCCAACGGTTCACAAAAATCTTTGGCCAAAATTTTGCTGGCCAATTTCTCAAGCCCAGTGGGTTTGCGTCAGATTGGTGACTCCAGCTTCTTGGCTTCTGCAGCCTCTGGCAGGCCTATTTTGGGCACGCCAGGTTCTGCCGGTTTCGGTACCTTGCGAGCCGGTGCCACAGAACGAGCCAACGTGGACTTGACACAAGAGTTGGTGGACTTGATTACCGCACAGCGTAACTTCCAGGCCAACGCCAAAGCCATTGAAACGTCGAGCACCATGACGTCGGCCATCATTAACTTGCGCTCTTAAACCGCCCAAGATTTAAGCCTTCAAGCCTTTAAGCCTCTAACAGGACTTCAACATGGATCGTTTAGCCTTTAACGCCGCCGCCGCCATCAACGAAATGCGAACCTCTCGCCAGATGACGACCAACGAATTGGCCAACGTGGCAACGCCTGGCTTCAAGCGGAGCTTTGAGTCAGCCATGCTGACCATGAAAGTTCAAGGTGCAGGCTTTGAGTCACGTTTGCAACCGCAAGCCTTTGCCAGCGACAACATCAACATGAAGCCCGGCGTGATTGTGAAAACAGGCCGTGATTTGGATGTGGCCATGGATGAGCAAACTGTGATGGGCGTGACGGCCACCAACGGTGACCTGGCCTTCACACGCCGTGGTGATTTGAAACTCAATGGCTCTGGTGTATTGGAAATGGGCACCGGTGCATTGGTGCGCGGACAAGCTGGCGGCCCCATCACCATCCCGCCTGGCTTCTTTGTGAAGATCAGCAAAGATGGCTCTATTTATGCCACCAATCCTGCACAAGCAGGTGTTGCAGTGCCCGTCCTGATTGACAGAATTTTGTTGCGTGATGCCAGCAAGGTGTCCTTGGAGCGCCGTGAAGACGGTCTTTACAAAGTGATGGGGCAGCCTCCCAGTGCAGACATCCCTGTGACTGGCAAATTGGCCACGCTCACACCCGAAACCTTAGAAGGATCCAACGTGAATGCCATGGAAGTCATGGTGAAACTCATGGACCAAAGCCGCTCATTTGAAATGCAAGTGAACGTGATCAAACAAAACAAAGACGTTGACGAGTCGGGCGGCACCATGATGCGCGCCTCTGGTTAATGGTCTTTATTTTTTAACGAACAACTGAACAATTAAAAGGAGCTCGCCATGGACGCAAGTATGTGGGTCGCCAAAACAGGTTTGGATGCGCAGCAAACGCGCATGAACGTCATTTCCAATAACTTGGCCAACGTCAACACGACAGGCTTTAAGCGCGATCGCGCTGTGTTCGAAGATTTGTTGTATCAAAACATTCGGCAAGCTGGCGGTCAAACGGGTGCCAATACCCAAGCTCCAACTGGGCTCATGCTGGGTACAGGTGTGCGCATTGTGGCAACTGAAAAGCAGCACTCACAAGGCAACATGGTGAACACTCAAAACCCCTTGGATTTGGCCATCACGGGTGAAGGTTTTTTCCAAGTTGCCCAACCCGACGGCACCATTGCCTACACACGCGATGGCAATTTCAAGCGCTCCAACACCGGCCAAATTGTGACCGCTTCAGGTGCTTTGTTGCAGCCTGCCATCACCATTCCCAATACGGCTTCATCGGTGACGTTTGGTCGCGACGGCACAGTGTCGATTGAATTGGCAGCTGGCGGTTCACAGGTGATTGGTCAAATTCAGTTGGCGCGTTTTGTCAATCCAAGTGGCCTCGAAGCCAAAGGTCAAAACCTGCTCAAAGAAACGCCCGCTTCGGGCGCGCCGCAAGTTTTGCAGCCTGGCGTGACCGGCGCTGGCAATTTGATGCAAGGCACTCTAGAAGCATCCAATGTGAACGTGGTGGAAGAGATGGTCAACATGATCGAAACCCAACGCGCGTACGAAATCAACTCCAAAGCCATCTCTGCAGTTGACGGCATGCTGAAGTTCATTAACAACAACCTCTAAGGCGAAGCAGCATGAAATTCATCACAACTATTGCTTGGATTTTATCGGCTGCTTGCTTAACTGCTTGCAACGTCATACCACCAAAAGCCATGACGCACTCGCCTCAATTTGAGCCTGTTTACCCAATCCAAAAAGTTCAAACTCCCATTGCGACAGGCGCCATTTATGTGGGCCGCCAAAGTGACAGTTGGTTTGGCAAAGGTCGCAATTTCCAAGTGGGCGATGTGATTACTGTTTTACTCAATGAATCAACCCAAGCTGCTCGTAGCCAAGTGGGTTCCATCAGCCGAAATTCAACCAACGACATGCTCACGCCAGGTTTGGCTGTGCTTGGCAACAAGCTGGGCGGCGTAATGAAGGGCACCGACTTTTCAAAAACAGACATCAGTAACAAAGGCACCGGGACAGCCGATCAAACGGCCAGCTTGAATGGTTCGATAGCCGTCGCGGTGGTTGAGGTCATGCCCAATGGCAATTTGGTTTTGCGCGGCGAAAAACAACTGGCCCTCACAGAAGGCTCAGAAGTTATCCAAGTGGCCGGCATCATTCGACCCGAAGATGTTGCGCCCAACAACACAGTTCAATCGCGTCGTTTGGCCAACGCACAAATTGCTTATCGCGGCTCTGGCGACTTGGCCAATGCAACCCGCGCAGGCTGGGGCACCAGTGCACTTCTCAAACTTTGGCCCTTCTAACAATCTTGCATTCGCTTGATTGAATTTAAAAGCACTGAATCAACTCACACAGCATCTCATCATGAACAACATCTTCAAGTCCTGGTCCGTCTTGGCTCTTTTGCTTGGCCTTAGCTGTACCAACGCCATGGCGGATCGAATCAAAGATCTCACCACGGTGGCCGCCATGCGAACCAATCAACTCATTGGCTATGGATTGGTGGTGGGCTTGCAGGGCACTGGTGATGGCGCTGACGTTTCATTTACGGCGCAAAGCATGAAGACCTTGCTGAACCGATTAGGGGTAAGTTTGGAAGGCCCACTGTCTGACTTTGAAACAGCCACCAGCTCTGGCAAGATTGACATTAAAAACGTGGCAGCTGTCATGGTCACGGCAGAGCTTCCTGGCTTTGCAAAACCAGGTCAAAAAATTGATATCAGTGTGTCTGCCATTGGCAAAGCCAGCAATTTGCGCGGTGGCACATTGCTGCTTAGCAGCTTGCGAGGTGTTGATGGCGAAATTTATGCTTTAGCCCAAGGCTCACTCACAGCCACTGGCATTGATGCGCAAGCTGCTGGCTCCAAGGTAGCCATTGGTGTACCCACAGCGGCTCGCATTCCATCTGGGGCAACTGTTGAACGCATTGTCGACAACCCCTTTGACAAAGCCGACCGCATTGTTTTGAATGTTCGTGAAAGCGACTTCACTACCGCCAACGCCATTGTGAATGCTATCAACGGCCGATTTGGCAATGACGTGGCGCGTGCCCTCGATGGCGTGTCTATCACTTTGCAAGCCCCCGTCGATTTGACCCAACGTGTAGCCTTCATGAGCATGGTTGAAAACATCGATGTCATGCCAGGCGAACCCACGGCGCGCGTGGTGGTCAATGCCAAAACAGGCACTGTGGTGATTAGCCGCAATGTGCGTGTGACGGCGGCAGCGGTCACGCATGGCACCATCAGTGTGTCGATTGCGGCCACCAACGAAATTTCTCAGCCTGGCGCCTTCAGCCAAGGTCAAACGGCTGCCGTTCAAAACGCCGAAGTGACCGTGAGCGAACCCAACAAGCCCATGTTCTTGTTTCAGCCAGGCGTTGACCTGCGCCAAATTGTGGATGCCGTGAACCAAGTGGGCGCATCCCCCTCTTCTCTGATTGCCATTCTGGAAGCCCTCAAAAGCTCAGGAAGTTTGCGCGCAGAGTTGATTGTGATCTAAGCACGCAACGGCAATCCATCAACCTACAAGCTGGCACAAGATTTGCTAATCAATTGCTGATTAAACATCAATCACTCATTTGAATCATGGACGCCATCAACACGCCTTCTCCCAGCTCTTACCTAGACTTTGATGGTCTGGGTCAATTGAAGGGACAAGCACGTCTGGATGCCAAGAGTGCCATCAAGCAAACAGCGCAGCAATTTGAGGCTCTGTTCCTGCAGATGATGATGAAGTCCATGCGCGAATCCATTGTGAAAAGCGAGTTGTCTGAGTCGAACACCATGGAAACCTTCGAGGGCATGTTCGACAAAGAGGTTTCGGTGCAACTGGCCAAAAAGAACTCGCTGGGTTTGGCCGACATGCTGGTGAAGAACCTTGAACAAAATCAAGCCAACATTGCCACCACAGCCGATATGTTGAAACAGCGGCAAGATCTTGCCGCTTTCAATGCCGCTGCCAAAGGCATGGCCTTGAATCCGAAAATCATGGGCTTCTCTTTAGACAAGCTCAACGACAAACCAAGCGGCATTGCACTGCCTAAGTCGCAAATTTTGCCACTCAATTTGCCATCCAAGCCCATGGGTAACGGGGGTGGCCAATGAGCGATTTAATCAGCGTTGCCTCCAATGGGGTCCAGTCGTACCAACGTGCGCTGGGCACCGTGTCTAACAACATTGCCAACGTTTCCACCGACGGTTACTCGCGCCAGCAAGTGGTCATAGCCGCCAACCCGGTGGCCAAGGTGGGTACGGTGTTCTTGGGTACCGGTGTGACGGTAGATACCATCAAACGCCAGTACGATACCTTTGCAGAAACCAACCTGCGCAACAGCAACAGCCAACTCACCAGCCAAGAGCCCATGGTGAACTACGCCAATCGCGTGATTGACATCATGGGCAGCACCTCCATGGGCTTGAGCGGTGCACTCGATCAGTTTTTCAATGCAGCACGCGACTTGTCGTCCGACCCTGCCTCTACCGTGATGCGCGGCAGCTTCTTGCGCGATTCCGAAAATTTGGCGGCCCGCTTTGGCGAGCTGTCGGGCCAACTAGATTTGGTTCAAGACGAAACCGACGAAGCCGTGAAAAGCTACGTCAATTCCATGAACACTATTTTTAAGCAGCTGGCTGCGGTCAATACGCAAATGACCAAGCAGAAGTCTGCCGAATCGCAGCCAGCCGACTTGCTTGATCAACGCGATGTATTGCTCAAAGATTTGTCTGGCTATGTGCACATCAAAACGGGCTTTTCAGAAAACGGCGCTGTCACGGTCAGCTTAGGCCCCTCCCTCACCCGCGATGTGGTGGTGGATGGTGTGAAGTCTTTCATGCTGGGCACCAACTTCAATTCCGCTGCGCCCGAAAAAGTCAGCTTGGTGTTAGACCCCTACGGTGCTTCCACCACGCTTTCAGGCATTAGCGGCGGCAAACTGTCGGGCATCATGAGTTTCAGGGAACAAGTTCTGGGCAGTAGCCGCAGCTCTTTAGACACCCTGGCCAACAACTTCGTGAAAGAAGTGAACGCCATTCACACCAGTGGCATTGATGCCTATGGCAACACAGGCATCGAGCTTTTTAACATTGACAAAAACTCAGTAGGGTCGGCAGGTACCGTCAAAGTGAATTTGAACGACCCCCTCAAAGTTTCTGCTGCAGCGCAGTTTCGGGTTATTGAAGCACCCAACAACACTGGCGGCGCCGATGCTGGCATTGTGTTTGTGGGCAAGCCCACCAACGGCCCGCCCGACATCACCCTAACCTTGGTCAACAATCCCAGTTCGTCGGCCGCTATTACAGTCAAGCCGACCATCTCTCGCCCTGTGGCAGCGGTGGCCACCATTCCCAATGGTTTAGAAAACATCAGCGTGCTAATGGGCGAAGCAGATCCGGGCCAACAGCTTCAAATTTTCACGCGTGATGGCAGGCAGTTGGCAGGCAAAGCAGTAGACACTGCCACCCAAAGCTTGATCTTGACTGAAGCCAATGGCTTTGCTGCTAATGCCAGCTATAGCGATGCTTACCTGAATGTCAACGGCCCCAACAGCTACAAAGACCTCAACGTTTTTTATGGCGCCAAAGCCAACGTGGGCTCTGTGTTGCAAGCCGACGGCACGGAAACAGATCCCACCAAACACAGCACCTTGGCCAAAGTGGCTGTGCCGGCCACCTTGCAAAGCGACCGCATTCAAACAGGCTTAACTTCCATTGCCAGCGGCTTGATCAAACTCAATGGCGTGACCTTGCCAGAAATTTCTGTGCTCACAGGCACCCTGCAAGCTTCCGACATTGCCACCAAAATTCAAGCAGCCGGCATATCAGGTATTACAGCCAGCGCCAAAAACGAAATTCGCATTCCAGTGAATCAACTCAAACTGGATTTGCCTTTGTCACTCAAGAGCGGCAATACCGCTGGCTTTACCGTTATCAAAGCGGTGCCCACTGGCCTCACCAGTGTGCTAGGCTTGATTGATGCCATTAACAGCAAAAGCAGCACCACTGCCGTACAAGCCTACTTGGGCAACGATGGCACTTTGGTCTTGACCAACACCACAGGCAACGAAGGCAAAGACATTGCCATTGACAGCTCTGCCTCACCCAATGCTCTGGGTTTGAAAGCCATCACTTATGGCGGCCAAATTAGCATCAGCCGCGCTTTGGTAGACGGTATGGATACCCCCATTGAGCTAGGCTTTGCCAACGGCGCACCCGCCGACTTGGCCAAAATGGGCTTCAAAACAGGCGCTTATTTGTCGGGCACGGCCAACGAAGATTTGCTGGTGTTTGTGACAGGCCCTGGCGAAGCCAAAGTTTCCACCGGCTATACCGGCAAACCGATTGACGCCAAGCAGGCCTTGCGAACTGCGCCTTTGCAAGTGCGCTTTGATTCACCCACCCACTTCAGCATTGTGGATGTCAACACCGACACCGTGGTGGCCTCGCGCAACTTTGACCCCAACTACCTTGAGCCGGCCTTCACTTACCAAGGCATTCAAATTTCGCTGTCCAACCCACCCAAAGCGGGCGACATCTTCGTCATTGATGGCAACAAAGACGGCACCGGCAACAACGAAAACATGCTGGCCTTGGTTGATCTAGAGACAGAACCTGTGATGGGCGGCGGCAAAACATTTTCTGCCGCCTACATCGACAACGTGAACGACATGGGCAACATTGCCCGTCAAGCCACGATCTCCCAATCGGCTTTGCAAGTGGTTTATGACCAAGCCCTCACAGCGCGCGACCAGGTCTCGGGCGTGAGCTTGGACCAAGAAGCCGCCGACCTGGTGCGCTACCAACAAGCCTACCAAGCCGCCGCCAAAATTTTGCAAGTGGCCAGCCAGCTGTTTGACAGCGTGCTGCAAGTTCGTTGAAGTGCGTGAAAGCTAAAACATCATGAAAATTTCAACCCGCCTTTTGTTTGACCGAGCCTCCGCTCAAATGAGCAACGTGCAAAGCAAGCTGACGCAAACCCAAGCTCAGCTGGCACAAGGCAAACAAATTATCAACGCCAGCGATGCGCCCAATCAAGCGGCCACCATTCAGCGTTTGAAATCAATTTTGAACAAACAAGACAGCTATCAAAGCTCTTTGAACACCATCAAGGCTAGGCTTCAAGGGGAAGATACAACCCTCAACAGTGCCAGCACCTTGCTGGTTCGAGCCAAAGAAATTGCGGTACAAGGTGCCAACGACACATTGAGCGTGCCCGACCGAAAAGCCTTGGGCACAGAACTGCAAGCTTTGCGTGACCAGCTACTCAGCTTGGCCAACACCAAAGACAGCAACGGCAACTATTTGTTCTCTGGCAGCCGCGTGAAGCAGCCCGCCTTTGTAGAAACTGCCAATGGCAGCCCGGTGTACATGGGCGACCAAACCCGCATGAACGTGCGCGTGGGCGAACAGCGAAGCATTCCCATTAACCGCACAGGCACCGATGCCTTTGTGCCGGTGGCACGTCCAGACACCAATGGCAAAGCCACTGGCGTTGGCTTTTTCCAAGTGCTCGACGACTTGATTTCTGGCTTGAACAATTCCAAGGGCGTCGACATTCGACGCGGTGTAGGTGAGCTGGATGCCTTGACACAAGGCGTGAGCTTGGCGCAAGCACAAATTGGTACCAACTTGAATGTGGTGGATCAGCAAACGGCAGTGTTGGAAGACACTACCCTCAATTTGAAGACTACCTTGTCTTCGATTGAAGACTTGGACTACGCCAGCGCCATCACCAAAATGAACCAACAAATGATGAGCTTGGAAGCTGCGCAGGCCAGCTTTGCCAAAGTGAGTCAGTTGAATTTGTTCAATTACATTAAAT
>Ga0315906_10002464_pt1 | contig 25811 bp, 15 predicted proteins | sample LakEriMetagenome_4_FD_203526 | JGI IMG/M metagenome (GOLD analysis project Ga0315906, IMG submission 203526) | Freshwater fungal communities from buoy surface, Lake Erie, Ohio, United States - Buoy 2 MA122 | ecosystem: Environmental > Aquatic > Freshwater > Lake > Lake biofilm | place: USA...
GATGCAGCGGTTCTTCCAGTGGGTGACGATGAGCGTGACTATGCGGTCCAAGAGTGCCACACCGGACAGTGTGTACACCCCGCCCCCACCCGACCTTGCTGCGGATGTGTTCTGATGCCGCGACGAAGTTCTTCGACGCAATCTCGAACTTGGATAATCGGTTCATCTGTGGCAGGCCCACGGCACCGACGAACAGGCACCAGAAACCAGGACGCATGGCGCTCGGTTCACACGAAGCATGGCACTGCGGTTGTGGTCGCGGATGGAGTGGGCTCAGCACGCTTTGCAAGCGAAGGCTCCCGTCTCGCCTGCGCAGCCGCGGTTACCGTATTCAAGTCGCTACACGAAACTGCCACCCCATCCGAAGTCGCGGAAGCGGTATCGTCCAAGTGGAAGTCTGGGATCCAAGGCTCGAATCCGTCAGACTTTGCGACAACGTTGCTGCTTGCGTACCGATTTTCAACGGGGCGTCTGCTGGTCGGAGGGATTGGCGACGGACTCATTGCGGTTTGCTCAAAGGGGGCTGCAGACGCGTACAGGGTGGTGGACCGTCCTGGCGGTGACTTCGGAGAGACCTTCGCAATCTCAAGCCGCTCCGCCCTTCAGCACTGGCGTTTCGAAGAGTTTGACGACGCTGATTCGGACTACGGCGTGCTGCTCGCGACCGACGGTGTTTCTAACGATCTACTAGAGCCGCGCGTACCAGCGCTGATCCAGTACCTTCGTATCCGCTTCGAGCGGTCCAACTGCATGAAGTGGCGAAGAGGGCTTCGCAAGATGCTCCTAGATTGGCCCACACCTGGTTCGACCGATGACAAGACCATCGCGATGATGTGGCGAAGCCGGGGGAAGACGACATGACCACGCCAAACTCTGTTGTAGACATGAACGGAACAAGGTTCGTCCTTGGGAGGGTGCTTGGTACCGGTGGACAAGGGGCGGTGTATGAAGCCGAGGGTGGGAGATTCGCGGTCAAGCTGCTCCCGAGGGCACATGGCTCTGACTTCAAGCGCGTCGAACGGCAGTTCTTGTTTCTCAAGCAGCTAGAGCTAGACGGGGTGCCTATCGCACGGCCGCTAAGCGTGCTGCGTCAACCGCACATCGGGTATGTCATGCCATTGCTGCAGGACATGAGCCCGATCGCACAACTCATGCTCCCACCGCCCGGATGCCGTTCCTTATTGAAGTGGTATCGGGAAGGCGGAGGTCTCAAGCGGCGGCTCAACTGCCTCGCGAGTGCGGCCCAAGCACTCGCGGGCCTGCATTCGCTTGGACTTTGTTATGGCGACGTATCACCCGCAAATATCTTTATCCCCGTGGCATCATCGGATTTCGAGGCATGGCTTATCGACTCGGACAATCTCCGCTTCGATTCAAGTATCTCATCGCAGCAGTTCTACACACCAGGGTTCGGTGCGCCGGAAGTCGTAAACAGGTCGGGAACCACAAGCACTTTGTCCGATGCTCACTCGACTGCTGTGCTGGTTTTCCAAACTCTCGCGCAGTTGCATCCCCTCATCGGCGATGCGGTGCATGATGGCGAACCCGAACTTGAAGAGCGCGCATACGCCGGCAAACTGCCTTGGGTGGATCACCCCACCGACGCGGCTAACCGCTCGACCCGAGGCATCCCACGAGAAGTAGCCCTCTCCAGTGGATTGAACGAGCTTGCCGCGCGCGCCTTCGGCGCCGGCCTGCTGGACAAGACGAGGCGTCCCTCCGTCGGGGAATGGGCCGACGCATTACGCCGTGCTGCAGCAAACTGCCTCACCTGTCGCCAGTGCAATGGGTCGTTCTATCGGCAGGCAGACTACTGCCCTTGGTGCGGTGCACCTCGCGGCACCTTCGTCTATGGCAAGGCACACACGTTCCTCGCCGCGTCAAGGAGTCTGCTAAGGGGCCCCGATGGGAGAGCGCGTGTAGAGGACTCATTCGCCATCTCCGAGGGCGACACCTCGACGCTACTTGCAAACACAGCGTATGGATTATCCGCAAAGAACCGAAGGAGCCCGATCCTTCGAATCCGCAACGACGGGAAATCGCTCGTCATAGAACGACTTGCAGAGGAAGCGCTGATCGAGATTCGTATTGGAACAAAGCGCGGCCAGCTCAAAACCGACCCACTCACGGTTCCAATCGACGCGTCCATTCGACAACTCGCGATCCACTTCGGCGCTGACGGCGACGATCACCGCATTGTCGACTTTTCCGTTGAACCGGGAGGGCGCGCATGAAGTCGTCTGATCTCCCGATGGATCTTGGGATCATCGCTGCGGTTGAACTTGTCCCGCGCGAAGACACCACATTTCAGATTCCAGTCGCGCCCAACGACGCGGTTCAACTCCTAGAGTCTCCAGAACTCGGTTACTACATCCGTGCGAGTGGCGACACGGCAACCGTGCGGAGCCACAATGCGCGATCACAAAGACTACTTGAAGACATACTCGGGCGAGATTTGCCGAGGAGATGCTGGGTCACACAGGTCGATCGGGAGACTGCTGACCCGCCAAGAAATGTTCGGGCCATCCGCCTTCAGGTTCACCAGTATGTCGATGTGCTCCAACTCGATGAGCCGCTTGTGATCAACATCGATGACGAGTGCCAGCAACGCATCAAGGAGATTTTCAAGACGAGCGACTTTGCCAGTTCTGCGACCGCGCTCGCGAAAGAGTTCACCATCGACGCGGCGGCTGGCCAGTCTGCCTCCATCTTGATCAGCGCAGGCAGCGACGCTTCAACTGCTGGGGAGTCTGCCTTTCGAATTCACGGTCGGCGCTTCAATCTAGATGTCGTGAGGAGACGCTTTGTTCTCGATGGGAAGTCGACCGAAGCGCTTCTCGCCACCCGAATTCCTGCCCGCAAGCGACAGCGGTCGGCGCCTCCATGCCGCGTCGCCCAAGGCGCAATCCAGTGGCGCGACGCCGCGGCAGGATCGATATCAGCAGCAGTACGAACTAGACTCGACGCCATCGTTCAGGGCGCGGATAGTTATCTTGCGCTGTGGGAGAAGTACAACGACATCGAGCGACATGCGCTTGAAGTCGCGGCGACCGAGTTCGGGGAAGTCCGCTTTTCAGGCTGCGCGGAAGACCAGTCCGGCGACTTCGTGTTCGAGTGCGGCCATCTTGATCCCGAACGCCTTGAAGCGTTCGATCGTTGCCGCGAGGAGCGCAAGTCACTCGAAGTCGCGATTCCGTTGGATGAGGACTCGGGTTACGGATCCAATTCTCCCGCATTCGTGGGTGATGTAGTCGACGCGAAGCCTTCGGGAAAGGTGACGCTTCGACCCCGTGCTTTAGACGTCGCCGCACCTCCACCATCTGGCATCCTCCGTGTGTCGGTGTTCGGAGACAGAAAGCGTCTGGATAGGCGCGAACGAGCCCGGGACATGATCGCTTCCGGACGATGTCCGATGCCTTGGCTCGGAATGCTGCTCGAAGGACGTCCGTTTCCGGTCCAACCGAGACCGCGGAAGCCGCCGCTCTCCCCGGCCGCAAAGCGGGCGTTTCGCGGGACACCTACGCCTGCGCAGGAGTTGGCCCTCGATGTCGCGCTAAACAGTCCTGATCTCGCGATCATCCAAGGCCCGCCCGGAACGGGTAAGACCCGAGTCATTGCGGCACTCCAGACGAGGCTTGCTGAACTCAGCGAGGGCGACCAAGGTCCTTTCGGACAAACGCTCCTGACGAGCTTCCAGCACGACGCCGTCGACAATGTCGCAGGAGCGAGCTTTGCGTTCGGTCTCCCCGCGTTCCGTGTAGGCGCAAAGTCCGGTGCTGATCCGTCCAGCCCGTCTAACTATTGGCGAACCAACCTGATCGCGAAGCTCAAAGCGAGCACAGCGACTTGCTCTGTAACTCCGGTGCATACCGCGCGGCGCAACGTTCAGATGAAGTTGATCGCGAGCAGAGAAGCTCCGTCTACCCTGGATAGTGAGTTGAACCTCCTGAAGGATATCCGCAGCGAAGCCGCCGATTGGATCGATCCCGAACTCTGCGCCGAGTTAGATCTGCTGATCGCGCGACTAGCTACTCCAATCGCGGCTGCAGCTCTTCCTCCTGAAAGGGCACTCGCCTTGAAGGCGATCCGAGCGCTGCCTACCACGACGGAAGCCGCGCTCGATGATGGTGCCAAGCGTGCCAGGAAGGCACTGCTCGCACTCGACGGACTCGGGGGGCAGCTGCTCAGCGACTTGGAGAGAGCCGTGCTCGAGAGCCTCGCCGAATGGAGCGGTTCCGGGGATATGCCTGGCGCGTCGCTGTTGAAAGATATCAAGACCGAACTTCTCGAGCGTATCAGCGTGCCGGTACACAGCGCCGCGACTCCCCTGCGCAACTCGGACATCGAGTGCATGCTTCTCAAAGTCCGCAATGCGCTTGATGCGTCGGTACAGCGACTACCCTTCGATGCAACCGTCGCGGTCGAGCGACTTATCGAGGAACTCGATTCCGACCCCGACTCGGTAAATGCAGAACTTGCGCGTTACTCGTGCTCTCTTGCTGCAACGGTGCAGCAGTCGGTCGCCACTCAAATGTCGGACGTGAAGTTTCCCGACGGTGATCGAGAGCCCGACGAATGGCCGCGTTTTCGCAGCGTGATCGTGGATGAGGCCGCGAGATGCAATCCCCTTGACCTCATGATTCCACTGAGCGTGGCCGAGAGACGCGTCGTACTGGTTGGCGACCATCGACAGCTACCGCATGTTCTGGAACCCGGCGTTGAACGTGAACTGACGCAGTCGGCGAGCGACGAGACACGGTCAGCGCTGGGCAAGAGTTTGTTCGAGCGGCTCGTCGAGCATGCCCGAACGCTGGAGGGCATTGATGGAATCAAGCGGTACGTTCGGCTTGATCAGCAGTATCGAATGCCACCTTCTCTCGGGAGCTTCGTGAGCGAGTCGTTCTACCTTCCGTACGGCGAGAGCTTTGAGAGCGGCCGCTCCGAGTCCGAATTGCCACACAACCTCGGTGGCCGCTTGCAAGGCAAGCGTGGCGCGTGGATCGATGTTCCGTCAAGTGCAGGTACCGAGCGAGGAGGAAGGTCGAAGAGCCGTCGAGAGGAGGCTGAGGTGATCGCCAATCACGTACAGTCGTCGCTGGCCAGTCGACCCGATCTTTCGATCGGAATCATCACCTTCTACGCTGCTCAAGTCAAAGCCATCTACGAAGAACTCGAACGTAAGGGCATCGTCGAACAGGTCCATGCCGGCAAGTGGGAGATTGCGGGCAATTGGAGGTCGACTTCAGCATCGCCAGAACGGGAGAGCCGAGATCGTCTGAGAATCGGGACGGTCGATGCCTTCCAAGGAATGGAGTTTGACGTCGTGTTTTTGTCGCTCGTGCGCTCGAACAACCTTTCGACGACTGACAACAGACAGCTGCTGCGAAAGTTCGGATTCCTTCTCCTTGAGAACCGAGTCTGTGTAGCGATGAGCCGACAGGAGCGGCTACTGGTAGTGGTCGGTGATGCCTCTATGTTTGTGCCTGAGGATCGAGAGGAGCATCCAGGCATTCGCCAACTTCGGAGTTTCTACTTGCGATTCTGCGGAGGTCCCCATGGCATCCGTCTTTAGGGACTTGGATGTCGTCGCGCGTTTCGCAAAGCTCCAGTGGCCACCCGACGTGGGGCAGCCATTTTGGCTCCTATGGCCAGTGTGGCTACGACGAATTGCGACACCGACGAAACCAGAGGAGCGACTCGGGCCGTTCGAACGAGCCGTGCTTAACTGCGCGCGCGCTGGCATCTCTGACACGCATCACATCGGCGATCTGCTGCTCGTCGACCACCGACTCGTTAAGGTCATACAGGAAGGACTTCGAAGCCGGGGGACTCTCGCGTCAGACTTTTGTCTCACGGCGGACGGAGAAGCTGCGCTTGACTCGGACGCAATCAATTCGAACGACATCAGAACCGTCTACTCGTTCACTTGCGCGATCACTGGCTCCCTGTTTCCGCGCTTTACCGAACAGTTGTACTTTGCGGACACAAAGCTCGTTGATCAGCGGCTTCAGATCGCACATCAAACTGAGGGAGACGAGCGCACCTTTCCGTGCTTTCGGCTTCTACCACCCGACGACTCCGAACCATCGGTTCCGAGCGCTGAGGACGTGCTCCGCGCAGCAGACCGCCATGCCCGAGATCGACGCAGCGCAAACGCGATCAGGCATCGAGAGACATCGATCGACTCCACACCTCCTGCACCGCAGCTGAACCGAGTGCATATCATCGACCAGGTTCCACGACCTCTGTTTGTCGCGACGATCGTGTATCGAGACAGCAATCCGCTCGCGGAACCTGGAAGTATCGTCGTCGTAGATCCCTTCGGGCTCGGAACGACACGGAAGCTACGCGACTCGCTGTTGCGGACTGCGACTCGCGATCGCGCCACGGGTGATTGGCTGGAGAAAATCGTACGCCCATCCGCCGGCGCGACGGAGTTCACCGAGGACCGTCGACTTGATTGGGACCTTTGCGCCGAGGAGGCCGCTAGTCGGCTCAACCTTCCGGTGCCGACACCAGACATCCTTGAACAACTCACCGCCGTCGAACTTTGCCTTCTGCATTCCAGTAAGTCTGGAATTGGTCCTCCGCAGATGCTGAGGTTGCTTAAGCAATCCGGACAGGCAGTTCGAGATGCTCTTGAGGCAGGTTTCATCGAACTCGCAGCGCGCTACCCACACACTGCGATTGCACCGGTTGTTGAAGAGCTTCAGCTAGGCGACGATCGCTTGATCCAGTCCATGCTCAAGAGTTCATGTCGCAACATCGGCTTCGCAACATACATCCCGCAACGCTTTTTTCGCGTTCGAGCACGAGACTTGCAGTCTGTCGTGCTCTATCGACACTTCTCAAAGCTCGCAACGGTGGTGGCGGCCTCGATTCTCGTCGCAGAGCGACATCCTGCACACCCGTTCCGTCATATCGCGAAGGCATGGCCAAGTTTCCTGCAGGACACCGAACGAGCACTTGAGATCACTGGCGAAGCTGCGCATCATCAGCAGCAAACAACCTTGAGTTTAGAGAGCATTCGCGACTTGCGCGAATACGCCTATAAGTGCCTTCGAGCGTTACTCGCTCCTGCATCGGCGCAGTCTGTTTAATTTGAGGAGAAGATGCCATGAGCAGGAAGAACCGAAAGCAAGACAAGTGGCAGAAGCCGGGTGGCCCGCCTGGCGGCATGAAGCCACAGACCATCCCTGAGCGGTCAGCCACGGACGCGGCACCAGCCACTCCCGCGATCCCAGCTGACGCGACAACTTCCGAACACGACGAGCTTGGGCAGGCGAGCGAGAACGCGCTGCTTGTACTTGCGCACGAGATGATTGGCTCTACGAAGGACGGCCTCATGGATCAAGCCGCAGCTCCGACTTCACTGGAATCAACACCCGCGAGCCCCGAGCCTTCGACACCACCGATGGGGTCGAATTCCAGAGATGAACTCATTTCCGCGATTCGCGACCTTCGACGCACGAAGACTGAGTATGAACTTGCCGCGCAGAGGCACCACGACGAGCGAGCCGCAGTCGACAGTCATCGCGCAGAGGTCGTTCGAAGAGAAAGGGCGCTAGATAGCCGGGTGCAAGCACTCGCGGACGCGGAGCGCGACCTCGCGATCCGCAGCAAGGCGATGGAGGACAGGCGCGCCGAGCTCGTAAGAATCGAGGCCCAAGCCGAGGCCGCGTTCCCAGAACGCTACAACGACTGGCGCAGCCTTGAGGAAGTCAAGCAAGGCCAACTACGTGAGGTTCTGAATGAAGGTCTTAAATCCCTTCAGGCCGACCGCGATCTGCTCGACCGCGAGAAAGCAGACTTTAGAGAGGCTCATCGCAAGCTGCATTCCGATCGGGCAGCCCTCGATGCCGAGAGGGAGCTCATCGCTGACAAAGTCGCGATCGCAAGAGAGAGTGCAGAAGCCCAGTTCGAGGTCCGTCATTCCACCTTGCTCGAGAGACTCGAAATCAGGAATGATCAGATCAATCGATACAAGGAGCAGTTGGCGAGGGCAAGGGGTGAATTCGATTCGCTCAAGCGGCAGTTTGACCACTCGGGTGGGCTATCCATGACAGATCTCGTCGAAGAGCGGCAGAGGCTTCTTTCGCGAGTTGAGGAACTTGAGCTTGAACTCGCCCGAAAGCCTGGGCAGGAGTCGGTTGAGCAACTCAAGAGAGACGCAGATCGAGCACAGGCGCTCGACGCAGAGGTGCTCCGCCTACAAGCGCAGCTGCACCGAAAGACAAGCGAACTCGACCGGATGCGCATTCCGGTCGCGGAACTCGAGAATAGTCGCGTGCTCGTGCAGAACATGCAGCTGCAATACAAGCAGCTCAAGGAAGCGAACGAAACGCTCCAAGCGGATGTCGAGAGCAAACTGACCGCTGCAGGCGATCGGCAGACCTTCCCTGAGATGTCGCGGATGGACAAGGATCCCACAATGCAGACGGTTGTTCAGACGAATTCGACCGGGTTCGATCTCCGTTGGCTGGTCGACTTCACTCGCAGGCGAATGGCGAATCGGCCCACGCCCTTGTACTACGAGCTCGAGACGGTTCGTTGCTTCCTCGCGGGGCTCTCGATGAGCAGACTTCACATTCTGCAGGGAATCAGCGGCACGGGTAAGACGAGTCTGCCTGTAGCCTTCGCTGAAGCGCTGAACGGTCGGTCGGACAAGATCGCGGTTCAGGCTGGATGGCGTGACCGTCAAGACCTTCTCGGTTACTACAACGCGTTCGACAAGAGGTATCACGAGACAGAGTTCATCAAGTCGCTCTACCGTGCGCAATGCCCTGAGTGGTCTGACCGAGTTTGCTTGATCATCCTCGACGAAATGAACCTCTCCTACATTGAGCAGTTCGGCGCAGACCTGCTCGCGGAACTTGAGAGTCCGCATCCTGACGGAGCACAATTGTCACTCATGGAGTACCTCCCGCCTCAGCCACCCGCGTTGCTACGGGGAGGGAAATCGGTCTTTATCCCTGAGAACGTCTGGTTCATCGGAACGGCCAACCGGGACGAGACGACCAAGGACTTCGCCGACAAGTCATACGACCGCGCCCACACCATGGAACTCCCTCGTCACCAGAGCAGAGAAGCCCTTCAGGCTCCACAGGTCGGCGCCCCGATTTCGACACTCGCGCTGGCGAAACTCTTCGAAGACGCGAAGCGGACGCATAGGGCACATGCGGATGCTGCTGTTCAGTTCATCGATAGCCTCGGCGAAGACTTGCGCAACATTTTCGATATTGGGTGGGGTAATCGACTCGAACGTCAGATCCGCGACTTCGTCCCGATTGTGGTTGCGGCCGGTGGCACACGGGCCGAGGCAATCGACCACCTGATTGCCACGAAGCTGCTCCGCAAACTGGAGCATCGGCACAACGTCCGAGCGTCGGATCTCAAGCGGCTTCGGAAACTGCTTTCCGAGCAGGCGTTGGCGAAGGTCAGCGCGCCGCTAGGAAAGTGCGATGCGAAACTCGTCGGGCTCATACGTGAGCGCTCTTCGGACGAGGGCGAGGCCTCGTAATGGCGGGCCTATGGACGGACCTTCTCAGTGGGAAGGCGCCGACAGGCCCAGTTCCGCTGTTCAGCGGCCAATGGGCGGTGGCCGGGTCAGTCAGCAGCGTGAGGATCAACGGTGTCGACGCCTTGAACGGCGACCGCCTCGTCGCAGACCGACGGCAGCGGTGGTCAGCCGAAGCTTCGGGATTCCCGCATGAAGAGCAGGACTTACCCAAGGTCCGACCTGTGCCGGCCGAGGACTTCGATGCGCTTGTTCGTATGGAAGAGTCGCTCGGCGAGTTGCCGAAGTTGGATGCCACTTGGTCGGATTGGGCTGACGCCTCCCCTCTCGCTCCCAGAATTGAAGATGAGATTCGGATCCGTGCCTTCGATGAGTTCCTGGAGGAGCGACTGCTATTTCTAGAAGCCGTCTGCCGTTCTCCACGGAATCACCTGCGTATTGATGCAGACCTTCAGCCTGTGAGTCGTGCTCGTCGGATCGCAAAGCAGGCCGTCGCCCGGCTCGCATCTCATCGTGAGGATTGGGAACGTCCGACGGTGCTAGGCGTGAGGCCTAAGCGCGTGCTGTGTCTTGTGCCTGAGGAGGAAGTTGATCTCTACGAGAACCGAGTCGCCGCCCGACTCGTCGACCACCTGCGCAGCTACTTGGCGAATCGACTGCTCCGTCTTGGAGGAGTCCTACGCATGATCGCGGAATCAGATCACTCTGACAACACGAGTGGCGCGTACTGGCGTCAACGACAGCGCCTGTTCTCGATCTGGGGGGAAGCCATCAAAGACGAGTCAGCGACGCGAATTGCAAGCGCGACTCAACGGAGGCTCGAGGCTCTTTACCTCCGAGTCCTTGCGCTGCTTGACTCGGTGCTTTACGAGAGCGTTCCGCGTTCCGCGCAGATCACAGGGCTCCGCTTCACAAACATCTTTCTGAATGATCCGAACTATCGCCAAGTCGCCGCCATTCATCGTGAGTGGGCGAAGGCTGGACACGACAAGGTGCTCGGCGAGCAGGAGAGATTTCGTCGGGAGCAACGCGCATGCCGCGGCATGGCCCTTTTCGCTCGCGTGGTTGTCGCGCGCGCTCTTCGACAACTGGGGCTGGCGCCGACGCGCGATTCCATGATGCCGCTCACAGGCGCCCGGCCCAAGATTCAGCTCGATGGAGTTTGCGGCACGGCGAGCGTTCAACTCGAAGAGGAAGGCGCGATCCTCATTGCGGCGGGCTCCTCTCGAATCCGAATCGTTCCACTGGTTACCACAAACGAGCTTGCAGGCGAAGTTGGCCAGACGCAAGCCGTTGAAACCGACATCATCCCAAGCGACGGCGAGCATGTGCTCTTGCTTCATCTCCCTAGCCCGATCAGAAGTGGAGATGCGAGCGAGGGCGACCTTCCGTTCCCCTGCACGCTTCTGCCGGCGTGGGCTCCGAATGAGCCGGATGGGTTGCGGGCTTCTGCGCTACCGATTTCGCCTTGGAGCATATTGAGTGTCGAATGCGTGGCACGCTTCCTTCGATGGAACCTCTACACGACGCTCCTTGCGCAATACCCACCAGAGGTGGGTTTGGACAATCCGCCTCCTTACACTCAATCTCGATGGCTGGCGGCTACAGGGACTAACCGTTGGAAGATCCTTCGCCGTCCACACCCTCAAGAAGACAACCCCGAGTCACTGACGATGCGGGTTGCCGCAGCCGAGTACAAGCGGCTTACTTCTCAGGGTGGAAAGATTGCACAACGGGCTCGGCTGGATGCGGATGCCGCAGCGGATGAGATGCGGTCCGCGCTTGAACAAGGCTTCGAGGCTCTCGCGAAATTCGAACTCTGCCCGGTCTGTGGCGAGGCCCATGGGGTGTTGGTTCCTCTCGACAACGAGGGCAAATCGTTCCGAGTACTTTGTCAGAGTTGTGACGCAACTTGGGGTTGCGTTGCGTGTGGCGGCCGAAAGTCGAGTGGCGAGGCATGTGGAGCCAGAGTCCCTTTCATTGCCGTGCAAGGCTTCGAGGAGTGGCTCAAGACGAAAGTCGCCCTGCCCCGAGATTGGGCGGAGGTCCGCTTTGGAGCAGATCTCCTGGCAATCCCACATCGTGATCCGTCAGGCAAACCTCGGTGGCTTTGTAGCGCCTGCGCTGTCACTTCAGTCACCACCTCAACAACCTTGATTTCGTGACCAGCGCTTGCTTGAGCGGGTCGCTCTCATCGGTCCACCCCCTAAGAAAGTTGTCGTATCGTAGCTGCCCCCGCCACGCCCAGCGCTGCCTTCGCTCCGGCTCGCTGCGCTGCGGCACCGCCGGGCACCTCGCCGCAAAGGCCGCAGGCGTCAGCTTGCCCAGCGCACGCTGGATCCGCCAGTGGTTGTAGTCGAGCCGCCATTTGTCCATCGCGCCGGAAGCATTCTGCAATTTTGCCAATACCATGAGATTCGCTGCGTCTACGAGCTAATCTGCCGCTGGGCCGAGAGCGCCGTGCAACAACCGCGTTCAATGTCTCAGATCGAGAATGCAGCATGCCTCGTGAGCAGTCCATGCTCGCTCAGTCGTGATCTCCAAGATACAGTGAACTCGGATGATACATACCTCTGGACCAACACCGTTTCCTGCTGGGCTGCTTGAGTGGGCTGGCCATCGATCAGGCGGCGTGCGGCGCCTCTTTGACCCGGGCAGTGGCCGACCTTCGGGAGCTGTAATCCAGACGAACTTGCTGGAGCGCCTCGAACGCTGGGTCGAGTCAATAGTCAACGGTGCGGAAGATACGCCGCGAATTGTGCTTCTGGTTGGTGGGCCGGGCAACGGCAAGACGGAGGCCGTGGAAGCGACGATCCACGCAATGGACCGAAAGCTGAACGGCGGGAACCTGCTCGCTAGCGCGTTCGAACAGCTGTTCGCACCAGATGCCGGCAAACCGGTACCGCGACTCGCACGGGTTGACGTTTCTTCGCTCCTCAAGAGGCCATCTATCGGCACTCTCGATATCGTGCAGGACGCATCCGTCGCTGACCCCGCGTTCCCCGGCTGCACACCTGCATCCCTGCTCGTCGCTGATCTTTCCAGATGTGTCGCAGATCCCGCCAGAGGAGTCTATCTTGCATGTGTGAATCGCGGAGTCTTGGACGACGCACTCATCGCGGCGATTGACGAACCACAGGTTGCGGTACGAGGACTGCTGGCAGACATCGTGAGTGCGGTGGGCTTAAGTCCGATGGCGCCAACGTGTTGGCCGTTGGAAGGACACCCAGCGATCGCCGTGTGGCCGATGGATGTTGAATCCCTTCTTGTTACAACATCATCCGGAAACGCTTCTCCAGCTCGACAGCTGTTGGACGCCGCTACGCGAGAGGATGCCTGGCCAGAGGCGAACAAATGCGTCGCTGGAGATCGCTGCCCGTTCTGCCTCAGCAGGTCGCTTCTGGTCGGCGACCGCCACCAAGCCGCTCTGCTTCAAATCCTGCGCTGGTACGAACTCGCAACGGGCAAGAGATGGAGTTTCCGTGATCTATACTCGCTCGTGTCATTCCTGCTGGCAGGCGTGCCGACTTCTGGCACGGCCGAATCGCTGAGCCCCTGTGAGTGGGCAGCACGGCTTCTTGACATCCAATCCAAGACAACTAGTAAATCTGAATCGCTCCGACTGCGGGCACCTTTTCTACTCGTAGCGGCCCAGTACCAGCATGCGCTCTTCGGTCGGTGGCCACGCCTCTCGGGTCGAGGATTTCGTGCCGACCTCAAGGAACTCAAGATGGAGGGGCACCCCACACTGATGGGATTGCACCAATTCCTTAACGGAGGTCGCGGGCTCGCGATACCTGCAACCCTTGAGCCCCAGCTTGTGGGCCTCAGTGAATCCCTCGACCCCGCACTGGCGGATCCGGATGAGGAGGTCGAAGTCAGCTCGAAGTCTGTCGTGCTGCTGAGAGACATTGACGCCCGCTTTAGCCAATCGACGCGAGAAGGACTCCAGTTCCTTCGTAGATTCCGCAGCCTATCGGTGTTGGAAGTCGATCTGCTCCAGAAGCTCGCAGATACGGATGACGCCTTGGGCGAAGGCGAGGCCCGGCGACGGCGCCCCGCCACTGCGTCACGACTCCAGTCGTTCATTCGCGACTTCGCTTGCCGGCTCGTTCGCCGAACGCTCGGGGTGCGATCTGGCGTTGTTCGAGACGCAGCGACGCTAAAGGGATTCCAAGCAGTAATAGATGGCGACGAGCAGTTGTTACACGATTCGGTGAAACAGGTGGAAGGGCTGCTTAACGAGAAGGAGCGATTCGTCGTGACACTCAATACGACGTTTGGTGAGCCCTTGCCTCCTGAACCACGACGTGCAGTGCTGACGACGGATAGGCAGAAAGTCAGGCCGCGGGAATCACGGGTGGGAGGCCGACCTGCGGCAGCCCTGCGGTTCTTGACGGTAGGAGCAGGAGCTTCTTCGCAGTCAATCCCGATGACGTACGAGCTGTTCCGATCCGTGCGAGAACTACGAGCCGGAATGATACCAGCATCGCTCCCGCGCCCGGTCGTTGCCCTGCTTGACACGACCCGCGCTCGACTTTCTGGCCGCATCGTGCGCGATCACAACCTTTTAGATGGTGCCGAGATCCGAATCGGACTACGAAGCGAGGTCATCGTCCGCGAGATGAACAAGTTTATTGTTCGACAGGAGCGAGAACGATGAGTCTAGATCGTTTCAAAGCAGACCCGTGGAAGACGTCGCACAAGGCGTATGGCGAGTCGCCCTTCAACATCCGATCAGCGCCGGAGTTTGCCACCGCAGAAGTACTGGTTGCATCCCTCTACCGTTCCCTGGGCTTTGAGGGATATTCGGAAAACCACGTGCCAAGTGCGGGCCGCGATTTCGACCGGTCGAGCCAGCAGCTGAAGTCCTCTGCAAAGCTGCAAGGCCGAATTGGCGTCGACGCCTGGCGCACAGTGTTGCATGGCGTGCTGGAGAGTCCAAAGCAACCGAACCAGAGCTCCAAGCGGTTTCTGCAACTCTCACCCATCGTTCCGGACATCGCGCTGTATTCGGGTTCCGCGCGTCTCAGTGGCAACTCTTGGGATCCGGGCATTCTACTGCAGCGCATGGTGCAGCTCGGCTCAGATTCGACCGCTACCGCGGACGATCTGTGGAATCGGATTTTCGAAGCAATGTCTATCGGCGAAGACGACGACATTTGGGCACGATGGCTTCAAGAAGAGTTCGAGCGCCGCAAGAAGTCCGGCCCACGCTGGGGGTCGCGGCGATTGGAATCAGGTGCCAACCTGCCTGACGACGAGAAGCTCGAGTTGACTTACCCGGCGCGCCAGTTCGTACGAGACGTCAAGGCCATTCTCGACGCCAAGCCGTGCATGACGCGTCGACAGTGGATTAGCCTCCTAGAGGCCATTGTACGACTCGGCTCGGTTACGCACGTATTGTGGCTATGCGATGTCAACGACAAACTGTGGCGACAGATTCGCTCGATTGTTGACGGTGGCGATGTCTGCACCCAGAAGCAGGTTCAAGAACAGGTCGTATCCTGCACGCGTCCCTATTTGGCCTACGGTAACCCAGCCGTACCGATAGTTCGCGATTGTGCGTCGCGGTACTTGGTCGCTCGAATCGGCATCAATCTGCTCCTATGGCATCTAGAGGCACTAGGAAGGCCGGTGCAATCGCTTTCCTGCTGCCGCGACTTGCATCAATTGATGTCCGAGGTCGCTGTTCTGCGGCCCCAACTTCAGGATGCAAACTTCATGGCGCAGTTCGCGTCGATTCAGGACGAGCAGGCACGAACCGTAGCTTGCAAGAAGGGAGCCGGTTCAAACTTGGTAGAGTTCGCGAGACACGCTTTCGGGCAAAGACAAACCGCCAACGAAAGCCTGCGTGGGTACGATCAGGGTTACATCTTGCGAAAGCGGGGCGAGCACGCCTCTGCTCCTTGGATCGTGTCACTTGGCCCGGTGGCTGTGCTTGCCCTCGTCCATTGCTGTCTTCGAGAAGCCTCAGGGCCGCGTTCGGTACAGCGGCTGTGCCAGCACCTTGGCTGGTATGGAATGGACGTAGATCGCGACGACATCGCCAAAGGTGACCTGGGGCGGAAGCTACGCATGCTTGGTCTTGTTCTAGACAGCCCCGATGCCGAAAGTGGCATGCTTCTGGTGCCCCCCTTCGAGGCAATTCCGACGATGCGGGAAGGAGCTAAGTCATGAGCCGACTCGTTTCCGAAATCGTCAGGCGCGTCAAGGACGCGGTGCAGTCGTCAACGATGAATGTGCAGGGATCCTCAGTGGAGATGCGGACCGTGTTCCACGGGCCACCCCTGCAGTACCTCCAGCCCGTGTTCGAGGCGCTCGTGGCCGACGGAGGTATCGAGGCCAGATTGCCGTCAGGCGAACGGCTCACTTTCCCCGTGCTCTTGCAAGTTGACCGCTTGCCAGCGGGCACAACTAACCCTCAAGTTGGCGATAGTGGCTTGTGCGATGAGAGTCACCTACTCGTGCTGCGGAACTCACCATCGTGCCCTCGGTTTGTGGCACTAGTCCCGCCTGGAAGACATCGAAATCTCTCGGTATCGTCTGCCAGCAACGAGTTTGGGTTGGAGGCAGACAATAACTCCGGAACGGCGACAGTCGAAAGCTGGTGGCGAGACGAGTTCATACAAGACCTCGTCGATAGCAGTTTAGCCCGCGATACTTGGAGTAGTGAGGGGCAGCGTGAGCAAGCAAAGCGGCTGCTGGAGCACGCGATCAGAGCTGCTGATGTTGTTGATCGACACGATGCGTCGCGCCACCGCTCCTGGAGCGTGATATCGCGAGTGTTTTCGATCTCGGATTCCAACGTGCCATTCAGTTCACTCCTCAGCCTTGCCTGTGGATTTCCGCCCGTAGCCGACGGATCGGTGCGCGCAGAAGAGCAAGTAAAGGTGCTAGAGCAGCTGGCTGATGCGCTCGAGGAGAGTGGATTCAAGCCCGGAATTGAGCGATTGAAGCTCGAAGCTGACGACTTAGACGTAGCCGCGCTGGATCAGTGTCTCCAACATCTCCAGCGAATCTGCGACGTTCCTACGGCATTCGGCCGGGCCACACCATTTTACTACGGACCAGCGCATGGCGACTCGATGGTCGCCCCTCCGGATTGGTGGACCCGGCTGACCGTGGAAAGGTGGACTGAGATTCTTGAGGAGGAGCGGCAGCCGGAGGGCGCACTCCTGATCGAGTGCACCAACTCCATCATCCCTCCGTGCAGAGGCATTAATGCGCTTGTGCTGGACAGTGTGGCGCTGAGAGTCTCGCTGCCGCAAGATGAGACTGGCCCGGTCGACGCAACGGTTTCTCGCGAAGTAAGCGGAGCCCAGAACCGAAGTGAGTGGAGCTTGCGATTGCCAGGGGCCGAAGCGCTTTCCGATGCCGCGATCCCGCCGCACAAGGCTCCGGCGAGATACTCCGTGCAAGCCGCTGGGATGCGCAAAGCCAGCGTGAAAATCGTCTCGCTTAAGAACTGGGATCCCGGAGTTTTCGCATTCTGCCGCACCGCAACCAAGATCACGGCCCCCAAGAGGGCGCGCGCCTCGAAGGAAAACACCGCGTTTGAGGCCAGTTTGGCACTCTCTGGTCAAGGGCGTCACTACATCGATATCTATGTTCGTCCGGGCGTCACCGTAGGGCTAGTAGCGACGGGAAAGGATGCGAGTGGAGGGACCGACGGAACGATGTCGTCCCCGGTCACGGCAGTCTCGGATCAAGCCTACGGGTTTGAAGTCGACGCGACTGCTGAGTGCCACTACGACCTCACGATCAACCGTGGGAGTGGGTCTAAGGATGAGGTGCTGCGGCTCCAGCTGACGAGCGACGAGACTTCCGCCGAGGGGTGCAAAACCGAGTTCGAGAGACTAATCAAGCTGAATCGACAACAGGAGCGAGGCCGCGCCACCACAGACGTACAGATTGACCGACAGGTCCGCTGCGCAGATCTTGAAAGCTGGATCCTCGAACGCAGTCGGGTTGAACGGTCGTACTTGCCGCTCGTCCTCGCCCCCGACTACGCGTCACGATGGGGATCCCCGGAGTGGCGAGGGCTGAACGACACCGTCATTTCACAAGGGAAGTTCCTCCAAGACCCAAGGCCAACATTTGAGGAGATGCGAGCTCCCGACGGGTTCGTCAAGGCGCGGGTGGCACTCGCTGAGCGCATTCGGCAAAGTGACGACAGTGGACTCGTCGAATCAGCGCCGCTCGGCGTTTGGTTGGCTGGCGAACCGCAATTCGGGGAACTCCTCGAAGAGTATGTGCGAGCATACATCTCGTGGCTGGATGCCGAACCAGATATCGCGGCCTGGTCCGATCTAGTCGTGGTGACCGGAATGGAGCCTGACGGCAAGACACTTGTTCTTGAGCCGGACGCAGTATTGGTGTCGCCACTCCATCCACTGCGCTTGGCTTGGCATTGCATCGCGCAACGCGCCTTATACTTGGCCTACAAACGACACTCTCCTTGCCCAGCGGCAAGCGTTCTCGACCCTGACAGCATCCCGGATGCACTCTCCCTGCCGATTCGCACCGCGGTAGGCGGAGTGAAGCGCCAAGTCTACTTTGCCGTAGAGTGCAGCTCCGACTACTGGGCCATTCTATGGAATGGCGCCCGACTGGATCGGCTAGCCTCTCACGCTGACCAAGCCCCGTTTGACCAAGAGTTTGGCGTAAGGCTTGGAGGTGTTTCGAGCGGATTCAGCGTGTCTCAAGTCCAGCGGGCGTTGGACGACGTGTCAGGGATGCTCTCTGCGAAGCCGGTGCTGAACATTGCGGTATCCAGTGCTGCAGGTCGGAACAATGCGTGCAATGAAGGAATTTTGGCATGGTGTGGCGACAAGTTCGCCCTGTCGCAGCGAGAAGGTCAGACCATTCCGTCCCTCGGCCCGCGGCTCATTCAAATTTTTGACGATCGGATGGCGTCCGCCAGGCCTGAAGACTCTGCAATCTCAAACTTAGCGGAGGATACGGGCAACGCGATCCGCTGGTTCGGACGCATGCCCGTGGGTGTGAAGCCGGACTTAGGCATCATCGCTCAGCTCGAGACATCCAATGCGAGCGGCGATCCAATTGAGGTTGGCTCCCCGGTTGGGATCGGGGCGCTGATTCGGCATCGGATCAGGCGGCAATTGAGCGCTGGAGCCGGCGCGTTCTTGAGCGAGTCAAGAATGGGAGTTGCCCGACCCCCATCGGGGGACGGACTTGCCGACAAGGTGATGTCCGGCATTGTTCGGCTGGAGAACCTCGGCGATGTCCGCATGGGATATACCTTCGCGCCAAGCGTTCACGCGATCGAGACCATGCTGCGAGATAAGCTGGCCAGCTTCACTGCGGTCTCATCATCTGCAGTTGACCCGGCCTGTTTCCTCAGTGACTGGCTGGAAAGCGCCTATCTGTGGGACTACGACCTACCGTCGTACTCCCATCGTGCCGGCGATACGAATGGCTACTACCTGCTATCGCAAGTGAAAGAGATAGATCGCGACACTCTGCGCGGTGTGCTGAGCAGGCTGCCCGGGTGCGAGATCCTTGACAACCGTGCGGTCGATGAAGTCATTTTGGAAGTGGCGAGAAGGGGCATTCCAACCGTGCGGGGCCTTTCCGGCGGTGATTCGGGGGCGTCCGGTGACCTTGGGCTGTTTGTCGCGGGCAGGCTCTTGCAGGATCAGTTCCGACGGTCGGCCTCTTCAGAGAGCCTTCTCCCGGTCCTAGTAGCTGGTGATGGATTCCACTCACTTTCAATCGCGGTTCCTGTGGACCCGTTCCGCGGCTACCTTGAAGACCTTCAGCGAGGCGTCGGCAAGCCGCAGGCCCTCCGGCCAGACCTAGTTGTCGCTTGTGTCGTCATCACCGATTCGTCAGTGCGATGCAAACTCACCCCCATTGAAGTCAAGTTCCGTGGCAAGGAGGTCATGTCCGCGCCCTCCTGCGCGGAGGCGCTCCAGCAGGCGAAATCTCTATCTTCGCTACTCAACGAGCTTCGACAGCGTGCCGAGCAGCCAGACATGCTGCTCTGGAAGCTTGCTTTCCAGCACCTCTTGGTTTCAATGATGAGCTTTGGCTTTCGCGTCTACAGCCAGCAGTTGCAAGTTGCGAATCAAGCACGGGAGTGGTCTGCGCTCTACCAGCGGTTCATCGCGGCTATTCTCTCGGACGAACTACAACTTGAGGTGGACGCCTCAGGCCGTCTAATTGTGATAGACGGCTCTCCAACGAGCGCGCCCAAAGACATTGATGGGGACGGCTTCAAGGAAACTATCGCGATAAGTGCGCGCGATGCGGCAGACATCGTGAAGAGTGTTCCAACGGAACTCTACAAGGCGATCCGAGATGCGGTGGGGAGTTGGGGCTTCATGCCAAAGGGTGCTTCTGCAGTAGAAGCAGCGCTGTCACACGGGCGACACCCGTCCACTCCCGAACGGCTTCAAACCAGCCATACTGAACCTCACGAAGGTCGATTCGCGACACCGCATCCCAGCCCAACCGCAGAGGAGCCTTCTGCCGCCCCTCGCGGAGCGAGTTTGGATTCAGAAGGGGAAGCGGATGCTTTCATAGCTCCCTCGGCACAGGGCGGAGCCGAGGGCCCGACAGAATCTTCGACCGGAATCGATGTGCTCGTTGGGAGCACAGTTGATGGATTCCGCTCTGAGGTGAAGCGCCTCAACTTGAGCGATACGAATCTAAATCAGCTGAATATTGGCGTCGTAGGCGATCTCGGAACCGGCAAGACACAGCTCTTGAAGTCACTGGTCTTCCAGATCACCCGAAGCACCTCGGCGAATCAGGGCATCTGCCCCCGATTCCTGATGTTTGACTACAAAAAGGACTACAGCACCGACGACTTCGTGAAGGCAACGGGGGCGAAGGTCGTCAAGCCATACCGCCTTCCGATCAACTTGTTCGATGTTTCTGGTGCCGGCGACTCCGTGACACCCTGGCTCGACCGCTTTCGCTTCTTTGCCGATGTGCTCGACAAGATTTACTCAGGGATCGGGCCCGTTCAGCGAGGTCAATTGAAACAGGCGGTCCGCCAGGCGTATGAAGATTGTCGCGCCACGGGCCGACAGCCGACGATCTACGACGTACACGCAAGATACCGAGCAGTGCTGGGCAATAAGGCCGACTCTCCGTTGTCGATCATCGATGATTTGGTAGACATGGAGCTGTTCTCGCCGGACCCGACGACCAGCGCGACCTCGGAGCAGTTTCTCGATGGGGTCGTGGTGATCGCGCTGAACGCGCTCGGACAGGATGACAAGACGAAGAACATGCTAGTGGCGGTCATGCTGAACATGTTCTACGAGCACATGCTGCGGATCCCGAAGCGCCCCTACGTCGGTGCTGACCCGCAGTTGCGGGTCATAGATTCGTTCCTCCTCGTCGACGAAGCCGACAACATCATGCGGTATGAGTTTGATGTGCTACGCAAGATCCTCTTGCAGGGCCGGGAGTTTGGAGTGGGAGTCATTTTGGCATCCCAGTACCTTCGCCACTTCAAGGCTGGCGCCACCGACTATCGAGAGCCTCTGCTGACGTGGTTCATCCACAAGGTGCCGAACGTGACCCCCCAAGAGCTAGGGGCACTCGGCCTGCCAGTCGAACTGATTGCGCCACTCGCGGAAAGAGTCAAAACTCTGGCAAAGCATCATTGTCTTTTCAAGACGCAAAGCGTTGCTGGGGACATTGTTCAGGGTACGCCGTTCTATCAACTCCTTGCCGCTCCGCCGCTGCTTAGCAACGGAGGCGGGGATCCACCGCAGTTGGGTTGAGTGATAACGTCAAGAATTGATCGCAGGTCTGGGCGCTATGAAGCGCCCACGAGTTCTGATCCATCCGGTTTTAGAGTGCCTATCGATCTCGGCTAGGGTCCGGAGGCTTTCGATGAGCCAGATCCGACAACCCCCACGAAGGTCCGCAATAGATTCCGCGAGATGGAAGCAATGCCCTCGCTGACGAAACTCTGACTATGACGATGGAAGCAACCTGGCTGTCGAAGTGCTGGATCAGAGTTCAGGCGCAGGCCAAGATTGATTTATCTCGCTATCAAATTAACTGGTGTGGGCATAATTTGTTTTGCCTCAAGGGAGCAGGCCTGCTTCGACAGCATTGCCCGTCGAGTATCGCACGAAAATACGTCCCAACGGCCTCCGCAAGTCCCACTGGGACGGCGTTACCAATTTGAGTGTACTTCGGGACCTCCCGGTCGAAGACCCCCTGTCGCGGGTTCCCGGCACGTCGAATGCCACCAGTCGTGCGCTTTCCCGTGAACTGGTACCAGTCCGGGAAAAGCTGGAGGCGTGCCAGCTCACGAACGGTCAACGTTCGTGGCTGGGAGAAGTGCACGTAGTCGTCAGCTAACGAGGTGGCAGTGATCGTGGGCCCCTCGGCACCCCAGCGGGCAGGTAGCAGCCGCTGCGCGAACTTCTTGGTCTGAAACTCGGCGGGGATCTCGCCGCCGGTCTTGTGCATGGCTGCGAACTTCGCCTGCACGGCTGGGGAGTGATTGCTGTACTTGTGCTCTGTGACCGCTTCGCCCTTGTCGGCGACCTTTCCGTGGTAGAGGCGCAGGAGACGCTGGATGTCGCTGGTCGCGGCCCTAGGGTAGAAGGCGGTTGTACCGCCCGGCGTGTACTTCAGATCCACAAGATCGCCTAGCAGGTCGCGCAGGTCAGGCGCATTGCCTGTCGGATCCGGAAGGAAACCGCCAGCGACCGTCGAGCGAAGAGCCTTCGTAGCTTGCTTCGCTATGTCGTCACGGATTCCAACGAGCAGGACTCGGGGGCGGTTCTGAGGGACGCCGTAGTCCTTCGCGCGAACGAGCGCCCAGTTGGTCGTGTACCCGCGCAGTGCGGCGAAGGTTGTTTGCACCTCGTCCCAGATCTCGCCTCTCTTCCCGCCAGCCGTCCATCTCGCGCTCAGCAGGCCTCGCACATTTTCGAATAGGAATATCTTGGGCTGCAGCGAGTTCACGACGTACGCCATGTCCTCGTACAGGTGGTTCGAGGGTAGCTGCTCTTTGTCGACCGAGTATGAACGGCGATGCCCGATGCCTGAGAAACCTTGGCACGGAGGGCCGCCCGCGAGAAGGTCCAATTCACCGCCATTGGCATCGATTCCAAACTCCCTGCGAAGTGCGCGCTTAAGGTTCGGAAGCGCGGTCTTCACGAGGACGAGATCCTTCACATCCGCGCAGTGGAAGTTCGGATCCGCGAGGTACGGGGCTTCTCTCTCGCGATTCCGGATATAGCTCGTTCGAGCGTCGGCATTGAGCTCATTGACGAAGACAGGAGTGAACCCCGCATTCTCAAGTCCTAGCGAGAGTCCGCCGCAGCCTGCAAACAAATCGATGTGAAACAACTTTCGAGTCTTTGCCATCTTGAACACCGTCCAGTCGTAGATAATCCGAGCATAGCGGGTCCGGTGCAAGAAGTCCAGGTAGCTTGTGGAGGGCAGATTTGTGACGCTGCGCGCTCTGCGCTTCGCCGCCGCATACTCTCACGCGCAGATCGCCCGACGGTCTCCGCATACCCGGCCCCGCGGCAATGCCGCTCGCCTCGGGTTTGCCTGAATGCGGATGCAGGTGCCATCGCGCGCAATTCACCCTCTTTGCCACTCGGGCGTTTTGAACTCATCGCGGCGATGATTGTTTACTTTAACTCGCGCAGCGCCAATCTGAAGGGCGAAGCGAACGGATCCGGCTCCCAAGGGATGAAGCGGTTAACCTCGTCTGCCTTCAGGCCGTCGAGCTTCGCGTTCTCGTAGAAGCGGCGGACGTTCAGTTTCGAACAGCAGAGCGCAGTTTGAGAATCCGCGACAAGTCGGATCGCCTCCGCATTCGCTTCGACATGCATCGGTCGCAGCCAGCTCTTGGGTGAGAATCATTTTGCATGCTGTCGCGCATTCGCGATTTACATTTGGCACTTACAAGGCCCGCTGGCTACCCCGCGCTAAACAACCTCCCCTTCCGCGTTAGTATGTCCTGAAGGCCCTTCGTAGCCCTTCCAGCCCCGCCCTGACCAGCGGGGTTGTTCGTTTTTGGGCCTCGTCAGCCCTCCTTCAGAAAGGAGGCGGCGATGCCGCTTCTCATCAACGTCGGCCTGAACCGCAAGGCCAGCAGGGATTTCCAGAGCGTCGGGGTGTCGCTGAACCTCACCGCGGAGCTCGACCAAGGGCTCCTCTCCGATCCGCCTCGCCTTCAGTCGGAGATCGACCGCATCTACGGGCAGGCGGAAGAGGCGCTGGAGCGTCAGATCAGCGCCATGGGCACGGAGGCCAAGCAGGATGCCCAGCCTGCTCATCACGCCGCTCCGCAGCCGATCCGCAGCCTGCCGTCGCCGCAGAATGGGCATACGCCGCCGGTGCCTATCTCCAACGGCAAGCCCAGCAGCAACGGCTTCGCCCAAGGCGGTCCCGTCCGTCCCGCCACCGAGTCGCAGATGCGGGCTCTTCGGGCAATCTGCAAGCGTGGACGGCTCGACCTCGATCGGGAGGCTCACGATGAGTTCGGGCTCGAGTCGTCCGACCAGCTCGATGTGAAGCAGGCGTCGCAGCTGATCGACATCCTCAAGGAGCGTCAGGGGCAGCCTTCGCCACAGCGGAGGTGGGGATGATCTCCAGCATCTCGAAGCATCCCCATGCTCCTGCCGCTGGAACCCCCCGTGGCAGCCCCAAGGACGGGGTTTCGTCATCGGGTGTCGAGGCGGAGGCGATGTCCATCACGGGTCGGCCGTACCTGTCGTGGACCCAGGTGGCGTCGTACCAGCAGTGCCCTCGCGCATTCGCCTTCAGGTACGTCGAGTACGCAGAGCCTGACTTCGTGCCATCGAGCCTGCTGTTCGGATCGGCGATGCACGAGGCCTTCGCTCGGGTCCATGAATGCGACATGGAGGGCCTGCCCATCCCCTCTTCCGAGGAACTCGCAGGCAAGGTGTCGAACCTCCTCGGCGCCTCGCTGCTGCCCGTGAAGTACTCGAAGGGCGAGAGTGCGGAAACTCTCCATGCGCTCGGCAACCGCATGGTGGAGGCGTTCCTCGCTTCGCCAGAGTCGAAACCCGAGGGCCAGCCCGTCTGCATCGAGGACCGGGCATCAGGCTCGATCGATCCACAGATCCCGCCCATCGAGGGCAAGGTCGACTTCGTCCGGCTCACCAAGGATGGCCTCGTCCTGCGTGACTACAAGACGGCGAGGTCGAAGTGGAACGCAGACAAGGTCGAGGAAGGCGCACCGCAGCTTCGCCTCTACGCCACGATCCTCGACCAGCAACTCGATGGCTGGCGCAGGATCACGGGCATCGAGTTCGTGACTGTGACGAAGGCGGTGAAGCCTGTCGTCACCACGCACGAGGTTTCCATGCGGCAGGAATCCGTGCAGGCTTGCATCGACCAGATCGGCCAGGTGTGGGATGGCATCAGGAAGTCCGTCTTCCCCACTCGCCCCGGCTGGCCCTGCAAGACCTGTCCCTACGCCTCGAAATGCCCTGCTGCCATCAAGCCCGCAGGAGCATTCGATGAACCATGACCTCGCACGGGCATTCGCCATCTTCGGCATCGCCGTGCGTGCCTTCGCCGTGGCAACGCTGAGGCTCGTCGAGGTCGTCGCAAGGCTCCTCGCCCGAGTCCTGGCAGGAAGCCACACCCGCTAGCAACGCATCGTTCTCCATCCTGCGCCCCTCCCGGCACGCACTCCGCCTTCCACCTCGGGGCGTGTGCCTCGGGGGGCGTGGTGGTGTCGTGGAGGGGCGCTTTCGCAACGCAACAAGAAAGGAAAGCGCATGACCATGACGCTTGAACACCCGACCTGCCAGACCACCTGCAACCCTTCCACGATCGACCGTGAGGCCATCTTCGACCGCAAGCGCGCCGAGCGTAACGCCGGCATCGACGGCCTCGTGGAGGCAGCCAAGGCCAAGGGCGAGACCCTCGAACGGTTCATCGCCGCCATCGAGTGGGACTCGGTTCACGCACCGAAGTCGACGAACCTCAGGCAGCTGGCGGAGATCGGAATCCACCCGCCTGCAGCCGATGCCCTCGGTGAAGAGGATCTCCCTGCCGCCCTCACGCTCGTCATCGATGGCCTCGCCGCCCTCGGCGTCTACCTGTCGGGCACGGATCACCTCGCCGACCGCAAGCTCTACACCGTGCTGACCACGAAGGTGCTGCTCGACGAGATCCGCGACATCCCGCCGAACGACGACATGAGCGAGTTCATCGACATGTCCGCGATTCAGCCCGACACGGTGAAGGGACGGCGCAAGCAGTCGGCTCCGTACCCGGTCATCGTGAACCGCGACGCCTCGCT
>Ga0315906_10002465_pt1 | contig 25810 bp, 29 predicted proteins | sample LakEriMetagenome_4_FD_203526 | JGI IMG/M metagenome (GOLD analysis project Ga0315906, IMG submission 203526) | Freshwater fungal communities from buoy surface, Lake Erie, Ohio, United States - Buoy 2 MA122 | ecosystem: Environmental > Aquatic > Freshwater > Lake > Lake biofilm | place: USA...
TGAACGACAGAAAATTGACTCTTTGACTTTTACAGAAGTTTTTAAAATACTTGAAAAATATCAAAATTACAATTTTAAAACATATTTGTTGCTTGGCAATCACGATATGTGGTTTTCAAGTAATTGGAATGTGAATAGCATTTACCCTTTTGGCGCACTTAAAAATTTTGAGACTGTTTGTGAAACCAAAAGTATAAAAATCATGGATGCGAATTGGCACTTCATACCTTACACTCATGATCCAATCAAAGAACTAGAGAAATTACCTTCGAATGAAGTATCATCAAGTTATTTACTTGCTCATATAGCTGTTGATGGCTCAAAGTTGAATTCAGCTGGATCAGTTTCCGATGTTGTGATCGAGCATGATGGTGACATGACCAAGGTAGACAGGAAGATTTTTTCCAATTATGTCCATGTTTACTTAGGACACTACCATAGCGCACAAAAGCTATCTAAAACAATAGAGTACATAGGTAGTCCTCTGCAACTTTCTTTCGGTGAGGCGCATGAGTCTAAACACATAATCTTGTTGGATACTAAAACAAATAAGATGAAGTATATTGATAATAATTTTAGCCCTAAGCACTTTTATATCAGAGAAGACCAGATAGACAATTATGATAAAGATGTGTTAAACCAATCGTTTGTCACAATTATTTCCGATGAAACGATTGACAGTAAGGCAAAAAAACAAATCGAAAAAAAAATAGAGAGTTTGAATCTTGCATCTGTGCAAATTCGACAAAATGCGAAAAAGCTTGAAGAACATGTTTTGCATGATGCAAAAAGCATTCTTGCTGATGAAAACAAATTGGTTGAAAAATATGTGATGCAGGTGAACCCCAATAAACTAGAAGAAGAGCTTCTGGTAAAAATTGGCATGAGCATCATTCATCACCAAGATAAAGACGGAGAATAACCATGAAAAAGATCAACTTCAAAAAGATGTATGCTGAAAATTTTATGTGTTTTGGCTCCGATGGAGTTTCTATAGACTTTTCAAATTTCAACAACATAGTTTTGATTCGTGGAAAAAATCTAGACACAGTTGAAAACACATCAATTACTGAAAAGCATTCAAGTAATGGTGCTGGAAAATCATCTATTCCAGCAATTCTTGTCTACGGGTTATATGGTAAAACTATTCGGAAACCCAATAAAATCAACCACAAAGACATAATCAATCAATCAGTTGGCAAGAAGCTTAAAGTTGAAATTTATTGGGATGACTACAAGTTACAAAGAACCAGAAAGCCAGACAGCCTTCGTCTTTGGAAAAGTTCTGAAGACAAGTGGGACGAATCCTCAGAAATAACACTTGGTGGCATGCCTGCTACACAAGCATTTATTGAAGATATTATCGGTATGTCTTATGAAACATTTATAAATGTCGCTGTGTTTACAGATGATTCATCAAGTTCGTTTCTAGAATGTGATGCAGCGGACAAAAGAGAAATAGTTGAAAATTTGCTTTCGTTAGAGAAATACAGAAAGTATCATGAAAATGCCAAGGTTTTGCAAAAAGCACATAAGGAAACTATAAAAAATTTAGAAAAAGATATTTCATTCTGTCAAAAAAGTCTTTCTGACGAAGAATTGAATTTGACTAGATTGAAGAAGTCACAAGAAGATTGGAAAGAAAATAAAAAATCAGAGCTACAAAAGTTAAAACTAGCTATCGAAATTTTATCTGATGAAAAAGAAAAAGCATTAGCTGACGATTCTGAACATAAAAAGTATGAACAAGTAGTAGAAAAAATTACGATACTGGAAAAAAATATAGCTGATTTGGATGATAGTCTACAATCTCATGAAAAAAACGAAACAACTTTTTCTGAATTAGCTTCTAAAATGAAGTCTGCATTTGATTCACAAACAATAGTTTGTTCGGACATTCGTACTGAAATCAGGGATTTAGATTCAAGCATATTTAAAGCTAATTCAAATATAACAAAAATTGAAAATCTGGAAGATGGAGTTCAATGCTCCCATTGTCTTTCTGTCGTGAACAAAGAATCCCACGATTTAGTTTTGCAAAACTATAAAAATGAAGCTGCAAATTACACACAAGAAAAACAATCAAAGACTGAAAAGCTTGCATCAGAAAAAGAGAAATTAGATAAAATAGATCAAAATTATAAAGTTTGTAATCAAAAGTTAAATTCTATAAAAGATGCAATCAAAAAATGCAATCAAGACAAATCTACTTTTTCGAAAGAGTTAAACGAACTTTTGAAGATAAAAAAACCTGAAGAAAATCAAAAAGTAAAAGCTATCGAGCAAAAGATAGAAATAATAAAATCGCAAATTACTGAGAAAATTAAGGAAGCTTCGGCAGGGAGTCCGTATTCAAATCTAATCGAAGTTTCTGAAAACAATATAAAAGATATTTCAGCTAACAAAGATATTAAAGATAGGGAATATAATAATCTTTCTGAAACTACCAAATACTTCGACTATTGGATTACAGCATTTGGTGATTCGGGAATTCGCAAGTATGTTATTGACGAGATCGTTCCGGCTTTAAATGCGAACATAGACTATTGGATGCAATTTTTGATAGAGAATAAAATAACTCTCAAATTCAATAATGAATTTGAAGAGACAATTGAAAAGTATCCAACCGATGAAAAAATTTACAATTATGAAACCATGAGCAATGGACAAAGAAGAAGAATAAATTTAGCTGTTAGTCAGGCTTTTGCACATGTTATGTCTTTGAATTCTGGTAAAACTCCAAATATTGTATTTCTTGACGAAGTTACATCAAATGTTGATCCTCAAGGAGTAAGTGGGATTTACAACATGATTTGTGAATTGAACAAAGAAAAACAGGTTTTCATCACTACTCATGATCATGATTTGATTGATTATCTCAATGGTTGTGACACTTTGGATTTGGTTATGGAAAAAGGTTTGACAAAAATCGAAAAATAAATTTAATTGAATAAAATAACGAACCAAGTTATAAATAACTTCCCAACAATTTAAATGAGGCAAACAGCATGTCTAGTAAAAGAAATATTTTTGAAAAAAGAGTCGCATTTAAACCATTTGAATACCCGGAAGTTAGCGAGTATAAAAACGCAATAAATCATAGTTATTGGCTAGTAAGTGAATGGAATTTCATAGGAGATATACAAGATTTTAATGTTAAGCTTTCTGACATAGAAAAAAGCGTTCTTAAGAATGCCATGCTTGCTATTTCACAAATAGAAATATCTGTCAAAAAGTTTTGGACGAAGCTTGGAGAAAGATTTCCAAAAGCAGAGTTCGATCAAGTTGGTGTGACATTTGGGGAGTCAGAAGTAAGACATAGTGATGCGTATTCGCATTTACTAGAAATCCTTGGCATGAATAATGAATTCGATCAGTTGTTACAAAATCCAGTAATTCAAGGAAGAGTTGATTATTTAACAAAATATTTGAAAGGCGCTTCAGACAACAGCGACGAAAACTATACTTTGACATTAACTTTATTCTCTATCTTTATAGAAAATGTTAGTTTATTCTCACAGTTTGTTGTGATAAAATCTTTCAACAAATATATGAACTGTCTTAAAGATATTGATAATGTTGTGCAAGCAACACAAAAAGAAGAAACATTACATGCTCTTCTTGGTGTTTATATAATAAAACAAATACAAAAAGAATTCCCAGAGTGGTTCAACGAAGAATTTTATGAAAAGCTCTACCGTGCTTGTAAAAAAGCATACGAGGCAGAGGCAAAAATTATCGATTGGATTTTTGAAGCGGGAGAACTTTCATTTCTCAAAAAGTCGGTCGTTAAAGAATATATCAAGCATAGGTTCAATGAAAGTCTTCAAATGATTGGTGGAAATAAAGTATTTGATGCTGACCCAAAGGCAGTAGCAGAGCTAAAATGGTTTGAAGACGAAATTCATGCAGAAGTCAACACAGACTTCTTTCACAAGAAACCAGTCACTTACAGCAAGTTTTCAAAATCATGCACAGCGGAGGACTTATTCTAATGTCAGATTACAGATGGCTCACAGAACTTTCCCGTATTTTCTTGGAAAGAGACTATTTGGTAGACGGGCAAACAGTTGATAACAGAGTAGATGAAATCTGCAATTGTGCAGAAAAAATACTGAATAAACCGGGATTTGCAGCAAGATTCAAGGAGAATTTCAAGAAAGGCTGGTACAGCCTTTCTACCCCAATATGGACTAATTTTGGAAACGACAGAGGTCTTCCAATATCTTGCTTTGGATCGACACTAGGCGATTCCATGGAATCAATTGCTTTCACATGGGCAGAAGTCGCTATGATGACCAAATATGGTGGAGGTACTTCTGCCACATTTGGTAATTTAAGACCAAGAGGATCGTCAATTCGTAAAAATGGGACTAGCTCTGGTTCAGTCCATTTTATGCAGGCTTTTGAAAACCTGATTCAAATAGTCAGCCAAGGCTCTACCAGAAGAGGTAATTTCGCAGCCTACCTGCCCATAGATCATGGCGATATCATGGAGTTTTTACAAATAAGGACTGAAGGTTTTCCGATACAGGATTTGTCATTTGGAGTCTGTGTTCCAGACTACTGGATGCAAGAAATGATCGACGGAGATACCGAAAAGCGAAAAGTATGGGCCAAAGTACTCGAAATGAGGTCGAACTTTGGATATCCTTATATTTCTTTTATTGATAATGCTAACAATAATACTGCTGATTGCTACAAACAACAAGGTTTGAAAATTACTCACTCAAACCTTTGTAACGAAATATATCTTCCAGACAACGAAGAAGAGTCTTTCGTATGTGATTTGAGTAGTATGAATATTCTTTATTATGATGAATGGAAAGATACTGATGCTGTAGAGCTTTTAGTATATTTGCTTGATGCAGTAATGACAGAATTTATTGACAAGGCTAAGAAAATAAAATTCATGGAGAGGTCTGTCCGGTTTGCCGAAAGGCATCGTGCGCTGGGCATCGGCTGGCTAGGCTGGCACAGCTACCTCCAAAGCAAAATGATTGCTTGGGAAAGCATGGAAGCCAAATTCCATAACACCACTATTGCCAAAAATATAAAAGAATCTGCATATAAGGCAAGTGCTAAGTTAGCTCAAGAATATGGTGAGCCTGAAGTTTGCCAAGGATATGGCAGAAGAAATACCACGCTTCTAGCTATTGCTCCAACAAAATCATCAGCCTTCATACTTGGTCAAGTTTCAGAAGGTATTGAGCCTCACAGAACTAATTACTATATCAAGGACTTGCAAAAGGGTAAGTTCACGGTAAAGAATCATGAGCTTGAAAGCCTTTTAGAATCAAAGGGCAAGAATACTGATGAGGTTTGGAAAAGCATTCTTATGAATGCTGGTAGCGTTCAACATCTTGAGTTCTTGACGGAACATGAAAAAAATGTTTTCAAAACATTTGCAGAAATTAGTCCGAAAGAAATTGTGATTCAAGCAGCACAGCGCCAAAAATATATTGACCAAGGACAATCGTTGAATCTTATGATTCATCCATCCATACCTACCAAGGATGTAAATGCCTTATTAGTTGACGCTTGGAAGATGGGTGTAAAAGGTTTTTACTATCAAATATCAATCAACGCAGCACAAAACTTTGCAAGATCAATTCTAACCTGTACCTCTTGCGAAAGCTGATGCACAATAAACTACAAATGGTCCTAATCAATCTTGACTCGGACTTCGAGCCATATGGTTCGAGGTCTAGGTCAGATGATTGGGGACCAGATTGTAGTTGTGGATGCAAAAACTTTATTAAATTAGAAGGAAAATTAGGATCGGATTGGGGTGTTTGTTGCAATCCTAAAAGTCCTAGAAAGGGACTTTTGACTTTTGAGCATCAGGGATGTTCTTTTTTTGAAGAATAAAATTTAATACACTCAATTAAATGAAATAATAAAAATGTTGATTCACTTTGTACTTTCTGTACAATTGAAAAAACCAGTCACAGGGAAAAAATATGGCCAAGTACATTGTTGTTTGCGGTGGTGTTATTAGCGGTACTGGCAAGGGAGTTTCAATAGCTAGCCTTGGACTTTTATTGTCATTAAGAGGCCTTAAAATAGTCCCTATTAAGTTCGACCCCTATCTAAACACGAATGCTGGTGTTTTGGCTCCAAGAGAGCACGGAGAGGTGTTTCTGTGCGACGATGGGTCTGAAACAGACCTTGATCTTGGAACCTACGAAAGAATTATCAATTGCCAAGTAAGTTCAAAAAACATACTTACTTCTGGTACTGTATATAAAGAGATACTAGACGAACAAGATAATGGTAAATACTTGGGTCAAACAGTTCAAATAGTTCCACATGTTACTGATAAAATTATTAATAGATTGCTAGACTTAGGTAAAGATGCAGATATTGTTTTAATCGAAATTGGTGGGACTGTGGGCGATTCGGAATCATATCCGTTCCTTGAGGCAATTAGGCAATTTAAACAAAGAAATTGGAATGATGTAATCATTTCTTTAGTGGCACCAGTTTTGTGGGTTCCAACTATTAAAGAGTTCAAGACCAAACCATTTCAACAAGCGGTTCAACAAATGCAAAGCTCTGGCCTACAGCCAGAAATATTATTCTGTAGAACAGACCGTGAAATACCAAAGTCTATTATGGACAAGATTTCAAACTTAACTAATGTTCCAAGGTCCGCAGTATTCGAGGCTCCTGATGTCAAATCTGTTTATCAAGTTCCAATAGAATTTTATAATCGACATGTTGATGATCTAATTATAGACAAGTTTCATCTTACCCGAAACGGAGTCAGAATTCATAAATATCGTGACTTGGTAGAAAAGTATATCGGTAATGAAGAATTAACGACTGTCAGAATTGCCGTTCTGAACAAATACGATAACTGTGATGAGGCATATTTAAGCCTTAAAGAGGCCATTTTTCATGCAGCAGTAGCCAAAAATGTTAAAGCTGAAATAGTATGGATAAATGCCGATGAAGCAGAGGCATGCAAAGATGCCAAGTGCTTAAATAAGCTATTCGAAAACATAGACGGACTAATTGTTCCCGGTGGATTTGATGTTCGTGGCGTAGAGGGAAAGATAAAAGGGATTAAATATGTACGGGAAAAGAAGATACCATTTTTAGGAATCTGTTTAGGTCTTCAATGTGCTGTTATTGAGTTTGCTAGGCACTTAGGATTGGATGAAGCTACTAGTGAGGAATTTGATCCGAACACAAAGCATCCTGTCGTTCATTACATTCCGGGACAAGAAAAAATCACGAAGAAGTCAGGGACTATGAGACTTGGCTCATATGCCTGTGAGCTATCAAAAGATTCATTGGCATATGATTTATATAAAAAGAAGACAATACACGAAAGACATCGGCATCGTTATGAAGTTAACGATGAAATTATCAATGTTCAAGGTTTTGAAAAAAAGGGCATGAAAGTGACGGGAAGAAACCCAGAAACTAATCTAATTGAAATCATGGAGTTAAATCAGGAAATTCATCCATTTTTCATAGGAACACAAGCCCATCCTGAATTCAAATCAAGGCTTCAAAGTGCCTCTCCATTATTTATTGGATTGATGGAAAGTGCAGCAAAGAGAAAGGCTGAGAGCATAAATACAGCATGATAAACGAATATAAACACGATGACCTAGATTTCAGGTCTTTCGTATTAAATGAAAATAGAGCTTTCCTTGGGAAAGAAATCGGCAATATTCTTACATCTCTGCAAGAGATACAAGAAGAAGCCAGTAAAATAGGGACAAAAAATTTAGTTAGGTTCACCGATAAAATTGTCTGTCAAGTTAGAAGCTTGCTTGGTGGTCATTGGTCTGGTGATGATATTAAGTTTTTAAAATCCATGCAAAAAGTTGGAGTTGCTCTTGCCAAAGCGCTCGAAGAAAATGATAACTTGGAGCAAACAATAGGTAGCTGTATTTCCGAAATAGAAGCTACTTTGAAGAAAATGAATGTTCCTGTAAACAACTTGGCTGTCACTCCAAAAGAAGCAGGCCCATCACCACAAATAGAACCAGCTAATACTTTGCCTCCAGCAGCCCCAGAAACAGGTCCAGAAGGCATGTCAGGCTTTACAACTAATCCTCCCCAAAAACCACAGGCACCACTAGGAGAACCACCTATACAATAATGTGTGGGCTATTAGGATACATTGGAACTAGCAAAAATCCAAAAAAAACTGAAGAGCTAGTTACAACGCTATTTGATAAAACTCAAGCCAGAGGCATTGATGCAGCTGGATTTTATTGTGTTTCAGAATTTGAAGAAAACAAAATTTATTACCACAAGCAGCCCGGACCATCTATTGATTTGATCAAAAAGACGGTATTCAAAAATCTATGGGATAAAAGAACTAATCTTGGTTTATTTCATTGCCGAGCAGCTTCTACTGGTGTGGGACTTCCATCCGATAACATAAACAATCATCCATTTGTTAGCGAAGACTTATCCAAAGCAGTAATCCATAATGGAATAGTCATAAAAAATGAACTTGGTTTCCTTAAAAATTTTTACCAGACAAAATCTACATGTGATTCAGAAATAATACTTAGAATTTTAGAGCAAGAAGACAAAAGTTATCTTGATAACTTATCATTTTTTTTGAATTATGCACACGAATCACATTTCTCAGTAGCTTTTACACAGAACAGACAGAATGAACGAAAGCTTGTCTTGTTCAGAAACAAACAAAGACCGTTGTTTTATGCAGACTTGTTGGAAGAACTAGGACAAATATTTTTTTTCAGCACAGAAGAAATATTTCTAAGCTCAATTGATGATTTGAAAAACAAAGGTTTGAGCCTAGGTCAATTTAAAATTACAGAAATAAATCCATATGAGATATTTGAATTCGTTTATAAAAAAAATTGCAACATAGAAAAATATATGCATGTATTGAATCAAGAAAATAAATACATAGACACTCCAAAAGATTATTATTTTATAAATGATAGTGTTAGTAAAAAGTTTGAATCTGATAAAAACAATTATAAGCAAAACAATCTTGAGGAAGATTTAATTGACTGTATTTTTGAACTACAAAACCAACAAACTAAGCTTTTAACTAAAATAGCATCTTTTATACATTATAAAAATGTAGATTGCAAACAATATGAAGATGCTGTTTCAACAATAATAGAAATAAATAAAAAACTTAACTCTCTTAATTTAAGACTATAGGAAATAAATATGAATTTTGATGATCTAGATGATGCTTACCATGTTGAAAAACTAAAAAATAAAACAAAAAAAGTTGATGGTGGTAAAAAGGGAAAAAGGGTCGAGAGAGAAATCGTAGGTATTTTGAATAATCGTTTCTCACACTTAAAAGAAAAAACATTCAGTAGGTCTGTAGGTTCAGGAAATAGATGGGCTCAAGTCAAAAACCTACCCAAGCATGCCAAAGACACGCTAACAGGCGATATTTGCTGCCCAGAGGGTTTTAATTTCGTAATTGAGTCTAAAGGCGGTTACAACAAAATCGATTTAAACTCGATTTTTGAAAGCGGAAACACAGAGCTAGATAATTTCTTAAAACAAGTATCTGATGATAGCAAAAGATGCGGAAAAATGCCTCTTCTATTCTGGAAAAAAGATAGAAGACCTTGGCTGGCATTTCTCCGCACCGAAGATATCAAAGGTGAATATGAGTATAAAATAAACTATAGAGAGTGGACTTGTGTTCCAGTCAAGGAACTTTTAAAGCTCTCTGACGAATTTTTTTTTACTCATAATCCTCAAGCATAAACTTGGGAGATTTTTTTGGAATATGATGAGTATAGTCTTCCGATAGAAACCAATACCATCTTTCTGGCTTTTCGGGATTAACATCTGTTCCTCCCCCATCAGTAACAATCCAAACGGCATCAGGATATTTGCTTTCTGTCTCTCGCATATGCCTTTGAATATCATCCTCTATAATATCGAAAGCAGTCCCTCCTCCAACCGGACAAGCTTCAGGATTTTTGATATCAACATGGAATACATCAGTATTAAAGACATTGAGATTAATGTCAAAATACTTAGGATTCAAACTCATAGCTGCTTTGAAGAATCTATCTTTTAAATGATAGCAGCTTCCTGAAACATCCAAATAGAAATGCAGCTTGATTTTTTTCTTTTCAAGCTTGCAATCTTCATCATCCAGTTCACTAGGAAGAAATAGATTGCGATCCAACTCGCTGTTTCTGCGATGAATTCTAGCCCATTGCTCGGTTTCATAATCAAGATTAGATAAAGCCTTGACTGTCCATTTTTTAATGACAGTCTCCCACTTCTCTTTTTTCTTCGTCTTTAAGATTTCGTCTGGGATTACATATATTAGGCTAGAAGGAGAGGTGCCAGCTTTTCTGCCATACTCATCGTCAACCTGCTTGTCGAGAAAATTCCGCAATTCTTTTTTTTCATCATTGCTTAGCTCCTGATCAAGCTTCTTGATAATATTCGAGAAATCATCACCTTGATCGGAGAATGTATGGCTATCTAAAGTTTTATATGGTTGAGACTTCCCTTTTTGTTTGGAACCCTGACTCGATTCAGGACTAGGGGTTCCTTTTCCTTGACTAGGAGAAGGTGTGCCGTTGTTGTTTGAAGGTGTACCGTTGTTGTTTTTAGATTGCGGTTTTTTCTTACGGAGTAAATTCAAATAGAATTCAGAGCATTGATCATCTGGAACAGGAAATCCCTTGTATTTTTCATTAGGAAATACGGTATCAACCCAGCAAAGTTGCTCATGTTCTGAAATCTGCTCACGAACAAAACCAAACCTAGAAACCAAAGAGTGGTTGACTGCAACATCCATAGCTACATTCGCAATTTCTGCAAGCTCTGGCTTATTGAAGCGTTGCCCATGGTTCAGCAAGATATGCAAAGCTTCATGGCAAATCACAAACATTTTCTTATAAAAAGAGCAGTCATTCCAAAAATTTGGATTGAATTTCCAAGTGATGCATTGTCCAACTTTATCAAACTGTACACAGGCAGTCGGAATCTCGTTGGTAAAAACCGGCTTGCCGAGATGCCACATTTTATAGAACACAGCGTGATACGGCTCAAGCCCTTCGCAAATCTCAAGCCATTCCTTTTTAGACATTTGTTCAACTTGATTAGCAGGCTGTGAGAGTAACATTTGATCCTCCTTGGTTATTGGTAGTGACATCATAAATAGCGTACTGCTTCAAAAGTTTCGCCATCTCAGCCAAGTCAGAATCAATCCTGACTACATCATTGTTTACGCATCGGCTCAAAAGAAATTTCACGACTGAAGCCAAATTTGCAAAATCGCTGCTTTTCAAGGTAGCAACAGAGGATGAGCAAACAATCTTCTGAATGATTTTGAGCAAACCAACAGCAGTATCGCTGCTGATATCTTCTGTAATGTAATTTACTACTCTTTCATAAAGATCAACTTTCTTTTCGATTGTGTCTATTGAAAAAGTATTCATTACTGAAATTCCAGCTGCAATACCTGCGCTGTTAGAATGGCTAGACTTACGAGTCGGTTTGAAAGGCTCAACATCATCTTTTGGTGATGGTTGATAAGGCGCATGATGAAGATCAGGCATTTCAGCTTTGATCTTGTTGATAAGCCTTCGCACCTTCGCTTGCAGGTCAGCATTTGTGCCAGTCACGATATTCTGGAGAATGATTTGATAATCATGAGATTCACGATTACGAACCATATACTCAAGCACTTTATCATTAGTTGACATCAAAGCCATCAGCTTTTCTTTGTTGATAAAAGGTAAAAAGTAGTTGAAATACTCCTTATCGTTGAGAATGTATCTCAACGCACTATTGCAATTATTTTCGAGAGAAAACCAAGCTTTGGTTGACTTTGGTTCTTTTTTGGAAAAAAACTCCTTGAGTTTACTTTCAACAGAACCATTCTTAAGTGAAAGCCTAAGTTTGGTTATATTTGCGCTGATAGGTAGAACGAACTCCATATCCCCGCCATTCACATAATCATCTAAAGCGTACTGAAGGCGACGAGGCGACACCTTGTTCTTTTCGGGTTCAGGAAGTTCGTTCCACCACTCGATAGCAGCAGAGGCAGCAGCATCTCCATAACGCTTCACGAAGAAATCTTGATCGCAAGCATAAGGAAGCGCTACTTGAACTTGAAAACGATCTTCCTGTGCGGGATCGATCTTTTCGACATCATAGACATCGTCTTCAGTAGCAGGGTTTACAGCAGCCCAAACACACTTCAAGTTAGGGAAAACAAGTCCGTTGATTGATTTCTTTTGAATCAACTCCATGACGGCATTACGAACCTTTTTGGGAGACCGATTATACTCATCGAAAAAGATAGCAACAACATTGCCTTTATACAGATTCTGCGGACGGATGATGCCAAGATATTTCTCTCCATTCTGATCCAGTTGTTCCTTGGGCACACCGATGAGATCAACCCAAGGGTCAAGTGTGCTTGCACTAAAGTAGAGATAGGTATCGTTTTGTACCAGACCATGGCGCTCGAAGCAGGCCTGAATCCTAGCGGTTTTACCAACGCCGTGCTTGCCAGAAAGCAGAACATTTTGATTTGTATTGAACCAATGATCCAGACGCTCATCAGTAAAAGTAGCCATTTAAAAATCCTCCATAAGTATTGATATTGAATCTTTCAGAACATCATTAGGAGAAACCAAAAATTGTTTCGCCAGACTGATGACATATTACTAAGCTGAATTATTTTTGACTACTAATTGAAAATTTGCAGTTGGTTTCTTTCAGAAATATAAATGTTATCTCCAAGATCAAGTTCAAACCATATATCATAAATTCCAACTTCCATATCACTAGTATCTATCATATAATATCCAAATCGTTTTTCTCTAAAAGTTACAGGCTCTCCCTCAACGATCATCCTTAAATCTTGCTCTTGTGGCAAGCAAGCACCTGATCTTTGCTCGATAGATACTTTCATCTGTCCGACGATTGCTAAATTTTCATAGTATCTTTGTAAATCTGTTCCTTTTGGCACATTAGGAGTTACTTCAATAATTATGTAACGCTTTGAACCCTGTCTTAGTCTTGATGGTCTAAATGCAAAATTGAAATCGTAAACAACTGGAATTGGAGTTGTATACCAAAGATTAGGATAGATAGTGAATGGGTTTGTAACTTCAGAAACTTCTTCGTAGTTGTTATTGAAATTTACAGTCCAAACATCAACATAATTACCAATAGTGTACTGGTTTTCTTCAACTAATATTTCGGTATAGTATTGACCAGTATCTGTTTGTAATATATCAACAGGTTCAATTGTTTGAACAAGTGTTCTTGCAGCAGGGTCGTTAATCCCGGCTCCATCAGCCAATTTGTAAATATCTATTTTTACTATGCCTTCAACATTTGCAAAATTATTGCTATTGTAAAAAAACAATCTAAGGATGACTGTGTCACCAACGACTGGATTTTGGTATCTCTCTTTTACTGCTGCCATCCTTTATTTACCTCATTGGAAATCATTTTTTATTTTTTTCTAGCTCTTCTTGTTCCATGTTTTTCTGTTCGATAAATCTTTCCATGAGGAATCGTCTTTCTGCAACTTGCATTCTGCCCCATTCCTCACGACTCGTACTTAAATGATATCTAAAGAAAAATATTTCTTCCATGAGGTTTTTCCATAAAATTATGCTTGGGTTTTCTCCTTCTTCTTGCCCCTTGGGAAGAAAAAATTTGCTTCAAGTGGTAGTTCGATAGTGAATTCATCAGATGTGAGAGGAGAAATAACTGTAACTTTGGTATCGATACCAAAAGGAGGTTCTGTGACCAAATTACGCAAATAAGAAACATCTTGAATCGGTAGATTCTTGATCAATATCTGAAGTTCATGTTTATCTGTTACTCCCTGAATTTCTTCGATAAGCTGAGCAGTTCTGTAAATCAAACTATCATCAGAACCATTTTCACCGATGTTTTTTAGTTTCTTCTCTCTGTATTCTTGTAGCGCAATCTCATCTCTTCCTCTACTCAAACGATATGTGACTGAAAGGTTGCTCTTCGGAAGAACATCCATCAAAGTAGGGCCATAATCAACAGGGCAGTTTTCGACTTCTAAAGTATCAAGGTCAATAACAGTAGTAAACTTACGATCACTTTCTGGGTCTTTGATTTCAACTTCATACTCTGTACCGTAAGAAATGCCACGCAAGTAAATCAAGATAAATGTTCTATCAACAGATAAAAGATTTTCCGGCTTTATGTTTTCTTGAATGCACCTTGAGAAAATCATATTTATTGCAGTACCCTTTTTCACAAATCGTGGTGTGGCTAAGATTTGCTCTTCTTCCCCTGTCATAGGTCGAATATGTAGCACCCCATTAGTAGGGCCATCTGTGCCGTCATAAAAGCGCCCCATAGATGGCAAAGTAACTTGCTCATAGTGGCTCGAATGTGATTTCAAGCTTTCGAGAATACTTTGTAAATTGCCACTAAAGTTTTGCGAAAATGTATTTATTGAAGGTGCATTAGTAAAAACAGGCGCTTGTTGTTCAGGAACACCACCAGTCTTTTGTAGGCGTTCTAAAAGCTTGGGGGGAATGTTGCCAGAAATTTTTACTTTTGATTCGTCTTCAACTTCCATTCTTTGGGCAATGTGTGGGGGAACGGGTTCGGGCTGCATGGCTGGGTTAAAAGCCGGATGCTGATGCGGGAGGTTCTGCATTGGATTAGATTGCTGTGGGTTTTGATTGGGTCTTTGTGGGCGATAAATCTCATCAGTCATTTTTTCTCCTAATTTCACAATTTAAGATTATAATAGTTTATGCCAATTATTTTAACTTCGAAAAATATAGAAGATATTATATTTAAGAACAAAAAAATAACATCAAAACTAACAAGGCATAAACATATTTTTGATAATTGGAATATGTCTCAAGTAATTCCAGCTTTGAAGTTTATCAGATCAGAAAGTATTTCAAAATTATTGAAAAACATAGATTCGGATGACATCAATATCTTAAAATATATATTACAAGATGATGTTATTCTTCTTAGAGACGATTCATCATTAGTCCATAATGTAGACGAAACTATAGAAAATCTTGAATTTCAAATGCCAGAAGACTTTAATTGTATAGACTTTTGCTTGTATCGTAAAAATAATTTTATAGGAGTAACATTATGGAAGTAGTGAGTCTTTTGTTGTGTCTCATAGGAACAGTAGGCATGACACAAATTATTGTTGAAAGTGAAATATCTAGCAAATTTAAATCTCTTATAGAAAAAATTGTCCCGGTTTTTTTGATGAAGATGCTTAATTGTTATCAATGCTCTGGATTTTGGTCAGGAATTTTCATGGGACTAATTTTCTTTTTTCCACCACAATTATCTTTTTTTGATGTCGGTAAAGTATTCGCTGTAGGATGTGCTGGTTCTTGTCTTTCTTATTTTTATGCTATGCTTCTTATGTATATTGAGGCTAATACACAAATTAAAGTTCATGAATAATAAATCAACATTTTGGTGTGAAAAGTGTGCAAAGAAGTATTATTATGATACTTCTGAAACTCATTTAGTTGAAATTCAACGAGCAAACTTGCAAAAGAAGATTCCTCACATTGAGCCAGAAACTAGTAAAAAAACTAAAGCGGAATATGTAGAAAGAAAAAGTTTTAAAAAATGTATGACTTGTGGATTTTTGTTGAAGGAAGTCAAAAATGAAAAGCGGTGATATAACACTACTTGATATAAAAACAGCTTTAAGAGATAAAAAATTCAGAGAAAAACTACCAGAATCTGTTCATCCAGATGTGCAAAAGTTTCTTAATAATCCAAATTGCACATGCAATTTTCCAATTTATGAAAAAATAATGCGTGAAGCAAAAAAAGCTTTGGAAGAATATTTCCCAGATAAAAACTATAAGTCATTAGATGAAAAAATAGAAAAGCTTTCGAGAAATAACTGGATGGTTATAAATTGTTCTATAGGTGAGCTAGAATCTAAACTAAAGTCGCTACGCCCCGGTAGAAAACAAATAGCAGTTACACGATACGAAGATCAAGTTACTGTAGTTGTAAATGAACTTGAAGAATTGTTTTGATCTGTGCTTATTACAATTTTTATATTCGATATTGTTTTTTTTACTGAGTCATACATTTTCTTAGCATAGTCTTCATTTCTGTCAATCCATATTGGTTGTGTATCGAATATATCTCTTTTTTGTTTAACGATCATTGCGTTCTTGTAAATGGCTAAAGACTTTTCATAAAATTTGTTGTCAAGTAAAATATCTGCCCATGCACACCACAATTCGACCATAGAGGGAGCCAGAAAAATAGCTACTCCTAAATGCTCCAATGATTTTTTTAAATTTTGCATCTTAAAGTTATAAACTAAACCACAGTAATAACGAATCATGACTTGATTTTGAATTTCTTTAGAATTGTGGAATATCCATTTTTCAGACTCTAGTAAGAATTTTTTGTAGTCTTTTTTTTCATAAATCGAAACTAAATCCTTACAATCGTCATCTAATATAGGACTTTTAAATTTTACTGATGTGTCTTGTAAAATTATTTGTTGAGAAGATTGGTTTTTATATAATAATTTATTAGAAAAAAATCGTTTTTGTTTTTTAATCCATTTTCCATCACTCACACAAACAAAGTTTGTTTTAACTTCGAAATCATCCAAACTAAAATGTTTGATACTTTCACTAGCATTTACTTTAAGTATGCCATCAATTTTATTTTGATAACAAAACTTTTCTAATGAATTTTTATCATTAAGTATCTTTGAATCGAAATATTTGAAGTCTTGATTTGTCGTTAATATTAAATCAGAAAATTTTTTAAAATAAACCTCTTGAGATGGGTCTTTTAAATGATCAATTAATATTGCTATCATTTATTTTTTCCTCAAAAATAGATTTAAATATATCTTTGTTCTTGACTAATGTTTTATTATTATCTAAAATTTCTATAATGTGAATTAAAAGATGTTTTTTTTGCGGATTCCATAAATAGTCGTAAAAAATTTCAAGTATGTTTTTCATTTATATTACCAAAGGAGAAAAATGTCTACTGAATATCTAAACAATAAATCATTTGAGATAATAATAATAAAGTATCAAAAAGCACAAAGAGCCAAGCAGAGGTTAAGCTTTTTGCAAAAAGATATGGAAATGCAAAAACGAATAGCTAAAAATCTTAAATCGCCTTTGATAGTTGATGAATCTGAAATAAGAAATGCCGAATTAGACTATGCAGAAGCACAACGAATTTTGGCAACTGCGTTTTACACCCTGTCACAAAACATAGTTAGATATGCTAAGTTTAGCCATATAGATGAAGATGACGCTGTACAAGAAGGCGTATTGATATGCTTTGAAAGAGCAGAAAAATTCGATCCGGCAAAAGGAAAAGCATTCAATTACATGACAACATGTATCCTAAACCATTTTAGACAGTTATGGAGATCAGCTAGAAATTACCAAGAATTGAAAAAGAGATACAATGACATACAACAAATAAGACTTGGAATTGATTTGATGAATAAAAGAAAAGACAAAATAAATAGTAAAAATTTTGATAAGTATTATGAAAGAAGATAGTTTTATCATTCAATGATTCATATAATAGTTTGTATTTCTTTTATAAGGAAAGGAATGACTGCTTATATGCTGTCTTAATATCATGCGAAAAAATTTTTTAGAAGTACTCGAAAAACAAGAAATTCTTCAAATTTTAGAAAACAATGGTTTCAAAGATAAGATTGAAGCTCTTCTTCTCAATGAAAGCAAAGTGTATACCAAAAAAGGCAGGCTTAATAAAAGCGGAGCATGTCGGATTCTTGGAATGAAGCCTAAAGAGCTTGAAGATTTTTTGAGTAAATGCAGAGAAACAATTAAGGCAGATCAGTTTTTAGACTAGTTTTTATATGCTCTGTCATATTTAATTGATATGTCTACAGTAACAACATCTCCATTAGACATATCTAGAGAGCCAAAATTGGCACTTTCACAATAAGCGCCTTCTAAAATCCAAACATCTAAGGGATTTCCACAACCATCTAAGGTAAAAATCCGACACAACTTTTTATGTGGGCTACTCTTTGTGTAAAGTCCAAAATTAGGGTTGTAAATCTGTAATATCCAATTCCATACCGGATTATTTGATGAAATGTCATATAAAGTTATGTTAATCGGATCAAAATTCGGCCTTGATGGAAAACTAATGGTTTCTTGCAAGTGTGGTACTGTTATTGAGTCAAATTTTATAGACGGTCTTCCAGCTGTTAATGACGGCCATGAAAATATGCCATCATCACAAACATCTGGAATCGTAAATAAATAACGAAATTTCCTCTTGAAAACTGTTTGCCAAGCCCAAGATATTCCAAGTAATTGCGCCACTATAATCCTCCAAGATTATTTATGTTTTGATATGAAAAAAGGCATCAGTAAAACTGATGCCTTTGAGGTATTGTTTAATATTCAGAATCAGCAACCATTGAATACTGGCTGTGCTCCAGCCAAGTTTGTTCTGTTCATGAACTGGTATTTCATGCTCACGGTGATATCGCATTGGTCGTTTTGATCATAACCCAAATCACCAAAATCAACACTCTTGGGCCAGCATAGGTACATCGTGAATTGCTCTAGTCCATTACCGCAACCATCAAGCATGACGAGCTTAGCTGTTGCGGTGTAACCACCGGGACCAGTTGCCCTTACTGCCATTCTTGGGTTGATTGGGCTGCTGCTGGGGGATAAGAAGTCATAGACTCCACCAATCCAGTTGTAAAGAGATAACATGCTGTTATCGCTATCAACGATATCATAGTAAACAACTTCGGCATCACCAAAGGTTGGTTTTCCCGGCATTGGCATATAGCCATGCAAGTGATGCACGGTAACTTCCTGCATATCAACGCTGGGCCTCTTTGTGGTTTTCACAAAGTGATCAGGAATGAAGGCACTAGCGTTGCCACCGATGCCATCGACTCTGAAAACCCATCTAAACTTCCTTTTGAATGTAACATTTTGATCGGCAATTTTGCCAATACCCATATTGTAGGCCATAAAAATCTCCTATCTAGTTATTAAACAACTACCTCAGTATTTTCAGTAAAGCTGCCAGTTCTGTGCAAAGAGAACTCGATGAAGATGAACTCTGCTGCTTTTACAGGCTGTACGCCAATTCTGGCTCTCATTTCGTTTCTGTCGATTACATCAGCAGTATTCAATTCTGCATCACATTTCACGACATAGTCATAAATGCCTTGGTTTGTAACTACATTTTGAAGAATACCCTTGCAAAGATCGACAAAGCGCTCTCTCAACTGCTCGGTGTGTGGGTCGAACAGCAAGGAACGACTTTGAATTCTGATGTTCTTTTCAAGATAAAACATCAATCTTCTTACATTCACTCTATCAAGAGCGGTGGGTCTGCGTTGTAGAGTCTTTTGGCCCCACACTAAGAATCCATCGATGTCGGGATAGGTGATAATTGGGTTGATTGCATTTCTGTTGCCATACATCAAGTCTCTCTCTGTTAGAGTTGGTTGAGAGTAGACATCTGTGATGCCGGGAACAACACCTCTGTTTACACCGGCTGGTGCAAACCATGGGAATGACAAGCTGTCACTTCTGGCGATTGTTGCTAATACGGCACCACTAGGTGGAACCCAAACATCTAGATTGTTGTAAGTGTCACGAATCTTGACCCAAGGCCAGTAAAGTGCGCCAAAGTCAGAGTCAAATCGGACGGTGTTAAGTGGATGAACACCATTTTGCCAGTCTATGATTTCCTGTGGTGTGAGACCAAGAGGAGGATCAACGATTGCCAAGCAATCCTGTCTGAGATTTTGGCAGAGATTCAGTAGAGCCACTACAACACTTGTTGAGGAGTGTCCGGGGACTGCAACTAGATCAATATCAATTTGCTCTGGCTCAGACAAGGAATATAATCCTGTGTATGCAACAGGGCTTCCTATCAAGAGAGCATCTTGAGCATCTGGATCAGTTGGAATACCATCGGTTCCACCAGACAAAGCAACACCAGTTGCTGGGCTGTTTACTGGAGGGGCAGAGATGGTAGTGTTGTCTGTGACTTTGATGTAATCGCTCACTAATGCCAAGTAGGTTCCAACATAGTATTGGGACATCTCATTCTTAGTTAGGTTGCCCCAAGCCTCAACAGGATTTGAGTTGTTGTAGACCTGAATATTGAAAGTTCCACCAGTTTCGTTGGTGATGACTACGCTAGTGCTGTTGCCATCTTGACCGGGGGAATCAGCTAGAACTGTGAATGTTGGAGTAGTTCCGGCAGCTGTTGGGCCGGTGAAGATGCCAGCTGTATAAGCGCCGACTGCATCGGAACTTGTGCTGGGAGAAACACCAGACTGAATGTTATTTGACATACCAAAGACTACATCTCCGGTGCTGGCAGGCTTAACGCTAATCTTGGCATCTCTACCGAAAGTTAGAGTTTTTAGTATTATGTTGTAGCCACCTTCTGTAACAGCTTCAAATCCTCCGGGGAGTTCAGCTGTGATGTAGTTGTTAATTTCATCAACTACATCTTGGGTGGTGTAAGGGCCACCTGACAAGAGGGTTGCTAGGTCAACAACTTGAACAACATCATCGATGTTCACATTGTCTGTGCCTTGAACAACAACCTGTAGTGTCAAGCTGGTAAGTGTGCTGAAGTCCCAAGTGTCTGGGGATGTGGAAGAACCATCATCAGGGAATTGGACGGCTGTGCCGGTAAGAACGGCAGGCTCCATGTCCTCACCCAAGTAGACAGGACTACCGGGACCAACAAGCATGTTTTGTACGCTGACAAACTCTAGAACTGCGCTAGGACCATAAGCCCAAGTAGTTTTAATTCCAACAGTTGGGTATCCGGTACCTTGTACGAAGAACTCGATTCCATCGACAGCATAGTCTAGCTGACTATTAAGTTCGTCAACCAAAGTGCTTGTTGAATAGGTTCCAGCCAAAACAACCAAGGTTTTTGCAGCTAGGACACCATTCAGCTTCCAGCGGAAGAAAGCATCGTCAGCAAAAGTGATTGAGTTGCCAACTGGAGAGGTTGCGGAATAGACGCTAATAACTTGGCCTGCTGGCAGAATAGGAGCGCTGGCAGTCTCGGCATAGGTTGGACTTGCAATATTGGTATCAGCAACACGAACAATCACTACCTCGTTGCTTACTTGCAAGGCAAGTTGGGCAGCGTAAACAAGATAGGGATCGCCAGACTCTGGGTGTGGGTTGCCAAATATGTTTGCGAGTTGTGTTAGTGTGGTAATGGTTGTTGGTGTATTGATTGGCCCCTTCGAGGCAAACCCAACTAAACCTATACGGTTCAAACTTGGTGTGGTTGGCACGAAGCTTAAATCTTTTTCGGTAATTCTTACCGAAGGACTGATTGTGTTGGAGGGAGGAAATCCCTTAAGTATTGCCATGTTTGTCTCCTATACTTAAATGTCTGGTTGATATAAGACCAGCCTTTTCTGCTCTATCTATATATTCAGTTGATCTCTCTTCTTCTAAATGAAAAATATTTTTTCCGTTTCCTATCCCCGGAATGTTCAAAACTGTGAAGCTTTTTGGAGCAAGTCGAGACTTGATTATTAGTTGTATCGGATGTCTTTTGTTGTTTTTTATTTCTATCATTTCAGTTCCTCAACCGCATCTTCCAGCCTGTGTAAAACTTGACTGATTTGGTCTTCATTCAAAGCATTTACTATATCAACCCTTGTTTTGAGAACCGCTTTTTCTCTCTTGATCGGTTGGGCAACATATGTTTCTGCTGTCAAACCAAATTGAAATTTTACGACTCTCAAAGCTTGATCTCCCGGTTCTGTTTGCAGGTTGTTCGCAATCGAACTTATTTTTACGGAAACTTCCCACAAAACGCCTCTTACTTTTATGTATGCCACAGGGCTGAATTTGGTAACAATTTGTTCCAATATCTGATTCATATCTTCTAAGTGCATGGTCCAAGCAAGCAAGGTGTATTCGATGTCTAACGGAATTCCTCTAGCGACACCAAAAACAGTATCTCTTTCGTACTTTTCTGAAGCTGTAAAATTTGGTTTTCCATCAGGACCATTAAGCCAGTTAATCGCCTGATGATATGTGTACCTAGCAGGTGCAATTGCATATCCGGTGCTGCTGATTGCAAGCATAGGAAGCTTTATTCTGTCAACTACCAAAGTCTCATCTTTACGAACATTCTCTTGGACAACAGCAGCAACCGCTCTTTCTTGAGTTGCCCATATGATTGGGACTGGATGCGCTTTACCATCCTCATCCAATATCACAAGATTTCTAAAAAGGTCCATTACTGCTTCATCACAAGCACGGACAGATTTTGCATATCGATAAATTGTGTTTCTATTAGGTGTATTCAAGTCATTTACAATTGCTCCGGTTTGCATAGGGTCGCAATTGTTTTCTGTTCCCAATCCTATTTTTTGTGTGAATACATCTGTGGTCCAGTCTTCAGGTACTGGAATCCCCATGTTATTTTGATTGTCCGGTGGTTTCTTCGTATATCCCGGAGGTGGGTCTATATTTTCTGAACGCCATTGGAAGGACTGTTCTTTGATATCATTCAAAGATTTTCCATAACTGTTTACATTTGGTCCGATTGGCTTCATAAAAATTCCTGTCTTTTATTTATTTATATTATAATGAAAAGTATTTTTAGATATCCGGGTGGAAAAAGTGTTTCCACAGTACAAAAAAGAATTCTTAAATATAAACCTAATGATATAAATGAATATCGTGAGCCTTTTGTTGGCGGTGGTGGAATTTTTTTTGCTATGGATAAAATTGAAAACAGATGGATTAATGATATCGATAAAAATTTGATGACCGTTTATTTGGCACTAAGAGACAGACCTGATGATTTCATAAACAAATGCAGACAAATAGAACCACAAAAACCAGATGAAGAAAAAGTCGCTACGAAACCGGGAGGAAAAGCTCTTTACAATAAAAGGCTTAAAGAAGTTTTTGAATATTTTGCTGAAAACGAAACATGTGATCAGGCATTGAGATACTTTTTTGTGAATAGAACGGTTTGGTATGGCAGAGTAAGATATGGTGTCAAATGCCAGATGTATTACAGTAAGCCAGAGGGTTGGAATATAATTAAAAAAGATTTATTAGAAAAAGCAGCTGTGCATCTACAAAATGTAAAAATAACAAGTACAAATTATGAAGAGCTTTTGTTGCAGCCATCAGATAAAAACTGTTGGATATATTGTGACCCACCTTATTATGTCAATTCTGAATTACCTGAAAAGTTAAAACTGTATGACAATAACTTCAAGTTTGAAGATCATGCAAAATTTGCAGATGTATGCAAAAACAGTCCCCATAAAATCTGTGTCAGCTATGATGACCGACCAGAGATATGGGAACTGTTTTCAGATAAAAGATTCAATTTTTATCGTGAATCATGGTTCTATGGTGGAACCTCAAGTGCCAAATCCATAGAGAACCATATTTACATGGATGATAACAACGAGAAAGTTGGCAAAAAAGTTGGCAAAGAATTGATCATCACCAATTATTAGGCCATGGGAGGAGCACCTGCTGCACCACCAGCCATTCCACCAGTAGCCATCTGTGCAGTACCTTCACCGGGAGATGCAGGCATGCCACCTTGACCACCTAAATCACCTGCTCCCTCTGGAGACTCCATTCCGGCACCACCGGGAGGAACAGGAGACATACCGTTGCCAGCATCTTCTGGTTGTTCTTCTCCCTCTTGTTCATCTCCTTGCTCTTCTTCTTCCCCGCCTGTCATGCTCTTGATTAGGCTGCTTAATTGAGACACAAGTTCTTCAACTTGGTTGCCTTTTTCCTCATCCATGCTCTTGAAGTTGTCAACCATTCCTTGAAGAGACTCAAGTGCTTGGTCAACTGAAGTCATATCGAGTTCTCCTTCGCTAGGAGACACATTGCTTTGATCTTCTTCTGAACCTTCTTCTGGTTGCTCTTGACCTTGAGCGGGGGCAGCTTGTTGAGCACCAGATGGAGCCATATCTCCAGCAGCAGCGTTGGGCATGCCAGCGCCTGCTGGAACTCCACCTTGAGCGGGGGGCGCAGCAGATGCAGCTGCCATTGGGTCTGCCATCTCTTGTTCAAATAGGTTTTTAGCTTGTAGAACTCTATAAAACTCATAAAAACTTTTCATTTGGTTTACCTTTCTTAAACAATTTTAAAATCGACATCGGGACTTTTATTCACCGAAGTGCCACTAACATCATCTTCTTGGAATCTCTGACATATGAGTTGAAGCCTAACAACTCCATACATTTTGAATTCACCTGTTTTTCTTTCTATAATTACCCAATTTTCCTTCAAAAAAGGAGTGAAAAGTCTTGAGCCAATTTTTGGCACATGGCCTAAATCTCTAAGTACTGCTCTATAATTGAGGTCGAAAATCATCTCGTCTGGAGAATCAATTCCGAATGCTGTTTGCATATTTTGACTTGGAACTGGTTCATAGGTCGCATAAAGTTGAACCGGATGTGGATTAAACATCTTGACCCTACTTTCAAGATAAATAGGGTCAACATTATTTGTATCAATATAAAGTTCGTGATAGAAAAGTGGAGTTCCACCTATCTTTATCGATTCTTCGTCCCAAGTATTGAATAAATCGTGTTCGGGTAGTCCATCATCAAATTGCTGCCTTGAACCTGTTGGAGAATAAGGCAGACCGTCATTACGATATATCATTGCCTAATGTCCTCACAAATTCACGAACTATATAGAATATTTCTATATTATCAAATCCAGTTGATTCGGAAACTGCATGAGTTTGGACATCATATCTTCTGCCTAATGTATATGCCTTTTCCCAGCTTTCTGGAGCATCTGCACAAGATTGAACTCTAGAACCTGTTTTCAAAGAAGAAAGTATTGTTCCAAAAATCCATGTATCAAACAAGTTTGTAATAACTTTTTGGATGAAGTCTTTGCTTGGAAAATCTGGCCTGAAAAATTTTTCTGCTAAGCTATGTTTTTTCTCATCATCAGTATTTCCAGTAATCGCTAAAATTTGATCGCAAGTAACAACAGCCTTGGCTTTAAGTGTTCCTTCAGGAGTTTTTATTTTTTCCATAGATGGAACTTTTCCAAGCATGCCAACCTTTTTTTGTTGCAAGTTGGCAGCAGCTACGATGCTGGCAGAGTCATTTTTTGCAGAGCAGTCTAGGTTTGCGACATCAACTCCAAGCTTCATCTTTTCATTGATTTCATCACGGAAATCAGATGGCAACATACAAACAGCTTGTACTGGGGTCATGCAAGTCTTGCCTTTTACCAATCCGAAAAGACATCTTGCAGATATTGCTTTTAGTAAATTATCATCGGTAACTACTTCGTCATAGCAGTATTCTTCGAATTTGGAAATAATCTCTTCTCTTGCCCGTCTTTCAGTTGATGCCCTTTGTACCTCGAAAGCTTTCTTTACACCACCGATACCAACTTGGTGTTTTCCAAATCTGGCCCCTTTTTCTTGTTTTTCTTTTTTGGCTTGCAAAGACTCGTCTTCGACACCACGAAGGGCTGGTTTAACTTGCAAAAGAGTCCAGATAATTTGTTTGTATAAATCTGGTTGAGTTTGAATCATATCCTTGATGTATTCGGAAAAATAAAACGCATAAGAATAATCTCTATATTTTGCAGCTTCTTCTGGTTTTTTAAAGACATTATTAATATCAAATCCTTTTAACTTAGATTGCGTTTGTTTGTAAAGATGGTCAAAACAAACCTTGCTTTTCTCTACAAATATAGGTCCAAGCGTATCCATTAATTTTTGTTTTGCTGCATTTTCATCTCTT
>Ga0315906_10002468_pt1 | contig 25790 bp, 45 predicted proteins | sample LakEriMetagenome_4_FD_203526 | JGI IMG/M metagenome (GOLD analysis project Ga0315906, IMG submission 203526) | Freshwater fungal communities from buoy surface, Lake Erie, Ohio, United States - Buoy 2 MA122 | ecosystem: Environmental > Aquatic > Freshwater > Lake > Lake biofilm | place: USA...
CAAGAAGTAAACTACGCTTTCCAAAAGAATATATCTTATAACCAGTTCTCTATTTTTAAAGAATGTCCTCATAAATGGGAATTACTTTATAAAGATGGATTACAACAATATACTTCAACTATCCATACAGTATTTGGAACTGCAATGCATGAAGCATTACAGCACTATATAACAATAATGTTTGAACAAAGTGCTGCTGAAGCTGATAGATTTAATGTAGAAGAATATTTTGAAGAACGATTTAGAGAAACATATTTAAAAGAATACAAATCTAATAGTAGTACTCATTTTAGTTCATCAGTTGAGATGAGAGAATTTTTTGATGATGGAATAGCTATTATTAATTTCTTTAAGAAAAAACGAGGACAATACTTTAGTAAACGAGGATGGTTTTTAGTAGCATGTGAACTACCTATAGTAATAGTACCAGATAACAAATTTAAAAATGTGTTATACAAAGGTTATCTTGATTTGGTATTATATCATGAACCTACAAATACATTTAAGATAATCGACTTTAAAACATCTACTAGGGGATGGAATGATAAGACTAAGAAAGATGAAGGTAAACAATTTCAATTAATACTTTATAAAAATGGCTTTAGTAAGCAATTTGATATTCCTGAAGATAATATTGAGGTTGAGTTTTTTATCTTAAAAAGAAAAATATGGGAAGAAAGTGAATTTCCTCAAAGTAGAATTCAAGAATTTGCTCCACCAAGTGGAAAAATTAAGATGAAAAAAGCAGTCACTGCTTTAAATGAATTTATAGAACATAGTTTTAATCAAGATGGAACTTATAAGGATAATAAATATCCTATAACAGTCAATGAAAATTGCAAATACTGTCCATTTAATGATAAAAGAGATTTATGTTCTAAATAATTCTTATATATTTATATACAAAAATAATGTTATGAAAAATCAACATACGACTTCTGTTAAAATAGATGAAACGTTATGGGAAGATTTTAAAGTAAGTTGTGTTAAACATAAATTTTCTTTACAAAAGCTTGCCGAGCGCACAATTCATTTATATCTTACAGACGAAGAATTTAGAAAATCAATTCACAATCACAATAAATTAGAACGATAAACAGTTTTATGAATTCAAGTTTTGCGTATTTACCTCAAAATGAGAGGAAAAAAATACTTCTTATATGCGATGATATAAGAGTACACTCAGGAGTAGCTACAGTAGCTAGAGAATTAGTATTACATACAGCCCAACATTTTAATTGGGTCAATGTAGGTGGTGCTATAAATCATCCTGAACAAGGTAAACGATTAGATTTATCTCAAGACACAAACAATAACACTGGTTTAACTGACAGCTCAGTTACTTTATATCCAACTCACGGATATGGAGATGCTCGCTTAATTAGACAACTGATTACCACTGAAAAACCAGATGCTATATTCTTAATCACAGATCCAAGATATTTCACTTGGTTATTCCAGATTGAGAATGAGATTAGAAGAAAGATGCCTATTGTATATTTGAATATTTGGGATGACTACCCAGCACCACTATATAATAAAGCATTTTATGAATCATGTGATGCATTATTAGCTATTTCAAAACAAACTAAAAACATCAATGAATTAGTATTAGGTGATAAAGCTAAAAATAAAATCATAGAATATGTTCCTCATGGTTTAAATCATGATATATTTAAACCTCTTGATAATACTCCTGAACTAGTAGAGTTTAAGAAAAAATTATTTGGAGGAAAAGAAATTGATTTTACTTTATTCTTTAATTCTCGAAACATCAGAAGAAAACAAATTCCTGATACAATGTTAGCTTATAAATTGTTCATAGATCAGTTATCTGAAGAACAAGCAAAACGTTGTGCTTTTGTTTTACATACTCAAGTAGTAGATGAAAATGGTACAGATTTAGGAGCGGTTAAAGAAATGTTATTTGGTAATGATGAGAAATATAATATTATATTCTCTAATCAAGCACTTCCATCTGACCAAATGAATTTACTTTATAATAGTACTGATTGTCAAATTCTATTAACAAGTAATGAAGGTTGGGGATTAAGTTTAACTGAAGCTATTCTATCAGGCAAACCAATTATTGCTAATGTAACTGGAGGAATGCAAGATCAAATGCGCTTCTCTAAAAATAATAAATGGATTGATTTTGATGCTGATTTTCCTTCAAACCATAATGGTACAATTAAAGAACATGGTGAATGGGCATTCCCAGTCTACCCGACTAACCGTTCAATTCAAGGTTCTCCATTAACACCTTATATTTGGGATGATAGATGTACAGCAGAAGATGCTGCTGAACAAATCAATAAAGTATATCAATTATCTAAAGAAGAAAGACAAGCACGAGGATTAGCAGGTCGTGAATGGGCTTTAGGAGATGAAGCAGGATTTACAAGTGAAAAAATGGGAGCTAGAGTTATTGAAACATTAGACAATTTATTTGCTACTTGGAAACCAAGAGAAAAATATGAATTAGTTAACACTAATCAAACTGAAATAAAAGTTGTACCACATAAATTAGTATATTAAAATGAGCAAACCAATGTTTATTATAAGCGCTCCTGTAGACACATACTCAGGATATGGCGCACGTTCTCGAGATTTAGTTAAAGCAATTATTGAAACTGATAAGTATGATGTTAAAATTGCTCCTCAAATGTGGGGTAATACACCTTGGGGTTTCACAGATGATAATCCAGAATGGTCATTTTTAAAAAGTTATTTCTTAAATTCACCACAATTACCTAAACAACCTGAAATTTGGATGCAAATTACAGTACCAAATGAATTTCAACGTGTAGGTAAATTTAATATTGGAGTAACAGCAGGTATTGAGACTACTTTATCTCCTGGTGATTGGATTGAGGGTATTAATAGAATGGATTTAACATTAACATCTTCTGAACACTCTAAATCAACATTTGTTAATACAGTGTTATCTAAAGTAGATCAACGTACTAACCAGCAAGTAGGAGAAGTTAAAGTTGAAAAACCACTTGAAGTATTATTTGAGGGTGTAGATACAAATGTTTATAAAACAATAGATAAGAGTGAAATTAAAAACATCAACTTAGATGATATTAAAGAACAATTCTGTTACTTGTTTGTAGGACATTGGATGCAAGGTGATATAGGTGAGGATAGAAAAAATGTTGGATTACTAATTAAAGCATTCTATGAATTATTTAAAAATAAAAAACAACGTCCCGCTCTTATCTTAAAAACATCTCAAGTAGGTTCCTCTTATATGGATAGAGATGAGATATTAAAAAAGATTAATTTTATCAAAAATACCGTTAATTCAGTTGATTTACCAAACATTTATTTATTACATGGAGAATTTAGTGACTCTGAGATGAACGAGTTATATAACCACTCTAAAGTAAAGGCAATGGTAAACTTAACTAAAGGTGAAGGATTCGGACGTCCATTATTAGAATTCAGTTTAACCAAGAAACCAATTATCACAACAGCATGGAGCGGTCATATTGATTTCTTAAAATCAAATATGTCTATACTACTGCCTGGTAATTTAACAAATGTTCATCCAAGTGCTGCTAACAATATGTTACTAAAAGAATCACAATGGATGTCCGTAGATACAGGTCAGGCGGGAGCATATCTAAAAGATGTATTTGAAAATTATAAAAACTATACTGAAAAAGCTAAAATGCAAGGTTCATATAGTAAAAATAATTTTAGTTTTGAAAAAATGAAGGAACAAATAGATACTATATTAACAAAATATGTTCCTGAGTTTCCAAAACAAGTAGAACTAAAATTACCTCAATTAAAGAAAATTGAATTACCAAAACTTAAAAAAATAGAAAATGACTGATCAAATAATCAACTGTCCTAAATCAGGAGGAGATTTATGTTATGTAACAGAAGTTTCACCTACAATTAAATTATATTCATCTTTATCTTGTGGATACTGGACTAATAGTTTAATGACTGAGGATAGTGAGTTCTATAAAGAACAAATAGAAACATTACCTGAGTTATATAAAGCATTAGCTTGGAAAGATGAAGAAACAGATTTAATATGGCTTCCTCAAACAATCAATGAACCTAAACAAGGTATGGTGTTTGCAAATGGAGTAGAGGCTTCAAACTGGAAATGGGCAGCTGTAAAAGCTACTCCAGTAACAGAAGAGGAAAAAGAAAAATATCCAATTCCTAAACAACCAGGTAAATTCTATGAATATAGAATGGATATGACTTCCATCCAGCATTTTGAAGAACGAGACTTTATGGATGCTCTCTCATATATAGGATTATTACCTTAAACTTGGCTTTAAGTAAAAAATTATTATATTGCAATTATGAGAATTAGTTACGCAATAACAGTATGTAATGAACTAGACGAAATAAAACGTCTAGTTCCTTTTCTCCACCAATATAAACGTCCTGAAGATGAAATTTGTGTTTTATTAGACAAACCAAAAGCATCTCAAGAATTATTAGACCAAATACATAGATATTCATCTGCTAATTGGATTACTTTAAAAGAAAGTACATTTCAAGGACATTTTGCTGATTGGAAAAATGAATTAACTAAAATATGTTCCGGTGACTATATCTTTCAGATTGACGCTGATGAGTTACCTAATGAATTGTTAATTGAAAATTTACATTCTATATTAGAAAATAATGTAGATGTTGTTTTAGTTCCAAGAGTAAATATAGTTCAAGGTATCACTCCTCAACATCTACAACATTGGGGATGGAAACAAAATGAAAAAGGATGGGTACAGTGGCCTGATCATCAATGGAGAATATACAAAAATAATTCTGGAATTGAATGGAAAAACAAATTACATGAGATTTTAGATGGTTATAAAACATACGCTAATTTACCTGAATTAGAAGAATATGCTCTATATCATTACAAAACAATAGATAGACAAGAAAAACAAAATAATTTTTATAGTAAGTTATAAACTAAATATGAATAATTTAATAACTTTTTGTATATCTACATATAACAATCTTCCATATCTTAAAATAGCAATTGACTCAGTTAGAAAAAATAGCTATTTTAAAGATGCTCCATTCATTATACATGCTGAGAACTGTACTGATGGTACTAATGAATGGTTATTTGAAAATAAGGATAAATATAATTTAACATTATTAATTGAACCTAAAAATATTGAAGTTAGAGGCATTGGAGGTGGAATGAATGTGTGTGCTGAGCATGTTAAAACTGAGTATATAATGTTTTTACACTCTGATTTTTATGTGACTAAGGATTGGGATATAGAGACTTTAAAAATAGCTCAAAAATATCCAAATAAAAAGTTATGGGTATCTTCTCATAGAATAGAACCCAATATGTTTAATGATCCAAACCAACGCCCAGGAACATTATTAGTCTCACCAGATTATTTTGGAGCGTATTATAATGATTTTCAACAAGAAATATTTGAAGAATGGGCGAGTGAATTTAAAAATATGAACCCAAATATTGAGATCCCAAAAGGTGAGGGAGTATCAGGTTTAATTAAGAAAATAGATTGGGATTTTATAGGAGGTAATGACCCATTATTTACCCCAGCTTCATATGATGATATGGATTTATTTTTACGAATGTTAAATGAGGGATATAAATTTATATTAACAAGTAATTCTTTAGTTTGGCATTTTGGAGCAAGAGGTTCACATCGTTTAGAAGAGAATAATGGCCAAACATCACAAAGACAAAAAGAATCAGAACAAAAAAATATTAAAAAATGGTTGGCAAAGTGGGGAAAATTACCTATATTTGATCAATATGGAATGATAACTAAATTTAATTAAAATATGAAGGGTAAAAAAATTTTTATAACTGGAGGAGCAGGATATTTAGGTAGTAATTTAGTTAAACGTTATTATAATGACAATGAAATCACTATATATAGTCGAGATGAAGCAAAACATTATTATTTAAAAAAACAATTCCCTAACATAAATTGTATTATAGGTGATGTACGTAATTATGATCTTTTAAAAAGAGCATCAGCTGGACATAATATAGGTATTTTTGCTGCTTCTTTAAAACAAATAGAAGCTGTAGATCAAAATGTTGAGGAGGGAGTTCAAGTGATAGTTAATGGAGCTATCAACTCTAGAAGAGTAGCTGAGGAAAATAATTTTGAAGCAGCGTGTTTTATATCATCAGATAAAAGTAGAGCAGCTACAACACTATATGGTTCAATGAAATTTATAGCAGGTGAAGCATTTATAGTTGATGCTGAGAAATCAAATGTAAAATTATCAACAGCAGTATATGGGAATGTATTAAATAGTACAGGAAGTATTATTCCTTTAATTTGGGATGCTATTAGAAAAAAATATAAATTAAAATTATACTCTCCTCAAATGACTCGTTTTATGATAGATATAGAACAAGCAATTGATTTAATTGAATATGGATTACACACTACAGGATATAATATTATACCAAATTTAAAAAGTTTTAAAGTTCAAGATTTATTTGAAATTTATAAAGAAAAATTTGGTCTAGAATATGAATTAGGAGAACCACGTATATCAGAAAAACTTCATGAAGTGATGATATCTAAAGAAGAAGTACCTCGTACATTCTATAATAATAAAAATGATGTGTATTATATGCATTATAAAGATATAAACTCAATCCCAAATAAATTCAGTTGGGAAGAATTTACATCAGATATAACAGTAGTTAATAAACAAGAATTAGAAACAATTTTACAAAGTTATGAATATTTCAAATCTTACTAAATGAATATTATATTAACAGGAGAAAAAGGATTTATAGGTTACCATCTTACTCAATATCTAAAATGGATAAAAAAAGAAAACGTAATTTCTGTTGGAAGAAATTTCCAAAATGAATCTAAAAAATTTACAAATACTGACTGGGTAATACATTTAGCTGGAGTTAATAGAGGAGAAAACGATCAAGAAGTATATGATGGAAATATTAATTTAGCTAAAGATTTAATTAATATTTTTAATGAAAATAAAATAACACCTAATGTTATTTTTATATCATCTATTCAAGAGTCTTTAAATAATAATTATGGAAATTCTAAAATTGAAGCATCTAAATTAATTAAAGAACATTGTAATGAAAAAGGTAAAGAATTTATTTCTTTAAAAATACCAAATGTATTTGGACCTTTTTGTAAACCTAATTATAATTCATTTGTTGCTACTTTTTGTGATAAAATATCTAAAGGAAATAGTCCTGAGATAATTAAAGATAATAAAGTACCATTAATATATGTGCAAGATGTATGTGAAATATTATATGATTCTATTATTCAAACTCAAGAAAAATCATTTGAAGAATATATATACAATATAAATGTATCTGAGATTTTAAGTAGATTAAATCATTTTAATGAACTATATAATAAAAGTGGAATATTGCCTGAATTAAATGATAAATTCAATATTAATTTATTTAATACATTTAGAAGTTATATTAGTCCTTTATCTCAATTAACTAGAAAAATAGATGATAGAGGATATTTAATAGAAATTTTAAAATGTGAATCAAGTCAAACTCAAATGTTTTACTCAGTCACTAAACCTAATATTACTAGAGGAAATCATTTTCATTTTGATAAAATTGAAAGATTTATGATTTTAAAAGGAACAGCCTTAATTGAAATGAGAAAAATAGATAGTGAAGAAATTCTTAGTTGGGTTATTAATGATAGTGATGATTTAACTATTGATATGCCTGTAATGTATACTCATTCTTTAAAAAATATTGGAGATGATGATTTGATATGTTGTTTTTGGACTCAAGAAATTTTTAATCCATTATTCCCAGATACTTATTTTGAAAAAGTTAATTTAATTTAAAAATGATCCAATATAATGAATATTTTCAAGGTGTAGAAGAAGTAAAAAAACTAGGTTTTTCTAATACATCTGATGTTAAAATACCTCTAGAATACTTAGAAAATAAACAATTTATTCTATTTAGAACATGCCACTCATATGGAGATTGGGTTATATTATCTGCTATGCCTAGACTCCTTAAACAAAAATATCCTGACAGCATTGTTGTGATCCCATCACCAGAGTGTATAGCAAAATATTTTTCCCCAGATCCTTGGCTTTATAAACACAATAACCCATTTAATAATATTATAGAAGTATTTAAAAATAATCCTTACATTGATGGGATGATAGACGAGATACCTCTTAATTTCCCAGTATATCATGACCATTTTAGAATATATGATTCAAATAATGCTGATATTCCTTTAATTCAACAGATGTTAAAATTTTGGAGGTTTGAAGATCATGAAATGGAAGATTGCCAACCTGAGTTATATTGGGATGATGAAGAAAAAGAAATTGGAGATAAAATTATTAAAGAAATTTTTGGAGAAGAATCATTTGGGTTTTTATATATAGATGATAAATTTGTAGTAGGAGATGGTAAAAATCATACATGGTACTCAGAAGAAGAAAAACCAGAAAAACTTAAATATAAAAGATCTCTTATTCAAAATGAAATAAATAAATATGATTTACCTTGGTTATACTATTCAGGTAATGATTCTTTTATATATAAAACAAATAATAAAATAATTGATGTTAAAACTATTAATGTTAGTTTACGAGTTCAAAATTATATTAAATCAAAAAGTAAATTAATTATTGGACATCAAGGAGGATATGGAATAGATTGTATGCCTAGATATACTGAATGCCATGTTGTACCTTTAGTTTCCGGATCATTAACAGAACACATTTTATTAGGAACAAATTACTTATATTAATAAACTATGATAGTAGCAACACTAAACCACAATTTACCTGATTTAACTGATAATTTGGTTAATCAATTAAAACGAGATCCATTATTCAATGAATGTGAATTAATGGTTATAGATAATGGTTCAAAAGAATCTTTAGCTAAATCCACAACCCATAGACTAGAAGAAAATATATTTTTTGGAGGAGGTCTTAATGCAGCTATAGATTATTTTTTATCTACTGATCATGATTATTTATATTTTTTAAATAATGATTTAATATTTCATGGTCCTTCATTTTTATCTACATCATTAAAAGAAGCTAAAGAATCAGATGCTGCTGTATATTCACCCTCTGTCATTAACGCTTCAGTTGAACAATGCCATTGGAAACAAATGTGGAACTGGGGGAGAGGATTAAGAGAAGTGAAATGGGTTGATTTTCAATGTCCTTTATTACGTAGAGATATTTTAGAAATTATAAAACAATACCCCGAAGAATTAATATATGGATGGGGTAATGACTTCTATACAGGGTGTATAACTGAACAACATAATCTAAAAACAATAGTTTCAGATATAAATACTATTTGTCATTTAAATTCCCAAACATTTAAGCAAAATAAAATTAATATTGGAGTAAGTGAATTTTGTAGAAAAGCAGAAGAAAATATGTTTAATTACTTTAGGACTTCTGAGATGAATTCATTATATTGGGATTTAAGAAAATACGGAGAAAATTATAATATATGAGATCATTTATAAACCATTTAAGTACAGACAATATATATAATTATTTAAAAGATGAAAAAATTGATCATATTGATTTTTCACTTTTTGTAGATGATATTCCTAAATCACAAAATGATTTATCATCTATAAATATACTTGTTATACAAGAACCAAATGAATATTTTGGTATTCATGATTGGGCTATAGCTAATCAAGATTTATTTTCATTCATACTGACATGGGATGATAAAGTATTAAATAATGTACCTCATTCTATATTTTTTCCATTTGGTAATATTTGGATTACTCCTGAGCAATATGATAAACACCATGATAAAAAATTTGAGATATCTCATTTATGTGGTAAGTTATTAAAAACATATGGACATTCTTTAAGACATGAATTATTAGCTAGAAAAAATGAAATAAAAATACCTACTAATTTTTATGACATTTATGGAGATAGATATAATATTGATAATGCTAGAAAAGGTAAAGAATTTATATTTGGCAATTCTCAATTTGGAGTAGTAATTGAAAATACATCTCATAGAGGATATTTTACTGAGAAAGTAACTGATTGTTTTGCTTTAAAAACTATTCCATTATATTGGGGATGTTCTAATATAACTGACTTCTTTAATAAAGATGGAATAATTAAATTTGATAATGTAGATGATCTTATTTATATATTAAATAATTTAGATGAGAATTACTATCACCAACATTTAGAAGCAGTTGAAGACAATTATAATAAAGCTATTTCATTTGTTGATTATGAAGTTAGAATAGCTAAGAAAATTAAAGAAATTTTCCAATTTAATAATTTAATATGAGTAAAACTAAAACTTTAATTCAAATATTTCCTATGTTAAAGGAAATAGATTATTTAGAAAGAACTTTATTATTATTAAAACAAAATTCTCTTTTTATAGATAGAGAAAAACATCATGTAATACTAGATGTTGTCCTACCAACATCAGACTATCTTACAGATTGGGATAAATCAATATTAAAAAAAGATTATTTTATAAATAGACTTAAAAATTTTGAAAATTATTATGTTAATTGGTGTGATGAATATTCATTCACAACTAATGATGATATAAAAGGTCTTTTAGACTGGTTTAACATTACCATCTCTAAGTATCCAGATGTTGATAACATCATTATTATAGAACCGGATGTAGTATTTGGGCCATATACTTTAAGTTTATACCTAGAATCCAGTATCCAAACAAAAAACATTCACCCTAATTATATCATTACAGCTGAATATATTAAAATGTGGGATACTAGTTGGGATATTATAGTAAATTCAACGTATTTAAATGAACCATTTAATTTTAGAAATACAAATGATGCTATAGTAGACACATATAATTTAAAGAATGATGGGGAAATTAGTTTAAAACCTTTAGTATTTAATAATCAAAAATATTTTAAATTTGGGGGTGGGTGGTTTACATTATATTCTAAATCATTTATAGACACTATAAATTTTCCTAAAGAGTTAAAAGGATATGGAGGTTTTGATAATTATGTGATGAATTTTTGTTATAATAAACCTGATTTAGTTACTCAATATAAAATTGAAAATTTAGTTATTACTGATAAGCATAACTACACTGAATATTATGATAATTATATTCATTCTATTAATAGGAAACAAGATTTATATGAAAAAAATAATAATATAGTGTTTAATCATTTTAAAAATAAATTTGGATTTTAAAAATTGTTTAATATATTTTAAATATGAAAAAATATACTATTGAAAAATACTTAAATTCATCTACTAAAAGATGGGATATTATCAATTATCTAATAGAACAAAATAAATATATTAATTATCTTGAAATTGGGGTAAATGATGCTGATTGTATTAGAAGAATTAAAGCCCCATATAAAGATGGAGTTGACCCATTCCCAGGTTCAGAAGTTGGGGGAGGATATTACCCAGAAATAAATTATCCTATCTCATCAGATGATTTTTTTAAATTAATTCAAGATCATAAAGAAATTAAGTATGATATTATTTTTATAGATGGACTCCATCATTCAGATCAAGTTGATAAAGATATATCTAATTCTTTAAATCACTTAACAAAAAACGGAACCATAGTTCTTCATGATTGTAATCCTCCAGAATATGAAACACAATTAGTTCCTAGAGTGACAGGATATTGGAACGGAGATGTTTGGAAATCAGTAGCTAAAATAAGATATTCAAATCCAAATGTTCAACTAAATGTTATAGATACTGATTGGGGAGTAGGAATATTACAATTTGGTTCACAAAATCTTTATGATAAAGAAAATTTAGATACAATTTTAGATTATAACTATTTTGACCAAAATAGAGAAGAAATACTAAACTTAATCTCAATAGAAGAATTCTATACTAAATATAAAAAAAATATAATATGAAAAATGTATATGATATAACAAATGAATTTGAAAAAGCTTTAGCAGACTATACAGGAGCACCATATGTTATAACTGTAGACAATCAATCTAATGGTTTGTTTTTAGCTCTAATGTATGAGAAAGTACAAGGACTAGAAATTACTATTCCTTCTAGAACATATCCCTCTGTACCATGTGAAATAATTCATGCTGGTGGTAAAGTTAAATTTGAACCAGTTAAAGGTAAAACAATAAAAGGAGCATATCAATTAGTACCTACTAATGTTTGGGACTCAGCCTTAAGCTTCACCGCCGACATGTATAAACCAGGAACACATATGTGTATATCATTTACAGGTCCGTATAAGCATTTTAAATTATCTAAAGGTGGAGCTATTTTGACTGATAGTCATGAAGCTATGTTATGGTTCAAAAGAGCTAGATACTCAGGAAGACGTGAATGTTCTTATCATGATGATCATTTTGATATGTTAGGATGGAATTTTTATATGATGCCTGAATTAGCGGCTAGAGGACTATTATTAATGAATCAGTTTTATAATTTAGACGGTACTAAGAAACATAATACTGATTTAGAGTTACCATACCCAGATTTATCAAAATTTGAAATATATACAAAATCTAATAGATAATGAAATTAGCACTGTATGGTTATGGAGGTCACGCTCGAGAAGTAGCTAATCAAATAAATCAAGATATTACATTTTTTGTAGATGATAATTATATAAATGAATATACCCAACCTATTTCTTTATTTGATCCAAATGAATATTTAATGATGGTAGCTGTAAGTGATCCTAGAGTTAGATATGATATGGTTCAAAAATTATCTAAAGAAACTAAATTCTTTACTTTTATTCATCCTACAGTATTAATAATGGATGATAATATTGAAATTGGAGAGGGAAGTTTTATTGGAGCTAATTCAATATTAACTACTACCATTAAGATAGGTAAACATGCTCTACTAAATAGAGGAAACCATATAGGACATGACACTACAATTGGAGATTATTTTAGCGCTATGCCTGGAGCCATAGTCTCAGGTAATGTTAAAATATATGATTTAGTATATTTAGGTACTAATTCCTCAATAAAAGAAAAAATATCAATTCATAGTCTTACTACTATAGGACTCAACTCAGGTGTGATTAAAAATATAGAAGAACCAGGCGTATATGTCGGTACTCCAGCTAAAAAAATAAAATAATGATTTCATTTATTATCCCAAGTTATAATAACTTACAACATTTAAAAAATGTTTATGCTTCTATCAAAAAACATGAACCCGAAGCTGAAGTGGTACTATTAGATGATGGTTCAACTGATGGAACATGGGAATGGGTACAACAACAAGATTGTATCAAATATAGAAGCGATAAAAGAATAGGTCATACTATTCTATATGATAAAGGTATAGAGTTAGCTACAAATAAAATAGTAGGTATATTACATGCTGATATGATTGTAGGACCTAACTATATTAAAAATTTATTAAAACATTTAAAACCACTTACTGTAGTATGTGGGACAAGAATTGAACCACCATTACATCCTGAAGGTAAAGAAAAAATTATTAAGGATTTTGGTCTTGATTTTGATACTTTAAATATAGATGCTTTTGAAAAATATTGTTTAGAAGCCCAAGATGAATATAAGGACCAAACAACAAGAGGAATGTTTGCACCTTGGATTCTTTATAAAGAAGATTTTCAATCAATAGGAGGACATGATCCATTATTTGCTCCTTTTCCTTATGAAGACTCAGATATATTTCAAAGATGGATTTTAAATGGATATGAATTAGTACAATCAAGAGATGCTTTTGTATATCATTTAACATGTAGAGGTCATAGATGGAATGAACAAATAGGTAAAGATGATGATTATTATAAAATAGTATCACAACGCGCAGCTAGAAATTATCTACGTAAATGGGGTTCATGGATTAAAAATGATGAATATCAATACCCAATTATACCTAATAAGTATGATATTGGTTTTATAATTAAAAACTGTGATCAACATTTATTAGGGATCTTAGAACCGTGGTGTTCAACTATATATGTTGACTGTGATTATGATTTATATATTAGAAATGAACAAGTAAATACTTCTTTCAATCTATCAGAACGTATTAAATCGTATCATAATATAAAACAAAATGAAATATTAATTGAATTTGATGCGTCTAAATTTGAAATAAATCAATTCAATATAATTCAACAGCTATCAGATATTATTAAAGACAATGGTGAGATAGGTACATTTGAGTTAGATAACTTAAAAATTATTATTAACTCAATGAATGAATATCAAGACACTCTTATTAAACTTTAATTTGGCAATCTAAAAATCTCTTATTATATTTAATACAATGGACATGGATTACAAAAAATATTATTACTACGCTCATGTAGATCCAAATAAAGAGGCATTAGACTTTATCACTACAGATAATATAGGTAATGCTACTTTTTATTTCTCATCATTAAAAAATCTAGATGCTCAAGAATTCTTAAAAATATACGCAATCGGAATAAAAAATGAATCTAAGTAATTTTGGAAATAAATTAAGAATTAGTCGAAATAAAAAATCTCAAGAAAAAGAGATATTTATTGACCTAATTAATACCTTAGAACACTGCTGGATCCGAACTAATTTTCTTCATGAAGACTTAAAGATAGATTTCTACAGTTATGATGAAGCATATTATAAAATGATTGAGGATCTTATTTTTCTAAAATATGGAGAAGCAGCCTCAGGTATAATTCTCTGGTACATTTATGACAGATTCAATGCAGATGGATCACTTTTAGGACTTGAAATAACATTTCCTAATAAACCTAAAAAAACATATTATTTAAAGACACCTTTAGATTTATGGAACTTAGTAGAAAAAGTATTAAAAATTAAATAAAAGTTATGAGTAGAAAATGCATTACATGTGGTATTGAAATTGACCCAAGACGAATCGCTATTTTGCCCCAAACACAAACTTGCACTCAGCACTCAACAGCTGAAAAGAAAGTAGCTGTGACAGTACAGAAAGGTGAAGGTGATCACACTTGGATTGAAACATATGCTGTTGAGAGAGAAGATTATGACCGAATGATGGAGATTGAGAAAAAGTGGAAGCAAACGACTACAAGTTCTCCTTTAACACCAATTATATCTACTGATGAAGATGAGGTTATACCAACAGTAAACGACTTTGAAACCGATGATAAAAATGAGGATGTAATTCCATTTGAAGAAGAATTAGGTGATTTTGAAGATGATATTATAGACGAGGAAGAATAACATGCCTAAAGCAAAACATCTCTCTAAAGACCAAGTAGTAATGGCTATGAACAAGACTAAGTCTGTTCGAGCCGCGGCCCGATACTTGAATGTTTCTTATATCCATATGAAAAAATGGATGAAGTTTTATAAAAATGAGAATGATGTTACTTTATTTGATGCTCATAAAAATCAATCAGGTAAAGGCATTCCTAAATTCTTATCAGAAAGAGGTAAAGAACCAGCACTACTTGATGTTATAGAAGGCAGAATTGATCCATCACATTTTAACCCTCAGAAAATAAAATATAGATTAACTACTGAGGGTTATTTAAAAGAAGAATGTTACAATTGTGGATTCCATGAGCGTCGAGTTACTGATTATAAAATCCCACTTATACTACATTTTAAGGATAAGAATAAACAACATTATAAATTAGAAAATTTAGAAATGTTATGTTACAATTGTTATTATTTAACTGTAGGAGAGATATTCACCAATAAACAAATTGAAGGTTTAGAAGATCATAAACCAATGAATGAAAGTCAGGTGGATTGGGAATTAGATGATTACACAATACAACGATTAAAAGAGTTAGGTTTAGATAATTCTCCTCCTCTAGATGATGGGAGTGAGTTTATAAGTCGAATCTAATATTTATTATCAAGATGAAGAAGAATAAAAAACATGAAGATGTTATAAATGATTATGATAAAATTAAGTCTAAACATTTAGATAATTTAGCTACTAAAATGTTAGCTAATGATGAGAAAATGAATAGACTTAAAGAAAAAAATATTAATACTAACTTTTTAGATTTATTTTAATATGGCTACTGAAATTACATTAAAAAATAGTGATGAATTTCAAGATATGGTTGATAGAAAAGATTTCGCTATCTCACAAGCAATAGTAGAATCAATATTGACTAATCTAAATTCACGTAAGAAGCATGTTCATGTATTATCAGTAAATTGTATTGATGATGGTTCCACATATGATATAACTTTGGAGCGTAAATATTTTATTGACACGTTACAAGAAAATCTACAGTTCTATGTTGAAAAAGAATTATATGAGAAATGCTCAGAAATAGTAAACGCAATTAACACCCTAAACGAAAAAACAAATGGCACTAAAAATCCAAACACAAAACAAAGTTAATAAACCAAGCAGAAAACGTCCTGGCATTCACTCAAAGAAAAAAACAAGCAAAAACAAAAATAGTAAAAACTATAAAAAGTTATATAAAGGACAAGGTAAATAAAATAAAACAAAGTTATGAGTAAAAATTCAGCAATCCAAACCTATGAGGCATCTAAAGCATATGCCCAGGCAGTAGAAAACAGACGTAAAAGATCAGGTAAACCACTCCCACAAAAACCAAAGTTTAAAAAACGTAATCCATCAGATTACGATGAAGAGTAATTACTTTGATATTATTCCAGATGAGTATTTGATACTCATGGCTCAACAATACTGGGGTAAATTAGAGCAATTTTGTATATTATTGACATTAGATATTGAAACTGAACAACAGGGGTTAAGAAATTAACCCCTTGTTTGGCTTTTGCAATTTTTGATGTTATATTTAGATATAAATAAAGGTTATGAGTGAACGTAGTTATTATTTCAAAGATGGTAAATATTATGTAACAGGAGGTATTATACCCCCAATAATAATTAACACAGCAAGTACATATTCTATTGTTCCATGGTGGATAGAAGTACCAATTGATACTACTTTAGATGATATAGTGTGGGTTAAAGAAAATATTGAATCAACACAATCAAATTCAATTGAGTTTAAATCAAGTTCAAGTAATGATATATATTTTGTTACTAAAAGATTGAATAAACATCATTGTACATGCCCTGGATATTGGAGAAGTAAAGATAGAGTTTGTAAACATATTAAACAAGTTATAAAAGAAAACACATTATGAAATTAAAAAAGACACCTCAAGATTATTTCTTCTACTTTGCAGCGGTAGTAGGAATTACAGTTATAGCTTTGCAATTTATCACTTTAATCTTAAATATTATAGTACAATGAAAACAGTAGGAAAAATTACTAACACGTGGAAGAAAGCACTCAATCAAATTGATAAAAATGATGTTGAGGGAGCAGTTGAATCATTAGATAAATGCCTATTGATTTTAGCTATGGCCACAGATGAGGAAGAGAAATTAGATGGTGTTAAAATTGACACTTGGAAAGTAAGAGTTTGGGTTAAATTAGAAGAATTAAATATTGTTCCTGAATATGACGAGTACATCTAAGAAGAAAAGAAAGAAAAAAGTTCATCCTATTACTCTAGATCCTGATTATAATCCATTCATTGTTATGAATGAACAATTACAGGTATGGACAGGTATAACTAATGGTGGTCGTACATTATTATTCTCAGATGATTTTGATGATGCGAAACCACTTGACTTTGATGTCCAATTTAGAACACTTAAACGTTTAACTATTGATAAATTAGAACAAATTTATATATGAAATTATTATATGGAATACTAATTGGATTAATAGCTCAAATGTTAACTTTTATCCAATTACAAGGTCGTTTTAAATATAATTGGATGAAGGATAATCCACATATTATGGTTTTACTAGGTATTCCTATTTCGTATTTGTTTATGGCCTCTGTTAAATTCATGGTAGAACATTTTGATGGTCAATTATGGCCTTCAAGACTAATAGGATTTGCTATAGGCACTATAATATTCACTATTATGTCTTTATATTGGTTCAATGAACATATTAGTATAAAAACATGGATGTGTTTATGTTTAGCATTAGGTATTTTATTAATTCAATTATTTGTAAAGTAATATGGCAGAAAAGAAAGGAAAAACAGTCAAATTAATTTATGACTTCCCAACTCAATTAAGCACTGAGGTATTTGAGAATGATGATTGGACTAGAGCTACTTGTAATCGTTTTAGAAGTTTTAATGGTCCACGTCGAATAATGAAATTTGATAGTAAAAATGAACCATTCTATGAAAATTATAAAGGTCCTGTTTTTTTATTTGAAACCAACATTGTATTAAAAGACATGACTAAAAAAGGATATGTCTATGCCAATGACATTATGCCTAAGAGAATTGTAAGACCAGGTGAAAATCATTATTTTGAAGACTCTAAAATCGATAAGTCACAGTATATGTATAAGTAGATGACTCAAGAATTAACATATCACTTTCACAAAGTAATTAAAGTAATTAACTCATGTAAAACTGAGGAACATTTACTTGGTGCTAAGTGTTTAATGATTAATTTTGCCAATTATTGGAGTCTAAAAATAGAAAATAAAGTACTTATAGGTTATGTCAAGTATTTAAATGTTGTGTTTAAACATAGAAAAACCATTGTTATTGATAGTGAATAAAATAAGTTTGGCCTCCTGAATATCTTTTATTATATTCAGAAAATAAATTTAAACAACATGGGACAAAAAAATAAAAATACTATCAATGGGTTATCAGAACGCCATGTATCTCAAATAATTAGACGTAACATGATTCAAAGAACTGAACCTAATAGTAAAGCGTATAAACGAGAAAAGTACCGTTATGATAGAGAGGAATATAATAAATCTAAATAACACTCCATACCAAATCATCAGAGATGTTTGGGCTGGAAAATTCATAGATAATGTTAATGGTGGAAAGATATTAACTGACCTTATTGAGTTATGGAAAGAATATACTGAAACTGATTATGTTTACCAAAATGGTGAACGAGTATTGTTTTTAAAAAATATAGTTGAACCAGAATGGTTCGAAATAGAGGATACAAATGAAACAGAACAATTACAACCCGAATCACATACTCCTTAGAAATTATACTCTAAGTGGTGAGATAGATGAAGTCACATCTAAAGATATAATTGATTTTATATCTATGGTTAATGATATAGATTCAACTATTGAACCATCAGAACGAAAACCAATTAATATTATACTTAATAGTATGGGTGGTTCAATATATGATGGATTTGCTATTATAGGAGCAATTGAATATTCACAAACACCAGTACATATTACTTGTTTAGGATCAGCTATGTCAATGGCTTTAGCTATTTTAGTTTCAGGTCATCATAGAATAGGACATTCCTTATCTTCTTATATGTACCATGAATGTTTAGATGATATTCCTTATGAAAAAATGTCTATTATTAAAGAAAATTTAGATGAAGGTAATCGTTTAATGGAAATGTATGATGATTATATTTTAAGTAAAACTAAACTCACTCGTCGTAAACTAAATAAAGTAAAAAAAGATAAATCAGACTGGTACTTTGGAGCAGACGAGGCTTTAGAGTATGGTTTGATTTTCGAAATAAAATAAAAGTTATGTGGAGAATAAGAATGTTTTTTAGAAAAGTGAAAAACATGATTCGTTGGTTTCCTATTATTTGGAAAGACGAAGATTGGGATAGTCACTTCATATTTGAAATCCTTAAGTTCAAATTAAAAAATCAAGCCAAATATATTGATAATAGAGGTTTTCATACAAGAGCAAAACGAGATGCTGAGATAATGAATACATGTGTTCGTTTAATAGATAAAGTCCAAGAGGAGTATTATAACACAGAACATATTGATTATGAAGAAAGTAAGTTTAATTTTATTCCAATTGAAGGAACAACTAGTTCTAAATTAGAAATAGAATATATCTCAGATAATTTAAATGATTATTTTAACAAGTACCCACTTGTATATAAAGAAGCAGTGTCCCAACATATTCATGAAAACCCAGATAAACATAGAATAGCTATGTATATGTCTCGAATCAATCATGATCGAGCACGTAAATTACTTTTTAAAGTAATGGAAAGAAATATTGAGCGCTGGTGGGATTAATTTGGCCTCTTAAAAATCAGATATTATATTTAAGTATAATAAAAAATAAATAAAATGTTCAAATTATTAATTAGTGTTGTAATGTTGGGACTTATATTCATAATAGGATATATTGCGTTCCGATTAATTAAAGAAGCGTTAACACCAAACGCATTTATACCTCCACCACATACAAATGCTAGTATAGATGAAGTGATTGAAGAATTGGAATTTAAGGTGATGAGAGCTGAACTTCAAGCAGAAAAAGGAATCAAATCAGCTGAAGAAACACTTACTTATCTTCAATCAGAATTAGCGAAAGCAAGAGAAATCAAAAATAAATTGTGATGGTAGAATTCTCAGGATATAAATGGCGTACAAAACAACCATGGGGTGATTTTCACCCAAATGATTCATTTTGGTGGTATGACTCAGAATGTGTTGATGTAACTGATGGTATTTTAAGACTTCAAACTAAATACCATTATAGAGAGGCTACAGTTAATGGAACCACTATTCATAAAAATAAAATTGGAGTTGGTTTAGTATCATCTGAGAAGCCATTCACTTATGGAACATTTGAAGCAGATGTAATGTTACCTATGGGTACAAGTTTATTTCCTGCTTTTTGGTTATACGCTACTAAAACTTGGCCACCTGAAATTGATATATTTGAGGGTTGGAGTCGTAAAAGTGGTTTATATACTTCAAAATATATTCCTTATTATAGTTTAGCTTCTAATGTTCATTATGATGTAGCCCCTAATAATAAAAGTATTAAATCAAAATCTCACATGATGTGGAAACGATTTGATAGAGAATATATTAATTTTAAGTTAGTTTGGTCTCCAGATGAAATTTCTATATACTATAATAATAAATTAGTGAGACAAGTAACTGACAACAATATCTTAAAATGGTTTAAAGATATAGAGATGTGGGTTATTTTTAATAACGGAATTGAAAAAGAAGAGGATTACACTAATGACTCAGTCATGTTAGTTAAAAATTTTAAATATACAAATATATGATAACAACTATGTTTTTGATTGGAGTGTTTATGTCACTAGCGGGACACTTTAAAGGTAGATTAGATGCATTAGTAGATGAAGAGGTAAAGGATTTAGAATGGGATAAAAAATATGATCTTACTAAATCTGGAGAAAATAAACATTGGTGGTATTTTGGTTTATACACTCCTAAGTTTCCTGAGAAATTTCCATTCAGTACAACGGCTTTAGTATTTTTAACTGATAAGTGGCATCGTACTCAGTTTTATATGCTTAGATCGTTTTATTTCGCTTTATCCATTGCAATATCAAATGATATATTCACTATTTTAATATTCACTTTTATTATATTTCCTGTTTTGGTAGGAGTGTTTTTTGAGTCATCTTACCAAAAATATAGAGAAAAATTAAAGAAACAATACAAAACAAAATCTACACCTTCTTACACACCACAAAGTGATGAACCAAACGAAGAAGAACAAATAACAAGCATACCCGAAAAACAAATAACAGATGAACTTCATTAAATGGTATTTTAGAAACTCATGGTTTCACCTCTTAGTCCTAATCAGTGGTTTAATTTATATGCACACTTGGGAACCACAATTAGATAAAACAGTAGGATTATATTTCTTTTCAATTGTGTTAGGAGTCCTTACTGTAGGAAAGTTTTTATATTTTAATAAAAATGTAAAATAATTTTCAAAAAGCATATGAAATATAAAGTAAGAACATACTTTCACAAAACAACCAATGATTGGTTTTGGCAAATAGCTCCTATACCTTCACTCTTTATCACCCGCAATAAACAAAACTTTATTGAAACAGGTGTATATGGTGATTGTTGGGTAGTATCAATTAGTTTTTTACTTTGGGATTTTGGAATTAAAATAGAACAAGATTATGATATCAGATGATTTTCAAATTGGACCTAATGGTGCTTATGAGCATGTAGGTAATAATTTAGATTTACAATACCAATTGCTCCTTCAAGACATTCTTGATAATGGAGTAGAAAAGAAAGATCGTACTGGTACAGGTACAATATCAGTATTTGGAAGACAAATCAGACATAAAATGTCAGATGGGTTTCCTTTACTCACTACTAAAAAGATGCCATTCAAAACAATTACAACTGAATTGTTATGGTTTTTAAGAGGTGATACTAATATCAAATACCTTGTTGATAATGATTGTCATATTTGGGATGGTGATGCTTATAAGAATTATTGTAAAAAAGTTATTCGTGATAAGGATATTGTTCATTACTTAAAATCATACTCTGTTGATACAAACGGAGTACCAACTATTGAACCCTACTCTAAAGATGAGTTTATTGAAAGGATAAAAAATGATACAGAGTTTGCTAAGAAGTGGGGTGAATTAGGTCCAATATATGGTAAGCAATGGAGAAGTTGGGGTAGAAAGAATGTGACTAATTATGACTTAAAAGATGTAAAAGGTTCTGACCAACATAAAGTAATAAAGGCAATTGAAAATGGTGAAGATGTTACCAAGTATGGTGTTAAAATAGAATACCAAAACAATTTAATAGACCAAATCCAAAACCTAATCAACGACCTTAAAACAAATCCAGACTCAAGACGATTAATGGTTAATGCTTGGAATGTAGGTGAATTAGACCAAATGGTTCTTCCACCTTGTCATTATGGATTTCAAGTTTATACGAGAGAGCAAGACAGACAACGATATATCTCTTTAATGTGGAATCAGCGTTCAGTAGATACATTCTTAGGTTTACCATTCAACATTGCTTCTTATGGTTTATTACTTATAATGATTGCAGATGAAATGAATATGGTTCCTGATGAGTTGATTGGTAACTTGGGTGATGTACACTTATATTCAAACCACATTGACCAAGCTAAAGAACAAATAACTAGAACACCTTATGAACTACCTAAAGTAATAGTTCAAGATGGAATCTATTGTTCGTCAACTAATGATGTCATTTTAGAGAATTATCAATCACATCCCGCAATTAAAGCACCTTTATCAAATTAATCAATATTTATTAATATGATACGATTAATTGATTTATTAAACGAAGTAACAAATCCATATTCTGTAAAATGGATTAACCCAACTCAAGAATACTTTACACAAGAGTTAAGTGAATTGTTAGGGAATGAGATGAGATTTTCAAAAGAGGAGTTTTTCCATCCACAAAATTATGATTCAATATATTCAATATTATCTCATACTTTTAAAATGATAGCAGAACACTCCAAAGGTTCAAATATTAGCAGTACTAAAGAAATTAAAGATATCCTAATAAATAAAGAGATTAATGAATTGATGAATGATTGGGATAAATTTAGACATGTTCTAATGAAAGATAGTAAAGCTAGAGTTGAGGCTTTAAATTTATTTAAAATGGGAAGAATGGAAGATTGGAATGATGATAAAATAAATAAAACTTTTTATATGGGTAACTTTAACAAAATTTCCCCAAATATGGTTAAAGATACTACATCATCTGGTCTTATGAAACAGATGAAAAATGATAAAGGTAAAACTATTGCAAATTTAAAAGGATATGAAAAAAATATCCAAGATTTTAGAACTGAAAGAAGTAGAGAATTACCACCACCATTTGTTATGAAATTAAAAACAGGTGGAAGAGATAATAATGATTATACATTAATAGGTGGTCATAAAAGATCAACTGTTGCATTACAACTAAATCTACCAATTACAGCTTGGTTTATAGATTTATCAAATTAACCAATATTTATTATAAAATATAAAACATGAAAAAATCAGAACTAAAACAAATCATCAAAGAAGAGATTCAAAAAGTCTTAAAAGAAAATAATACAGCTAAAACTGGTACATATGAGATACAATATATAACAGATGATGCTGGTAATAAACTATACTCAGTGTATTTAGACGGAGAGCAATTTGGTGATAGGTATTCCGGAAGTGGTACAATCCCAAGCGGTTATAAGGACACAACTCCTACAAATGTTTTAAAAAAACTACTAGGGGATAATTATTAATATTAGGTAATATATCTTTTGATTAAAGTACCTTTATCCAATTAATTAATATTTATAGTTATGAAAAAGTTATTAGTAATTTTATTTAGTACATTAGCACTTAACACATCAGCACAAGACGGTTTAGCTAGATGGATTGATACTGATTCATTAGATGTATTTATCAGTGTCTATAATTCACCTACAAACACACGTGTTGGGATAGCAGATTTATTTTTAGAAGAAGCTAAACAAGATAAATTTCAAGCTTCAACTTATAAAATCATTATTGATGAAGCCATAGTCAAATGTGAAACATTTATCATCATATCAGAAACATATATTTTGTTTGATATTTATGTAGATGAAGTTATTTACCCAAATGGCACTATTTACACTGCAACCAGACATAAAAAACCTTCTGGCCCTATAGACTATAACAAATATTAATTAAATCAAAATGAAAAAGTTATCCACCCTATTTTTAATTTTAATATTAGCTTCATGTACTCCACTTGAGTGGGATGATGCTATTAATAATGCCAATGATCAAATTATTGATCAAATATTAGTTGAAAATACACCTCCTATCCTACCTCAAAATATTCAATATGATGAGAATGGAAATGTTATTCCTGATTTTGTTCCTGCTGTACAACCATTTGTAAATGAAGCCTGTAACACTGCTTGGGATAATCTATCTGCAATTGTAGAACCAAATGGCTCAGTAATTTATTTTATTAATTTACCTGACTACACAGCTGACTCAACAGATTATGATAAAGATAGATTCACATTCATCTATCAAGTTAAGAATCCATGGTTTGGTCAATTCCCAGAAGAAGAACCATATACAATGCTACAAGTGAATTGGTATATGTTACCAATAGATGATTATGGTAGTTTGACTTGTTCTGGTTTACAAGAAATTAGAATATGGGTTTATGATGAATTGACAAATAGGTACTTTATGAACAGTCAAGTAGTATGGGCAGCTGTGTTATGTAATGGTCAAGGTGATTGTACTCAAGATTACACATTTGATCAAATCGAATATACTCCTTATCAATCAGGATATCAACATTTACAAGCAGGTTCAATAGTTAACTATTAATCAATATTTATAAATAAAATAATATGAGTAAAGATTTCAATGTGTACAAGTGGAGACGTGACCAACTTAATGAAGAGTTAAATAAGTATCAAAAATATCCTAAAAATAAAATAGGTGAATTTGAGTATGCTTATTTACCTAAAAAAGAATTTGGTGGCGGTGTTGAATTATATAAAACATCAGAGATAAACTTTAATACAATACCAGATGAAATAACATTCACAGGTGAACAATACTCAGAAAAAACTAAAAAATCAGTACCTATATTTTTATTTAAATGGACTGATTATGAACGACCAGAAGTAGACCCAACTGGTGGTTTAACATCTGATGAATATAATAAAACATCAGATCGTTATCAAGGAGATTAATATAAAGCTTGGCCTTCGGGCCATTTTTTATTATATTAAGTTATAAAATTAATAAATTATGAAAAGATTACTTATGTTTGTTACATTAGTAGTAACATTATGTTTGTTCACTAGTAGTAGTAACCCTGAAGAAGAAGTTATCACTACACCAGCACAACGTTTATACACAGCTATAAATCACTTTGCTGAACAATATGAAGTACCATTGTATATTGCGTATAATGTAGCGTGT
>Ga0315906_10002476_pt1 | contig 25736 bp, 23 predicted proteins | sample LakEriMetagenome_4_FD_203526 | JGI IMG/M metagenome (GOLD analysis project Ga0315906, IMG submission 203526) | Freshwater fungal communities from buoy surface, Lake Erie, Ohio, United States - Buoy 2 MA122 | ecosystem: Environmental > Aquatic > Freshwater > Lake > Lake biofilm | place: USA...
ACGTCCGGTTCGATGAGGGGGGTGTGGAAACGGGGTTAGGGCAAGGCTACTTAGGCACCGCCAGACGAAAGGGGCGGCAACAGACAAACCAAACCTACTGCTACCGCGCCACATCCCTACTCTACCGATTTATACCTACTTTGCCCAAAGACCCAAACCTTTCAGAAATCGCCCTTTGCGCATTCTTTACTCCTATCGAAATCTGCTACCAAGACCTCTGCCAGCAAAGAATTTTTTGAAACTTGCCTATTGAGGGCCAATTCCAAGCATTTCATCGGAACTGGCCCGTGGATCTTGGTCTCTTGTCGCTGCGCGAAGCAATTGAATCGTTACATGTGTGTATGGCGCCGACGCCGGATCATCACGGATTCAAGCTAGAAGCTTTGGCCGGCGTGCGACCCATGGTCGTGCCACTTCCAGTTGGGCGGCCAATGCGAGTAGGACGGCCTCGTCGCCATAAGGTCCAATGAACTGCACACCAATAGGTAAACCACCGCCGTTCCAATATAGCGGCACCGACATCGCAGGTTGGCCCGAGACATTTGCCAAGGGTGTGAACGGCGCGTAATTCAGAGTGTTGGTACGGTGTGTAACGTAATCCCGATCCATCACAAATCGGCCGAGCGTTGTCGGCGGCTCGGCCAATGTCGGTGTCAACAAAAGGTCAAATTGGCCAACGAGAGAAGCAATCTTTCGGCCGATACGATGCATTGATTGCAGGGATGACAAGTAGTCAGTTGCCGACATACCTAACCCTAGGTCATGGGCGCTCCAAGTCGCGACCTCGAACTCAGCTGCACTGAGCGGCCGACCAAACATGGCTGACATTGCCTTCATCTCGTTGGCTGTGTTGGCGCAAACGAGTGCGCGCATAACAGTCGCCATTTGCGCGAAATCAATCTCGTGAGAAGTTACTGGTTCCACGATGTGCCCTACGCTTTCACACAGCCTCGCAGCATCTTCTGCGGCGGCGACACAATCGGGGTGCACCGTTGCACCAGATGGAGCCTCAGTCATCAGGCCAATGCGCAGTACGCGCGGCGGCGTTGCAATTGCCTGCATGAATGTCGTCTCGGGAGCCGGTGCAACGTACGGTGCGCCCAGATCTGGGCCGTGGCTAGCGTCCAATGCTGCAGCCGAATCTCGCACGCTGCGTGTGATCACATTTGACGTTGCCATGCCGGACCACGATTCACTTGACCCCGGGCCGTGCGGCATCCGGGCTCGTGTAACTTTCAAAGTGAAGAGCCCGCAACACGAAGCCGGGATGCGCAACGACCCGCCACCGTCAGAGCCATGCGCCATCGGCACTATCCCCGCAGAAACCGCTGCTGCCGCGCCACTACTCGATCCGCCCGCTGAGCGACTGAGATCCCAAGGATTCTTGGTCGGACCTGCATAGAGCGGACCTTCACAAGTCACGTTGATGCCGTACTCTGGCGAAGTGGTCCGTCCAAAAATCACTAACCCCGCACGCCGGTAGCGCTTGGTGAGTTCACCATCGGCATCGGGAAAGTACGACATCGCGGAACGCGAACCGAAGGTCAACCGCAGCCCTGCGGCAGACGCGCCCCCGTCCTTTAGTAGAAACGGTACACCCGCGAACGGGGCTTGAAGATCAACCGTTGCGGCCGCACGTTCGCCGACTTCGCGATCTGGCCAACACACCGCGTTGATGGTGGGATTAATTGCCTCCATTTGCGACCACGCGGACGCAAGCAACTCGGACGGTGTTACCTCCTGCCGATGCACCAGTTCAGCAAGTGCTAGGGCATCGTGGGAAGCGTATTCATCTGGCGACAGCATCCGTACCTCGCTTACGTCGCCATGCGCGCAGCCAACAGCGCGCGGGTATAGGCATGTTGCGGTCGATCAAATATATCGTCGCGCGACCCCTCTTCCACAATTTTGCCGCTCTGCATCACGATGACGCGGTCGGCGATTTGCTCGACGGCAGCCAAATCATGGGAGATAAACAAACAGGCGAATTGGTGAGCACGCTGGAGCTCTGCAAAAAGCGCCAAGATCTGCGCTTGAATAGTCATGTCGAGTGCCGAGACGGGCTCGTCCGCGACCACGAACGCGGGGCGCCTTACGATGGCGCGCCCAATCGCCACCCGTTGACGTTGGCCGCCAGACAACTCATGTCCAAAGCGTTGCCCCAGCTTGTTCAAGCCAACTTCTTCCATGACCTGAGCGACACGTTGTACCTTGTCATCATGACCCATCGCGGTGTGGTTCAGCGGCTCAGCGACGATATCCGCAACACGCATGCGAGGGTTTAGCGATGAGTAGGGGTCTTGGAAAACCAATTGGCACGCCATGCGGAAATCGTGCAGCGCATTGCCGTTTAAATCCTGCATGGGTTGCCCGCGAAACAGTATCTCGCCGCTCGCAGCAGAATTGAGACGCAACATCGCCCGCCCAAGCGACGTTTTCCCGCAGCCACTTCCGCCGACCACTGCAACCGTCTCGCCTTGATTGACAGTGAGATCAACGCCATCGACGGCACGATTCGACACTGGTTTCGTAAACCAGCCGGCGCGTCGACCAGGATAATTCACGACGAGATTCTTGACCTGCAAGATTGGCTGAAGATCAACGTCACCTACAACCTTGTTGCCACGTTTAGGTAACGCGTCCACAAGTTGCTTGGTGTAGGGATGCCGAGGAGAGCGCAGCAACGTTTTCGCTTCACCAGCCTCTACAACTTTGCCGCTTTGCATCACAATCGCCTTGTCGGCATATCGCGAGACTAATCCCAGGTTGTGTGTGATCAGCAATACAGCGGTGCCATCAGTCCTCGCGAGTGACACCATGATGTCTAGTACCTCTAACTGGGTCAGCGTGTCCAGTGCGGTGGTCGGTTCATCAGCGATGAGCAGCTTCGGCTTCAGCAGCATGACTGAGGCCAGCATGATGCGTTGCCGCATGCCGCCGGAAAATTCATGCGGGAATGAGCGCATGCACTGCAACGGATTTGCGATTTGCACTCGCTTGAGCATCGCGACACACGCCGCTTCGACCTCGGGCTTACCAAGCTGGGTATGTAACCTCAGCCCTTCGGCCATCTGTTCACCAATTCGAATCGCTGGATTAAGCGAAACCATCGGTTCTTGGAACACCATTCCAACGGTGCCACCTCGTAATTCCCGCATTCGCTTCGGCGTTGCCTTCAAAAGGCTCTCATCGCCAAGTAGGATCTCGCCAGCATCAACTTGTACGCCGGCAGCGAGCAATCCCAACACACTACGCGCGACCATGGTCTTGCCGCTACCAGACTCGCCAACAACCGCTAGAAACTCTCCAGCGCCGACGTCAAATGAGACCGCATCAGTCAGCTTGGCACCAGAGGCAATCGCAGACACCGAGAGGTTTCGCACCCGTAAGATGGGTGTTGGGCCCGCCATCATTGTTGAGGAAGTCGTGGTCATCAATTAATCCTCGGGTCGAGTCGATCGCGCAGGTGATCTCCCAACAAGTTAACGCCGAGCAGGGTCAAGGAAATACAGACTCCCGGAACAAGACCCAGCCATACCGCAGATTGAATGTAAGAACGACTGCCTGAGAGCATGTTTCCCCAGGTAGGTGCGGGAGGTGGAACACCGAGCCCGAGAAAAGACAACGCACTCTCCGACAAGATGACCCAGCCGAACATGCTGGTCGCCAACACCGCAATGGGAGCAACACAATTTGGCAGGACGTGTCGAAGCATCGTCACGACTGGGCTATTGCCAATCATGACCGAGGCCTCGATGTACTCTTTTTCGCGGATAGAGAGCACGCTGCCGCGCACCACCCGCACTACCATCGGCGCGTAAGCGAGTCCCAGTGCAATGATGATGCCGTACTGGTTTGCGCCGACAATCACCATGATTGCAAGTGCCAGAAGAATGCCGGGGAACGCCAGCAGTGTATCGTTGAAGGCCATCATGATGCGATCTGTCCATCCACGAATGAAGCCTGCGAGGAGCCCAATCACGGTGCCTGAGGTGACTGCAAAAAGCACGGTCAATAGTGCCACCCAGCAGCTCGTCGCAGCACCGGCCATTGCGCGGCTGGCAACGTCACGGCCTAGTTCGTCAGTTCCCAGCCAATGTGCAAGCGAAGGTGCCTGTAATTTGTTTCTGACACTTAGGTGTAGCGGATCGTAGGGCGTCCAGAACACGGCGATCACTGCAATGAGCGCGATCGCCCCTACGAGCGAATAGCCCACGATGGCGTTGAAGTGCCACTGATTGCGCGACGCACTCATTCCGCTGTCACCCGTGGATCAAGCAGTGGATAACACAGGTCGACCAGCAAATTGACCAACACATAAATGAGCGCGGTAAAAAGCAAACAGCCTTGTACAACGGGGTAGTCGCGAGCAAAGATTGCATCGACCAATAGGCGCCCTAGCCCGGGTAGCGTAAACACGGTTTCAAGAACTGCAATGCCTCCCAACAGATTTCCCAGAATAAGCCCCACCAGCGTGAGTGTCGGCGCGAAGGCATTGGGCAAGATGTGCCGCGTCAACACGCGCCACTCGCTGGCACCCTTCGCGCGCGCATGTGTCACATACTCCAAACGCTGTACCTCGATCGCGCTCGCACGCATCATGCGTGTGAGGACTCCGGCCTCAATCACAGCCAAGGTCACAATAGGCAACACCAAAAAGGTCATCCCTTTTGAAAGACTGGTTGATAGCGGCACATAGCCCACTACCGGGAGCCAACCAAGCTCTAATCCAAACGCCAGCAGCAAGATTAGACCAAGCCAAAAACTCGGAATAGAAAGCAGCACAGTGGAGAGTGCAACGATGCTGATATCGGCAGCTCGATTTTGTTTGTGGGCTGCGAATAAACCTGCAGGTACGGCGATCATTAGCGCCGCCAACACGGCAATGATGACGACTACCCCGCTGACCTGAAATCGTTCGAATAGAAGCGGGAGTACGGCCTGCCCATCAGAAAGCGAGACGCCAAGATCGCCTCGCAAGACCTTTGATGCCCACTCTACAAACTGAATATGAATCGGTTGGTCTAGCCCCATCTGACGACGCACCTCCGCCAGCTGGCCCGGATCCACGCCGTCACCCAGCATGAGTTGCGCTGGGTCGCCAGGAATAAGCCGGATGAGCGAAAACACCGACACCCCAACTAGAAACAAAGTTGGCAGCGTCATCAACAGGCGGCGAATGATGTATCGAAACATGTGCCCGATCCGCTAAGGCTTCATTCGAACCAGCCAATACCGTGGATGCTCCATCGGCCACTGGCGAAACCCGACAACGCGCTTGTGATATGCAGTGATTTGAATCCCGTTCCAATAAACAATTAGAGGAACGTCTTGCAACATGCGACGGTGCAGCTCGTCGAATATCGCTTGGCGTTTGCCCTTATCTGTCTCACGCATTGACTCCGCAACCAGCGCTTGGACTTCGGGGTGATCCCATACCTTTTGTGTTTGCGTCGCTTTCGGACCGACCAGCATGTCGTAGACAAGCGAAGGATCAAGTCGTGAAGTGTAGGCAAATGCCATCATTTGATAGTTACCGCGCGTGTAGCGGTCTAACTGTGTTGCCCAGTCGAGCACCTCGACCTCCAAGCGGATGCCGGCGTAAGCAGCCAACCCCTGAGCAATTAATGCCGTGTCGTACATTGTTCCGTAGCGCTTGTTAGCCAATATCTTTATCGGTCGGCCGTTGTATCCCGCTTCTTTCAAGAGGCGTTTTGCTTCTGCAATGTTGTTAACAAAGCCGGTCCGTTGCACGTCGGTATAGAACGGACTAATGCTGGGCATCGCTGAGTTGTTTAACTTGGCGAGGTCATTTGTAGTTCCGCTCACTAATTCCTTGCCATCAATGGCGAGTGCAATTGCCCGACGGATACGGACGTCCCTCATCAGTGGGTCACGCGTATTGAACAAGATGCCGGAAATACTCGGCGTTGTGGAGATATCGACCTTAATGTTGGCCTTCGACTGAATATCCGCAAGTTCCGACTCATTAATGTCAGGGAGGATATCAACCGAGCCACCAAGCAACGCGGCCTTGGCGGAAGAGCTATCTGGCACAACCAAGAAGCGGATAGTTTCAACTTCAGCCTTCTTGCCACCGGCGTATCCACTTGCGGGCTCGCTGCGCGCTTGGTACTTGTCGAAGCGTTTCAACTCCAAGTACTGGCTACGTTTCCATTCGCCCAGTTTGTAAGGCCCAGTACCAACTGGCCCTTTCCAGGATCCATCTGCACCAACAGAACTGCGATGAATGATTCCCGTGCCACCGCAATCGGGGCGCGAGAGCATGGTTAAGAAAAGCGGCGCTGGACGCTCAAGGCGAATCACTACTGTCTCAGCGTTTGGCGCTTCTACGGCAACTACCTTGGCTTGACCCCGGCCATCGACCTCTGACAGACAGCGCCATTTGGTTGCAGGATCAAAATAACGTTTCAATGCCCAAACTACGTCTCCGGAAGTGAGTAGGGCACCGTTATGAAACTGAATTCCCTTGCGTAGTCTGAATGTGTACGTAACACCATCTTTCGCCACGTCGTAGGATGCGGCAAGCATCGGGGCAATGGAGGTATCTTCAGCGAGTGCGACCAACCCTTCGACCATATGCATCACGACCGCATCCGTGGTGCCGTCCCTGTTCACCCCTGGATCGGTTGAGCGGATGTCGGATAACAAGCGCGCACGAAGCTGAGTCGGCTCCGCAGATACTGCAAAACCAATGCAGCTCAACAGCAGGACGCACGCAGGAGTAGCAATGTATCTTGGGATTTGCATTGAATCAGCTAAGCGAGCATCCGACTACGACAGGCTGGCAGGGGACGCCGGCTTGAAATCGGACTGTAGTTGGAAGCGATGGAATTGTTTGTTCAACGCTGGTAGCATCGCGACTTCCATTGTCCCGACTACCGGTTCCATTACGATCATGGCGACGGTTGCGCTAAGATTCGATGACAATGACGGACGGGGCGGACGACACACTCCCCACGGCGATTCGAAGTCATCGAATAGCGACCTCTTAACGTCATCCGGCGAGATGCGTCCAATATGCGGTCGCAAAAAACCATCAACGCGGAGATCTCGGTAGAGACTATCCGGCGTACTCTTTATCCCAGTGTCGAGCAATTTTGCGAGTGCAACTGGGCTTTGCCAGTGATTTGCGTGTACCAGTAATCCATCGCGCGCATGAACTTGAAATGTCTCGTCTGGTGCGCACTCAAGATTGAGTACGATGCCTTCTGCATGGCTGACGATCATATTGTTTGATGCCGACTTGCCGGTGCAATAAACGGCTCGCAAAGCAAGGGCTAACCGATCTTGTTCGAGCGCATGCCGACGAATGAGCGCCAGCGGAATACCAAGCTCACGATAGTCACGATCACTCTCCAAATAGTTGCCAGTGATTGCAACGCCTGACGCATTCATCCCTGCACGCGCCAGGCCACCCGCTTCAGTAAAGGTGAGAATATCCGGACCGTCGTCGCGTCGAATGTGCAACACAATTGCTGTTTCCGCGCACTCAAATTTCCAGTCCCAGTTCTGTGCATGAATGAGACGCTTATCGCGCGTTGCGCTGGGGAGCACAACTAGTCCGGTGCAGCCGTCCGGCTCGCTGTCGACTGTTACCTTTTGTTTTTGGCGGGCAGCGAGTTGCAACACCTCTGTTCGCGCGTTGAGCAGCACAACATGCTCGAACGGAATTTGTGCGCCGGCCGCGATGCCGCGCATCTCGGCGACCAAATTGGTATTGAAAGACTCGATCAGCGGTACGATCTTGGACACTATTTTGGCCAACTGGTCTGCGCCAAAATCGCTCGCGTTAAGCTGTTGCGAATAATGGGCAACCCCCTTGATGATTCGGTCATGCGCCTTCTGGCCATACATAACGCCACGCTCATAGGGGGAGCCTGATATCTCGATCAAGGGACATTCGTAAGCCATCGTAGTCTCAATTTCCTTTTGTTGAACGTCGATTTGGAGTACAAACAGTCTTGCTAGATCCTTCTTACCGCAGGTTAGAAGCTGTACTCGTTGTTAGTTGGCAAATGCTACGCGAATCGACTCGCGGAGCGCTTGGATCATGTCCTCGATTTCCTGAGGTGTGGCAATAAAGGGCGGTGCCATGGCAACGGCATCGCCGGTAACACGGAAGAGGTGACGTTTCTCAAATGCGTTTTCAAACACCCGAAGTGCGCGCAAGCCCGGCTTGCCGGCGACCGGTTCTAGTTCTACTGCCGCCGCCAGCCCAATGTTGCGGATATCCATGACACCGGGCTCCCCTTTCAGCCCGTGCACTGCGGTTTCCAAAACTTTGGACAGGTCTTGCGCGCGCGAAAAGAGACCTTCCTCACGGTAGACATCAAGCGAGGCGACGCCAACAGCTGTCGCCATTGGATGGCCCGAGTAGGTGTAGCCGTGGAAGAGTTCCGCCATGTGGCTAGGCACATCAATATTGGTACAAGTACGATAGATCTCGTCCGTCACAATGACACCGCCAAGTGGAATCGTGCCGTTTGTGATTGCCTTGGCGAACGTAATCATGTCCGGCTTTACGTCAAATTTTTGTGCCGCAAAGTTTTCGCCAAGGCGCCCGAAGCCGGTAATGACCTCGTCGAAAATCAGCAGAATGCCATGGCGAGTGCAAATCTCCCGCAGGCGTTTCAAGTAGCCCGCCGGAGGTACGATTAGGCCAGTTGAGCCTTGCACCGGCTCGACGATAACAGCAGCAATTGATGAAGCATCGTGTAACGCAATGATGCGCTCGAGTTCTTCCACCAGATGTAGACCCCACGTCGGCTCACCTTTGGAAAACGCCATTTGTGATGGGTTCCATGTATGCGGCATGTGGTCAACACCTGGCAACATCGCTGCACCATAGGCTTTTCGATTGGCAACCATACCGCCTACTGAAATTCCGCCAAAGCCAACTCCGTGATAGGCACGCTCACGGCCAATCATTCGAAATCGCCCAGCGTTTCCGCGAGCACGGTGATAAGAAAGCGCAATCTTTAGCGCTGAGTCAACGGCCTCTGACCCAGAGTTCACAAAGAACACCTGCTCTAGTCCCTCGGGCGCGAGTGCCGCAATTCTTTCGGCGAGTTGAAAGGTAACGGGACTGCCAACCTGAAATGCAGGCGCATAGTCAAGCGTCTGGGCCTGCCGTGTAAATGCCTCGACAATCTTCGGATGTGCATGGCCAAGCGGGCAGCACCACATGCCCGAAAGACAATCAAACAACTCGCGGCCATCATGAGTTCGATAGTAGGCCCCCTTCGCTGAGACGACCATCTTCGGATGTTCTTTGAAGTAGCGATTTGGCGTAAATGGAAGCCAATAGGCTTCAAGACTGTCGAGTGGCATTCGTGTACTTTGTATGAAGATAAGGAGGTAGGTAGGGGCGCATCAAGTCCGATTAAGGCCCCAAATGCGAAGCTTGTCCCGGGTGCGAACCCAAGTCTTGGCGATACTCACTATCGGGCCGCGCAGCAACCGCCCGCCAGGAAAATTCCTGTGCGGTAGGCGTGAGAACATCTGGAAGTTCTCGCCACTTCCGGTGACCGCATCAGCTACTGCGCGCCCCGCGACCGCTGTCGAGACCAATCCTGAACCTGAGAAGCCCTGTAGGTGAAAAACGTTGTCCGAGACAGTGCCGAGGTTAGGTGCGCGCGACATCGTCGCATCGAGTATTCCGCCCCAAGTGTAGTCAATACGAATGTCGGAAAGTATGGGAAAGGTCGCACGCATATTGCGACGTAGTTCTTCTGTGTGCCCGTCCGGGGACGTATCGCCAAGGTAGCTGGCACCGCCACCGAAGATGAGCCTGTTGTCGGCCGAAAGCCGGAAGTAGTCTAGCGCGGCGCGATTATCGGCCACTGCAACACGCGTCGGAAGTAGTTGGGAGGCAAGCTCCGCGCCAAGCGGTGCAGTCGCAATAATCCATGTCGCCACCGGCAGTATACGGCGCGAAAGTTGTTTGGCGGCTTCCCCGGCTAAATTGTCTATACCGACATTGCAGGCAAGGATAAGCGTCTTCGCCTTCACGACCGCACACGACGACTCGACCACAACACCCGACGCCTCATGCCATGCCACCAATGGCGAGTCTTCATGAATGACGCCGCCTTGTGCGACGACTCCCCTAGCCAATCCTAACGTGTATCGAAGCGGATCTAGATGTCCGCCATCCATATCCAAAATGCCACCGTAGTAGCGATTGCTCTGGATATGTTCACCCAACTCTTCGCGGCGGATAAAGCGTTGTGTACTCCCGTAGTGTTCACGCGCGTGCCCAACCCAAGCCTTGAGGGGAGCAGCGTGCTGGGGCGTTACCGCTGTTTCGAGATGTCCGCGCCGAAATTCGCATTCGATACCAAGCGCCTCCACTTGCCGCGCAACTTCATTTGCGCCCTCGATCAACAACCGATAACACCTCTGCGCCTGTGGCATGCCTATAGTTGACTCCAGATAGGGCATGCCGCATGCGAACTCTGGTATCACCTGTCCGCCGTTGCGACCTGACGCACCCCAACCCACCCGGTTGGCTTCAAGCAGCACCACACTGACACCGCGCGAAGCCAGCGCATAGGCCGTCTGCAGTCCGGCTAATCCCGCACCCACGATGCAAACGTCATAACTTGCATCGGCCTTGAGCGGTGCGTAGCGTTCGCGCACGCCTACCACTGACTCGTAGTAACTCGCGGGAAGTGCCCGATCCTCTAAGTAGGGTATGGTCACGCGCCGTCACCTATCCGAATCCAAGTCGTCTTAAGTTCGGTGTACTTCTCCAAAGCGTGCAACGACTTGTCGCGGCCGTTGCCAGATTGTTTATAGCCACCAAACGGAACTGTAATGTCGTCCTCATCATAGGAATTCACATGCACGGTACCCGCGCGAATACGCCGAGATACCGTAATGGCTCGATCAATGTTCTTGGTCCAAACCGACGCCGCCAAGCCATAGTCCGTGTCGTTCGCTATTGCCACTGCCTCGTCGAGCGATGCTGCCTCCATGATGGACAACACCGGGCCAAATATCTCTTCGCGCGCAATGCACATCTGTGATGAAACACCGGAAAAAATAGTTGGGTTGACATAGTAGCCGCCCGTCTCTTGCATGACTTGGTCGCCACCCGCCACGAGACTCGCCCCTTCCTCCTGACCTTGTGCTATGAGTCCCATAACACGCGATAACTGCACCTGATCAACGATGGCACCCATAATGCTTTGGGGATCAAGTGGATCTTTAGGTGCAAACGACGGTGCGAGTGTCTTTAGGCAGGCGATCACCTCGTCCTTTATTGAGGCGTCAACAATCAGTCTCGAAGGCGCGTTGCAGCTTTCGCCTTGATTGAAGAAGATGGAATTTGCGCAGGCCTTTGTTGCCGCTTCAATATCCGCATCCTTGAGTATCAGAAACGGCGATTTACCACCAAGCTCGGTCCATGCGCGCTTTAAATTCGATTTGCCTGCGTTCTCGGCGATACGCTTACCGATAGCCGTGGAGCCCGTAAAACCGATGCAGTCCACGTCCAAGTGCAGCGAGAGCGGCTCACCGGCTTCTGCCCCATAACCTGGTACAACATTCAGAACGCCATCGGGCAATCCAGCCATCTGAGCAAGCTCTGCTAGTCGCATTGCTGTCAAGGGTGATTTTTCCGAGGGCTTTAAGATCACGCTGTTGCCTGCGGCGAGCGCGGGACCGATCTTCCAAGCTGCCATCAACATTGGATAGTTCCACGGCACAATCGCGGACACGACGCCAATGGGCTCGCGTGTCATCAACGCCAATGCATCGTTTGATGTCGGCGCGATTTGATCATAAATCTTGTCGATCGCCTCGCCATACCAGCGGATGCAGTTTGCGGCGGCTGGCACGTCCACCGCAAGGCTGTAGCGAATGGGCTTACCCATATCCAACGTTTCAATCAGCGCCAATTCGTCGCGATGCGTTTCCATGAGATCGGCGAATCGCACCATTACTTGTTTGCGCGCTTTGGGACTCTGGTGGGACCAGCGTCCATCCGCAAAGGCACGACGTGAGGCTTCGACGGCGAGGTCAACATCTTGCCCACTACAGCGAGCCACTTCGGTCAACACTAGGCCACCAATTGGTGACACGCTCGAAAACGTCCGTCCATCTGCGGCCCAAACGCGAGCTCCATCAATGAACGCGCGGCCGTCCAGGTCCAATGCGGCTGCGCGTTGATGCCAATTGATGGTCATGCGATCTCGCCCTCTGACGCTCGCGCGATTTGTCTTGGCTGAACGTTCGCCATACGCATACTCTATGCCACCAGGCCCATTTGGCGGACGTCTACCAAGGTTTTATCCAAGGCACCACGGATGAGCTGAATCATTCGATCAATCTCCTCGCGTGTAATCACCAAAGGAGGCGCAATGATCATGCGATGCCCTACCGCCCGCATCACCACACCACCTTGAAAACAATGCCCGCGGCAGCGCATACCAACCGCATCATCCGATGAAAACAAAGTGTTTTTTTCTTTGTCCTTAACCAGAATCAAACCCGCAACCATTCCACAGGTTTCTGTCACTCCAACAAGCGGGTGGTCCGCTAGCTCGGTAAATTTTGCCTTTAGGTATGGAGCCGTTTCCTTGGCCACACGCTCAATGACTCTCTCACGCTGCAAGATACGGATGTTTTCCACCGCGACCGCGCAGGCAACCGGATGTCCGGAATAGGTGAAGCCATGATTAAAGTCGCCGCCTTTGCCTATCAAGACATCCGCCACTCTGTCACCCACAGCCACTCCACCGAGCGGGACATAGCCTGAGGTAACGCCTTTCGCAAATGTCATCAGGTCGGGCTTTATCCCAAAGTACTCACAACCAAACCAACGTCCAAGACGACCGAACCCGCAGATCACTTCGTCGGAGACTAGCAGCACATCATACTTGCGGCAGATCCGTTCGATCTCAGTCCAATAGCCCGGTGGCGGAATTATCACTCCGCCGGCGCCTTGCACAGGCTCGCCGATAAATGCACCAACGTTTTCAGGTCCTAACGATAAGATTGCTTCTTCGAGCCACCCGGCTGACCTCATGCCGAAGGCTTCGGGCGTCATCCCCTGACCGAACTCGAAATAGTAGGGCTGCTCGATGTGATGTATGCCCGCGATGGGGAGATCACCTTGGGCGTGCATCTCTACCATTCCGCTTAGGGACGCTCCACAAACGGTGCTGCCGTGATACGCATTGCGTCTCGCAATGATGGTCTTCTTGTTTGGTTGCCCCAACACATCCCAGTAGCGTCTAACCATCCGAAAAATGGTGTCGTTTCCTTCTGAGCCGGAGTTGGTAAAGAAGAAGTGGTTGAACTGCGGCGGCGTGACTTCAGTCAATAGTGTGGCCAGTTCGATTGCGGGAACAACGGCTGTGTTGAAGAAGCTGTTATAGAAAGGCAGTCTGCGCATCTGCGCTGCAGCGGCCTGCACGAGCTCCTCGCGCCCATAACCCAAGTTCACACACCAAAGGCCCGACATGCCGTCGAGGATTTTGTTGCCCTCGGAATCCCATATGTAGACGCCATCGCCGTGCGTCACGATACGCGAGCCCGTATTTGCGAGGTCAAGCGTATCGGTGAACGGATGCATGTAATGCGCACTGTCCATCGCACGGAGTGTCTTGGTATCAAAAGTCTCGTTCATGATCGGCTTATCCATGCTCACACCCTTTAAACGTGGAGCAACAAGTGCTCACGCTCCCAAGGGCTTATCACCCGCATGAACTCGGTGTATTCCAGCTCCTTCACCGACGTATATAGGGTGACGAACTGTTCGCCGAGTAGCTCCCGGAGAGGAGTAGCTTCGCGCAACAGATCAATCGCCTCGTTCAGACTTCTTGGCAATTCGTAGTCATGCGCATAGCCGTTACCCTTTAACTCGTCAGACGGCACCAAGCCATTGACCATGCCCAAATAGCAGCACGCGAGGCTCGTGGCCAGTGCGATGTAGGGATTTGCATCGGCACCAACAACCCGATTCTCTAAGCGTCGCGCTGCTGCACTTGAGTGAGGTACGCGGATACCAACAGTTCGATTGTCGCGCCCCCACTGGACATTAATTGGTGCGGCAGTGTCGGGCACCAGTCTGCGGTACGAGTTTACGTAAGGCGCAAATAGCGCCATCGACGCTGGGAGATACGTCTGTAGGCCGGCAATGGCGGACTTAAACAGTGCGCTATCGCCACCATCCTCATCCGCGAAGACGTTACGACCCGTCGCTGTATCGATGACACTCTGATGGATATGCATCGCCGAGCCAGGCTGTCCGGCGATCGGCTTCGCCATGAACGTCGCATACATGTTGTGGCGCATTGCCGCTTCTCGAACAGTACGCTTAAACAAAAATACGCTATCGGCCAATTCCAAAGGATTGCCATGCAGGAAGTTAATCTCCATCTGACCCGTGCCGATTTCGTGGATCAATGTGTCGATTTCAAGCTCCTGCACTTCGCAGTAATCGTAGATGTCCTCAAACAGTGGATCAAATTCGTTGACGGCATTAATGCTGTAGGCCTGTCTGCCGGATTCCGCTCTTCCACTACGACCGATCGGCGGTCCCAGCGGTAGGTCTGGGTCAGTGTTTCGCGCAACCAAATAAAACTCAAGCTCGGGTGCTACTACGGGTCGCCAGCCCTTGTCCTCATAGAGTTTCAGTACGGTGCGTAATACTGAGCGGGGTGCGTAGTTGACGAGTTTGTCACCAAAGGTAAAGCAATCGTGAATCACCTCTGCAGTCGGGTCTGTCGCCCATGGCACTATTCGCACCGTGGTCGGATCCGGCTTCAACACCATGTCACCATCGCTGGCAAGAATGATCGCGTTGAAGGCGTCATCGTTGGGTACTTCTCCGGTGACCGTCATGCCGAGAACCACTTCTGGCAAACGCATTCCGCGCTCTTCCCGGAACTTCGCGCGCGGCAAAATTTTTCCGCGTGGCGTGCCCGTGATGTCGGGGACCAAACACTCAATTTCGGTGACACTTCGCTCATTCAACCATGCATCAAGCTCGTTGAACCCCATGTTTTCCCGCTCAATACGTCCACTGTCATTCATGATGCAGCCTTTGCCAAACTGGTGTGATTTTGGTTTGAGACGACGTTTTCTAGGAGACTCTCGACTGCCGATACTGTCGGCAAGCGTCGCCAAACGCCGAAAACAACAATCTTGACTCCTGGTTCTCAGACGCACGCCACTCCGGGTGCCATTGCACGGCCAACGCAAAGCGGTCTTTGCCACGAACGCGAATCGCTTCAATCAATCCGTCGGGAGCTGTCGCTTCCACATCTAGCTGCTCCCCTAGCTGGTCAATTCCTTGTCCATGCACCGAATTGACTGTGATTTGCTCCACGCCCAGAAAAATGGATTGCAGTTTCCCCCCAGGGGCGAGCTGGACTACGTGCGCAGGCCCATATTGGATTTCCGCAGGCTGACCTTCGGCTCCGCGGTGGTCTTGCATTTCCGAAAGGCCGTGCACCGCTTGATGCAACGAGCCTCCCATGGCCACGTTGAGCTCCTGAAATCCGCGGCAGATGCCGAACACAGGGACCCTAAGTCGAATCGCTTCCTGGACCAAAGTAAGGTTAGTTTCGTCACGGGCGACGTCGTGCGGCAGCGTGTCGTCGAGAAGTGACTTGCCATACCGCGCGGGTTCAATGTTGGACACCGACCCCGTTAGCAAGAGGCCATCGACCATATTCAACATGCGCGCAACGTCGAGCGAGGCACCTAAGGCGGGGATCAGAACAGGTGCACAGCCCGCAATGTCGGTCAGCGCACGGATGTACTTTCCACCGACAACATGAAAGTCATGTTCGCCGATGAACTTGGTACAGCAAGGCACACCAACAATTGGGGAAACGGAATTCATGACCGCCTGCGGATAGTCGATTCAGGTCTTTGATCACGGCATGGGCACGCCCCACATCAGCTCGAACTTTTTTCGCAGCGCATCTGATCAAATTGTATTGGATTGTAGTTTACACTAAGAAAATACAATTTTCAGCATCCACCCGGGAGCCGCTAAGGTTTTCAAGCGGGACGACACGCAAACAACTGTCACACGAAAATGCATGGCAAGCGGCCACTGGATAGACGAAAAGCAGATTCAGCGCATATTGCATTTACAAAATATATAGTACAATTTTGCGATCGCTTATGGATCAGCCATCGTTTTCGCTGGGCCCTGCCTCGATAAATCTCGCTTCCTCCATCTCTGCACAGGAGCCTCCATGCACACGATTACGCGTTGCCGTTGGGTCGCGGCGCTAGCGGCTTCCATCGCTCTATTCATGACTTCACCCATTGGTGCTGTCGCGCAGACAGCAAAGGGGACAGCTGCGGAGGGCGCACTAGACAAGTTTCTCGATCCGGCTTCAGCCGACCTCGCGACCAAGCTCGAAGTGTTGCAGCATGCGATCTATCTCCAGGAGACGCGACTGCTGGTTGTCGCATTTCGCCTAGAATACGGTGATCGCATCCGCATGCGGGAGGTTTCCTTTCCTGCGAGCGACAAGACGCTTGTCCCCGGCTATATCTTCACCCCTCTTAAGCTCGACAAGGGGCGTCGCTTGCCGTGCATCATCTTGGTTCACGGGGGTTATCACGAACGCCTCGATCCAAAGTACTTCCCGATGATCGAAGTGGCGATTAATCAGGGATACACCGTCATGTTCCCGGAGTACCGGGGAAGTCGGGGTTACGGTGCCAACCACTACGTAAACGATTACGGTGTCACTGATACGGCCGACGTGCTGGCCTCGGCCGCCTACATGGCAAAGCAGGATTACGTGGACGCAGACCGTATGGTGATCTTCGGGCAGAGCCGCGGCGGCATGATTACGCTTTCTTCGATCCAGAAAGAGCCCAAGCGATTCAAGGCAGCGGTCGACGTCGTGGGGCTCACCGACATGGTTGCCTTCATGTCCTATAAGCCGGACTGGCGCCGTCGTGCTACAGCGAAGGACAGCAGCCTGTTCAAGGGTAAGCTCCCGGACGAAAATCTCGCCGCCTACATGGAGATTTCGCCGCTGAATAACGTCGACGCAATTCAAACTCCATTGTTGGTCATGGCAACGACCGGTGACAAGATCGCGCCGCTTACGCTGCACACAGGTCGCCTGATTGATGCCCTCAAAGCAAGAGGGAAGAACCACGAAGTCAAAATTTTCGAGAACGCACCCGGTGGTCATGTATTCCTCATGGGGGATAGTGACGAAGCAGAGGATGCGATCAAACGCATTTTCGACTTCATCGGCCGCCATCTAAAGAAATAGACCAATAGTAGAGGCTCCGACATGAACCCATTTCGCGCACTTCTTGCAATCGGCCTAAGCGTTCTTGCCTGGTCTTCAGCCGTGAACGCGGCCGCCCTGCCAGATCCAATCGAGTCCGGCCCGACGGGGCTGGCCATTGAGTATCACGTTTCACCAGCTGAGAGACCTGGGCTGCGCAAGTTGATGCAGTCGAGCGGAATCAAACAATTCGAAAGCTGGAAGGCGCAGGGCATCATCAAACACTACCAATTGCTGTTCAATCGCTATGTCGATTCACAGAACTGGGACCTGATGGCCTTTGTGACATTCAATACGTTTTCAGATGTGGCGCGCTGGAAAGCGATTGAAGATAGGACCCCCGCCGGCCTGCCTCTCGCCGCGCTTAAATTGACCAAGACTATTCGAACCACTCCGGCTGACTTGTATTTCGAGGGAGGCACTTATGCGTCACGACCTGCCACAACTAAGTCTGTATTTCTAATCATCCCCTACGACTACACAGTTTCAACAGCGGAGTACATTAAATACTCAGCGGGCTACATCGTTCCACAGTTTGATGGCTGGCTCGCCGAAGGTGTGATTGCGAGCTACGGGATTTACCTTGGAAGATATGCCGTTGACCGCCACTGGTCGGCGTTGCTCGTACTTGAATACAAGGACGATGCAGCGCTCGGGCTTCGCGAGAAAACCATTGCGAAAGTTCGCACTTCGCTCCGCGAGAATCCGGCTTGGAAAGCCATTAGCGACAACAAGCAAAACGTCCGCGTAGGGCGCGCCTACATCATGGCGGATCCACTGCTGCCGTAGGCGGCGCTGACAGAAAACACTGACGAAACAAATGCAAAACGAGGAACGCTTCATGGCGACGAACAAAGAATGGATGGCAAGGAGAGTTGCGGCAGTTGCACGTGGTGTTGGGCAAACGCACGAGATCTTTGCCTCACATGCTGAGAACGCAGAACTCTGGGATATCGAGGGTCGCCGCTATATCGACTTTGCTGGGGGAATCGCCGTCCTTAACACCGGACATCGCCACCCCAAAGTTATGGCTGCAGTGGATGAGCAACTCAAGCGCTTCACCCATACCTGTTTTCAGGTGATCGCCTACGATAGCTACGTCGAAGTCTGCGAGAAGCTAAATGCACTCGCCCCCGGGAGCTTCCCTAAGAAATCACTACTGCTCACCAGCGGTGCCGAGGCCTTAGAAAACGCAATCAAGATCGCGCGTTCATATACGGGACGTTCAGCGGTGGTTACCTTTACCGGTGGCTATCATGGCCGTACGTTGATGACCCTTGCGATGACAGGCAAAGTGGCCCCTTACAAGTTAGGCTTTGGCCCGTTTCCGGCCGAGGTGTTCCACGCAACATTTCCCAACGCACTTCACGGCGTGAGCATTGACGACGCCAAAGCCTCACTCGACCAGATCTTCAAGAACGACGTCGAGGCAGCTCGCGTTGCTGCCATTGTGATTGAGCCAGTACAAGGTGAAGGCGGTTTTTATATCGCGCCCCCTGAGTTTTTGCGTTATTTGCGCCAACTTTGCGACGAACACGGCATCGTCTTGATTGCTGACGAAGTCCAAACTGGCGCGGGGCGGACGGGAACCTGGTTTGCGATGTCGCACAGCGGCGTCATTCCCGACCTAACGACGACGGCGAAATCACTAGCCGGGGGATTCCCCCTATCAGCAGTAGTCGGACGCGCTGACATCATGGATTCACCAGCTCCCGGTGGACTTGGCGGCACCTATGCTGGGTCACCTGTTGCTTGTGTTGCTGCGTTAGCGGTGATGCAAGCATTCAACGAAGAGCGATTGCTGGAAAAAGCGAATATCGTCGGGCTACAACTCACGGAAAGACTGGCCCGGATGCAACAGCGCTTTCCCGCAATTGCCGAGGTTCGCGGACTCGGTGCCATGGTCGCTATCGAGCTCTTCGAGTTGGACGGTAAACATACTCCCAACGCCGCACTCGCCAAAAACATCGTCACGCGAGCAGCCGAGAAAGGCCTCATCCTTTTGTCTTGCGGCGTGTATGGCAATGTCATCCGTATCCTTGTCCCGCTTACTGCAAGAGCAGAGTTAATCGCTGAGGGCCTAGATATTCTGGATGAAGTTCTGCGCGAGCTTTGTAATGTCGCCGCTGCAGCATGATTTCAACTGCACCAATCTGACAACAGAACGCATATGTCTTGCACAATTGGCTCAACCAAAAGCGTTTTAATTGCAATTGCGGTCTCATGCCTCTTGCTTTGCTGCAATGGCGTGAACGCTCAACCAGTCGGCGGTTATCGCCTCGACGAAGCTGTAACCCTGCCAAGCACCAATACCAGTTGGGACTACATAGAACTAGACCAGGCTCGCAGCTATCTCTTTGTTGCGAGACGAAATGATGGCCTGACGATTTACGACGTCCGAAAGAAGAAGCTCGTTGCAAATGTGGGCGGAACTGTTGGTGCCAACGGGGTACTTTTGCTACCCGCCGTTGACCGCATTCTGATCGCCAATACGGATGGCACGGTTACCGTCATCGCCTACAAAAGCCTGAAGGTCGTCGACCGGGTCAAGGTGGACAACGCTTCTCTTAACGCCGGGTTCGTCGAACCCATGTCCGGCAAAGTTTTCTTGGTGACTGCAACTCGCGAGAAGGTATCCACCCTCTTCCAAGTCGATCCCCAGACTGGCGCCACGTTGGCAAAATTCGATTTCGCCACAACCAAGATTGATACACCGGCGGTAGATGGTAAAGGGACAATTTTTGTCCCTATGCGCTACCAGAATCAAATCGCGAGAGTTTCCGTTAGCGACATGAAAGCCTCTGCGGTTTGGCCAACCGGTGACTGCGTAAACCCTGTTGCCATGGAGTATGACAAGGCACACAACCGCCTACTGGTCGCCTGCCGTGGAGAAAAACCGGTGTTTATCGCCATGGATGCGTCCACCGGCAAAATCGTATCTACCCTACCAATTGGCCGTGGCGTAGACGGTTTGGTTGTTGACCACGAGAATCGCATGATCGTGACATCAAATGGTGCTGACGCTAACCTAGTGGTCATTCGCCACCATAGTGCAGACGAGTACAAAATTGTCGAAGTCGTGGCAACGAGACCGATGGCACGCACGATGGCCATGGATCAGAGCAGCAAGCGGTTGTTTCTGGTCACCGCAGAGCACACGACTGGAATGACTGGTGCTGACGGCAAGCCGCTTCCGCCACACTTCCATACAAATACGTTTTCGATTTTGAGCTACGCCAAGACGCAGTAACGAAACCGATCGCACCATCGGCTCGCGACACCGTTAACCCATGACAACCGAATGATCCCGACATGAGCATCCTGCCACCGTTTTATCAGCAGCCCAAGTTTCTCTTAGACGGGGAGTGGGTTACCGGATCAGGCAGCGTGGCTCACCGCTTGGTCAATCCGGCAACGGGTCTTTCAATATCGGAGTATCAATCTGCCAGTGTCGCGCAGCTCGACACCGCGCTTGGTGCGGTTGATAAGAGTTTTCCCGGCTGGCGCGCAACACCAGCAGTAGAACGCGGCCGTATCTTGCGACTAGGTGCAGCCCTCATGCGCCAGCGGATTGAGGAAATTGCCACCCTACTCACCACAGAACAGGGCAAACTGCTCGCCGAGGCTCGCGCTGAGATCTTGGCTACTGCTGAAATGTTCGAGTGGTTTGCGGAAGAACCCGTGCGCGCGTACGGCCGCATCGTACCTCCGCGTGCTTCCAATCTACGACAACACGTTGTTCGCGAGGCTGTTGGACCAGCGGCCATGTTCTGTTCCTGGAATTTTCCTGCCCGAAACCCCGGATACAAGATTGCGGCGGCACTCGCTGCAGGGTGCCCATGTATCGTCAAACCTGCGGAGGAAACTCCTCTCACGGCTATGGCTCTAGTCTTGGCTTTGATGGACGCGGGGCTGCCCAAAGGCGTTTTGAACTTGGTCTACGGTGATGCTGCCAATCTTTCCGCACATCTAATTGCCAGCAGCGTTATTCGAAAGATCTCGTTTACTGGCTCAACCCAAGTAGGTAAGGTCTTGTCAAAGCTTGCCGCCAACACAGTCAAGAAAATGACGATGGAACTTGGCGGTCATGCGCCGGTGATGGTGTTCGACGACGCTAATCTTGACCAAGCCGTATCTTTGACGGCCGCAGCGAAGTTTCGCAATGCTGGTCAAGTTTGCATTTCTCCGACGAGATTCTTTGTTCAAGCCGCCACATACAAAGCATTCATCGACAAGTTCGCAGCTGTCGCCGCGAAGCAGGTGGTCGGCAACGGTTTAGATGCGGGAACCACAATGGGTCCGCTCGTCCATGAGCGTCGCCGAAGCGATGTAGACAAGTTTGTGCAAGATGCAGTTGATCGCGGCGCAAAGTGCGCGTTCGGCGGCGGGCTAATCGACGGCCCAGGTTTCTTCTATCGCCCAACAGTAATCGCGGACCTTCCAACAGAAGCACGTCTCTTGCACGAAGAGCCGTTTGGGCCTATTGCATCGGTAGTCCCGTTTGACACGATTGATGAGGTAATCAGTAACGCCAATGCACTCCCATTCGGCCTAGCCGCATATGCGTTTACAACATCACTTCGAACTGCCCATGAGGTCGCAGATCGAATTGAAAGTGGCATGGTCGGCATCAACACGACGCGAATCTCATATTCAGAGACCCCCTTTGGCGGCGTCAAGGAAAGCGGATATGGATCAGAAGGCGGCATGGAGGGACTTGATGCTTACCTAGTCACTAAATCAGTGAGCATTTCTCTGTAATTGAACAACGCAATAGCCAACTTTCACTTCATGAATTGCTTCTTATAACTTTCAATCACTAACTTTCTACATTCTCAAAGGCGTATTCCGATGATCCACACAACAACCTCAATTGCACTTTTTGCTGTTGCTAGCTTGACCGCTTTCGCTGCTTTTGCTGACAACAAAAAGACCGGTCAGCAGATCTATATCGAATCGTGTAAAGAGTGCCATGCCAGCGGAGAGAAAAATGCACCAGTTCTCGGTGACAAGGAGGCATGGCGACCCAGGCTACGAGAGGGACTGTCGGAATTGACGAAAGATGTCATTCGAGGAAAAGGAGCAATGCCGCCATATGCCGGCAACCCGAAGCTCACGCGTCGCGAAATCCAGTTAGCCATTGTGTACATGGCCAATGAGAGCGGTGCGAAGTGGAAAGATCCAAAGTAACTCCCTTCCTCAGTGAGGCTTCACGCAACAGTAACCTCCATTAGCAGCCTCGGCTAGGCAGCGAAAACACACACAATGCATAAAGGACTATCCGAATGAAGACCACTCCATACAAAGCCGCAGTCGTCGCATTGTTTTTTGCCGTTCTTGCATTCGTTCTATCGCCCGCCGTAGCTCAAGATGCTGTTGCTAAAAAAGACGGTTTGGATAAATTTCTCAACATGGACGCAAAGGATGTCGAGACCAAGCTGACGGTTGTCCAACATGAAATCTATCAACTAGCGGTTGCCACAGCGATTGTTCGCTTTAACCAGCAGTATGGTCATCGGGTAAACCTAGAGTCCGTCGAATTTGCCTCTGGCCTCGAACTCATCCCTGGATACGTGTTTACCCCGAAGGAGTTGGTGAAGGGCAAGCGGTATCCGGCCATCGTTTGGATCCACGGTGGCTTTCATGATCGCTTTGATAAGTACTATTTCAAATTGCTAGACGAGGCTGTGAGTCGCGGCTTTGTCGTGATTTTCCCCGAGTACCGCGGCAGCGCTGGCTATGGTGAGCCCCACTTTCAGAACTCCTATGGCTCGACAGATGTCGCCGATAGTCTCGCCAGTGCCGACTTCATTGCAAAACTTCCTTACGTAGACCCGGATCGCATTGGCGTTGCCGGCCATAGTCGCGGCGGTATGGTGACGCTGCTTGCTATTCAGAAGCAACCAAAGAAATTTAAGGCTGCTGTGAAGATAGCGGGACTGGTCGATTTCGTTGCATACATGGCTTACAAGCCGGAATACCGTCGACTAGAAATCGCAAAAGAGGCGCAGTTTGGCGGACTGCTGCCGGACAAGAACCTAGGCGCCTATATGAAAGTCTCGCCTGTGAACTTCGTCAATCAGATTCAGACGCCGCTACTTGTCATTTCCAACACCCTTGATAAATCCGTGCCAATTGATTTGCACACGACTCGCCTAGTTGAACTTTTGCGCTCGTATGGCAAGACACATGAAACGAAAATATACAAAGACGCACCTGGAGGGCACATGTTCCTGTTTGCGGATACTGACGAGGCCAAAGACACGCTAAAGCGTACATTCGATTTTTTTGACAAGTACCTCAAGCCATAGAACTACGCACTGCTCCAAAATGACTTCATGCGCAGAGGTTTTTTTCCACCAGGAAAAGTGCGGCGTCGGAGGAATGGACGGTGATCGAGACGGAATTCCGTGTGAACATCAATTGTGTCGCTAACGCCTAGATAAAGATCTGCGATCTTGTGACGGTCACTACTGGATCACACTCGACTATCGCAACGGTTCTGAACCATCCATCACTTGGATCGACGTTGAATGCGGAGAAGACATGCAAATCGCCCCTTCATTCTCGGCCTTCCTTAATGGTCTCGTCCCATCCTCAAAGTACAACGAAGCCTAACCATACAGTCGAGTGCAGGGATGAATAATTTGCTGGTAGATTGGCGATGATGTTTTCGGCCAATTGCGGCGGTTGCGTTCCGACGCCCAATTCAGTGAGTATTGTTGAGGGTGACGTAAAAATTGATACTGTTATGGGGATACGGACCGCTGCCGCTTGCGCAAGGATATGTTTCTAGAATGGTTTCGAATTTTTAATGCAAGTTATGCGTCACCCCGAGATGTTCTGGAGACTTTCATGGGCGTAGTGGTTCAGAATCCGACAACCGTGCAGCAGCTCGATCAGGTTCATTCGTTGATGCGGTCGTTCATCACTTGGCACAAGGGTCGTCATCGCCAAGATATACACCTTATTGAGGCGTACTTCGACGCGGAGGCATTCGAGCAAGAACTAGCGTCGTTGCCCGGCAAGTACATTCCTCCTCGTGGTCAGTTGCTCCTCGCCACATTGGATGGCGAGCCAGCGGGCTGTGTAGCGCTGCGTGAGATCGATTCCACTTCTTGGGAAATGAAACGCATGTTTGTCTACACGCAGTTTCATGGTCAAGGCGTCGGTCGCGCCTTGGCGGAAGCCATATTCAAAGAGGCTAGATTGCTCGGCTATCAAACTATGCGTCTAGACACGAGCATCCACCAAGACGAGGCAAAGGGTCTGTATCAACGCCTAGGCTTCAAAATTATCGAACCCTACTATGATGTTCCTGCTGAGTTGAAGAGCTGGCTCGTGTTCATGGAGCTCGTCTTGTAGGAATGCCTCGCGCTATTCGGCCAATAGCGGCGCTTCCCGCGGTGTGGCCAATTCAGCTCATTAGACAGCGTAGTCCGAGCCTATCTGGTGTTTTCTGATTGGAAAACATGCTAATTGCGCACGTTAGTGGCATTAGCCATCACTAATTGTTCCGGGGTGAGGCCGGTCTTCGGTGACCTCGCTGGCTGATGTCGCGAGTCATACTTTGCTTATTCCTGTAGTGTTGAAGGATGGCTCCAGCCCCTTGACGACTGTATAGCTATGCTATACAATCGCATTGTGATCAAATCATTCGCGCACAAGGGCTTACGAGAATTCTTTGAGTCTGGAAAGAAAGCAGGCATTCAGGCCTCGCATTCAACGCGACTCAGATTGCAACTTGCCAAGCTAGACAGTGCTGGTGGCCCTAACGATATGGCCTTACCCGGCTGGAAACTACACCCGCTTAAGGGCAGCATGAAAGGACATTGGTCCGTATGGGTTGATCAAAACTGGCGGCTGACGTTTACCTTTGAGGGTGGACATGCAATCGTTGTTGATTATCAGGATTATCACTAGGACTAAACGCTATGCGTATGCACAATCCCCCACACCCTGGCGAAGTATTGCGTGATGGTGTATTCACCGATTCACAAGTTTCTGTGACCGAATTTGCGAGCCGCATCGGTGTCACCCGAGTAGCCCTGTCTCGCGTGTTGAACGGCAAAGCCGGGATAAGCGCAGACATGGCCCTACGTCTCGCTGCTGCGCTCGGCGGTAGCGGTCAATCATGGCTGCACATGCAAGCCAATTTCGACCTGTGGAACGCTGAGAAGTCGCTTAAGAAAGTTGTTTCGAAGATTAAGCCGCTGGAAGTGGCGGCCTAAATCGGCCATACAAGCGGTCATTCCCGGTAGCCGACCAATTACGAATACGAACCTCATCAATGAGGCGGCCCGAGCGCAAAAATGACCGAATCTGGAAGAAATGCCGCGGTCCACTTCCATTAGGTAACGTGAATTTGTGAAGTCAGCGCTCCTTTGTAGTCGTCGGCCAAGTTACCAATCTCAGCTGAATGGCATATAA
>Ga0315906_10002477_pt1 | contig 25731 bp, 18 predicted proteins | sample LakEriMetagenome_4_FD_203526 | JGI IMG/M metagenome (GOLD analysis project Ga0315906, IMG submission 203526) | Freshwater fungal communities from buoy surface, Lake Erie, Ohio, United States - Buoy 2 MA122 | ecosystem: Environmental > Aquatic > Freshwater > Lake > Lake biofilm | place: USA...
TTGGGGGGGTCAACGCCGGGGTCACCGGCATGGGGGTTTTGGACTACGATGAGATGGTCCAGAGCCAGAAGGACTCGACGATGGCCACGATCGTGTCGCTGAGCCTGGTGGCGATCATCTTCGTGGTGGGATACCGCAACGCCAAGCGCCCCCTCCTCGCAACGGGATGCCTCGTGTTTGGTCTCGCCTACACCATGGCGTTCACGACCCTGACCGTGGGCTACCTCAACATTCTGACGGTCACCTTCGTCCCGATGCTCATTGGTCTGGCGATCGACTTCGGCGTGCACCTCATCACCCGCTTCGAGGAGGAACTCGGGGTGGGCAGGACCGAGGACGAGGCCATGACGCTGGCGATGGTGAATACCGGCAAGGGGATCTTCACTGGCTGTCTCACGACTGCTGGCGCGTTTGCAGCGATGACCCTGACGGATTTCCGGGGCATTCGTGAGATGGGGATCATCTGCGGCGGTGGGTTGGTGATCTGTCTGGTGCCGATGATCACCCTGCTCCCAGCCCTGTTGCTGACCCGTAACCGAGTCCAGGGCAGCGTTCCTGTCGGTATGTCCCGATCCGTCCCGGTTGCGGCTCCTGCCGCCACGGAGGCCCTCGATGTCCGGGCTCGCCTGGAGAAGATCTGGCTGGAGCGGCCTTGGACCGTGATCGGCATCGCCTCGGTGGTGACGCTGGTGAGTGGTGTGGGACTGCAGCGGGCGTGGTTCGACTACAACCTGCTGAACATGCAGACGCCGTCCCTGGCGTCCGTGCAGTTCGAACACAAGCTGGTGGATTCGGCCGACAAGTCCGTGGTCTTCGGGGCCCTGATCGCGACGAACATACCGCAGGCCAAGGCCATCGAGGCCAAGCTCCTGCAACTGCCCTCGGTCGGCTCGGTGGAATCCATGGCATCCTTCCTGTCGGACGAATCCGCTGAGAAGGTGCGCCTGATCGAGAGTGTCCGTCAGACGACCGAGGCCATCCGGTTCGCCCCGGCCGATACCCGGCCAGTGGATCTCCATGACCTCAGCCAGACGCTCTGGAGTCTCCAGGGGTATCTGGGGTTGGCGGCGGATGAGGTCCGTCTCCGGGGTGAGACGAACATCCTGAACCAGATCCTCTCCTTGAAGGAGGCCCTCGGGAGTTTCCGGGCCGACCTGTTCCGGGGATCCCCGATGGACCGTGAGCAGCGTGCTGCGAAGCTGGGCGGGTTCCAGCGTGCCCTCCTGACGGACCTCCGGGACACCGTCGAGACATTGCGGATCCAGAGGGGTGAGGGTGGTCTTCAGGTGGATGATCTTCCGCGACCGCTTCGGAACCGCTTCGTGGGTCTGGGTGGTGAACTGCTGCTCCAGGTCTATCCCAGGACCAATGTCTGGGATCGCGAACCGCAGCGGATCTTCGTCGAGGAGATGCAGACGGTGGATCCCGGAGCGACAGGGGATCCGGTGCAGATGTACTACTACACGGAGCTTCTGAAGCAGTCCTATGTGGAGGCGGCCTGGTGGGCCCTGGGCGCCTGTGTACTCCTCGTCGGCTACCACTTCCGTTCCGTGTCCGGCGTGGTGTTGTCGCTGCTGCCGGTGGGCTTGGGAACGCTCTGGGTGGCGGGTCTGATGGGCTGGTGCGGGGTGCCATTCAATCCCGCCAACATCATGATGCTGCCCCTCGTGATCGGCATCGGCATCACGAACGGCATCCACATTCTCAACCGGTTTGCCGAGGAGAGGAACCCGTCCATCCTGGCCAAGAGCACGGGCAAGGCCGTGTTCGTCTCGGCTCTGACGACCATCGTCGGCTTCGGGAGCCTCGTGCTCGCCGAGCATCACGGAATCCGGAGCCTGGGCGTCGTGATGGCCCTGGGCACCACGACCTGCATGGTCGCCGGTCTCACCGTGTTGCCAGCGATCCTGACACTCCGCCTCGGGGCTGCGTCGACCCGGAAGGGATAGGTCTCCCCGGCGGATGACCGCCTCGGGGATGTGCAGAACGACCCACGACCGGGAATTGGTCGTGGGTCGTCGCGTTTTGAAGTGGTGGAGCCCGATGGGGGGCTCAGTAGGCGGCGATCTTCGCCTTGAGCTTGCGTCCCTTGACGGCCGCACTGTTGAGGGACTCCAGGATCTGGCTCTCGAAGGTGGCCGAGACATCGACGAGGCTGTGGCGCTCGAAGAGTTGGACGCGTCCGACGGTCGCCGCGGGCAGGCCGGTCTCGCCGAGGATGCATCCCACGATGTCGCGGGGCTGGATGCGGTCCATGCGCCCGATGTTGAGCCAGAGGCGCTTCATCCCGGCGGTGGCGGGGCCGCCGTCACCGCCGCGGGCGCCTCCGCGGGTCCGACCGCCACGTCGCGGCCGGCGTCCGGAACGGTCTTCACCGGATCCATCCCCGCCGGACTCGTCATCTCCGAAGTTGGCCTCGGGGGGATAGACGACGCCATCCTCCGCGGCGTTGTCGGAGTAGGCATAGCCACCGTCCCCTCCGTCAGAACCCCCCTCCGAGTAGGTGCCGGAGTCGTCGTGGCTGGCAGCTCCGATCCCCGGGGACCAATCGGTCTGTTCGGTCTCTGGGTAGGTCTGGGCGGGGGCGTCCTGCACTGCGGGTGACTCTGGCGCAGCCTCCACGGGGGCGGGAGGTCGGCTGGGCGTTGGGATGGCCGCGACGGCGGGCGCCGGGGCAGGGGGCGGGGGCGGCGGGGGGAAGCTGGGAAGTTCGGGCAGTCCCAACAGGCGGACGGCTGCACCGGCGATGACGACGGGGTCGAATCCCTCGGAGACGAGCTGGTCGACGACGGATCGGCAGGCGGCCGGGTTGCGGCCTGCGAGGGCTTCGCGGATGCGGGCCACGTTGGCCTGGAGCCTCAGCTCGGAGGGTTCGCCGAGGAGCGGGATGCGGCCGAAGCGCACCGGCGAGCCACGTCGGGACACGGCGCGGGCCCGGACCTGCTCGCGGCCGGAGGCCAGCGCGAAGATCGGCCCACCTTCCCGGCAGAGGACCTCTGCGCGGGAGAAGGCGTTGTCGTCGAGGGGCCATCCCCAGTGGATCACGGCCTCACCAGTCTCGAGTTCCGCGCCCAACAGCGCCTTCACGGTGCCGACCACGACAGTCAGCGTCCCCTGACGAAACCGTTTGGCGGCGCGCTCACGCGCGGTGGCTGTCGCCTCCGCCGTGACTGCTTCGGCCGCGTAGCCGGCGAGGTTCAGACCGCTGGCGACCGCCTCGGCCTCGGCGGCCGTGCCGACGACGACCATCGCCTTGGGGAGGGGATGTCGGTCGAGGATCAGGGAGACCGCCTCGAGCTTCTCGGGGGTCTCGACACCGAACCAGGTGAGGTTGGACGGCGGGGGCACCGGCTCGGAGACCAGACGATCAGCCTCCGGGATCCTCCGGGCCGTCAGGGCCTCGAGCTCGCGGGTGATCTGGGTGGCGAGGGCCACGACGGTCCTTCCGGTCGCAGGCGAGGCGATGATGGCTTCCACGTCCTCCTCGAGGCCCATGTCGAGCTGTTCGTCGGCCCGGTCGATCAGGAGGACCCCATCCGGGGCGAGCGTGATCCGGCCCGACACCAGTTCCTCGCGCAGGGCGCCGGGGGTGGCGACCACGATTGCCGGGGTCTTCTGGAGCGATTCCTCCCGGCGCGCCGGGTTCTGTCCGGCGACCAGGCAGGCAACGGTCGGGCTCTTCTTGCCGCTCCCGAGGGACGCCGTCAGAGCCGTCAGGTGCAGGGCCCGGGTCCGGGTTCCCGCGAGGATGACGGCACGGACGCCGTCTGTGGAGGATGCGGACGCGTGGCGGGCCGCCGCGATCGCGAGGGCGGTCGCCCTCCCGGAACGGGCGGGTGCCGCGATCACGGCACTGCGACTGGAAGTGAGGGCGAGGAGGACTGCTGTCTGGACAGGTGCCGGTTCCTCAAGACCGAGACGGTCCAGGTTCTTCTGCAGCTCGGCTGAGAGGTCCAGCTCTGCGAATGTGGGCATGCTCATGTGATGTCTCCTGGTTGACGGGGACGGGCACGACCTGCCCCCGGACTCCGGGGGAACACAGGAGGGCACCTCGCTCGCGTCTGTGTCGGGGATTCTCCACCACCGCCTGCCTTCCTCCCGGGAACCGGGTGTGACATCACGGGATGAAACCATCTTCAGCGATTGCGGGACCCGATGTCCCGGCCGCTTCCCGCGGAGGTTGTAGAGCAGGGCAGCACGTCCCGACGAGCACTTTGTTTGGGTCTCCGAAGGTCGGGTTGCCTGTTGGGCCCATCCGGGCCCGCGTCGATGGCCTCAGCGGGTGGCCCGGGGGCTGGGTCGGAGGTGTCGATCGGCGGAGTCCATGTACCGCTCCCAGTCGTAGTCCGTGATGTCATGCTTCCCAGACCGGTTGTGGTAGCGGATCGAGTCACCGATCGGGTGGTCTGGGGGTGGAGGGGTCGACGTGCCGAGACCCTTCTTCCCGAACAGGCTGTAGACCGGTTCGGCCCCGAGGGCTCCGAGGAACTCGCCCCTCGGGTCGGCCCAGAGGTCCTCGGTGGCGCTGGCGACATGGACCGGACGGGGGGCGATGAGCGCGATCAATTCATGCTGGTCCACGGGCAGGCTGGCGACGTTCTGGTTGTAGGCCTTGAACCGGTTGCAGAACCAGTGGGGAAAGCTGGTGTTGATGCGCAGCAGCGTCTCCCCGAAGTCCCGTCGGGCCAGGGCGGCGCCGCCTTCCCCGGACTCGTTGGAGATGACCAGGGCGAAGCGGGTGTCCTGGGCCCCGGCCCAGAGGGCTGTCTTGCCCAGACGGGAGTGTCCGAGGAGCGCCACACGACGCCCATCGACCCCCGTGTGGGACTCGAGGGCGTCCATGGCCCGGGTCAACCCCCAGGCCCAGGCTCCGATGGCACCCCAGGCGTCGTCTGCCGGGACCGTGGCACCCTCCGGTAGCACCGCCCCCCGAAGCCCCTTGCGCCAACCCTCTGGGTGGTCGGGTTCGACATCACCGCAGTACAGGGTCGCGACTCCATATCCACGCTCCAGGAGCCTGTCGATCGGCCAGCGTGCCGCGCTCGTCCCGCGGGAGGCCTCCGTGGCGATGTGGTTGGTGATGCCCCATTGGGGTCGGTTCGGGACCCAACCGGCGGCCAGGGGGATGTCCGGCTCCGAGGTCACCGTGTGGTTGCCGTCGAAATTCAGCCCAAGGAACACGGGGACCCGTCCGGTGTGTGCGTTGGGGAGGTACAGCAGAAGATCGATCGCCGGACCCTCCGATCCGCGGGTCAATGGGACCCGGATCCGCTGACGGATCGCCCGTCCTCCCCGGGCCTGTCGGTGCTCCGACAGCAGGGTCGAGCCGTCACGTGGCAGGGATTCCGGGGTCCTGCCGTAGACCTGGGTCCGGAAGAGCTCCAGGACCTCCGGTCGCCGGATCCGGGACCACTCGGTGGCGGTGCGGATCTTCCGACCCGAGGCGGTGAGAAGTGGGTCGGGGAGCGTGTAGGCGGGGACCTTGGACTCGTCCTGGTTGATGGGGATCGGGTCGGCGGCCTGTAGGGCACTGGTGACGCACCAGCAGAACAGGAGGAAGCGCAGAGACGGTCGGGGAATCATCGAGTGACCCTGAACAGCGGGGCGGGCCCCGTCAAAGTCCCGGTTGCGGCCCGTCGTGGGTCGTGGGTCGGAAGAGAAAACCCGGCGGCCTGTGGAAGCAGGGCCGCCGGGCCAGTGGTGTCAGTAGAAGTCACGGTCGGCCTGTTCGCCGACCGCGTTCGGGGTGGAAGGTAGGAAGGATGCCCCTGGCGTGAATACCGGGGCGGCAGGTAGCACGGGCTTCTGCAGGGCATGGGCTCGTGCTCGTTCCACGGAGCTCGCACCGCATGTCGGATGCCAAGCCGGCAAAAGCCGCTCCAGAGGGCGGCAGGTCGGGTTTCTGGGCAAAAACCGACAGGATGGGCTGGTGCATTCGGGACATCCCGACAGCGGGGCGACATCGCATTGGGGGCGGATCCCCTTCGGACCGGGTGCAGTGACCCGGCGCCAGCAGGTCGGCGAGGCCGATCCGGGCCACGCTTGACTTGCCGGCGGAGCGGGTCGCGATGATACATCGGTCATGGTGATGGATCCGGACGGAAAGAAGTCGACCCCCGGGGGGTTGGATATCGTGGCGCTCCTCAAGGAGCACCAGGGGCGCAACTACGACCTCCATGCGGCCCATGTGAACCCCGCGAACGTCAAGACGCTCAAGACCATCGGGTTCGACCACTGCTACGTCCGGGCCGAGGGACCCTACCTGTGGGACGTCGAGGGCACCCGGTATCTCGACATGCTCTCCGGCTACGGGGTGTTCGGCCTCGGACGGAACCATCCGGATGTGCGACGGGTGCTGAAGGAGTTCCTGGATGCCGACTACCCGAGCCTTGTGAAGATGGAGGCTCCGCTGCTCTCGGGCCTGCTCGCGGAGGAGCTCAAGAAGCGGATGCCCAACGAGCTGGACATGGTCTTCTTCGCCAATTCCGGGGCGGAGGGCGTCGAGGCGGCCATCAAGTACGCGAAGTGTGCCACCGGCCGTCCCGGCATCATCCACTGCAAGAAGGCGTACCACGGCCTCACCTACGGGGCGCTGTCGGTGAACGGGGATGACAGCTTCCGGTCCGGGTTCGAGCCGTACCTGCCCGGGTGCCGGATGATCGACTTCAACAACCTCGATGCGCTCGAGGCCGAGCTCCGCAAGGGCGATGTCGCCGCGTTCGTCGTCGAGCCCATCCAGGGAAAGGGGGTCTACATCGGATCCCCGGGATACCTCCTCGCAGCCCAGCGCCTGTGCCGGAAATACGGTGCCCTCTTCATCGACGACGAGGTCCAGTCGGGAATGGGGCGGACCGGGAAGTTCCTCGCGATCGAGCATGATGGCCCGGAGGTGGATCCCGACATCGTGGTGCTCTCCAAGACGCTGTCGGCGGGTTTCGTCCCGGTCGCAGCCGTCCTCTGCAAGCGGTGGATCCACGACAAGGTGTTCTCGAGCATGCAGCGGTCGGTCGTCCACAGCTCCACCTTCAGCCAGGGCAACTTCGCGATGGCGGCCGGTCTTGCGGCCCTGGACGTGATCGAAAGGCAGGGGCTGATGCAGAACGCCGAGCGCATGGGCAATCTTCTGGGCGAGGGGCTCAGGGCGATGATCCCGCGGTTCGAGTTCATGAAGGAGGTCCGCTGGCGGGGGTTGATGATGGGCATCGAGTTCGGCTCCCCGAGATCCCTGACGCTGAAGACGGCCTGGAGCATCTGTCACGGCCTGGACAAGAGCCTGTTCCCGCAGGCCTGCGTCATGCCCCTGATGAGCCGACATCACATCATCACGCAGGTCGCTGGCCACGCCATCGACGTCGTGAAGCTGCTGCCGCCATTCGTGATCGGGGAGCCCGATGTCCGCTGGTTCCTCGAGGCATTCGAGGAGGTGATGGTCGGCATGCACAAGTTCCCGGGGCCCGCCTGGGATGTCATCACGGACATCGGCAAGGCTGCATTGACGAACCGGGCCAGGTGATGGTGGGTCGGCTGGCCTCTGTTCGAGGGATGCCTCTCCGGGGCATGTCCCCGACAATCCGGTTCAAGGTGCGGTTTCGGGAAGGCCTGGGGCGTTGCCCTGGCACGCTGTTTACCGAATCTCTCAACTTCCTTTCTCCGACCTGATCCCTAGCTTCACTCAGGTTTCCCTGATGCCTATGATCCAGTCCGTGGCCCAACACCTTGTGGTATGGCTCCTCATCGCCTTGCTCGTCGGGGTCTTCCTCGAATGGGTCCTGGAGGTCTGGTATTTCCGCCGTCCGTTGGCGGATGCACGCGATGCCGCACGGCGTCGGGGTGAGGAGCTCGATTCGGAACGCTTCGCCCACGGTCGATGTCAGGCCGAGTTGAAGGGAAAGCTGGCGGAGCTCGACGCGAGCGAGAAGGGCCGGGCGGTCTCGGAGTCCCTCCTGACTGCGGCCCGCAGCAAGCTGTCCACCCTCGAGACCCAGCATGCGGAGCTCGAGTCGAGGCGGCTGGTCCTCGAGGGGACGCTCTCCACCAGCGAGGCCGAAGTCGCCTCGCTGCATCGGGAGAAGACCTCGCTGTCGGGAGAGGTCCTGGACCTGCGATTGCGTCTGACCGAGCAGGAGGCCCGCTTGGCTGCCGAATCCGGCGCTGCTTCCGAGCTCAGGGCCAACCTCGATCGGGTCGCTGCCAGCCATGAGGCCTGTCTCGGACGGATTGCCGAGCTCGAACTCGAGCTGGTCTCGGAGACGAAGCGTCGCCAGTCCGCGGAGGCGGAACTCGACGGTGCCTTGGCACAGCAGGCAAAGTCGGAAGCGTCCCTCGGCGAGTCTACCACGGCGTTGGCGGAATCCCGGCGTCGCGAGGCTGGGATCTCCATCGAGCTTGCAGCCGAGATCCAGAGGCGGACCGGACTCGAGGCCGACCTTGGGGATGTCCGCCACTCGATGGCGGCCACGGAGAACCTGCTCCATGCACGAATCGAGGAGGTGAAGCAGCTCGTGTCCCAGCTCGGGGAGGGGACTGAGGAGTCCACGGTCTTGAAGAACAAACTGGCCCAGGCCGAGGCCAATCTGGATCGGTTGGGTGTCAGTCATGAGGCCTGCCTCGCCCGGGTGGCTGAGCTTGAGGTGGAGCTGGCTTCGGCGGCCAAGCGTCATCAGGCCATGGAGACGGACCTCCAGAGCGCCCTGGACATGCAGGCCCAGTCCGGCATCTCCCTGCTGGAGGCCCGAGGAGCACTCGGGCGGGTTGAGAAGACACTTTCAGAATCCCGGGTCGTGGCAACCCGCATCAGCATGGAGCTCGCAGCCGAGACGGCGCGCCGAGCCGCCTTGGAATCCGATCTGCAGGCGGCTTCGACACAGCAGTCGACGGCGGAAGCCTCCCTCCGGGAGGCCACCATGGCATTGACGGAGTCCCGAGATCGCGCGGACCGGATCACCAGTGAGCTCGCAGCCGAGACCCAGAGACGGACCGGACTCGAGGCCGAGCTGGAGGATGTCCGCCAGTCGATGGCTGTGATGGAGATCAAGCTCAAGTCACGGATCGAGGAGGTGAAGCAATTGGCCTCCCAGCTTGGGGAGGCTGCCGAGGAGTCTGCTGCCTTGAAGGGAAAGCTGGCCCAGTCCGAGGCCAACCTCGAGGCGGCCCATGCAACCCGGAAGAGCCTCGAGAAGGAACTCGAGGGACGTGTGGCCCCGCCATCCGGCAATCCCGATGATGCTGCCCTTCAGGAGCTCCTGACCGAGCAGGAGCAGCAGGTCACGCAGTCCAGGACCACCATCGCCGAACTCGAGGCGCGCGTGGCCGAGCTGCAGGAGCGTTGCGATGTCCTTTCTGCCGCACAGACGGCCCAATCCCCTGAGGAGGGTTCCTCGAATGAGGAGTCGGCCACCTTGAAGGAATCGCTCCGGGATCAGGAGCGTCGGGCTGCATCGTGGGAAGAGAAGGTTCAGGAGATGGAGGCCGAACTCCTCGCAACCACCCGATCCCACGAGGAGGCCCAGCGGGAGCTCGAGCGTCTCCGGGAGGCAGCCGCTTCGGGGGATGGCGATGAGGCGCTGGCCATCGAGTTGGAGCTCATGACCCGCGAGCGGAATGAACTGGCGGCTGAACTGGCCGTGCTCAAGGCCGAGAAGGGGAGCTGACGGATGGACAATAACGTTCCATCACGGCGTCCCGTCCTCTGGGAACCCGGTTTCGATACGGCCCATCTGGCCGTTCCGTTCCTGATCCTGCTCCTCGGAGGCCTGCTCTTTGTCCTGCCATCGGTTCCCGTCCCCAGGGCGCGTCCGGTCCCGCCCCCACCTCCGGTCATCCAGCCCACCACATGGCTGTCCCCGCTGCCTGGTACGACATTCGTCCCGGGGCAGACGATGGTCGTCGAGGGCTTGGCCCATCCAGGCTCCGTGGTCCGCCTCTACTGGTATGCGGACCCCCTGGGGGACCCCCTGGTGGTCCCCCCGGATGGACGCTGGAGGTTCCAGATCGCCAACATCCCCGCTGGCAACCACACCCTCCGGGCTGGGGCGCTGGTCGCAGGCCGGCCGGTCTGGTCCCCGGAGTTCACCCTGCAGGTCGTCGCCCCGGAGACGTTGAAGCCCAAGGTGCAGCCGAAGGCCAAGACACCATCGAAGGCCACGTCGAAGTCCAAGGTGGCGAAGTCCCCGAAGACCCGGAAGAACGCCGCCCAGGGCGAGTGATCTCCACGATGTCCCCGAAGATCCCCGACCCGGGCGCCTCGCCGTTCCTCCGCATCGGCCGACTGGAACTCCGGTCGAACCTCTTCCTCTCCCCGCTGGCGGGCTACACCAATCTCCCCTTCCGACGCGTCGTCCGGGAGCTCGGCGGGGTGGATCTCTGCACGACCGACCTCGTGAATGCCCGCTCCCTGCTCGAGCGGAACAGGAAGGCGTTGAAGCTCGTCGAGACCCATGAGACCGACCGTCCCCTGGCGGTGCAGCTCTTCGGATCGGTCCCGGAGGAGATGCGCGACGCGGCGGTGTTCCTGCAGGAACAGGGTGTCGACTCCATCGACATCAACATGGGTTGTCCGGTGCGGAAGGTCTGTCGGGTGGGTGGGGGCTCGGCGATGATGACGGAACTCGACCGCACGGCCGGGCTGGTCCGAGGCATGGTTGCGGCGCTCCGGATCCCGGTGACCGCGAAGATGCGTCTCGGATGGGACGACGAGAACATCACGGCCCCGGACCTCGCACGGGCCCTGGAGGATGCTGGGGTGGCGGCCGTGTTCGTGCACGGACGCACCCGGGAACAGGGATTCACCGGCTCCGTCAACCTTCGTGGGATACGGGCCGTGGTCCAGGCGGTCCGATCCATCCCGGTCATCGGCAACGGGGATGTCACCACGCCCGAGGCGGCCGCCCTCATGCTGCGCGAGACCGGTTGCGCGGGCGTCAGCATTGGACGGGGCGCCTTCTACGATCCATGGATCTTCCGGAGGACCCTGCAGCATCTCCAGACTGGCGAGTTGTCCCCAGAGCCCAGCCTCGAGGAACGCATCCGCATCATGAACCGCCACTTGGATCTCATGATCGAGGTGTTCGGGGAGGAACATGGCTGCGTGATGTTCCGGAAGGTGGCGCCCTGGTATTCGAGGCGCTTCGGTCCTGTCGCCGAGTTCAACAAGCGGGTGGTGCGCCTGGGATCACGGGCCGAGTTCAATGAAATCCTGGACGGCTACCTGCGATGGAGGCGCCAGTTCTGTGATGAGGACGGCTCGTTGCTGCCCCGCTATCGTCCAGCGCCGATGACATTGAACTTCAACCTCGAAACCGACGATCCTCCCAGCACGACCCGGACAAGCATCCCGGTGCCGCGGGGGCCGGTTGAGGTCTGGTGATCCTGTGTCCCGCCCAAGGCCTGCCCCAACCGGATCCATGCAAACCCGTCGATCACTCACCGGACGCGCCGGACGTCGTTCCCGGCCCCAATGGCGTCTGGGGCGATTCGCTCTCCTGCTGTTGGCGTCTGCCGGTGCGGCTTTCTCGGTCTGGATGGTCTGGGGTGGCCTGAGGGCCCCCGCCCTGCTCGAACAGTGGCCTCCTTCCGGCCCGGGGTTCGAGCCATGGAGGACCCTTGAGCCCGGTGTGGAGTATTGCCGGATCCGGCGGACGGCACCCCGTGAAATCCGGGGACATGTTCTCCGGTTTGACCTGGGCAGCCATGATCTCGAGATGGTGATGCCGTTTGGCCAACCCTCCAGTCAGGGAGGGACCCGCGCCGAATGGCCCCTGACGTGGTTGCGACGGGATGGGCTCATCGCGGTGGTGAATGCGACCCCCTTCCTTCCAGAACCCATCCTCCCGGGTGGGTCAGTCCGGCTGCAGGGTCTTGCAGTCTCCGAGGGACACCAATGGTCTCCACCCGTGCCCAACCTTGACAGTGTTGTCCTCACCTCATCGGGTCGCATCGAGTTCACCTCCGCAGGACAGAACCCATCCGAGATCCGCTGTGGTGCGGGTGGATTCCTGATCATCCGGAGGAACGGGGAAAACACCCTCGAGAGGACGGAGATCGACGCGGTGACCGTTGTCGGCGCCTCAGCAGACCGGCGATGGCTCTATTGGATAGTCGTCGATGGCAAACAACCTGGGTACAGCGAGGGACTCTCGGCTCATGAGGCGTCGAACCTCATCGGCGAACTGGGAGTGACGGATGCCATCCGGATGGATGGCGGGGCCTCCACCACGATCGCGGTCGCCGGAGGTTGGATCGGGGGTCGTGTGTTGAATCGACCCCGGAACTGGTTGTACCCGGGACTACCCCACCCGGTCGGCAATGTCCTGGGAATCCGGCGCCGGGCAACGTCCCGGTGAACGGCTGCTCTCCCGGGATCAGATCTCCACTGGGTTTGTCGACGGCTCGGCTCCGGATCTCCGGGGTCTCCGGCGCCGGGAGGCCAACAGGCCTTTCTTGGGGGCCAGGAAGAGTGCCAGGATGAACAGGGAGGCTTGGGCGAGCACGATGCAGGCCCCCGTGGAGGCATCCAGCAGGAAGCTTGCATAGGTGCCTGCCACGCTCGCGATCACCGAGGAGCAGCTTGAGTACAGGACCATTGGACGGAACCGGTCTGCCATCAGGAGCCCGAGGCATCCCGGGGTGACCAGCATGGCCACTACCAGGATGACGCCGACGGCCCTGAGGGAGGTCACGATCGTCAGGGACAACAGGGCGAGGAACAGGAACTGGAGGCGGTTCGTGCTCAATCCGAGGGCCCGGGCCTGTCCCGGGTCGAAGCAGTAGAGCAGCAGGTCACGATGACGGAGTGCGATCAACCCGAGGGCGATCGCCCCGGTGGCACACGTCTGGAGGAACTCCGTCCGGGGGATCCCGAGGAGATTGCCGAACAGGATGTGGTTGAGGTGCTGGTCCGACTCGATGCGGGTGAACAGGATCAGTCCGAGGGCGAACAGGCCGGTGAACACGACGCCAAGCACCGTGTCCTCCTTGACCCGGCATCGGCTCTGGATGAATCCCGATCCCACCGCGCAGAGCAGTCCAGAGGCGAACGCGCCGACCGGAAGCGGCAGTCCTGCCCAGTAGGCCAGCACGATCCCGGGCAGGACCGCGTGGGCCACGGCGTCCCCCATGAGCGACCACCCCTTGAGGACGAGGAAGCACGAGAACACCGCGCAGACGGTCCCCACGACCACCGCCATGAGCAGCGCCGTGCGCATGAACTCGTGCTCGAACGGGGTGGACCAGTTCATGGGGTGGACTCCGTGGGGAGTTGGAGACGGATCCGCCTCACGGCGAGGACCCCATGCTTGGGTCCCAGCAGCCAGGCGGCCAGGAAGCCCAGCGTCTGGAGCACCACGATGCACCCGCCCGTGGAGCCGTTCAGGAAGTAGCTCGCGTAGGCCCCGAGTCCCGCAGCCACGCAACCCAGGGTGCCGGAGATGGCGAGCATCCTTCCGAAGCGGTCGGTCAGCAGGTAGGCTGTCGCTCCTGGGGTGACGAGTGTGGCGACGACGAGCACGGCGCCGACGGTCTGCAGGGCGGCCACGGCTGTCGCAGCGAGCAGCGCGAGCAGGAGCCCATGCAGGACCACCACATTGAGTCCCAGCGCGCGCGCCTGGGCGCTGTCGAAGCAGTACAGGACGAGATCGCGCCACCTCAGGAAGAGGACGACGAGGGTTGCCAGCGAGATGCCGACCAGTTGACGGCTGTCGGCCGGGTCGATCCCGAGGATGTTGCCGAAGACGATGGTGCGGAGGTTCACACCGGATGGACGGAGGGACAGCAGCAGCAACCCGAGGGCGAAGAAGGTGGTGAACACGACGCCGATCACGGCGTCTTCCCTGAGTGGTGTCCGTGTCTTCAGGAACCCCATTCCGGCCGTGGCCAGCAGGGCTGCGAATGCGGCGCCCAGGGAGAAGGGGAGCCCCAGCAGTGCGGCGGCGGCAACCCCGGGGACCACCGCATGGGACAGGGCATCTCCCATGAGGGACCAGCCCTTCAGGGTCACGAAACACGACAGCAGTCCTCCGACCCCACCCACGAGGGCGCTGACCCAGATCGCGCGGACCAGGTACTCGTACTCGAACGGGGTCAGGAGACGGTCCATCACGAGGCCTCGTCCTCCGGCTGGGTCCGGGCCTTGATGATGTCTTCCCGGTCCCGGCGCTCGGTGAACTCCAGATGCCCATCCTTCCCGAAGATCAGCGGCCGCTCGTCATCGCTGAGCACCGTGATGCGTTGGGCGTCGTGGGGTTGCACGGTGGATTGATCGAAACGGAAATGGCGGAGCACCCCGCCGAAGGCCTTGGCGAGGTTGTCCTCGGTGAAGGTCTCCGCCAGCGGTCCCGCGGCGACGACCGTCCGGTTGATGATCACCGCGTGGTCGCAGAACTCCGGCACGGCACCGAGGTTGTGGGTGGAGACGAGGATGATGTGCCCGGAGTCCCGGAGTTCCCTCAGGAGCTGGATGATCGCGGCCTCGGTCTTGACGTCCACGCCGGTGAACGGCTCGTCGAGTAGGATGATCCGTCCCTCCTGGGCGAGTGCCCTCGCCAGGAAGGCCCTTTTCTTCTGTCCGCCCGAGAGTTCGCCGATCTGCCGATCCCTCAGATCCGAGAGTCCGACCCGCGCGAGGCTCTCCTCGACCTTCTGCCGGTCGATCCTCCTGGGGATGCGGAGGAGGTTCATGTGGCCGTACCGGCCCATCATGACCACATCCCACACCGTGACCGGGAAGGACCAGTCGACCTCCTCGGCCTGGGGCACGTAGGCCACCCAGTTCCGGGACTGCGCCACGCGGATCGGCTGGGATGCGATCGTCACCGAGCCCGTGTCTGGCGCCAGGAAGCCCATGATGGTCTTGAACAGCGTCGACTTGCCGCTGCCGTTGATCCCGACCAGCGCACAGATCGTCCCGGAGTGCAGTCGGAAGCTGGCGTCCCGGACGGCGACCAGGCCGTTCCGGTAGGTCACCGTGACGTGTTCCACAGCGAGATCGAATCCGGGATCAGTACCCATGGCTTGGCTCATGGCCTCTGGATCCCTCCGAGGCCGCTCACGAGGGTTTCGGCATTGGTCTCGAGGAGCCGGAGGTAGGTGGGGACCGGCCCATCAGCCGCGGTCAGGGAGTCGACGTAGAGGACCCCACCGAAGCAGGCTCCGGTCTCCCGGGCGACCTGTCGCATGGGTTTGTCGCTCACGGTGCTCTCGCTGAAGACAGCGGGGATGTGATCGGACCGTACCCGGTCGATCACACGTTGGACCTGCTGGGGGGTTGCCTCGGCATCCGCATTGATCGGCCAGAGATAGAGTTCGCGCAGACCATAGTCACGGGCGAGATAGGGGAAGGCTCCTTCGCTGGTCACGAGCCACCGTTGAGGGGGCGGGATGATTCCCAGCCGATCGCGGAGGGGTTGGTCGATGGCCCGGATCCGGGCGGCGTAGGCGGCCGCATTTGCGTTGTATGCCGTCGCATGGTCGGGATCGATCTGGACGAGTGCCCGACGGATGTTCTCGACGTACCGCAGGGCGTTGGTGGGGGACATCCAGGCATGTGGGTTCGGTTTTCCCTGATAGCTCCCCTCGGTGATGCCGATCGGCTCGATCCCGTCCGTCAGGACCGCTTCCGGCACCCCCTTGAGATTCGCGAAGAACCGCTCGAACCAGCGTTCCAGTCCCAGTCCGTTCCAGAGGATCAGGTCCGCCTGCTGGGCCTTCACGATGTCCCCGGGGGTCGGTTCGTACTCGTGGATCTCGGCGCCCGGCTTCGTGATGGATTCCACGATCGCGTGGTCCCCAGCGACGTTCTGGGCCATGTCCCGGAGGATCGTGAATGTGGTGAGGACCCGCTTCGGCCCCCCGGAGGATGAGGCTTTCGTCGAGCTCGGAGCCTCGCCGCAGCCGGCACAGAGACCTGTGACCACGAGCAGGAGCAGGATGACCCACCGCATCCGGGCATCGCGGAAAAAGGGCATCAGCCCATTTCCCTCCCACCCAGGAGCTGAATCGCAGGATAACCGTCTCACGCGTCGCCAGTGGTACCTCCACCATATAGGCAGGTCAAAAATATTGTTTTAAATAAGAAACAATGAGCGATACTCAATATCTTAGCTTGGCACAGCAGGGGCGTTTTGCTAGCCCAGACCGATGCCAGCCAAGTCACGCGTGTCGCCCCGAGCCGTCCCGAGGTCGGATTCCACCGAGGACCATCTGGAGCGGATCCAGGAGCTGGTGGAGCAGAAGGGATACGCGCGGGTGACCGACATCGCGGAAGCCCTCGAGCTCAACCGGTCCACCGTATCCAACATGGTCCGGCGCCTGGCAAAACGCGGTTATGTGAACTATGAGCGCTACCGGGGGTTCACCCTGACCCGGGAGGGGATGACGGTGGCGCGTCAGATCAAGCACCGTCACCGGATCCTCACCGACCTCCTGCAGATGTTGGGGCTGACGGCGGAAGTGGTGGCGGACGACGTGGAGGACATGGAGCACCATCTACGTCCCCAGACGCTCCGGGCCTTTGAATCCCTGGTGGAACACTGGCGGGACGAGGTGGGAGCCCACCGGCGCTTCCTCGAGTTCCATCGGGAACGTCAGGCCTGACGGTGGGGTTGGGTGTGCCAGACCGGGGTACCCTTTTCTGGGTTCTCAGCACGGCTTTTTGAAGGAGTTATCGGAAACCTTTTGACCCGGGACAGGGCGCCGTTTACACCGGAGGAGCGCGTTGGAGGTTATTGAGACACGTAAGGCACGATGAATTTCATTCCCGGTCTGCTGGCTGCCCAACAAGGTGGCTTCACGCTGACCTATATCTGGAATCAGGCGACGCCTGAGGCCAAGGTCATCATCGTCATCCTCCTGATCTTCTCGATCTTCGCGTGGTCGGTGATGGCCTCGAAGGCGCTCCAGATGCGCCGAGCCCAGCGGCTCAACCACTACTTCGAGGCTGAGTTCCGCCAGCAGCAGTCCGTCCTCTCCATCTTCGATCGCAAGCTCCAGGTGGATGGGTGTCCGCTGTTCTCCGTCTATCTTGATGGCTGCAATGATCTGGAGGGACATCTGCGGTTGGCAGATGGCACCCGTAAGGTCCATGCCACCCTGAAGGGAATGGAGCATGTGAAGCGGTCCTTGGAGGGCTCCGTGGCCCGCGAGTCCCTGCGGCTTGAATCTGGCCTGGTCCTGCTCGCGGTGGCGGTCAGTGGGGCGCCGTTCCTCGGGTTGCTGGGCACCGTCTGGGGTGTCATGGATGCCTTCGGTGGCGTGGCGGTGGCTGCGCAGGCCGGGGCGAGGGCCGACCTCGCAGTCATGGCGCCTGGCGTCTCCGCGGCCTTGGTGACCACGGTGGCCGGCCTCCTGGTCGCGATCCCGTCGATGTTTGGCTACAACTGGCTCGTCCATACCCTCCGGGTCCACACGGTCGAGCTCGACAACTTTGCCCAGGCCCTCGCCTCGCGCATGGAGACCGAATTCCTGAAGGACGAATAATCAGTCACCCAGACCGGTCAGCCCACCCGCCCGCATGCGCCGTTTCTCCCAACGCAATTCGCTGGTGACGTTGAACGACATCAACATCACACCGCTGCTGGACCTCGCTTTCGTCCTCCTCATCATCTTCATCATCACGACCCCGCTGATGGAGCAGTCCATCAGCCTCAAGCTCCCGGTGGGCGGTTCAAACAAGCCCACCGCGAAGCAGGACGATGTCGTCGTGGTCGAGGCCCGTCCCGATGGCGTCTACTACGTCCGGGGCCGGTCCCTCGGCTCCGACCTGAAAGTTTTGGAGGCGCGCCTCGTCGAGGAGTACCGGAAGAATCCCAACATGGTCGTCCGGATCCGGGCGGACCGCGCCGGGAAATTCGAGCTTCCCGTCAACATCATCGAGGTCTGCCGCAGGAACGGCATCACCCGGTTTGACATCGGCACCGAGCCGCAGGGGGGACGTTGACCGTGGATCGCGTCTTCCAGCGCACCTTGGCGGGTTCCGCGATCGGCCATGCGGTCCTGCTGACGCTGGTGGTGTTGGTGGGCGGGCTCACCGCAAAGAAGGTCGTCCAGCCTGACGTCCCGTTCCTCGAGATCATCCCGACCGACCTCAAGCTCACGATGGGAAACCAGATCGGGGGCGGGACTCCGAATCCGCGTCCGCTGGCTGCGGTCGAGGGAACACCTCCACCGTCCGCGGTGATACCGCCCAAGGCACCACCGGTGACTGAGGTTCCCCGTATCGAACCGAAACCGGTGGAGCCCCAGGTGAAGCCGTCCCCCTCCGAACCGGTATCGGAACCCAAGCCCGAGGAACCCACGGCGAAGACCAGGGAGCCCGAACCCAAGGTTGAGGTTTCGAAGGACATCCGTCCCACGGCCCAGGCCCAGGATGTCGACACGTCGCGGAAGGCGGAGAAGACCCCGCCGAAGATCCAGATCAGCAAAGAGGTCCGTACGGTCAATGCCTCGGATCGGAAGAAGGCGGAGCGCGAGGCCCGGGAGGCCCGTGAAGCCAAGGAGGCCAAGGAGGCGGCCGCCGCTGAGGCCAAGGCGCAGCAACAGCGTGCCGCATCGGCACAGAAGCTGGCCGCCCGGTTCGCCGGAGCCGCCAGCGGGGTCTCGCAGAATGTCGGGGGCTCGACCAAGATCGAGATGCCTGGCCCAGGGGGTGCCGCCTACGCCCCCTATACATCCTGGCTCCAGACGTTCCTCTACCAGCAGTGGCGCCGCCCAGCCACCACGGCATCCGGGAACGAATGGGTGGGCGTCCAGTTGACCATCTCCAAGGATGGGACAGTCCTCGACGTCACCATCAAACGGTCCTCAGGAGTCCGCTCCCTGGATGCCTCGGTGGAGGAGATCTTCCGTCGCAACCGGAAGCTCCGCCCGCTCCCCGAGGAATTCAGCGAGTCGCGCCTGGTCGTCCCCGTGAAGTTTGTCCTCGAAGCCTCTGCATCCCTATGAAGTTCGGATTCTTCCACTCCCGTCTGATCCGCCCCGCTGCCGCCATCCTCTCGGCCGTGTGCGCCCTCCTGGTCTCCGCACAGGATGGAGGCGTCACGATTACCAAGGGTGCGGTCCGGACCATACCCATCTCGCTCTCGGGCTACTCCGATGAGGTGCGGAAGATCCTTGAGTTCGACCTCTATGTGGTCGGCTTCGAGGTGAACAGTGGCACCGCTCCCCAGTACCGCCTCGCAGGCGGAGGGCAGGGTGAGGTCCGTGGCACCCTTTCCGATGTCAACAGCCAGCAGGTGCTGTTTGCCCGGACCTATCCGGGTGGATCCGCCCGCGCCCAGGCCCATGCACTGGCGAATGATGTGGTGAAATCCCTGCTCCAGCTCCCCGGGATTGCCAACACCAAGATCGCCTTCCGGAATCTCCCTGGCGGCCGCAACGCCCGGGGGGAGCTCATCTCCGAGATCTGGGCGTCTGATTGTGATGGAGCCAATGGTGTTGCGCTCACCGGGGATGGATCCATCGCGTTTGGTCCTTCCTGGGTGCCGGGACAGCTCAAGCTGTTCTACACCTCCTTCAGGGGTTCCCGGCCGGAGATCTACCTCCAGGACCTGCGGAGCGGCAATCGCACCCGGGTGTTCTCGTTCCCCGGGACCAGTTCCAGCCCAGCGGTCTCTCCTGACGGCAGCAAGGTCGTGATGGTGTTGAGCCGTAGCGGAAGCCCGGATCTCTGGCTGGCGAACGTGGATGGAAGCGGACTCCGGCAGTTGACCACCACGAAGGAGTTGGAGGCGTCCCCCTGCTGGTCCCCGGATGGCCGCACGATCTGCTTCACCTCGGCCGAGGGCGGTCGCCCATCCCTCTACACCATCCCCGCCTCGGGAGGAGCCATGAAGCGGCTCAACACCGGGGGCGTGACGCAATGCACGGAGCCCGATTGGTCCCCGGATGGCCAATGGATCGCATTCACCCGGGCCGCGGGTGAGTTCACGATCTATGTGATGCCAGCTGCCGGGGGCAGCGCCAATGCGATCGCAGCGGGCGAGGATCCGTCCTGGTCCCCGAATTCCCGCACGCTGGTCTTCACCCGTCGTGTCGGCGGTGAACGGCGACTGTCGCTGCTTGACGTGCCCTCCAAGCACGTCAAGGATTTGACCCGTATTTCGGGGGGGTGCTCGCAAGCCAGTTGGTCCAGGTGAGGTCCTCCCTTTTTCTGTTCGCGCATCCCAAGGCTGATCCATGAAGTTCTCCCTGTCCCGAGTCCTCCTCCTCGTCACAGCCGCCTGCCTGCTCGGTGGCGCCGCTGGTTGCTCCCGGAAACCCAAGGGTCTGACCCCGCTTCCTGCCGGCCAGTCTGGCTCGACGGGTCCGGTGGGTGAGATTCCGCTGAACCCCGGGAATGGCATCGGCGGAGGACGGTTGGATGGCAACGGAACCGGTTCAACGGGAACGGACACGACCGGTAGCACGGACCTGAATCCCAACCTCGACCCATCCAAGATGGTCCAAGACCGCGAGAAGTTCGCGTCGGACACCGTCTATTTCGATTTCGACAAGTCCAATGTGAAGCCGCAGTACAACGCCAACATCGCCCGCGTTGCGGACTACCTGAAGGCGAATACCTCCAATAGCCTCCTCATTGAGGGCCACTGTGACGACCGCGGCACCGAGGAGTACAATCTCGCACTTGGAGAGCGCCGGGCTCTGGCGGTCCGCGACAAACTGATGTCGGCTGGCGTCAGTGGCGACCGAATCACCACCATCAGCTACGGCAAGGAGAAGCCGGCCATGATCGGCACCACCGAGGAGGCGTACGCCAAGAATCGGCGTGGCGTGTTCGTCCTGCTCACGCCGCCCGCGTCGATCCGCTGACCGGGGCATTGCCCTGAGTCCCTGACAAAAGCCCCGCCTCCGGCGGGGCTTTTTGCTGTCGGTAAACCCGGTGTGCCGAGCTCCCCCAGGGGCTTTGCATACGGGTGGGGATGGAGTCGTTCTCCTGCTCGAACCCAGTGGTCAGCCGTGGGGGAGTTCTGCGATAACCGCCTTGTGCCGCCCGAGCTCACCCTCCAGCCCATCGGATACATCCGGTCCGAGAAACAGGTGAAGTTCCAGGCCCGACACCAGCCGACGGAGACGGACCCCGGGGAGAGCATCCTCGAGCTGGTGGAGGGTGCTGACCATCAGCTGGCCCTGCGGGATCTGGAGGGGTTCGAGCGGATCTGGCTGGTCTGGTGGTTCCACCGGAACGAAGGGTGGCGTCCCCTCGTGCTCCCACCACGAGGCCCTGCACAACGCCGCGGCGTCTTCGCCACCCGATCCCCCTATCGTCCAAATCCGCTCGGCCTGACACCGGTCACCCTGCTCGGCATCCGCGGTCGTCATCTCCGGATTGGACCCTGTGATCTTGTCGATGGCACCCCGGTCTTCGATATCAAGCCCTACATCCCGGCCTATGATGCCTTCCCGTCCTCACGCGCCGGATGGCATGATGTGGTCGAGGCTTCCCTCGCCGAGCCGCCGCGTTTCACCGTCGTGTTCGAGTCCCTGGCCCAGACCCAGGCCGCCTGGCTCCTGGAGCATTGGGGCATCGACTTCAGGCCCCGCATGATCGAGCTGCTGTCGCGTGATCCCCATCCGCACCGGTCGCGTCGGATCCGTCGCCGGGGCGGGATCCGATGGGAGATCGGGTGTGGGGCCTGGCGGGCGTTCTTCGAGGTCGAGGCCCAGACCGTCCGGGTCTTCAGCCTCGATGCCGCCTACGCCCCCCGATTCCTCTCGGATCCGACCCTGGAGGACATTCCCGACCATGCCGCCCAGGTGGCGTTCCGTGAGCTGTGGCCACTCGAGTAGGTCAGAGGATAGGTGGGTGGTCCGCTGGCCGGTGACGTCCGTTCTGGCGTGCCTGCGGGTTTGGAACTATCCCCAGCCGGGATCCTGAGTGAGCCTGTGTCGCCTCCGGCTTCCTTGAGTCCGTTGACTACTATGACCGCCTCCCGCCGACTTCGATTCCTGGGTGCTCTGCTTGGAATCCTTCCTCTCGCCGCCGAGAACGAGATCGGATTCATCGAGCGCTTCGCCCTGGCGCCCGATCGGGCCGCCGTCCTCGACCAGCTCGTGCCCGGGACCGAGGACTACTACCACTTCCATGCCTTGCACTATGAGCAGACTGGGCAGGCGGATCGCCTGAAGACCCTCCTAGAGAGCTGGGCTGCCCGGTTCCCGGAATCCGCGCGACGCCAGGTGATCGAGAACCGGCAGGCCCTGCTGGCCTATGGCACCGATCCGGACCGGACCCTCCGCTGGCTGCGGGAGCGGCTCCATCCATCGCTGGATCACGTCCGGGTCGTTCCCGACCAGAAGCCCGGGCTTCCGGCCACTCTGGATCCCACCCGGATCGCGAGGGCCGAATTCCTCAGGAAGGTTCTCGAGAGGGATGCCCTCGAGGGATTGGACCCCTCCGAGTATCCCTCACTTCTCCGTGACGCGGTCCCCCTCAACCCGGCCCAGAGGCGGCATGTCCTCTCGTTGCTCCAACGTCCCGACCTGCCGGGGCTCGTCGAGGTGGTCGTCGCGGATCTCAAGACCCCAGGAAGCCGGGGTTTTGGCCAGCATGGCATCCATCGACAACTGCTACCCGAACAGCTGGAGGCGTTGCAGAAGGCGATGCCCGATCTGATCCGGCAGCCGGAGTTCGTCTTCACCCAGCTCCGGAAGCTCGCGCCGTCCGCGGACTCGAGTTCAGTCCAGGATCCAGGAGTCCGTGAGGCCTGGTTGGAGCGGCTCTGGATTGCGGTGAAGCCGTTGTCCTCGTCCTTCAATTCCCTCAAGGCCCACATTCTCCACGCACGACTCGTCCTCGACCGCACCCGGGGAATTCGGGATCGAGAACGGTTCATCGAGTATCTGAAGCTGCCCCGACCGGCGGTCTACATGAGCCCCCGGTTTCTGGAGCAGTCCGAGGTGCAACGCCGGGGAGCTGATCTCAATGCGGCGTTCGATCTCATCGGTTCCGGACCGATCGGTTCCGACGACGAGTTGGTCCGGGACTACCTGCTGCATTTCGCCAAGGAGGAGTCGTCCTGGGAACCTTGGGCGGAGTGGTTGAACGAGGACTGGCTCAAGCCCGTGTTTGCCGAGGCCAAGATCACCACCGGGGCGCCGGATCCGGAACGTTGGGCCTCGCTCCTCTCCCCGGCCGCCTATCAGGCGCTCCGCGACCGGGTCGATGTGGAGTTCCCCCCGAACAGCCCCGTGGTGCTTCCGCCCGCCGAGGAGGTCTCCCTCGACGTGATCCTGAAGAACGCCCCCCAGGTCATCGTGCGGCTGTTTGAGATCAACACGCTGGGCTTCTTCACCACGCAGAATCGGCAGCTCAACACGGACCTCAACCTCGACGGGCTCGTCGCCAATTCCGAGCAGACACTGAACGGGGATGCCTCGCCGTTCCGCAGGGTGGCGAAGACCCTGAAGTTCCCCGAGCTCAAGGGGCGTCGGGGTGCCTGGATCGTCGAGGTCATCGCAGGCGGGAAATCCTCGAGGGCCCTCATCCGTAAGGGACAGTACTCGCTGGTCCAGCAAACCGGTGCGGCTGGTGAATGGATCACGCCGCTCGACGAGTCCCAGCAGCCTCTCCGTGGGGTGTCGGCCTGGTTGGATGGTCGCCGTATCGATCCGGAGAAGGATGGCCGGATCCTGATTCCATTCACCCGTGAACCCGGACGTCGTCAACTGGTCCTCGCCGATGCCGACAGTGGCTTCGCCAGCCTCGTGTCCTTCGATCATCCCGGTGAGAACTACCGTCTCGACGCCCAGTTCCACGTCGACCGTGAACAATTGCTGCCGGGGCAGGAGGCCATGCTGGCGGTGCGCGCCATGCTCTTCGCCGGGAAGACCCCGGTGGCTCTCGGCCTGCTCAAGAATCCCAAGCTGACGCTCCGGACCGAGACCCTCGACGGCGTGGTGTCCACCGCGGAGATCCGCTCGCTCAAGCTGGAGCCGGACAACGTCCTGCTGCATCCGGTCCGGACACCCGACCGATTGGCCGGCCTCCAGATCGAACTCCAGGGCGAGGTCGACTCGCTGACCCAGGCGGGACAGAAGATCACCCTCGAGGCCCGGAGGGGCTGGACCTTCAATGGCATCCAGAGGACGGCACTCATCGCCGATGCGTTTCTGACCCGGGCGGAGGGATCCTTACGTTTGGACGTCCTGGGCCGCAATGGCGAGGCGATCCCGGACCAGGTCGTCGAGGTTCAGGTGTTCCGCAACGGTTTCCAGCAGCCGGAAGTCCTCTCGCTCAGGTCCGACGATTCCGGCCGCATCCAGCTCGGTTCACTCGAGGGGGTTCGACAGGTCATTGGGAAGCTCCTGGGCGGTCCCTCCCGGACGTGGCCAGTCATGGAGTCGAAACAGACATGGCCCGATGCGGTTCAGGTTGCCTCCGGGGAACGGATCCAGATCCCGCTGCAGGACCCAGTGGATCCTGGTTCCGTCTCGCTGCTCGAGATTCGTGGTGGGGTTTTTGTGGCGGACCATTCCGCCCGGATCACCGCGAAGGAGGGCATGATGGATTTGGGGGTGCTCGAACCCGGTGACTATTCCCTTGAGGTGAGGTCCCGCTCCATCGAGCAGATTCCGGTGCGCGTGGTCTCCGGAAAGCCTGTGGGCGATTGGATTGTGGGAACCAGCCGAGCCGTTGAACACCGAGCGGGTCGCGCGCTGAGGATGGTCACGACGGAGGCGGCTGGAGGCACGCTGGCGATCCGACTGGCGGATTGGGATGCGTTCACCCGGGTCCATGTTGTCGCCACGCGCTTCGACCCGGTCGGCGGGTTGTGGTCGGATCTCTCCGGATTCTCCCGGCCCGGGGTTGGAATGACGACCCCGGACTGGTTGCCGAACCTGTATACCAGCGGCAGGCGCATTGGGGACGAGTACCGGTACATCCTGGAACGTCGCTATGCCGCGAAGTTTCCGGGGAATCTTCTCTCGAGGCCCGGGCTGATCCTGAATCCATGGGAGCTCCGGACCACCGAATCCGGTACGTCGGCCCTGACCGCAACCGAGGCCCCGCAAGCGATGGCCGGGGCGGTTGACGGACTGTCACGGAACGCGGCGCTCAAGCAGGAGATGGCCGAGCGTGTGGCGCCTGAACCGGAATCGAGCCTCGATTTCCTCGCCAAACCCGCACCGGGCCTCTTCAACCTCCGTCCCGACACGAACGGCGTGGTCCGGATCGCACTGGAAGAACTGGGAGACCGATCACTCGTGCAAGTGTATGCCGAGAATCTCACCGATGCCGTCTGGAGGAAGATTCCGATGCCGGAGCGTTCCACGGCATTCCGTGACCTTCGTCTCGCCCAGCCCCTGGATCCGGCCCGCTCTGTGACCGAGATGCGGGAGTCGCTGGTACTGCAGGCGGGAGCAGTGGTTGAGATCCCGGACATCACGGCGGAAGAGTTCGAGATCTACGACACCCTGGGATCCCTCCAGGGGCTCCTGCTGGCCCTGAGCGGGGGCAACAAAGATCTGGAGAGATTCGAGTGGGCCCTCCGGTGGCCGAAGCTCTCCGCCGAGGAGCGTCGGAGTCGCTACAGCGAGTTCTCCTGTCACGAGCTGAACGTCTTCCTGAGCCGGAAGGATCCAAAGTTCTTCAAGGAGGTCGTGGAGCCCTATCTTCGGAACAAGAAGGATCCGACCTTCATCGACGACCTCCTTCTGGGGCGGGATCTTGGTCGGTATCTATCGCCTTGGGCCTACGGAAGGCTCAACGCGGCCGAGCGGGCACTGCTGACACGTCAGCTG
>Ga0315906_10002478_pt1 | contig 25729 bp, 27 predicted proteins | sample LakEriMetagenome_4_FD_203526 | JGI IMG/M metagenome (GOLD analysis project Ga0315906, IMG submission 203526) | Freshwater fungal communities from buoy surface, Lake Erie, Ohio, United States - Buoy 2 MA122 | ecosystem: Environmental > Aquatic > Freshwater > Lake > Lake biofilm | place: USA...
ATATAGTTGCGCGTCCCCGCCCGCCCGTCGGCGCGGCGATAGCCTTGGAACGTAGCGCGCTCGGCGAGCGGTAGCGGCGCGTAGGGCTTGGCGTCTTCGGCAAAATGGTAGTCGCGCGCGAATGCCTTGAAGTCGCAATTGTGCGTATGGATATGGTCGCCCGCCGCAATGGCGCCGTGCGCAAAGCCGATCGTCTGGCCGAATTTGCGCACGGACTCGCCTTGCGCGATCGCCGCGATCGCCATTTTGTGGCCCTTTTGGATGCGGGCGCGGGCAACCGCCCCGTGGATCGTGGCACCCTCGGGGATCGCGTCCACCGCGACCACGAGATTGTCGGATGCGTTGAGGCGGATCGTGCGTGGTACTGCGGTCATTTTGGCTTCCCCCGATTATTTGCCCCGAATATAGCGCAGGCGTGCGGCGTTTCAGACCACGTTCTTTTCCACGAGTGGGCGTTTTTCGACCAAGCGCTGCGGCGACAGATCGCCGAGATCGACCGCGGTTGGTGCGGCCCCTTGCATGCGGTCGGCAAGATAGCGCCCCACGGCCGGGCTTTGCTGCAGCCCATGGCCCGAAAAACCGTTGGCAAGCCAAACGTTCGACGTGCCCGGAACGGCACCCACCAGCGCGTTGTGGTCGAAGCCGTTCATGTCGTAATGGCCCGCCCATGCGCGCCCGCGCTTGATTGCCTCGAAGGCGGGCACGCGCGTGGCCAGCACGGGCCACACATGGTCGTCGAAAAACTGGTAGTCGACCTCGAAATCCGCATCTGCATCGGGATCAGCGTCGGCAGGTGGCGCGCTGCCGCACAGATAGCCAGCGCCCTCGGGCCGACAATAGACGCCCGTGGGATCGATCAGCAGCGGAAAGTCGGCAAGCTTCTCGCGGCATTCGAACGTAAAGATCATGCGCTTTTTGGCGTGCACGGGAATGTCGAAACCGGTCTGGCGCACGAGGGCGCGCGCACCCGTACCCGCCGCGAGCGCCAACTGTCCGCACGCGATCCGCGATCCGTCGTCGAGTGTCACGCCGCGGCAGGCGCCGCCCGCCATGTCGAGCGAGGCGACCGCCGCTTTGCGGAATTCGGCACCGAGTGCGCGCGCTTTCTTGCGAAAGGCCTGCAGGAGGCTGTAGCCGTCGAACCAGCCTTCGCCGCTGCGGCCCCAGCATCCGGCTTCGAGCCCTTCGATCGAAAGCCACGGGAAGCGTTGCCGCAGGCAAACGGCGTCGAAACGCGCGATGTCCGCACCGAGCTTTGTTTGCAGCGCGTGGTTTTCGGCAAGCACCGTTTGGCCGGCTTCCGTCGCCAGAAACAGATAGCCGCCTTCGCGCAGGCCGATTTCCGGTCGCTCGCCTTCGACCGCCAGAATGTCGGCAGCCCGGCGCAGAAAATCGATGCCAAACAGCGATGCGCGGATATTGACGGGCGACGAAAATTGTTGCCGGATCGATGCGGCCGAGAGCGCACTTGCCGCGCGCGCATAGGTGGGGTCGGGCTCGAGCACGGTCACGCGGGCGCCAAGGCCCGATGCGACGAGATGGTAGGCGATCGAAGCGCCAATGGCGCCGCCGCCGGCAATCACGATGTCGGTATTTTGGGTCATGGGACACGGACTTTAGCGGAGGGGTGGGCATGTGCAACTGGATAGCGGCAGCGGCGATTCTGGCCGCAAGCACGCCATCGGCGTTCGCGCACTTTGTTCTCAAGCGCGGCCTCGGTCCCGGCGGTTCTGGCGGGCTCGGCGGTCTACCGGGCGGCTCGCCGGACGGCGACCCACCGGGATTCAGCCGCTCGACGCCGCGCTGAGCGCTGCCGTTTGCCCCAGGCGCGCGTCTGGGCTATGTCCTAGCGCGCCTCGTCCTTTGAAAGTCCGAACGTGATCGAAAAACAGAAACTCAAAGCCATCAGCGGCTTTCCCGAATGGCTGCCCGAACTGCGCATGGTCGAGCTCAAATGGCTCGACACGATCCGCGCGCTGTTCGAGAGCTACGGCTACGCGCCCATCGAAACGCGCGCGGTCGAGCCCGTCGAAGTGCTGCTGAAGCAGGGCGACACCGACAAGGAAATCTACGCGATCCGGCGCCTTGCAGCGGAGCCTGGCGAGGTCGCCGAGCACGCGCTGCACTACGACATGACCGTGCCGATGGCGCGCTACGTCGCCGCCAACATGAACGAGCTCGTCTTCCCCTTCAAACGCTACCAGATGCAGAAGGCCTGGCGCGGCGAGCGCCCGCAGGACGGGCGCTTCCGCGAATTCTACCAATGCGACGTCGACGTGGTCGACGTGCGCGATATCCCGCTGCATTTCGACGCCGAAATGCCGGCCATCATGTTCGAAGCGCTCGACCGCATCGGCGTGGGCCCCACGGCCACCAAGATCAACAACCGCAAAATCCTGCAGGGCTACTACGAGGGCCTCGGCATTGCGGATGCCGCCAACACGATGCGCATCGTCGACAAGCTCGACAAGATCGGTGCTTCCGGCGTCGCTGCGATGCTGATGGGCGAACTCGGCCTGGACGAAGCAACGGTCGCGAAGGTGCTGGCCTTGAGCGAGATCAAAGGCAGCGATGCGGGCGTGCTGGCCGCCGTCGAAAAACTCGGCGTGAAGTCGGCGACGCTCGAGCAGGGCCTGCACGAGCTCGGCTTCGTGCTCGATGCGCTGAAGCGTTTTCCGTCCGGTGCTTTCGTCGCCGATCTTTCGATCGCGCGCGGTCTTGCCTACTACACGGGCTCGGTCTACGAAACCAAACTCGTCGAGTTTCCGGATTTCCCGACCGTGTGCGGCGGCGGACGCTACGACAATCTGGTGGGCTCGCTCATCAACCGGCGCCTGCCGGGCATCGGCATTTCGATCGGCCTCACGCGCATTTTCTGGAAGATGCAGAAAGAGGGCCGCATCGCCGCTCCGCGCAAAAGCCCCAGCGACGTGCTCGTCCTCTTCCCGCGCGGCGGGGCCTATGCCGATGTGGCGGCAACCGCACAGGCCTTGCGTAGCCGCGGCCTCAAGGTCGAGATGTACCACGAGGACCGCAAGATCGACGCGCAGTTCAAATACGCGACCGACAAAGGCATTCCCTACGTATGGTTTCTGCCCGCGGAGGCGGGGGCTGCGCACAAGGTCAAAGATCTCGCCGTCGGCACGCAGCACGAGGCCGATCCCTCGAGCTGGCTTCCCGCAAGATTGGGCTGAAGCGTCAGCGCCGCGCGTCGAGCACGAGGCGCAGGGCGAGGCCCGCAAAGACGCACGCGAGGAACCAGCGCATGGCGGTGACCGCGCGCTTGCTGCCGGCAATGGCGCGGCCGGCACGGGCCGAGACGATTATGACCGCCCCGTTCACGACGAGGCCGATCGCGTTGAGGATCGTGGCCAGCAGCAGCATCTGCAGCACGATCGAGGGGCCTGCGGGATCGACGAATTGCGGGAAGAGGGCCACCACAAACAGCGCCATTTTGGGATTGAGCACGTTGTTCCAGAGGCCCTGGCGGAACATGGGCGCGATCGCGGCGGCTGTTGTGGCCTCGGCCGAGGCCGACGATGGCGCCATGGGGGCTTGCGGTGCGGTGAGGATACGCACAGCGAGAAACGCGAGATACGCCGCCCCCGCATAGCGCACGATGTCGTAGGCAAGCGGATAGACGGCAAAAAGTTGGGCAAGGCCCAGGGCGGTTGCGAGCGCGTGGCCGTAGGTTCCGATCTGGATGCCGGCCAATGTGGCAAATCCCGCTGCCCGCCCGTGGCTCGCACTGCGTGCGGCGATCAGCAGCATGTCGGGGCCGGGTGTTGCCGCCAACGCCACGCAGGCAAGGGCGAAGATCCAAAGGACGGCGATTTCCACGGGTTGCCCTTTGCCAATGAGAAATGGGGCAGGCGGGACTGTCCCCGGCGCGCGGCGCGCGAAAGCGCCCAAAATGGCGGAAAACCGGGATTGCGGGTGGTGCTGCCGGGGAGGATTGAACTCCCGACCTCAGCCTTACCAAGGATGCGCTCTACCACTGAGCTACGGCAGCGCGCCACCCGCAATCGGTCGCTTGATGCCACAGACGGCCGGTGTGTGCAACTCGCTTGGTTCGCGGGCCGGTTTTTGGCAAACTGACCTCGATGACCCAAGCGCTTGCAGCCCCGCCGCCGGCCCCAATGACGCCTTCGCAGACGATCGATCCGGTCGTGCGCGCAGCCGTGAAGGGCAAAGGCACTTTCTCGCTCGGCCAGATCGCCGACGTGGTCGGCGCCTCGCCGATGGTCGTGTTTGCCGTCCTCGAACAGATGGTCGAGGAGGGCAAGCTGCGCCGCCTCGTCGCCGGGCGCGGCGTGCCCGGCGTGCGGCGCTAGCCTGGCCCCGAAAACCTACCGCCGCTTTGCGCGGTTCACCGCCGACGTGACCGCCTTCAACGACGCCGCGACGATGTTCGCATCCACGCCGACCCCGAACAGCGTGCGCTCGCCGATCTTGGCTTCAACATAGGCGGCTGCCTGGGCTTTGGCCCCTTGGCCACCCTTAATCGCGTGTTCGCGATAATCGACCACGTCCACCGCAACGCCGATGCGATTGAGCGCATCGACATAGGCCGCGATCGGGCCGTTGCCTTCGCCGGTCAGCTTCTGTTTGACGCCGTCGATAGCGACGTTGGCTTCGATCCGCCGTTCGGTTCCGGCAGTGCCGGTCGGCAAGGTCGTGTGATCGGCAAACGCGATCGAACCGCCCTCGAGATATTCGTCGGCGAAGGCGGCGTAGATGTCTTTGGCCGACAATTCCTTACCGGTCGCATCGGCCACGCGCTGCACCACGCCTGCAAACTCGATCTGCAGGCGGCGCGGCAATTCGAGCCCGTAGTCGCTCTCGAGCAGATAGGCGACCCCGCCTTTGCCGGACTGCGAATTGACGCGGATCACGGCTTCGTAGGATCGGCCCACATCGTTGGGATCGATCGGCAGATAGGGCACGTCCCACAGGCCGGTGTTGGATTTGGCTTGGGCTGTGAGGCCTTTCTTGATCGCGTCTTGGTGCGAGCCCGAAAACGCCGTGAACACAAGCTCGCCGCCGTAAGGATGGCGCGGATGCACGGGCAATTGGTTGCAGTATTCGACCGTGCGCACGATCTCGTTCACGTCCGACAGATCGAGAGCCGGATCGACCCCCTGGCTGAACAGATTGAGCGCCAGCGTCACGATATCGACATTGCCGGTGCGCTCGCCGTTGCCGAACAAGGTGCCCTCGACGCGGTCGGCGCCCGCCATCACGGCGAGTTCGGCGGCGGCCACGCCTGTGCCGCGGTCGTTATGCGGATGCACGGACAGGATCCAGCTGTCGCGCTTTTTGACGTTGCGCGAAAACCATTCGATCTGGTCGGCATAGATGTTCGGCGTCGCCGCTTCGACCGTGGCCGGCAGGTTGAAGATCATCTTGGCGGACGGCGAAGGCTGCCACACGTCCATCACCGCTTCGCAGATCTCCTTGGCGAAATCCATTTCGGTCTGGGTGAAGCTTTCGGGGCTGTATTGCAGCACGATCTCTGTCTCGGGCACGGTTGCCACAAGGCGTTTTACGGTGCGGGTACCCTTGACCGCGATATCGACGATGCCCGGCCGGTCGAGCCCGAACACGACGCGGCGCTGCGTGGTCGAGGTCGAATTGTAGAGATGCACGACCGCGCGCTTGGCGCCCTTGATCGCCTCGAATGTGCGCGCGATCAATTCGTCGCGGGCTTGCGTCAGCACTTGGATCGTGACGTCGGCGGGGATCGCCCCTTCCTCGACGATCGAGCGCACGAAATCGAAGTCGGTCTGCGAGGCGGCCGGGAAACCCACTTCGATTTCCTTGAAGCCCAGGCGCACCAGCAAATCGAACATGCGGCGTTTGCGCTCAGGGCCCATCGGCTCGACGAGGGCTTGGTTGCCGTCGCGCAGATCGACCGAGCACCAGAGCGGCGCTTTGTCGATGACCCGGCTCGGCCATTGGCGGTTGGGCAAATCGATCGGCGCGAAGGCTTTGTATTTGCGGAAATTCATTGTTCGTCTCGCTGGTTGGATGGGCAAAAAAGGGTCGGGGGGAACGAAGGCGCGAAAAAGCGCCTGAGTCGCTCGGCAAGACGGATGATGGGCATTGGGGACTTCCAGGCAGAAGGGGCGAAACCGCACGACAGACACCGCTTTGCGCCCCTTCGCGAAGGAAGGGGGAAGCGGCTCAAATAAGTCGAAGCGTGGCGCCCTGGAAGTTCATAGCGTCGATTAAAGGGCAGTTCGGGCGGGGCGTCAAATGTTTTGGCACGGGAATTGAACCTCCGCAATGGACCCCGCCGGAGACTTCTCTTCGGCCCTTACCCGGAGCAAACCCCCATGTTCAACACCTTGAAAGCCGTGGCTTTCGCGGCAGCCCTCGTTACAGGTGCTGCGGGTGCGCAAGCGCAAGCGCCGACCACGATCAAATTCACGCTCGGCTGGAAAACTCAGGGCAGCGACGCGGCGTTTTTCGTCGCGCGCGACAAGGGCTATTTCGCGCGCGAAGGGCTCAACGTGACGATCGACCAGGGCGAAGGCTCGGGGGCGACCGTCACGCGCATCATGGGCGGCGCCTACGATGCGGGCTTCGGCGACATCAACGCGATCATCCAAAACGCGGCGGCCAATCCGGGCCAGCAGCCGATCATGGTCTACCAGATGTGGAACCAGCCGCCCTTCGCGATCGTCGCGCGCAATCCGGCCGGGATCAAGTCGATCAAGGATTTTGAGGGCAAGACGCTGGGCGGTGCCCAAGGCACGCCGACCACGCGGCTGATGCCGGTGTTCGCGTCCGTGAATAAGCTCGATCTTTCGAAGATCAAGTTCACGAACATGGCGCCCAACCTGCAGGAGCCGATGCTGATCCAGGGCCACATGGATGCGGCCATGGTCTTCAACATCACGAGCTACTTCAACCTCGTCGGCCTCAACCAGGATCCGGACAAGGACTACACGTGGTTCTCTTTCGCCGATTACGGCATGGATCTCTACTCGAACGGCATGATGGTCTCGCAAAAGCTGATGCGCGAGAACCCGAAGGCCGTGGCGGGCCTCGTTCGCGCCGTGAACCAGGCCACGCTCGAAGTGGGCCGCGACATTCCGGGGGCGATGGCCTCGGTGCGGCGCTTCGACGCGCTCGTCGACATGAACGTCGAAACCCGCCGCCTCAAATTCGCCTACGAAAAGCTCATGGTCTCGGCCGAGAGCAAGGAGATCGGCGCGGGCGACGTGAAGGACGAGCGTTTGGCGCGTTCGATCGGCATGGTCGTGTCGGGCTACGGCTTGACGCGCACGCCCGAGGTGCGCGAAGTCTTCTCGCGCGAATTCCTCCCCGCCCGCGGCGAACGCGAGCTCGTCTATATGGGAAACTGAGTTGACCCAAACCCGATCGCTCGTCGTCAAAGGCGGGCGCCTTCTCGACATCGACAAGGACAAGGCCGAGCCGGCGGACATTCTCGTGTCCGCCGGTTTCGTTCTCGACATTGGCCCGCCGGGTTCGTTCGACGCCGTCGCGGCCGACCGGCTCGATGCTGCCGACCGCTTGCTCGTTCCCGGTCTCGTCAACGCGCACACACACGCGCACGGCGCTTTGGGGCGCGGTGCCGTCGGCGACCAAGTGCCGCTTGAGCTGTTCTTGAACGCGTCGGGGGCCATCAACGGCCAGCGCACGCGCGACGACAAGTATCTGACCGCGGCGTTGTCGGCTGCCGAAATGATCCGGCGCGGCTGTACGGCGAGTTTCGATCTGTTCGTCGAATTCCCGGCCCCTTCGGCCGAGGGCATGCGCGCGACGGCGCAGGCCTATTGGGATGCCGGCATGCGCGCGGTCGTGGCCCCCATGATGGCCGACCGCACGCTTTATCAGGCTTTGCCGGGTCTGCTCGAAGCGATCCCGGCCGCCTTGCGCGGGCCCTTCGAGAAGCTTGCACTGGCCCCGTTCGAAACCAGCCTTGCCAATTTGAAGCCCATCTATGCGGATTGGCCGTTCGATCGTGCCTTCGTGAAGCCGGGCATTGCGCCGACAATCCCGCTGCATTGTTCGGACGCGTTTTTGTCGGCCTGCGGCGTCTATGCGCGGGACTACGGGCTGCAGCTGCAAACGCATCTGGCCGAAACGAAGGTTCAGGCGGTATTGGCGCGCCAGAAATACGGCACCGGCATGACGCAGCATCTCGATTCTTTGGGATTGCTAGGGCCGCATTTCAGCGGCGCGCACGGCATTTGGATCGACCGCAGCGAGATGGATCTTGTGGCCAAGCGCGGCGGGCGCATTGCGCACAATCCGTCGAGCAATCTGCGTTTGGGTTCGGGCGTTGCTTCGATCCGCGAAATGCTCGATGCCGGCATCGAGCTTGCGATCGGCACCGACGGGACGAACACCGGCGACGGCCAGAATATCTTCGAGGCCGTACGGTTGGCGGCATATCTCTCGCGCCTGCAGGGGCCGGATTATCGCCAATGGGTCACGGCGCGCGAGGCGTTCGTGGCCGCCACGCAAGGCAGTGCGGCCCTTCTGGGCTTCGACAAGATCGGCAAGATAGCACCCGGCTATGCGGCCGACATCGTGTTCCTTGCACTCGACCAGCCGCAATACGTGCCGCTGCGCAGCCCGCTCACGCAAATGGTGTTCGCGGAATCGGGCTCGGCAATAAGGCGCGTGATGATCGGCGGCAAGGTCGTGTTCGAAGACGGCAAGCTGCTTACACTCGACGAAGCAAAGCTGCGCCGCGAAGCCGAAGCGGCTGCCGCGCGCCTCGATGCCGCGAACGAAGGGGCCAAACACGCGGCCGCTTCGATCCACGATTTTGTCGGCATGTTCTGCATGGCGCACGGGCGGGCGGATTGCGCCATCCGCCGCCGGCTCGATTGCCAAGCTGTTTGAGCGGCTAGGCGGTTTGAGCGCCGTAGTAGAGCATCACGCTATGCTTGGCCTCGGCGAAGAACAGCCAGCGTTCCACCGCGAGACCTGCCAATAGCAAAACGGCAGCGACGCTGCTCGCGGCGATCGCGAGCGTGCCGGGCAAGGCGGTTGCGAGCAAAGTCAGCGCCAGGGGAATGCGGAAGCCCGCATTGAGGGCGATGGCGCGCAGCTTGGCGGCGTGTTTGCGGGCGATTTTGTAGCCCATCTCTTTGAGCAGATAATTCTCTTCCGTGTGCGGCGCTTCGAAAAGGCGCACCTTGCCGATGCCTCCCAGGCCCGTCGCGGTCTCCGGTGTAGAAGCCGATTTTGTCGTGTCGATGAAATGCCAATAGCGCTGCTTGGCGAACAGTGCCACGACGATGGCGACCGCACTCACGACGCCGACCGCCAATTGCGGGTGCCCCCAGATCTGCACAAACGCATTCAGCAGGGCAGCGCCGCTCGCGAGCGCCATCGCGAGATAGCCGGGCACGACGTAGCGATTGTGCCATTGGTGGATCGGCTTCAAGGAGCGGTAGATCATCGCCGTCGCATAGACCGTCGCACCGGCGAGCACGGCACCCAGCAAACCTGCGAGGGCCACGAGCCCGTCGACATTGCCGAGAATTGCCCAGCCGATGCCGAAGACCGCAAGCGGCACATAGGTCGCCAAGGCGGCGATACCTTCGCGACTCAGCCACGAGCTGCGCCATTGGCTCAAAGCGCGCCACGCGCGTTCGGGATGGCCGAGATGCGCCGTCGACGAAAACAGCCCCGCCGTGATCAACGCCGTCGCAAGCCCGAGGCTGCACAGGCCGAAGACACGGTCGGCGGGCACCAAGCCCAACGCGTTGCCGATCCCCAGCAATGTGAACAGGCCGTAGCCCGCACCCGAGGCGGTGGTGAAAAAGATGACCGAAAAAGCGGGATGCATCGCGGATGGACTTTCAGCGGGAAAGGACTTTGTCCATCCAGCGCAGCAATGGATGGAGGCCGGCCGTCTCGGCGGGTTTGGCAAGTTCGGCGGCCGCACCCGTGCAGCCGGCGGCCGTCTTGGACGCACGCGGCGGCAGGTAGCGGTTGACGGGCGCATAGCCCATTTCGGGCATCAGCGCGTAGCCGCCGCGCGCTTCGACGAGTTTGGACACGTCCGAGTGCGGATCGCCCAGATCGCCGAAATGGCGCGCACTGGCCGGGCATGTCGATACGCAGGCCGGCACGCGTTCTTCGGCAGCCAGGTTTTCGTTGTAAATGCGGTCGATGCACAAGGTGCATTTTTTCATCACGCCTTCGTCGGCGTCGAACTCGCGCGCCCCGTAGGGGCACGCCCACGAGCACAGCTTGCAGCCGATGCAGGTATCGGCATTGACGAGCACGATCCCGTCTTCTTCGCGCTTGTAGCTCGCCCCCGTCGGGCACACTTCGACGCAAGCGGGCTTCTCGCAATGCAGGCACGATTTGGGGAAATGGACGGTGCGGCTCTCGGGGCTTTCGCCCGCCTCGAACGTATGGATGCGGTTGAACCACACGCCGTCGGCGTTGGCCCCGTAAGGGTCGAGATCGGTCATCGGGGCCGAATGGCCGCCGCTGTTCCATTCCTTGCAGTTGACCGCACAGGCGTGGCAGCCCACGCACGTGTCGAGATCGATCACGAGGCCGAGTTTTTTCGCACCCGCTGCGGGTTCGGCGTAGCTGGTCATTTGGGCTTCCATTCGCTGCCGTAGCGCAGCACGGTCGGGTGGTCCGGCATATGCGGCGGGGGTGCAATGTCGGGCAGGCGCGGGCTCGTGATGCCGGCTTCGGCCGCATCGGCCTTTTCGACGCGCACGCGCAGATCGTACCAAGCCGCCTGGCCCGTGACGGGATCGGAGTTCGAATAGCGATAGCCGTTTTTGGCCGGCAGCAATTCGCCGATCAGATGGTTGAGCAAAAACGCCTGGTTCGATTCCGGCGCGTCGGCGTCGAGGCCCCAGGTGCCCGCCCGCTTGCCGATCGCGTTCCAGGTCCACACGGTGTTGGGGTTGACCCCCTCCATCGTGCGGATCTGCGCCTTGATGCGGCCGTGATGCGAGGTGATCCACGCCCAATCGTCGTCGGCAAGGCCGAGATCGGCCGCCGTCTGGCGATGCATGTAGAGGCGGTTGCGGTTGAGGATTTGGCGCAGCCACGCATTCTGCGATCCCCACGAATGGTACATCGGCATCGGGCGCTGGGTGACCGCATGGAGTGGAAATTCGGCCTCCGCGATCTGCGTTGCTTCGAAGGTCGGGTACCAGAATGGCAGCGGATCGAAATAGGTTTCGAGGCGTGCCTTATGTTCGGGCGGTGCCTGGATCGCCCCGATGCCGCGCGCGGCATTGCGGAAGCGCTGTAGCGGCTCGGAATAGATCTGCAGCACGATCTGCTCGGGCTTGTCGATGAGGCCGAGCTTGGTCGCGGCCTCGAGATAGCCCTTGTTGGCGTGTTTGTAATAGAGCTGGTCGGGCTCGAGATGGTGGCGCCAGAAAGCGCCGTTTTCGATGTAGCGCTCGAGCTGCTTGGGATTGGGCGCCCCCACGCCGGCCTTGTCGCCGTCCGCCCCGCGGAAACCCGCAAGCGGGCCCACGCCGGGTTTGCGCTCGTGGTTGACGATGTAGTCGGGATAGCCGCCCGGAAATTTGGGCGTGCCGTCGGCATTCGTGAAGCCCGGCAGTTTGAGACGCGCGCCGAGTTCGATCAGCACGCTTTGGAAGGCGCGCACGTCGCGGTCGGGCGCCACGACCGGCTGGCGGATCGCGTCGGCCGGGCCTTCGGCCGAACCGATCGGCCGGTCGAGCAGCGAAATGCAGTCCCAGCGCTCGAGATAGGTCGTATCGGGCAGGATCAGGTCGGAATAGGCGACCTGTTCGGAATAGAACGCGTCGGAATAGATGATGTGCGGGATCTTGTAGCTGCCGTCGGCGTTCTTGTCGGTCAGCATGGCGGCGGTACCGGCCGAATTCATCGACGAGTTCCACGCCATGTTGGCCATGTACATGAACAGCGTGTCGATTTTGTAGGGATCGCCCGCCCACGCGTTGCGGATCGCCATGTGCATGAGCCCGTGCGCCGCGATGGGCGCTTCCCACGAGTAGGCTTTGTCGATGCGCATGGGCTGCCCGTCGTCGTCGAGCAGCAGATCTTCAGGCCCGAGCGGAAAGCCGAGCGGCATGCCGCCCATCGGCTTGCCCGGATTGACTTGGGCCGGTTTGCCGGTGGGTTTGGGGCCGGGCGGGCAGGGGCGCGGGAAGGGGGCTTTGTAGCGCCACGAGCCGGGTGTGTCGACCGCCCCCAGCAGCATCTGCAGCAGATGCAAGGCGCGGCACGTCTGGAAGCCGTTCGAATGCGCCGAGATGCCGCGCATCGCGTGCATGGCGACCGGGCGGCCGATCGTCTTTTCGTGGCGCCGGCCGGCCCAATCGGTCCAGGGCTGGTCGAGCACAATCTGTTTTTCGAACGCCGCATGCGCAAGTTCGGCCGCAATGCGCTTGATCGTCGCGACGGACACGCCGCAGCGTTCGGCGACCGCTTCGGGCGCATAGTCCGGCGACAGATAGCGAAGCGCCATGAGCTCGAACGCAGGGACGGCCTTGCGCCCGTCGGCGAGCGTCACCTCGCCCACAAGGCGCGGATTGAAATCGGCGCCCAGCGCGCTGACGGCTGCGTTTTTGCCCGTGTCCCAGCATAGTGGATTGCCGGCTGCGTCGCGCACGAACAGCCCGTCGTCGCGTGCCACGAGCCACGGCGCGTTCGTGTAGCGCGCGAGGAAATCGAGATCGATGCGGTCGGCTTGCAGCAGTTCGTGCACGAGTGCGAGCACGAACAGCCCGTCGGTACCTGGGGCAATGCCGATCCACTCGTCGGCGATCGCCTGATAGCCGGTCTTGACCGGATTGATGGCGACGAATTTGGCGCCGCGCTGCTTGAGCGTGGCGAGGCCCGCCTTGATCGGGTTGCTGTCGTGGTCTTCGGCCACGCCGAACAGCAGGAAATATTCGGCCCGTTCCCAATCGGGTTCGCCAAACTCCCAGAACGAGCCGCCGATCGAATAGAGCCCGGCCGCCGCCATATTGACCGAGCAGAAACCACCATGCGCCGCGAAATTCGGCGTGCCGAATTGGTTGGCCCACCAGCCGGTCAAGGACTGGCTCTGGTCGCGGCCGGTGAAAAAGGCGAGCTTTTTGGGGTCGCTGGCACGGATGTCGCCGAGCCATTTTTCGGCGAGCGCCAGCGCTTCGTCCCATTCGATTTCTTTGAAGTCGCCGGCCCCGCGTTCGCCCATGCGCAGCAACGGTTTCGACAGCCGTGCCGGGCTGTAATGGTTCATGATTCCGGCCGAACCCTTGGCGCACAGAACGCCGCGATTGACCGGGTGGTCCTTGTTGCCCTCGATGTAGCGAATGCGGCCGTCGCGCAGATGCACGCGGATGCCGCAGCGGCAGGCGCACATGTAGCAGGTCGTGCACTTGACCTCGTCCGAGACCTTCGGCGAAAGCTCGATTTCGTGCGGTCCCGTCCCGTCCATTGGCATCTTCTTTGCGCCTTTTTTGCCCTGCGGATCGACATTTACCGCCTGTTCTTTAATAGGAGTGCGCCCGCGGCCTGTCAAACCTCGCGCGCGGCGGGCCAAGGGGTTGCGCTGAATTCTTCGCAGGTAGATAATGGTCGTTCGTAACGGAGAACAAACGCAGCAAATGGCCGAACTCTCCCAACAGGATCTTGAGCGACTTGCGGCTGACCCGTCGAGCGCTGCGCGTGCGGCAACGGCGAGCAAAGTCGCGTCGACCTGGAAAGCCACGGCGCTGACGCCCGAAGCGCGCGCCGAGGCTGAGCAGGTCTTGCGCCTGCTCGCTAAGGATGCCGCCGTCGCCGTGCGCCAAGCGTTGTCGGACCATCTTAAGGACGCAAGTCTGCTGCCCGCAGGGCTCGCGATGACGCTGGCACGCGACATCGATTCGGTGGCGTTGCCCTTGCTGCTCGAAGGCAAAGCATTCAGCGACGAAGATCTGATCGAGATTGCGGCGACGCAAGGCTCGAACAAGCAGGTCGCGATCGCTAGCCGCAAAGAAGTGTCCGACGCCGTCGCGGCAACCCTGGTCCAGCACGGCAACGACAAGGTCGCCGCCAAGCTTGCCGCCAACGAAGGTGCCGCCCTTTCCGAGGCGACGGCCGAAAAACTCGTCGAGAAGCACGGCGCTTCGGGCGAGGTGCAGGAAAAACTCGCGGCGCGCAAATACGTGCCGCTGCGCGTGCTCGAAAAGCTCTACAGCATGGCGTCGGAGTCGATCCGCGACAAGCTGCTCGAGCGCGAGGACGTGTCGAGCGAGATGGCCTCCGACCTTGCGCTCCAGGCGCGCGAAATCGCGACCGTCGGCTCGTCGCTCGCCTCGCAGGAAGAAGACGTCGCGCGACTTGCCACGCATCTGCATCAAAGCGGGCGCCTCGATCCGGGCATTGTCGTGCGCGCTCTGTGCATGGGCGACATGTTCCTGTTCGAGCACGGCTTGGCGCGGCGCGCCAACGTGCCGATCGACCGCGAGCGCCAGCTGATCTACGATCCGGTCGGCGGCCTCAAATACGTCTACGAACGCGCCTTCATGCCGCAGGGCCTGTATCCGGCCGTGCGCGCCGCTTTGGAAGTGGCGCAAGAGACCAGCTACGACGGCGGTCCGTCCGATCGCGAGCGCTATCGGCGCAAGATGATCGAGCGCGTGCTGACCAAGGTCGAAGATGCCGATCCGGCGACGGCCGACTATCTCCTGTCGCGCCTCTCGACCTTGACGCAGTCGCTGGCGCATTTGCCGTCGGCCTGACGCAAAGCGCGCCTTTCCTTGCCGCCGCAGCTCCAAGCCTCGACCGAAGCCCGCGCCAAACGCGTCTTGTCGCGTTCGCTTGGCGCCCTCGCCAAGCAGGACGAAGACGTGGCCGAATGGCTTGGGCGCATCGGCAAGCCCGCGCCGCGCATCCGCACGCAAGGTTTCGAAGGATTTTTGCGCGCCATCGTGTCGCAGCAAGTGTCGATTGCGGCGGCCAGCGGCATCTGGAAGCGTCTTGAAGCGGGCTTGGGCGAAATCCGCGCCGAACGCCTGCTCGAATTCGACGCCGACGCGTTGCGCAGCTTCGGCCTGTCGCGCCAGAAAGCGCTTTATGCGCGCGGGCTCGCCGAAGCGGTCGTGTCCGGCGATCTCGATTTCGACGTTTTGCACGCTGCACCCGACGAAGACGCGATCGCCGCGATCACGCGCCTCAAGGGTCTCGGGCGCTGGAGTGCCGAAATCTATCTGCTGTTTGCGCTGCAGCGCACGGACGTGTGGCCCGCCAACGATCTCGCCTTGCAGGAGGCGATGCGCGTTCTGAAAAACCTACGCGACCGGCCCGACGAAAAGAAGCTGCGCAAGCTCGGCGAGGCGTGGCGCCCGCATCGTTCGGCCGGTGCCTTGTTCCTATGGCACGTATACCACCATATCAAGCAGCGCTGAGGGCGCTTGCCCTTGGGGCTCTCCTGGGCAGCGGCGTTGCGGCTGCGCAAGCGCCGGCACCCGTCCCAGCACAAGTGGATGTGCGCGCCGAGTTCGAAAAACTCGTAAGCCAGATCGAGACATTGCTCGACCGAGCACTCGAGCCCGAACAGCGCGCCGAACTGCGCGCAAGGCTTGCCCCGCTTGTGAGCCGCCTCGAAGAGGGGACGAGCGACGACGCCGCAACGCGCGTGTTCCGGCTCGAACGGCGCTTGGCGCGTTTGCGCGAAAACCGGCGCGGCACGTTCGACAACATTCCCCCGGCGCTCTACGAGGCGTATCGTCAGGTGCTCGACGACGAGGAGCGTCGGCTCGTCGAAGAGCTGCGCGGCCTCGGCCGCAATCCGTAGTTTCCCGTTCGCGCGAGGCCGCTCGATGGACACGCATGAACCGCATGTGACCGCCTTCTTCGACGAAGCCACGTCGAGCCTCAGCTACGTGGTTGCGGACCCTTCCAGCAACCATGTCCTTGTCGTCGATCCGGTGCTGGATTTCGACGCGAAATCGGCGCGCCTCGGATCGGCTTCGGTCGATCGGCTGGTGCAAGCGGTGGCGGGCAAGAATGTCGACTGGATCGTCGATACGCATCCGCATGCGGACCATCTGAGCGGTTCGGCTGTCTTGCAGCAGCGCATCGGCGGGCGCACGGCAATCGGTGCGGGCGTGACCGAGGTGCAGAAACACTGGGCTGCAAAGTTCGAATTCGAGCCTGAGTTCCGCTGCGACGGCAGCCAGTTCGACCGGCTGCTGCACGACGGCGACGTGCTCGAAATCGGCGGCCTGCGTGCCACGTCGCGCGATACGCCCGGCCACACGCCCGCCTGCACTGGCTTGCTTGTGACCGGCAAATCGGGCCGCATCCATGCCTTTGTCGGCGACGTGCTGTTCATGCCGGACTCAGGGACGGCCCGCACCGACTTTCCAGGCGGCTCGGCGCAAACGCTCTATCGCTCGATCCGCAAGCTGCTCGATCTGCCCGGCGACACGCTGATCTACACCGCACACGATTACCAACCCGGCGGGCGCGCACTTGCCTATTGTTCGACCGTCGCCGAACAGCGGGCGGGCAACATCCATGTGAAAGACGGCGTGGACGAGGGTGCGTACGTGGCTTTGCGCGAAGCGCGCGACCGCACGCTCGACACGCCCAATCTGCTGCTGCCCGCAATCCAGATCAATATTCGCGGCGGGCAGATGCCGCCGGCGTCGGCCAAGGGCAATCGGTTTTTGAAATTGCCTTTGGTTGAGCTGTGAACCGCGACATCAAAGGCCCGCATGCGCTGGCTGCCGAAGCGCGGCGCAAGGCTGCCGAGGGCGAAGCGCTGCGCGCCAATTTGAAGCGCCGCAAGCTGCAGCTGCGCGGCCGTGCTGCGTTGGCCGACGAAGCAACCGTCGCGGCCGTGCTCGATTTCTGGTTCGGGGACCCGAACGATCCGCTACGCGATGCGTTCCGCGATTCGTGGTTCAAGGCAGACGCGGCGTTCGACCAAGAATGCCGCGAACGGTTTGGCGCCTTGGCGGCCGAGGCTGCACAAGGTGCGTTGGCGCGGCTTGGCGACACGCCCGAGGGTGCGTTGGCGCTGATCCTGCTGCTCGATCAGATGCCGCGCAACATCCATCGCGGCACGCCGCTTGCGTTTGCCAGCGACGAGGCGGCGCTGTCGCTGGCACGCCGCATCGTCGCGCGCGGTTTCGACCAAACTTTGCCGCCCGTCATGCGCCTGTTCGTCTATCTGCCGTTCACGCATGCCGAGGATCTCGGCGCCCAAGACGAATGCGTGCGGCTCGTCGAAAGCCTGCCGGAAGCGCCGTGGCGCGCGCGCGCGCTCAAGTCCGCGATAGCGCACCGCGACGTGATCGTGCGCTTCGGCCGCTTTGCCCATCGCAATGCAATTTTGGGCCGTACGAGCACGGCCGACGAGCAAGCCTATCTCGCCGAACCGGGGGCGGGTTTCTAGCGCACGCGATAGAAGCGGTAGGTACCGAGCATCACGCCCGCGACGAGCAGGATTGCGCCCGCCCCCTCGAAGGCACTCGGAAAACGTGCGGCATGGATGAAGCCGAACAGCAATGCGAACAGCGTTTCGGAGACGATCAATTGCGCGGACAGCGCCAAGGGCAGGCGTTGGGCGGCAAGCGACCATAGATACGTCGCGAACCACGAACTGAGCAGCCCCGTTGCGAGCGACCACACGATCAGCGGAATCGCTTCGGCGCGCAGCAGCCCAAGCTCGGGGATTTTCGACAGACCGATCGCAACGCCCGGCAGCCCGAGCAGCACCATGCCGGCACCGGCGCCGAGCCCGGTCAAGCCTGCCCACGCGACGGCATCCATCCCCGGCAGGCGCTTCAGCGCATCTGCATTGACGATCGCGTACCACATCCACACGAGCGTGGCGCCCATTGCAAGTGCGAGGCCCGCCGCCAGCGCCAATCGGCTGCCGATTGTGGGCGCTTGCAACGCCGCTTCGAGATTGACGAGCGCCAAGCCTGCCGCGATCGCGGCAAGCGGTGCCAGTAGTGCGCGCCACGCGATCGCCGGCGCGCGGAAATTGGCATAGATCGCAAGCAGGATCGGCAGGCAGCCGACGACCAAAGCGGGCAGGGCGGCGCCCGCCAATTGGACCGCGAAGGCCACGAGCAGGTAGTAGACGACGTAGCCGAGCAGCCCGAGCCACAGGGCCGTGCGCCAATCGTTGCGCGAAAAGGTCCGCAGCACATTGCGGCGGGCGGCCAGCAGAATGGCCGCCGAAGCGAGGCCGTAAACGACGTAGCGCCCCGCCGTCACGTCGAAGGCCGTATAGGGGGCGACCGCCAGGGGCGCGATAAAGCTCAAGCCCCACATGGCCCCGGCACCCAGCCCCGCAGCAATCCCGATCCACATGGGGGCGGCGATAGCACACGGCTTGGCGCCCAGCCTATTCCTTTGTCTCTTCTGGATTTTGCCGTCCGACCGGGGTAAGGGAGGGTGATGGACAAGATACGCATTCGCGGCGGTCGGCCGCTCAAAGGCACGATCCCGATCGGCGGCGCCAAAAACGCGGCCTTGCCGCTGATGGCGGCAAGCCTGCTGACCGACGAGACGCTGACTTTGGTCAATATCCCGCATCTGGCGGACATCTCGACGCTCGCCAATCTGCTGGCGACCTTGGGCGTGGAAATCGCCCTCGACGGCCATGCGCCCAATGGCGGCCATGCCGGGCGCGCCCTGGCGCTGAGCGCCAAAAACATCACCAGCACGACGGCGGCCTACGATCTCGTGCGCAAGATGCGCGCCTCGATCCTGGTGCTGGGGCCGCTTGTGGCGCGCGAAGGCAAGGCGCGCGTGTCGCTGCCCGGCGGCTGCGCCATCGGGGCACGGCCGGTCGATCTGCATCTCAAAGGGCTCGAGCAGCTCGGCGCCAAGATCGAACTCAAGGAAGGCTACGTCGAAGCGGCCGCCCCGGGCGGGCTTGTGGGGGCGCGCATCGTGTTCCCGTTCATCTCGGTGGGGGCCACCGAAAATCTGATGATGGCGGCAACCCTCGCCAAGGGCCGCACGGTGCTGGTCAATGCCGCACGCGAGCCCGAGGTTGGCGACCTTGCGCGCTGCCTCGTGGCGATGGGGGCCACGATCTCTGGCATCGATACCGACACGCTGACCATCGACGGGGGGGGCAAGCTCCATGCCGCCCGCCACACCATCCTGCCCGACCGGATCGAACTCGGCACCTATGTGATGGCGACGGCCGCAACCGGCGGCGACGTGGAACTGGTCGGCGGGCGCCTCGACCTCATCCAGGCGGCGGCCGACATTCTGGGCCAGGCCGGCGTGTCGTTTGCGCCGACCGATCGCGGCTTCCGGGTCAGCCGCACAAACGGCGCCTTGACGGGCGTGGACGTGATGACCGAACCTTACCCTGGATTTCCGACCGACCTGCAGGCCCAGATGATGGCGCTGCTGGCGTCGGCCGAAGGGGCGTCGATGGTGACCGAAACGATCTTCGAAAATCGCTTCATGCATGTGCCGGAATTGCGGCGCATGGGGGCCAACATCAATCTGCATGGCGGCTCGGCCATGGTGCGCGGCGTGCCGAATCTCACGGGCGCCCAAGTGATGGCGACCGATCTGCGGGCCTCGGTCTCGCTCGTGATCGCAGGCCTCGCGGCTCGGGGCGAAACCACGGTGGCGCGCGTCTACCATCTCGACCGCGGCTACGAGCGGCTCGAAGAAAAGCTCTCCGCCTGCGGGGCCGATATCGAGCGGCTCAAGGAGGGCGCATGACAGCCGCCGCCCAGGGCCTGCGCTTGAAGGCGACGGACGCGGAAGATTTCCGCATCATTGCTGCTTGCCTGCAGGATGCGCTGATCCCGATCGGCGACATGAAGTTCGACGCGGGCCAGCGCGAATTCGTGCTCGTGGCCAACCGCTTTCGCTGGGAAAACTGCCAGGATACTTGGGAGGTCGAGCCCGAGCCCGAGCCTGTCGATCCGGCGTTTGCGCCGTGCAATTCCTACGAGCGCGTCAATTGCGGCGTGCATTTCGCCGGCATCGACAATGTGCGCCGCCGCGGCCTCGACCAGCGCGAGCGCGGGCGCGTGCTCGAACTGCTGACGATCGAAGCGCATCCGGGTGCCATCGTCATGGTGTTTGCGGGCGACGCGGCGATCCGCCTCGAAGGGCCGCACATCGCGTGCCTCATGCAGGATATCGGCGATCCGTGGCCGACCCAGTGGCGCCCGCGACATCCGGTCGGGTAAAACGACGCGCCTTCGTGCGCGCATTTGCGTTTATGCCTCGATCGGAGTTTTTCTGCCTGTGCCAGCCAACGACAAACTCATTCTTGCCCTGTCGAACGGACGCATCCTCAAAGAAGTGATGCCGCTGCTTTATGCCGCCGGCATCCGGCCCGAGCCCGAGTTCGACAATCCCGACACGCGCCTGCTGCGCTTCCAGACCAACGACCCGCATCTCGACATCGTGCGCGCGCGCGCCTTCGACGTCGCCACCCTCGTCGCGTTCGGGGCCGCGCATCTCGGCGTTGCGGGCAATGACGTGATCGTCGAATTCGACTATTCGGAGATCTATGCACCACTCGATCTGGGCATCGGCAAGTGCCGCCTGTCGGTGGCCGAGCCTGCCGACCTTGCGGGCCGCGACGATCCGCGCAAATGGAGCCATGTGCGCGTCGCCACGAAATATCCGAACGTCACGCGCAAATATTTCGCGCGTCGCGGCGTGCAGGCCGAATGCATCAAGATGAACGGGGCGATCGAACTCGCCCCGGCCTTGGGGCTTGCGCGCCGCATCGTCGATCTCGTGTCGTCGGGCGCCACGCTCAAGGCCAACGGCCTCGTCGAGGTCGAGCACATCGCCGACGTGACCACGAAGCTGATCGTGAACCGGGCCGCGCTCAAAACGCGCCACGGCGACGTGCAGCCGCTGATCGACCGTATCGCGGAGACGACCCGTGCCGCTTGATCTCGACGCAACCAAGCCCGGCTTCGACGCGAAGTTCAAGCGCCTGCTGGCCTCGCGCGACGCGCATTCGCAATCGGCCGACGGAATCGCGGCCAAGATCGTGGCCGACGTGAAAAAGCGCGGCGATGCGGCCCTTGTCGAATACACGAACCGCTTCGACCGCATGGCGATCAAAGCCGCCGATCTGCGCGTGCGCCCCGCCGAAATTTCGGCCGCCCTCAAAGCTTGCGCGCCTGCGACCGTGAAGGCGCTCGAGCTTGCCGCAAGCCGCATTGCCGCCTACCACGCCAAACAGCATCCGACCGATGCGGTGTGGAAAGACAAAGCAGGCCTGCTGCTCGGCTGGCGCTGGACGCCGATCGACGCGGTCGGGCTCTATGTGCCGGGCGGGCAGGCGGCGTACCCGTCGTCGGTGCTGATGAATGCCGTTCCGGCGAAGGTGGCGGGCGTACCGCGGCTGGTCGTTGTCGTTCCCACGCCCGACGGCAAGCTCAATCCGCTTGTTCTCGCCGCGTGCAAAATCGCGGGCGTGGACGAAATCTACCGGGTCGGCGGGGCGCAGGCCGTCGCGGCCCTTGCCTACGGCACCAAGACGATCGCGGCGGTCGACAAGATCACCGGCCCCGGCAATGCCTATGTCGCCGCCGCCAAGCGCCTCGTCTTCGGCACGGTCGGCATTGATCTAATCGCGGGGCCTTCCGAAGTTGTCGTCGTTGCCGACGGCAAAAACGATCCGCGCTGGATCGCGGTCGATCTTCTGGCCCAGGCCGAACACGACGAAGCGGCCCAGTCGATCCTGATTTCCGACGATGCCCGCTTCATCGCGGCCGTGAATGCGGCCGTGCTCAACGAGCTCAAGACGCATCCGCGCCGCAAGATCGCCGCCGCCTCGTGGCGCAAGCACGGGGCGACGATCCGCGTCGGCAAGCTCGACGACAGCGTTGCGCTGATCGACCGGCTCGCACCGGAGCATCTGCAGCTTGCCGTGGCCGCCCCTGAGCGTTTGGCCGCCCGCGTGCGCCATGTCGGTGCGATTTTCTTGGGGCGTTTTGCGCCCGAGGCGTTGGGCGACTATCTCGCCGGCCCCAACCATGTGCTGCCGACCTCGCGCGCGGCGCGCTTCTCGTCGGGCTTGGGTGTGGATGCGTTCGTCAAGCGCACGACCTTGATGGGCGCCGATGCGGCGGGCTTGCGCCGCCTCGCCCCCGCCGGCACGGCCCTTGCCGAAGCCGAGGGGCTGGCAAGCCACGCGGCATCGATCGCACTTCGCGCCGCTGCAAAGAGGGGGTAGGGATGGATGGCTCTTCCGACCGCCGCAACCGCATTTCCAAGATCGATCTCGACGAGCAATTGCGCGTAAGGCGCAATGCCGACATCGAGCACGAGCGCACGGTCGCGATCTTCGACCTGCTCGAGGACAACCGCTTCGAGCTCCTCGGCGTCGAGGCCGGGCCCTACCACCTCAAACTCTCGATCGAAGAGCAGCGCTTGGCCTTCGACGTGCGCGCCGAGCAGGGCGATGCGGTCGAAAAGATCGTGCTGGCGTTGACGCCGTTCCGCAGCGTTATCAAAGACTATTTCACGGTCTGCGAAAGCTACTACGACGCGATCAAGCGCCTGTCGCCGACCCAGATCGAGGCCCTCGATATGGGCCGGCGCGCGGTGCACAACGAAGGATCCGAACTGCTGCGCGAGCGGCTGGAAGGCAAGATCGTGCTCGATCTCAACACCGCGCGGCGGCTGTTCACGCTGATCTGCGTGCTGCACATTCGCGCGTGACGGGCCGATGTCGGCTCCCCCGACGCCGAAAATCGGAAGCCTGCTGTTCTGCTGCACGCTGAACGCCGTGCGCTCGCCCATGGCCGAGGGGTTGGCCAAGCGGCTGCTGGGTACGCGCGTCTATGTCGACTCGGCCGGCGTCAAGCGCGAGCCCGTCGATCCGTTCGTGATCGCCGCCCTCGACGAGATCGGCATCGACATCCACCGCCACAAGGCCAAGACCTTCGACGAGCTCGTCGACAGCTCGTTCGACATGATCGTGACCTTGAGCCCCGAGGCGCACCACAAAGCCCTCGAACTCACGCGCATCATGGCCTGCGACGTCGAATACTGGCCCACTTTCGACCCGGCGCTGATCGAAGAGGGCAGCCGCGAGGCGCGGATGGAGGGCTATCGGCAGCTGCGCGACCAGCTCAAAACCCGCATCCTGCGGCGTTTTCCGGACCTCGCGCGCGAGGATGCCGACGCACCCGACGGATAAGGGCTTGACCCCGGCCCCTTAAAGCGCCAATTTCCCGCGACTTTTGGCGTGCCAGCGCGCGTTTTTCGCGTGCCTCGCGCGCCCAGCGGATCGTTCCGACGGAGGCCTATGGCAAAAGAAGGACTTATCGAATTTTCGGGCGTTGTGCAGGAGCTGCTGCCCAATGCGATGTTTCGCGTGAAACTCGACAACAACCACGAGGTTCTGGCGCACACGTCGGGCAAGATGCGCAAGAACCGCATCCGCGTGCTCGCCGGCGACCGCGTCAATGTCGAGATGACGCCCTACGATCTGACCAAGGGTCGGATCACGTTCCGCTTCAAGTAGGAGCCACTTGGCGCCGCCGCTCGTCCTTGCGTCGGCAAGCCCGCGCCGTCTGGCTTTGCTGGCGCAGATCGGCGTTGTGCCTTCCGCCGTTGCGCCAGCCGATATCGACGAAACACCGCGCAAGGGCGAAAGCCCGCGCGTGCTGGCAACGCGCCTTGCCGCTGCCAAGGCCGCTGCCGTTGCGGCGAACCATCCCGATGCGGCCGTGCTTGCCGCCGACACTGTCGTTGCTGTCGGCCGGCGCATTCTGCCCAAGGCCGAAACCCAAGCGCAGGCCGCTTCGTGCCTGGCCCTTCTTTCCGGCCGTCGCCATTTTGTGTTCGGCGGCATTTGCCTGATCCTTCCCGGTGCCAAACCGGCGCTGCGCCTGTCGGCCACCACGCTCGCCTTCAAGCGCCTGACGCAGACGGAGATCGACGCGTATCTCGCAAGCGGCGAGTGGGACGGCAAAGCCGGCGGCTACGCGATCCAAGGCTCGGCCGCCGCGTTCGTGCGGTTTCTGTCGGGCTCCTACACCAACGTCGTCGGGCTCGATCTTTTCGAGACGGCGCAAATGCTCAAAGGACGCGCCCTATTATGAGAGCGCCCACAGACGAAATCTTCGTCGAAACCCGTGAACACGCCTATCGCGCTGTCGCCCTCGTGCAGGGTGCGTTGCGCGACGTGGCGAGCGAGCCGTTCGATCGGCGCTTGGCCGTCGGCACCATCCATGTGGCGCGTGTGGCGCGGTTGGTGCCGCAGCTCGGCGCCATCCTCGATCTCGAGGGCGGCGCGCGCGCATTGATGGACGTGCCGGGCCGCGCACCCGAACAGGGGGCTTTGCTGCGCATCCAGATCGTCGAGCCGCCCTTTGGCGATAAACTTGCCAAGGCCTCGCGCAATCTCGCCCTCGCTGGCCGCTTTTGCGTGCTGACACCGGGCGGCAAGGGGGGAGCGATCTCCAAGCGCCTCGTCGGGCCCAAGCGCGAAGCGCTGGGCGAGATGGCCGCGCGCTTGGTGCAGGAAGGCGAAGGCCTCAATCTGCGCCTCGCGGCGGCTTACGTCGCCGCCGAGCGCGTCGAAGCCGAACTCGCCAAACTGCGCGCGACGGCCGCCACCCTGGCAGGCGAGCTTGGCTCGCAACCGCGCATGCTGCTGGCCGACGATCCGTTCGCAGCATTGCTGCGCACGCTTGCCCCGCAAGATACGCCCGCCATTTTTTGCGACACGCCCGAAGCCTTGCGCGCCGCGCGCGAGGGTCTTGCCGAGCTTTTCGCCGACGTTGCCGGGTTCGTGGCGCGCGTGGCCGATCCCAAATTGTTCGAGCGCTACGGTATCGGCGACATTCTCGCTTCCGCCGAGGCTACACGCGTCGATCTTGCCGGCGGGGCGTGGCTCGCGATCGAGCCGACGGCAGCGCTTGTGGCGATCGACGTGAACCAAGGCAATTCGCGCCAATCGCCGCTCGAGGTCAATCTCGCCGCAGCGCGCGAGATCGGGCGGCAGTTGCGGCTGCGCGATCTGGGCGGGCTCGTCGCGGTCGATTTCCTGCGCATGGCCAAACCCGGCGAGCGCACGCGCACGCTCGAGGCCGCCAAGCACGCCACGCAATCCGATCGGCGGCGCGTGGACGTGCTGGGTTTCACGCCGGGCGGTATTGTCGAAATGACGCGCGCGCGGGCGCGCGGCGGCTTGGTGGATTGAGAAAAAGGGCGGAGGCGGGGCGATGTCGCAGATCGTCGAACTCAAGCGCAAGCCGCGCAAGGCCAAATGCCCGATCTGCGCGCGGCCGCCGCTTGCAACTCTTGCCCCCTTCTGCTCGAAGCGCTGCAAAGACGAAGATCTGCGCCGCTGGCTCGACGGCGGCTATCGCATCCCGACCGACGAAGGGCCGGACGGACCCGAAGCGCCGGACGGGCCATGAGCACGGCGGCACTGCCGGATTTCGTCGAACACTGCATCGAATTGCTCGGCGACCTCGGCGCCGTCGCCCCACGGCGCATGTTCGGCGGCTGGGGGCTCTATGTGCAGGGCTGCATGTTTGCACTCATCGCCGACGAGGTTTTGTATCTGAAGGCCGACGCGCAGAGCCGCCCGCTGTTCGAGGCCGAAGGGTTGCCGCCTTTCACCTACGAAGCGCGCGGCAAGCGCCACGCGATGAGCTATTTCCAGCCGCCCGATACGGCGCTGGAAGACCGCGCCGAGATGCGCCCCTGGGCGCGCGCAGCCGCCGATGCGGCGTTTCGGGCGGCCGCTGCCCGCAAG
>Ga0315906_10002482_pt1 | contig 25711 bp, 20 predicted proteins | sample LakEriMetagenome_4_FD_203526 | JGI IMG/M metagenome (GOLD analysis project Ga0315906, IMG submission 203526) | Freshwater fungal communities from buoy surface, Lake Erie, Ohio, United States - Buoy 2 MA122 | ecosystem: Environmental > Aquatic > Freshwater > Lake > Lake biofilm | place: USA...
ATTAATTTAGGAACATCTTTTCTTTCAGCAGTAAAGTCCCAATAAAATTCAACATCTTTAGATTTTTCATACCAAGATTTATCATACTTAACAGTAAATTTATTATCGTCTATAATTATATCATCTATATAAAGTATTTTCGCGCATTTTATAACAGACAATTGTATATTAATAGTTTCTTTATCTATTAATACTTTAACATAATCGGGAAGAATAATTTCGGCGCGATTTCCTTTTGTTTTTCCTTTGCCAGTTAATCTTATTCCATGATATGGAGACTCAAGAGATCCGTATACTAAATCATGTCCAGGTTTAGTTGGATGAGGTATTCTAAATGATTTTGTTGTTGCTGAAAATGCGCCGCTGCTTGGATTATATCTAATTTTTGTACTAGCTCTTAATGGAGTATTTCCAGATGCATTCGCGCCAAAATATAAATAATATGATGAATTTGTAGCGTCATCAGTTGTTATATTTACATTTGTAGTATTTGTGGCATTTGTAGCATTAGTGGCATTTTGTACAGCATTTGTAGATATAATTGAAGCTATACCAGCACCATCTATTTCAGTAGATACGCCTGTACCAGATGCACTTCTGCCTATTACTGTTCCTTGTGAAATATTTTGAATTTTAGCAAAAGTAACTCCAGCGTCATTTAAAGAAATAACAGGTGCATTTCCTACGGTGGCCGCAAGAGGAGTAGATGCAGTTACGCTTGTTACCGTGCCATTTCCAGTTCCCGCGCCGATTGCAGTTCTAAATGCCGCCGCTTCTAAAAGAGTTACTGTATTATTAGCATTAATTTCTATGTATTTTTTACTAGTAGATGTATCTGGTAATGTAAATAAATTTGCTCCAACTGTTGTTGCGCCAAGAGCGGATCTTCCATCTGAACTACTTAATGCGCTTACGACCCCAGAAGTTGCAGTTAATCTACCTACAACAACTGGGCCAGTAACATTTTGTATTTTTGCGAAAGTAACAGCATTATTAGCGATTTTAGCTTCCACTATTGCATCGCTAGGAATATCCGCTGAAACCATCGCTCTAAATGTCGGAACGCCAGCAGCACCATTTGGCGCAACTAGAAAAGTGTTCGCTGTTTGACTTGCAAAGTTTGAAGGAGTTACACTTAAAGTTCCGCTTAAAGTTAAATCTCCAGCAGTCGTTACTGTCCCACCTAAACTTATTCCCGATACAGTTCCAGTTCCACTAACACTTGTTACCGTACCATTTCCAGTTCCCGCGCCGATATCACTTCTAACTTGCGCGGCAGTTCTAGAAATTAATACTCCATCTGCATCAGTTGTTAAGAACTTTGTGGCCTGAGATGCAGAAGCTGATATGCTACGAACTCTGGCACTTCCATTTACATCAAGAGTATTAGTAGGACTTGTTGTTACTATACCAACATTGCTATTTGACGTAACTAAAATTGAAACTTCTTTGATTGAGAAGTTAGAAACGACTGCCGTCATAGTCCCGCTTGTACGATTAATTCCAATGCCAAAAAACGCAGCATCGGCTGTAGCTACAAAACGATAAATCGTATTAGATACTGGTGAGCTTATTATTGATTGTACAGTTTGAGTAGCAAAGTTTAACCCTGACGATGTGATGAAAGACAAGGGCGCACCATTGGTTACAACCATTGTTGCTGAAACTTCATAAGACCTGCCCGAGACAATAGTAGCAGCAAAGTAACCGAACCCTTGGTCTGTATTGTCTGTCCCTGTAAAACCTGTTGAACTTGCACCTGTAAAGGAAGTGTCGAAGCCTCTATTGCCGCCGCCCGTACCATTAAGAGCGGTTGTTGTGTTAAGGTTTGCGGTTCTACCTGCATCTAGATTTCCTCTTAAAAATGTCGTACCATTAACATCTAAAGTGGCCGCAGGACTCGTTATACCTATACCAACGCTACCGTCTCTATATAATGTTAATATTCTTCCTCCTGAACCTCCTAACCATAAATCTCCCACTCCAGCGCTTACCATTTGCATACCAATCACGCCATTAGCGGCTCCGTTAGCTATAAAGTTTACAACTTCAATTGTACCTGAAGAATTGCCGTAATTTAATTTTAATCCTGCCCCTGTAGAAAACCCTGCAATTTCTAGTTTTGCGCCAGGAGTTGCAGTTCCAATTCCTACATTGCCATTTCCATGCGGACTTAAAACTATATGACCATCACCTGCGAGAGTAGCTAAAGTTAAAATTCCCGTAGCAGTTTGAATAGTTTGCGCGGTGCTTGATTGCAAAACACCAGCATTAGTTATTCTCCATTTTTCATTAACTCCAGTTCTAAATACAATTGGAAACGCGCCAATTGTTCCAACGAATAAAGTATTTGATGTTGAATCAAAACCACCAATTCTTACACCTGCAACCGTTGTTTCAATTATGGCGGAGACTGGACCATTAACTTGCAAAAATCTATAATTAGATTGCGCCGTTGGAGTCGCAGTTCCAATTCCAACATCACCTTGGACAATTAATCCATTAGTTGGCGCTGCAACATTATAAGTTGAATCTCCAATATTTGCCGCTCCAATTACACTTAATTTATTTATTGGATTAGCTGTTCCTATACCAACTTTATTATTAATTACTACTAAATCATTTTGTCCATATTGTCCCGCAACAATTCTATCGTCTGCAAACACTTCAAGCACAGGAAGCCCCGCGCTATTATTTACACTCATCAAACTATCACTGAGATCATCAACAACGCTAAATAACGTTCCATTTGTTCCATCTGCGCGTAGTAAAGTTGCGCCAGATATAGCTGAATTTATATGTAATCTAGCATTTGGAGTATTAATTCCAATTCCAACATTACCATCACTTCTTTTAACGAAAAAACCTTTTGCGATATTAGAGCCAAAATCTGGGTCTATCCAAAAACCAGAGAAAGCTGGTGTATATCTATAACCATAAAACATCAAGTCATTATTACTTGTATCTTGCGCCCTAAATCCCCAATAACCCGAAGATCCATCTCCTGTGCCAGGAGCTTTTAATGATATTATAGGATAATCTGACGCTTCAAGTCTGATAAATCCACTTCCGCTAACATGACTTCCTACAAGATGTAATTTAGATAATGGACTTGATATTCCTATTCCAACGCTTCCTTCTACTATTAAACCATTTGCTGGTGCAGCAGTATTATAATTTGACCCAATACTAACTGATCCTGAAATAGCTAATTTATTATTTGGTGAAGGATGTCCAATTCCAACATTTCCGACATCAGTAACAGTCATTTTTACTGTCGGATCTGTAGATATTCCTCTTGTATAAATATCTAAAATACCACCAGCACTTCCAGCGCTAACAGCTCTATTCCTAAATACAACGTGACTGTATGTTCCTAATGCAAGTGAAGTTGGATTAGCGTCTGCGGAACTATCAATTAAATTTAACGTATGAGTATAAACGCTTGTATTAGTTGTAATATCAGCGTTTATAAACATCGCTCTTTGATTAACAGGAAGAGTTCCTGCTGAAACATATAACTTTGAATTAGGACTTGTTGTTGTTCCTATTCCTACATTTCCACTTGATCTAACAATAGAAATAACATTAATATCACCAGCTATTAAACTATTCGCATCATCATGAACGCCAATATGAAAAAGATTATTAGATCCATCATAATGCAAATAAGCTCCTTGATAAAATGGCGCGGTTCCAGTTACTTTTTCAGTAAACCTTATTCTTCCAGATTCAAATTGATTTACATCATTGCCGCCAAGATTAATAATTGGGCCAGAATCTTTATCATCTCCAGCTTGAATTGTTAATTTATTATTTGGAGTACTGTTTCCTATTCCGACGCTGCCATTTAATAAAGTATATCCAGTGCCGCTTGGAGTTAAAACTACATTTTGATTAGATCCTCCAGCAGTTACTGTTATTCCGCTTGTCCCAGTTATATTTCCAACTGATGTTAAATTTCCGCTTACATTTTGCGTTCCATTAAAACTTTGTCCCCAAAAAGTATATGTACCAGATAAACTTCCAGCAGATCCAGAAACACTTCCTGTTATTGTATTTGTAACTGTTAAATTAGTTAAAGTGCCAACGCTTGTTAAACTAGAATTGACAACTCCAGAGCCTAATGTTGTTGAACTTAAAACATCAGTTCCATTTATTCTATAAACTTTTCCACTTGCGATATTAAGATGTTCAGATAAAGTCCAAGCATTAGTAGAATCAACCCAAATAATTGTTTTATTCGTTGTTCCTTTTAAAGTTATTCCGCCGCCATCAGCAGTAACATCTGTCGCGCCACCAACACTAAAAATAATAGATCCTGTTGTAGCGTGAACAGGAGTTACAGTAAATTGAGTTGCACTAATTATACTAGTAATAGTAGGACTTGCTCCAAAAGCTCCCGTTCCACCAGTTTTAGTTAACGCTTGACCAACTATTAACCCAGTCGTACTATTTACTATTACTAAATCACTACCTGCTTCTATATCATTCGTACTAGATAAAGATGCAATTGCTATTACCGCACCCAATTCAATATTTTTATCATCAACAGACAGCGTACTTGAATTAATAGTAACAGTAGATCCGTTAACAGTTAAATCACCAGATATTATTACATTATCTTTAAAAGTTTTATTTCCAGCAAAAGTTTGAGCGCCAATAGAAACGCCACCAGCTTGAGAATCAGAAGCATTTTGTAAACCAATTGAAACAGCGGAAGATCCATTATAACTAGTTCCAGTTAATGGAGAACTAATAGTTAATGCATTCGCAAGTGAACCAGCAGTTGTTGCACTTCCTACACTTAACGAAGATTGATTTGCCCAAGTTGGCGCACTAGTTCCACCAGAAAGTAAAACTTGATTTGCAGTTCCAGCGGCGCTAAATAATGTTGTATTCGCGCCTGATTGATATGGAATTTGTCCAGCAATTCCTCCTGCAATATTTACGGCTCTAGATACCGCGCTTGATCCTATAACAGCAACAACTCCTGTTCCATCTAATTCTTGTACAGGACCAGTTGAAGCAGATGTTCTTCCTAAAATTCTTAAAGTAGCAATATCTGCTAATTTAGCAATAGCTAATGCTCCATCTGCTATTGAAATTGTAATTGTTTTATCAGCAGAAGCATTTGCTGTAAAAGTAGGAGGCGAATCAATTCCTATTCCTCCAGATCCAGCTAAAGTTAAAGTAGCGTTATTAACTGTAGGAATCTGATCAGTTGTAGCTAAAAGACCAGAAGTTGGAAGAGTTAAACTTGTAGATGCTGTAGTTGTAAAAGCTAAAGAAAAATTTCCAATAGTAGTAAAACTATTTGCTAAAGAAATAGCTTTACCATTTATTTGAATTAACCCAGTTCCTTTAGATATTAAATTTAAACCAATATTTGTATCGTCACCAGTTGCTGAAATTGAAGGAGAACCAGTTGCCGCCGCATTACTTATTGTTAATTCATTTACAGCACTAGCAACAGTTGATGGAAATTTAATCAGCTCATTATTATTTGCATCAAGAATAAATGAGCGATTTTTCCAAAAAGAAGTTGTAGAGTCATAAGTTAAAAATTGCCCTCCTAATACACTTGATATTTCTACGTCAGTTAAATCGTCTAAATTAGTTACGGCGCTTCCGATGCCACCTCCTGCAACTGCGCCAGCGCTTCTAAAAGCTCCTGATTGGAAAAATGCTGCATCACTGCTTAAACTTAAATCTGTCGCGCCGCCTCTTAAAATTAAATATCCTAAAAATACTGCATTTTCTGATGTTATGACTGATTCAGAAAAAAATTCGGTAGATATCGCTGCAATAGCATCAATAGAACTATTATAAATAGCATCACCATAATAAACTACAATTTCGTTTACATTAATTGGAAAAAAGAATAATCTTTGAATTGTCCATTGATTATTATTTACTGTTTGCAAAGTCCCGCTGCCATTATCATATTTAGTAGGGTCAATATTTGTATGGAAACTTCCAGAATTAGAATCAAATATAAATCCTCCGCTTCCGTTTCTATATATTCTATCAAGTAAAGCTGGATTTGCTGCTGCTACATCTGGAGAATCCGCTTCAAATTGATCAGAGGCGTAATTACAACCAATAGAAAAAACTGAACCTGCTCCTCTAGTTATTCTTAAGTCTGTAGAATAAGCGCTTATATTTAAACCGCTTCTTTTAATTGGTCCAAAAGAATTTGCTAATTCATATATTCTATGAGAATCTGCATAAGCAGTATTTTGCTTATTAATAACTAAATTAATCGTTGAATAATTAATATGACTAATTACCGCTAAAATAATTTTATTTTTATATTCTGCATCTGTAAAATTAGAAGTCTGTTGTTGAAGAACGCCATTTTCGTCAATATAAAGATATGAAAATTGATGAGTCGTTCTATTAGTAAGAGCTACATTACTTTGAGCATTCCAAGAAATAATTTTATTTGTAGTTACTATATCATTATTTACTAAAGCTCTTGTTATAATTTGACCCGATCCAGCACTTAAATTAAATGTTGTTCCGCCAAACGTCGCACTAATTACTCCTCCATAAAAAATACCACTACTTTCATTTAAATCCGCCCTCCAATCAACTCCATCGCCAGTAGAATTTAAATAATAACCTTTTTTTCCAATAAAATTATTTTTATCGAAAAGATTGCCAAGTAATCGCAAATTTTGCGTCCTAAAAGCCTGTGATGTTCCTATAGACATTTTATTATATTACACGTTAAAAGGTTGGAGATGATATTATTACGTCAAGATTGTATTTATTACTTATTGAAATTGGCGCGGAAAATAATATAGTTGCAGATGTAGTTGATGGAGATCCAGATATCATCGTCGCGTACCAATCTGCATCATTATTAATAGCTCCAACTCCAGTATATCTAATATTTGCGCTTATTATCGGAGAACCACTAACAGTATTATAAGTAATAGTTTTATAATATTCTCCATAATTTAATTGATACGATTTAGAATTATAAACATATTCATTTATAACTTCATATCCGTTTTGACGTAAATCTTTAAAATATCCAGTGCCATTAACATTAATATTATATCCTTGAACATCAATAGCTTGAGAAGGAATTGTTGTTCCAATTCCAATTGAACTTCCACTTTTTAAATAAAATATACCACTACCTGCTGATCCAGAATTATAATAAACATTTGAGCCAGAATTGTAATAAGTCTTTGAAGTAGATTTAGCGTATAAATTTCCTTCAAGATCTATGTACGCGCCAGTTCTTATTCTTAGATAAGAGTTGTTATTAAATAATTCATAAGAGCCACTATTAAAATCATTGTGAGAAGACGCGCTAAAAGATTGATAAGCTCCATTTAAAACTGAAAGATTATTAGATCCAGAAACATATAAATTATTAGAAAAGATTCCGCTGCCGCTGAAATTAAATAAACTTGACGCGCCAAGATTTAAAGTTTGATTTACGATTAAATTTTCAGCTTCACCAGTTCTATTTATTTTTGTATATCCAGAAAGATTAGTATCAGTTAAGAAATCTTGTTTAGATCCAGAAAAAATTACCGCTCCAGAAGTAAAATTAACTCCACTATTTAAATTAACATTTCCACTGAAATTACTTTGTCCAGCAGTATATACAGTTCCAGTAAAATTTGAAGTTCCAGAAAATCTATTATCACCTACAAAATAATTTACAGTAGATCCTCCTGCGCTAACTCCAAATACGTTATTTCCTAATAAATTAGTATTTCCATTAAAGGTAGATGTACTAACTCCTACGGAGAAAGTATTATTAACAACTACTGCGCTGTTAAAAGTGGCAGTATCAGTAAAAGTAGTTGGATCATTAAATGTCGCCGCTCCATCTGAAGTAAAATTTCCAGATACAGTTAAATTGTTTTGAAAATATCCTGTTTTAAAAGTCGATATTCCTGAAATCAAAGAATTGCCGCTAACAATTAAATTTTTATATCCCGTAATATCTCCAGAGAATTTCGCGCCTGAATAAAAAAGAGCTTCTTGTATAAAAGTAACATCATTAGCAAAACTAACGTCGCCGCTAAAATTAGCTTGCCCAGTAACAAATAAATCTTTATATATAGATACAGAATTTGCGCCAGTTACGCCAACTCCTAAAAATCCCGTAACATAGCTTCCGATTTCTCCAGATTTTATCTGTTTAAGACCTATTAAACTCTGCGGCATAAATTAAATTACACTATATATATGAAAAAAGGCCATCATTTCTGACAGCCTTTCATTTTTGTTTTGATATTTTATTATCTTCCTTCTGCGAGAATTTTTAAAACCTCTTTACTAACATTTTGTTGAGGCTTAGAAACTTCAGGAGGTCTCTTGTAACCATTAACGTGCTTTCTAAATTCAGACATTAAAGTTTTCTTTAATAGAGAAGTATTGTCAATAGGAACCAATCCTAACTTTGAAGCGTGACTCCAAAGATCTGTTTTATTCATTTCGTTGATCTTGTCTGTATACGCTTCTTCGTCCATCGTTCCATATTTACTCAACCCTTCGTCGCCCCAAATTTGATCTAATGTAGAAGGAATAAACTTTTCTTCCATACCATGAGATTGAGATAATTCTTCTAACTTTTTCTTCTTAGCCATACAAATTATTATAGAATATTTATATTTATAAACAAAAAAAATCGGGGAGGATTTCTCCTCCCCGACTGTGAAAACACTAACTATTAGGCATCAACTAGTGAGATACCAACAATTGCACGGGCATCCAAGCACATACGGCCTTCCTCAATGAATCCGTAGAAGCCAGTCTTATCAATTCTGTTATTGTTGAATTGATCGTCTGGGATAGCAGTGAATGTGCCACCGCTCTCAGCTTGGCGAGCGACAGGGCGAACGAATGCACCCTTGCTGTTGTCGATACCGATAATAACTTCATCAGCAGCAGCAGAGAAGTCAGCATTTCCAGCGACATTTCCGAGGTTGTTTGAACCTGCGAGGAATGTGCCGAACAATGTGTTGTACTTCTTGCTAACACCGAGTTCAAGAAGCTCAGTGAGGTTGATTCCGAAGATTGAACCAGCACCAGCAGCGCGATAGATTTCCTCGCGAACACCTTCAGGCAATTGAGGAGCAGAAGCGCCTGTGGTCAATGGAGTGAAGGAGAAAGAGCGGATACGTTGCATAACCTCTGGAGAGAGGTATAGATCAGTTACGCCCTTGCTGAATGGAGCGGCAGGAGTACCACCATCGAAGTCAGAATTGATGCGCTTCATGCGGGTCATAAGAGCGTTCAAATCAGCCAATCCGAATGAGGTTGTAGCACTTGTGATAACGTGCTTTAGAGCAGATCCACCTTTTGGAGTGGTAGAGGCAGTGGCGAGAGCCTTCAAGAGAACGGCCCAAGCATTGCGCTCTTGCTTAACGAGAACTTCGTTAGACATACGCTCTACAGCCTTGCTAACTACATCCAAGCGTGAACGACGAGCGTAACGCTTCATGAAGCTAACAGCACTATCCAAACGATAAGTTTGGAACTTGACTTCTCCGCCACCAGTTACTTCTGAGGTTGGAAGACCACCAGCAGTATTTTGGGCGTAGACAGTAACATATCCAGAATTCTCATTGTAATAGAGGTCGAGAGGATATGAAGGAGCGTCATCTTCGTCATACTCAGCATCGGTATAAACAGTGCTGGCAGTACCAGCCTTGTATAGAAGTTGTTGTACGACAGGTCCGAGGAAAGCGGCGAAAGCCTCTTGAGCTTCTCTGGCAACGATAGCGTTACGAGAACCCATAGCCTTGATTAGCTCAACTTGCTCAGGTGTATTCTTTAGTTTAATTTTCATATTATAAATTCCTTAAATTTAATTGTTAGCTTGTTAATTAGACTGATGTCTCAAGGAATGAGGTGAAGTTTAGGAGGGTTAATGTGCAGCCGTTTGCATCAGCAGCACCCAAACAGATACCAACTTGCTTGGCTCCGCTTACGCTTCCGATTGAAAGCTCGCCAGCGCCAGAAGTGTGAATCTTTGAACCAGCGGCAGGAGTTCCGTTGATACCGCTCAAGAGGAACATACCCTTGGTGGCGATAGGAACGGTTTGTCCAGGAATTACAGCGCCGATTTCAACGGCCTTGCGTGGGTTAAACTTGAGAGCTTCACCATTTTCGTCAAGATTCTTAACGTCTTGAAGAAGAATGCCGATTGGAGTATCAGTTTGTCCACAGAGTTCAACTGTGGCAGGAACATTAAATCTTGGAGAAGTAACGTTGCCGAAAGAAGCTCCGATATCAGAATCTAAAGTCAACTCATCAGTTGCTTTCCATCCTGATTGAATTTTAACTACAGCGCCTTTGGTGGCGATACTGGCAGTAGTTAGGTCTGCGGTTTTGAATGCGAACAATCCGATTACATCGTGTTCGTTAACTTGTCTAAATGGTCTTAGTGTAGCCATATTATTTTTTCCTTATATTTTATTTGTTAGTTTTATAGTTGGACTTCAAATCCTTCTACGCTGAAAGCCTTCTTGTATTTTTCAACAAGACTTTCAGAAGCTTGACTGGAGTTGGGAATAGCACTATCGCGGACGACAGCGTTATCGATGGCATTTTCAACAGCATCCGAAACTTCGGAAGCGTTGGCGGAAGCCATTACCTTACCCTTTTCCGATACCTCTTCGGCTACTTTAGCAGGTTTCTTACCCTTTAGTAGCACACCCATTTTCTTCTTATAAGCAGCAAAAGCGTCTTCGCCCATTTCAGAAATATCACCAGCGATAATTTCGCGCTCTTCAGAAGAAAGTTCAAACTCTCCATCGAATTCAGTCATTCTTTGGTTAAATAGTTCTTGCTTTGCCTTAACTTCATTTTCCTTTTGAAGTTCAGCTAAAACTTGATTAATTTTTTCGTATTCAGCCTTTAGAGCCTCAAGCTCTTTAGTTAAGGCTTCGGATTTTTCGAGAGAAGCTTTAACAGCTTCTTGAGATTCATTTTTCTCAATTTCAAATTGATCTGAAGCCTTTTTGATTTCTTCAGAAATGAAATCAGAGATAACTGATGCGGAAACCTGCTTTAGGTTTTCATCAGTAATATCGGAAATTGCATTAATCTTCATAACTTTATTATTATTATTATCTACAGTATTTTTATTATTTTGTGAAATATCTTTTTGTTCTACTGCCTCAGAAGCTTCAACTTTCATGTCTTGTTCAGGCTTGATAGTTAAAATTCCTTTGACATCAGCGGCTGGAGTTTCGGTAATACCAACTCCAAGAGGAACAACTTTATCAATGATTTTGCGGTATATTTTTTTACCGCCATCCATTGTTCCGCTACCACCGAAAGCTTTTAAATAACCTTTATATTTTTCGATTTGATCTGGATCAGAAATAACTTCAGCAGTAGCTATATTCTTTTCGTTATTATCTAGTAATAATAGGTTATAATTGGAAAATCCTAATTCCCAAGAAGTAGAAATAGATAGATAATCTTCGCTTGAAGGATCTGAAGAATTTTCTACTAATTTAGTAATTCTTGGATTAACGACTTTCCACAACACGCCGCCAAGAGTAATATTAAATGGGCCGTCCATTTTAGAAACTTCTTCTTCACTTAATGGGCGATCTGTGCCAAATTCGCTAAAACCAGCTTTTAAAATTGTGCCAATAACTTTTTCTCTGTTATGTTCGATATTAATTGGTTTATTTATAAAGTTTTTATAAATGTCAACGGCTGTTTTAGTATCAATAACATCGTTGTTTCTATTAACTCTGTTAGCAACACACGCATTAAATGCGATTGGTAAAAGATCAATATTTGAAGCAGAATCTACTTCTGGAACAAACGCGCCGATCTTTTCTAAACTTGCTAGTGCTAGATTGAAATCAAAGTCTTCTGAATGAAGAGTTTTAATCTCGGAGCTAAAAATTGATTGAAATGGAAAATCGTTCATAAAATTTTATAATTACATTTACAATAAATCACCATTGAACTTGATCGTATCTTTTTTGATACTCTTTTTCGTCTTCTGAAAACCCGTTGCCTCCACCATGCTCTTTTTCTTCTGGATTAATTTGTTCAGTAATTTTTTTAAGTTTTTTAAGAACTTCTGGGGAAAGAGTAGAAGGATTAAATTTTTTAGAGTCATATTTTCTTAATTGATCTTTTGTTTTAGTTAATACATCGCCTACTTTATAAGTAGCGCCGTCATTAGTAACTTTATATTTTACTACTTTGCCCATTTTATTAGGTAATTCTTCTACTGATTGAACGATTCCTTCGCTTCCGTAATGATCACAAGAAGGATTAACGTTCTTAACCATTGCGCCATTTTCATAATCGTCTTCTTCATCTTGCATTTCGCCATTATCATTAGCATTAGAATATTCATCTTCTTTATTAAACATAACGTAATTATGAATCGTCAACATATAATCTTCTGTAATAGCAATTTTGCCTTGCAGCCATGATTCTGTTAAATTTTCTTTAACATTAGGATCTTCTATATTGTTTAAGATTGCGGTTACATGAGCTTGTATAGATCTTAAAGATCCAATTGACATTCCAAGAAAATCACCTTTATATTCGTCCAACTCTTCTGAATCATCTTCTACTTCTACTTCTTGAGCTTTAGATAAATCAGGCCAAATTTTAAGTAATTCAGATTGATCACAGAAAGTTACTCCATCCCATTCGACTTCTTCAGCTTGAGCTTTCTTTAAAGCGTCTTGTTTTGGAAAATCTTTATCTCCAGGTTGGGCAGGTTTATAATTTTTGCCCATTTTTTCTTTTTTCTTTTGGATATTATACCAAAGACCTTTATTAGCTTCTGACTCTAAATTAATATCAACTTCTTCTGAAGCTTTAACTGGTGCGCCAGCTCTCCATTGATAACATGACCAATATTTTGCTTTCCACTTTGGTCCAGGATTTTTATCGCATCCATGTCTTGCTCTAAAACTTTTTCTTCTGGCAGGATCGTCTCTTTTGATTTCCATGTTTGGATCACCAAAATTAACTTTTACGACATTGCCCTTTTCGTTCTTTACATAAACAGAAAACTTCTTAGGGCCACCGGGAGTTCTAAAAGGCTTATTTAAAGTCTTTTTCTCTTTGGCGGCTAAAGATATTTGATTAGAAAAATCTAATTCTATTGGATTATTATAGTTCATACCAGAATTTGTTTGAGTTATCTTCTTCGTCTAAATAAAGTTCTTCTACATCTTCAAAATTATAATTCAAGTCATATTCTTTTATGTCCATTTCAGCTTGAGCGAAATCGATATCTTCCAACTCCCAAGAATCAGAAATATCAATATTTTCAGAACTACGAGCTACATCAGAGTCAGCTTTTCTATAAGAATCTTTAACTGATTTTCCAGCCATCATTCTTAAAAACATATTTACCCGTGCCGCAGCCCAACCGCCTCTTGTCATTCCCGGTCTATGAGAAGAACTAAAAGCACCTGCTCCTCTACGATAAACTTTTTTTAATTGAGTTAAATTAACTTTTCTAGAATGCTTAGAATTATGATCTTTTACTTTATTTTTAAGCATCTCTATAACTTTAGTAGAAAAAGTTATTGCATCTCCATTTGTTCCAGCAGATCCAGGTTTATTCTTTGAAGAACCTTTTCTTTTTTCAGAAGGTTTAGATGGAGTTTGCGCTGCGCTTTTTGGCCCAGATCTTTTAGCTTCTATTTCAACATCTAGTTTTTCTAGTTTTGGCAACACGAAATTTTCTCCAGAAACAATAGCATCTTCAACAAGAGGTTTTATCTCTTGTTTTTTATACTCTATCTCAATGGGTTCGTTAAATGCTTCTGAATTCATTTATTTTTATTATATTACACTAATTTATTAATTATGATTTACTATTTAATAAAATTGCCGCCATAAATGGATCAAGTCCATGCTTAACTGCAATATCATTTACTTCATTTATTCTATTTGCATTAGAATCTACTGGATTATTACAGTATTTTTCGACATTAACATCCCAAGACTCGACATTTTCATTTGCGATAATTATTTTAGAAATTTCTTCGGCAATTTGCTTTTGATTATCATTTAGCTTTTTCTTGTTATGCTTTTTCTTTAAAAATCCTTCTACTGAGCCTTGAAGCTGTTGGAATTTAAGAATGTTTTCTTTAATCTTTATAAAGCTATAATTATCTTCTTGAGCTTTAACTTGCTGCTTAATCTTTGTTGTTCCTGCTGGTCTTCCTGCTTCAGGACCAGATTTAGCTCCACCAATAATTGGAGAGTAAAGCCCTTCGTCTCTTAAATCTTTAGTTATTCTTTGAGACTCTAAAGAAGCTTCTTGATCGGGAAGAACTCCAGTTTCGATAGCTTTGAGAGTTTCTTCTGGAGTAAGAACGCCAAGCTCCAAAAGTCTTGTATAAACACGATTTTGAGTAGTGTTATCTTTCAAGTTAACTTCTTCAAAATAAGGAATTGGATATCCTCTAAATCCAAGAGCTTTTGATATTCTCTTTATTTCAGGAATCAAAAAGTCATTCAAGAAAGCTTGGCGACCTTGATTTAATCTTGCCAAAAATACGTCAATCTTCGCTTCTTGATTAGAGAATTTTTCTCCTCCGACAAGGATATTATTAAGACCAAGATTAATATCATTATTAACTGTTTCATATTTTTTAGGATCTAATAAATCAGCAATCTTAGGAACTACGAATTCAGCTTTTGTAGTATAATCAGCAATAAGAACGCGACCAACAGATTCATTTTCAAATAATTTTTGCATCGACTCAAGATTCTTTTGATTTATGCCGCCCTTTTCAGGTTCAGCACCCATTGTAACTAACAAAATAGCTTGTTGCATTGTACGAGCAATAGCCATATCCATTTTCTTTAACTCAGCCTTAAAGTTAATATCCTCAAGAACTGGATATCCCATTGGAACTGCAAAAGGCTCGTAATCTTGTTTCTTATAAAATACAGACTTAAATCTTTCTGGATTAAGAGAAATTCTCAATGAGCCAATCTTAGAAGTCTTAATAAGACGCTGAGTTTCAGCATCAAAACTATCAAAAATTTGTTGATCTTCTTCTGTGGTAATTGTTCTTAATCTACTTAATTCATATTCGCTAAGAACTTTATAATATTGACCTGCAAGATAAGAAGCGCCGCTAGAAAATTGAATGTCAACAGGATTTATAATAACATAACGAACTGGAATTTTAACACCAGAAAGACTTAATGGACCTCTTCCTAATAATTGAACTAATCTATTTGTATCTTCTTCTTGGATAATTCCTTCAAACCTATAAATGAAAACATTTCCAGAACGATAATATTCTCTAAAAAATCTATCTTGAAAACTCCAAAGATTAATTTTATTAAATAAAGCCTCGAAAAAGTCTCTTGCTTTTTTAGTTCCTCCTTGAAAATATAAATTACTAACAGAAAATTCCGTCATCAAATCAATGACGTTTCTAAATTGAGCGAAATTATAATAAGCTTTTTGACACAAAATAGTAGCATCTTTAATGTCAATTGTACTTCTATCAGCAAAATTAGTGCGAGTATATTTAAATGGCATTAAGCCATCATCAATATTCTTAAACTTATCTGTTCTTTCTATAGATCCAGCCTTGTTTCTTCTTGTGCTTGTAGAAGAAGAAGCTGTCGAAACCATTAAAGGCTCTGTCTCTTGAGATTTAAGTTTTGATTTCATTTTAAGCTATCCACTTTCTTATCGCCAATACATGATAAGTTACACCATTTACAGTTAATTGCTGAACATATAATTGACCAGTTGGAACAGTCGCAGAAGCTGGAATAGATCCATCGTTCTGAGTATGTATACCTGTTTCAATATTAAATTTTGCGCCGCTCTTAATGGTAAAATTACAATCTTTATATAAAGTTTCTTTCGATCCACTCTTTATTTCTAAAAATGAACCGCTATTTAAATTAATATATGATTCATTGTAATCTGAAACGCCACTTAATTGAGCTACATCAGCATCTGATAATTGAAGAGAATTTGCTCTAAGTATTAAATCGTTTGAAACGCCAGATATATAAACGTCATTATAGAAAAATGACTGACCATTATTAGTAAATGAAGCACTAGTTGAAATTCCTAAAGAAGAAGTTACATTAACTGATGCGCCAGTTGTATTTCCTAATAAAGCTACGTCTCCTGAAAAAGTAGTCTTAGTAGCGAACGCTTGACCAGTACCGCTAAAAATAATGTTGCCGCTGTTAAATGATACTCCGCTATTAAAGTTTGTTATTCCTGAGAAATAATTTGTTCCTGCGTAGTAATTAGTTCCAGAAAAATTAGCTCCTCCAGAAAAAATATTATTTCCAATTAAATATGTGTTTGTCGTTCCTCCTGCGCTTGTTCCAAGGCGTACATCGCCTAAAGATTGGAAATTTCCGCTAAAAACAGTGTTAACAACTCCGACGCTTAGAGTATCAGTTACAACTATTGGATCATTAAAAGTAGATGTTGAATTAAATGTCGCCGCCGCATCAAATCTAGAAGTTCCAGAAAATCCAGCAGCGCCAGATACAGTCAATACATCTTCTAGAATAACTGGATTATCAAAAGAAACGTCGTTATCAAACCTAGCAACTCCGCTAACGTTTAAAGTTCCTAGGCCAGTTACATTTCCAGAAACTAATAATCCAGAAGCGATTTGAAAATCTTCTCTAGCATAAGAAGTGTCTTTTAGATCAGCCGCTCCACTCACTGTAAGAGAGTTATTAAAGACAGAAGGCTTGGAAGTATAAACAGTAGCTCCCGTGCTTGATACACCTAAAGCTCCAGTAACATAACTTCCAATCTCGCCAGACTTAATCTGCTTTAAACCTATAAGACTTTGCGGCATTTTTATTAATTACACCTTTTTATATCATTCTTGGCGAAAAAGTAGAGACTTCTTTTATTTTTGATGATGCTTCTATCTCAAAATAAAACTTTGTCGCCCAGTTTGCTAACATTAATGTAGTATAATTATCTTTTCTAGCTCTATTAGGAGACATGTCTCTTTTTAGATGTTGAGGTAGATCAAAGGACTGAGATCCTTTTGCAGAAGATTTTACTTCGATTAACGCGCATTGCTTTTTCGTTTGATATATAATATTATCTTGGAATTCAATGAAATCTAAAATAGATTCATGACCGACGTTATCTAAATTAACGTGACAAGAACTTTGTATATCGAAAGCTTCGTTATTAGCAGAAGTTCTAGAAGCAAACCAAACTTTTTTATGATCAATACAAGCTTGTAAATAGTTATTTGCTTTGCGAATAAAATCTGTTGTAAAGTTTTGCTTAAAACAAATATGTCCTTTTTCTAAAGTATATTCTCTTGCAGCTTTACGAGTCATATTTATATACTCATTGCCTTCAAGAGATGTATCAGCTTCGAAGAATCCTAAATTAATATTAGACTTCTTAAATAATTCGCTTTCTCTTGCGCTATCAATAAACTGATAACCAGCATTATCAATGCATATCATTACAATATTAAAATTTGTCATTAAATAATACAAATAACTAATATGAGCTTTTAAATTTCCACCAGCAACTGCATATCCATGAACCAACGTTCCTTGTTTACGTTCTTCGTCTAATTCGAAAACAGACATAGCGAAATAGTCAGAACTTGGGCTATTAGAAAAGCTTGGATCGATTCCTAATATATATTTAACATTAGACTTTCCTTTAATTAAAGTATATGGAGCTTCTCCATCAGGAATTGTGCATTCATGCATCTTCTTCGCGCTAAAATATCCATCGCTACCATCTGTAAATTGGGCGCAATATTCTCTTAAAAATGAACTATGAGAAGTGCCGCCGTTTTGAGCTTCCTCAATAACGGTATTATCAATCATGTGTGTTGGCAAAGCTTCATAACTCATTTGAGCTATAAAGTATTTAGCGTCGTTCTCTTCATTGGAATAAATTTTATCATTCCATTCTTTATAAGTTTTATATAAATTCTCAAATGTAAAAGAAGCTGAAGAAAGAGCAATCATTTTTGAGGTATTTGGAAATACCATTCTTTCTTCTTCTTTCATGAGTCCATCTTTAATCAACTTGTCTTCAATTTCTCGTATTTCCATACGCTCTTTCATGTTTTGAGGAGCGACAAGGAATGGCATCAATACATTTTTAATAATATCTTCTGGGAGCAGTAGATATTCGTCTAATAAAAGGATATTGGCGCGAAAACCACGAATCTTTTCTCCGTTGAGAGGAATGGCAGTAATGGAACCTCCATTAATTTGCCATTCATATTGATCGTTACGTTTAGCTTTCACGCCAAAAGCTTGTTGAAGAAGTTCGCCGCCTTTTGAATCAACTATCTTCTCTAAATAATTAAAAATAAAACGCGCAGTTCTAAAAGTTGGTCCAGCAATTAATATTTTAGTATTAGGCTCAAATACGCATTGAAGAAAACAAAATACACTGCCTAAAAAGCTTTTGCCGCAACCACGGCCAAGAACATTCAAACAAAAATTACGATTCATCATACCTTTGAGAATCATTTCTTGGTATGGCGCAAGTTTAATTCCTGACAACAACTCAGTTGTAAATCCAATATTATTTCTTAGAAATTTAGCTAAAGTAACGCGAGCTTCTTTATCATCAAGTTCTCCTTTAAGAAGTTTATACTCTTCATTTAAATCAGGAAATTCTGCTTTATATTTATCGGGACAGTAAATCATAACTTCTTTATATCATATAATAACTGAAGATCGTAATTTAATGATATATCTTTATTAACAAAGATTTTCTCTATTACTCTTACGCATTCTTCTCGACCATCTACAAATAAAAATTGCACGTTCTTATATGTAGTCATTAACGTCCGAACTTTATGAAATATAAAATCAGGATTTACTTTTGTATTTCTAGCTATATACGGAAGATAGTTAAATCTTAAACACGTTGCCAAATCATTCTCAACTACCACAACAATAGAACTATTGTTCTCTGCGGCTCTTTCTATCTCCCGGCAAAATCTATCGTATCCTGCGGCCAAAGTTCCAATAAAATCTTTTAACGACTTTCTTTCGATAAAAGTATTTCCAGATATGTCTAAATTCTCGAAACAATAATCTCCGAAATCTAATTTCTTTACTTGAGTTAACCTAGGAAACTCTAAAGGCTTTTGCTCTCTTGTGTCTACATAAATACAATAGTTATCAACTATGTTGTCAATTAAAAGTAAGTCTTTTGGATTTAAAAACTTCTTTTCAAAGCCGTTATTATCACAGTAATCATAATAATCACCAATAACAGTTTCTAAAAAGTTAATACTAGGAATTCCAGAAGACTTTAACTCGACTTGAGAAAATGGATATATAGATTTCTTTTTCTCTTGACGTTTTTGCAACAATCCTTTGCAATAATCTCCAACTATTTTAGGATCTGAAGACTTCGCCCACTTTTTAAAGTTTATCTTTGAATTAAAGTCAGACTCGAAATACTGATCTTTATTCTTGAACTCAATAACCTCACCAGTTAATAAATCCTTGCGAGGATAATAATGCTGATAGTAATCTGATACTGAGATTTTATGAGATTTTAAATGAGCGTGTAAACTTTTGTCATTATCAAAATCTTTATTACAGAATTTACAATTAACCATTTAATATCTCCTGTTTAGAAATGCCTAGTATACGGCACTTTAATTCGTCCATACCTTCTAGCTTTGTAATTTCTTCGTCCAACGTTCTCTTTCGCATTTCTGCTAATTTGATCATCTTTACTCTAGACTCTTCTTCTTTCCAAGCTTGAATAAGATTTACGATACTAGCATTTTGCTTGATTTGACTGCCTAATCTATCAGAACGTTTTGTTTTTAGATCATTAACAAGTTTTTGTTGACGACTGACGCATTGATTATATTCTTGCTGCGCCGTATTAATAGATTCAACAAGACCCATTGAAATTCTAGCGTCGTTATCTGCGGCTCCTTCTAATAATCTCTGCAACTTTTCTACTCTTCGCTGAATGCTAGAAGCAATAACAACTTCAGAAGACAATATAATATATTGATCTACTTCTTCTTCTGTAAGATCGTTTTTATCGTATGTATAACGAACAAAAGAGCTTTCAAAAAGATCTCTATCAACATTACTGTCATAAGAATTAATTTGATGCACGAATCTATAAGTATTGATATACTTTAATAGGCATTCTAAATCTTTTTTATGTCTAGAGTTTAAACTTTCGCGCTTTAAATTTAAATCATATACATATCTATTAACTTTATTAATCGCTTTATCTAAAGAACGAGGAGACACATAATCTTCTTGCGCGATTTCTTCTTGTTCTTTGTAAATATCTTCTGGAAGTATATTCTCAGAAATAAATTTGGCGACAATTCTAGTTTCATTGTTCAAATTCGACAATGTAGGATTATCAAATATGATTCGTGTTATTTCTAACGCCTTCATTGTTTTGGCGTTATTTAAAATGAACTGTTTATTTTCGTCTGTTAAATCTGGCGCTTTTTTAGACTTGTATTCATGAGTGCCTCTAGCTTTTAGACTTCTTTTCGCTAGAAACGCTTGAACATATTTACCTTCTTTACAACGGCCATCTAAATCAGGAGAATTTGGATACGCTAATCTAATCAATTCTATCAAAGAAGGAGGATCATCAGGACGATTGTTCCATTCGTTAACGATAATATTTTGCTGTTCTTCTGTTAACATATTAATAAACGTCTATTCCGCCGTTATGGATATTTATCTTTATCTTCTTGATAATAGCTTTTTGCATGTTCTTTATCTGCTTATATCCAGGATTTCTATTTTCCTCTGTACTCTTATAGCCCATCTTTTTCGCCGCTTGTTTTTCCGTCATTTTCTTTATATACAACATTTCATACAACTTCCATTCTAAAGGCTTCAAAAACTTTTTCATTTTCTGATCTAAGTCTAATTTGAACTTATCAATGTCAATAGAATCGCTGTAACTTGTATCAACGCAATTTTCTAAAGACTCAAAAGACACAGGCATATTTAAATTATACGCATGTTTCTTATTTTTCTCCCATTCTTTATATAATGGGCAATTTGAGCATTGTTTTCCAAACTTCTTACATCCTTCATCAGGTTCAGCTTCAGGACATTGGGCGCAAGGTTTAATAAAATTCAGATAATTATTGCGGATTAAATTCTTTATCTGATTTGATATTATTCTATTTACCCAAGGAGCTAAAGGCTGCTTAGGATTATAAAGATGCCACTTTTTATAAATATGAATTCTAATGATCTGTGAAACGTCATCGAAATCTATCCAAGTTAAGCTGGACAGATTCCATTTATTCCTTCTTTTACTTATTTCGTTGTCGATTATACTTATCGACTCTTCAAAAGAAGGTGATGACTTTTTCTTTTTCATTATTGGTTTTTAATCGAACCTGCTTCTCTTCTAAAGTCATCCATAGAATATCCGCCGCCTTCATTACTTCTTTGAAATGTTTCGCCGCCTGTTGAAGATCCAATTACATTTTCTATTTTTATTTTGAAGTTATGATCTTTTTCAATTTCAACGTCTAATTTAGAAGCGCTAAATGCCAAATCTGTATCAATTGGTGCGCCGTCATCATCTTCATCAACATCATCTTCTACAATTGGGGCGCGATATTGTGGGCGCGTAGCTTTTGGTGCTGGCTTATTTTGTACAGTTGAAGCCGCCGCGACCTTTGTATTAAAAGGGTTGCCACAATTAAAGCAGAAATTGGGCTTATTGTTAGATTCGTGCGGCGACCCACATTTTTGGCAGTATATCTTCATATATTATTATATTACATTTATTTAGAAGATTTTAGTTTATTAACGATAAACTTAACAATTTTCGATCTTACAATGTCTTCTTCATCAAATGTGAATGTGTGTATTCCCATAGCTTTACTGTCTTCATCAGAGAATAAATGGAATAAATCTTCAAAGCCGCCAGCTTTATTTGGCGGCAAATCTGTTTGCATAGGATCGGCAAGAACGAAACAACGACTAAATTCACCTAGACGAGTAAGAACTGTAACTATTTCTTTTTTTGTACTGTTTTGACATTCGTCGAGGATAATAGACTTTGCCGCCCAACTCATACCGCGAGAATAATTAATTGGATACATCGAAATCCGCTCTTCTTTTTCCAACTTGTCAACTTCGGCGCGAGGTAATAGTTCATCCAACTTTTCCAAAAATGGCAAATTGTAGAACTGAAGCTTTTCACTTGCATCTCCCGGCAAGAACCCAATCTTGCTATCGCTGCTTTCTACCGCAGAACGAATATATATAATATCAGAAACTTTTTTCTCATTTAGTAACAATAATGAAACATAAGTAGCAATAATACTCTTAGAAGTACCAGCGGGGCCATTAACAAATATAATACGAGTGTTTTTATTTGTAGCTAATTCAATAAATTGCTTTTGCTTTTCAGTCCATTTTAAAGATCGTACACTTAAAGAGTCTTTGATTTTTTCTCTTTGAGATACTTTTGTAGACTCATCAGCTTTTTTTGATTTCATTTTATGTAATTAGAGTATTATAACAAAAATATACATATATATTAAAATTAGTATATGTAATAGGCGGTTTCTCGAAAATACGACTCCCGTATTTTTTACCCATTAAAGAATATAGAAAATACCTTTTTCTTTATTTTTTTAAAAATAGGGGGGTATGTATATTATTTAAATTAGGAGAGAATAAAGCAGTTATATATAAAAGGAGAATTTTGAGTATGGGAGAATATAGTATATATGTAAAGGAGTATTTTTAATTGGGGAGAATGATATTAATCCCCTCCCCCCTGCTAGGCAAAAGTCAAGTCCGAATTTTTTTGAAAAATGGGGGGGTTGGCACGGTATGTGCTGCATGCAGGTTGTGTGCCAAGTGTCTGCGTCCAGGCGAAGAAAAAAAAAGCGAAAAAAGTAAAAAAAAGTATCTGAAAGAGTTGACAGCCACCGAGTTCTAGCCCATAGTGTGTCCATGCAAAACGAAATGAACTTCACGGTCTACATCAACGGAATCGCCACCTCCATCATGGCTGGCAATCAGTTCCACGCTCTCAATCGTGCGCGTAAGATTCACGCCAACGCCAACGTGAGCCTCAAGGCTCCGTTCCGCAAGGCGAGTCGAGTCCAGACAACGTACCGCAGCAACGGACGTTCCTTCGGTGTGAGGGTGTTCGCGGACGGCACGACTTGGGATCTCGATTGAAAAAAAAGTAAAAAAAAAGTAGACAGAAAACGCCAACTCCACTAAGGTAACACCATGACAAACGACTTTGCCACCATCAGCGCCGAGAACAACCTGAGCAGCATGATCACCCTGAGCATCGAAGAGATCAACGAGGCGAACGCATGGTTCGACATGGTTTCCGCTCAGTTCGACGAGGCGGAAGCAACATGGGATCGCCTTGCTGAATACGTTGACAACATTTAACACAACAACAATCACACATCTAACACAACAACATATGCAATACAACTATACATTGGACAACGACACTCGTTTTACTATTGTTTATCATCTTGAGCAACGGTTGCAACACATTGATAATCTCTTGAAAGAGGCGCAGTCTCTTAAGATAGAGAACGCTGTGTCACACTGGGCGACTGAGAGTGATACTCTTAATAATGCAATTAAGACAATAAAGAGTCAAACGAAAGCTCAATTCTAATATATATACACATGGATATACATATGTCAAATGTAGCGATTGTGTGGCTTTCTGTAAGTCTCATCGTATATATACTCGTTAGATATGTAAGCGAGAAGCAAGCATAGTAGTACAAGTGGTGGGGTTGTAGTAGTACAGCCCCACTTGCTTATACTAGTATAGCGTATAGAGTTACGTCTGGGGGGGAAGGGGGGGTCCCCCCACACTGTAAGTCTACCACAGTCTCGCGCTCGCGTCAAGCGTTTTTTTCACAAAAAAAAGATTTTTTTTCGCACGATTTTTCTTGACTACCTTTCGATTCTGTGAGCGAAAGTCCAGGTTCACGCCCAAAAAAAAGTAAAAAAAAGTGAACGAAAGATGTTGACGGTGCGCGGTCTGGGCATTAAGCTATACGCATGAAGATTGAAATTGATTGGAAGGATCTGGTGGATGTCGAGGTTGACGGTGGCACTTCGACGGTGGCGTTCGTGACTAGCGCGTTTCACAAGGTGTGGAACAGGGATCTCACTGAGGATGAGTGTGATGCGGTTACTGCGGTGTACGGTGTTGAAATCTATAACATGGAGTTCGACAAGAAGTACTAACACAACAACAACGTAGTAGATATACTACAATAACCTTTTTTATAAATAATAATATGAAAACCAAATTAAATTCCGGCGATGTTTATCAGATCAAGAAAGGTCTGAAGCTTCGTATCGTTGAACTTGAAAAGCATCTTGCTACCGCACAACGCAACAATTGTTCTGATTCAATCAACATTTGGAAAGAGTTCTTGAGTGAAGCTAACAATGCTTTGTGTGTTTTCGAAAACAATTATAATTTTACTGCTGGAGAATAATATGACAATGTTTGACAATGTTACTGTGACTTATAATATCCAATGCCGACAGAATGGCAAGTGGACTCTGATATTCAAACACGATATCAAGTGTGCAACAGAAGCTAACATTATGTTAGAAGATTGTTATAAGCTTGACCCGAATGGTGTTTATCAGATAGTAGAACACTGGAAGTAATATAGCCGCCATCTTGTACTAGTACAGGATATAGAGTTACGGGATGGGGGGAAGGGGGGTCCCCCCTGCCTGTAAGTCTACCACATCGGCGCGATGTTGTCAACACCTTTTTTCAGAAAAAAAATAAAAAAAATTGTACGAAAAATGTTGACGATCCACGTTTTCCGATCTACTCTGTACGCATGAATTCGATGATTGATCCGCAGAACGAAGTCGCCAGCCTCGCCACCGTCGCGCCCGAGGAGTTCTACGGTGCGTACAACGGCACCGAGGACAACGGCCCCACCTGCGATGATGTCGCAGAGCCTGTCTACGATGATGTCGCGGACGACTCCCACCAGTACGTTGACGACGTATACTGAGGGTTGGCACGGGGTGTGCTACAGCAAGAAACGTGCCAAGTACATCTTGGCATAGACTTTTTTTCTGGGGGGAAGGGGGGGTCCCCCCTACATGTAAGTCTACCACAGTCCGCGCAGTTTGTTAACACTTTTTCCAAACTTTTTTTTCTTTTTTCGTTCACTTTTTTCCTTGACTCCAGGCCGGTTGTCAAGCGCAAACGCCCAAAAAAATATCTGAAAAAAAATGCAAAAACCCGTTGACGACTCGCGATCTTTCGTCTAGTCTTTAGACATGAAAAACGAAACGCGCAGCATGAATCCGAACTACAACCCGAACAACAATTTCAACCCGTACGCTGGAATGGACCCGAAGATCCTGAACTCCACGCACTTCGTCAACATCAACGGCAAGCTCTGGAAGAGCTTCCGCAACATCTTTGAAGCGGAACGTGCGGCTCATGCGGCACGGAACAACGGGTGTTGCAAGGTGGAAGTGTACCGAGCGGGAGAAAAAAACATTTAAAAAATGTTTGACGGTGCGGGAAAAATCCTCTAATCTTTGGACATGAAAAACGAAGTGACGATCTTGAAGACAGAAAAGCTGTTGGGCCTGTTTGTGGTGACGTATCGGTTGGAAGGTGAGAACTTCAACCGAGTTTCCAATCGGCGCACGATGGAAGAAGTGAACA